>Ga0209292_1000416_pt1 | contig 55955 bp, 38 predicted proteins | sample GOMGulsemesocosm_2_FD_184634 | JGI IMG/M metagenome (GOLD analysis project Ga0209292, IMG submission 184634) | Methane-oxidizing microbial communities from mesocosms in the Gulf of Mexico - GOM9C Gulf of Mexico (SPAdes) (version 2) | ecosystem: Environmental > Aquatic > Marine > Cold seeps... | reverse complement strand
GCATACCCCAGTTTGGCAATACCTGTACTAACTCACCATTAGCCACTTCCTGCTCGCACATATAATCAGGAATAATTGCTACTCCTAGATCTTCTATGATCATTTGTTTCAATATCAAAAAGTCATCAACAAGTACCCTAGGCTTAACACTTAATTCGTACTGTTTTTCTTTTGATGTTAACAATAAACGTTCAGTGTCTTGAATACTGCTCATCAATAGAAAACTAGTTTGCTTTAATTGTTCGATTGATTTTATTTCACCATGGTGTTTCATATAACCTGGGCTAGCATATATTTTTCGACCAACCTTACCGAGCCGTTTGGCGATCAAACGTGAATCGGCCAGCTCACCAATACGGATAACCAAATCATAGCCTTCTTCTATCAGGTCAACGCGGTTATTTAATAAACTTAGCTGTAAGTTTATCGCCGAATTTTTACGCATAAATTGAGCTAAGACGGGTTTAATTATTTCATGGCCCATGCCAACTGAAACGCCAATACGCAGTTGTCCTTTAATCTCTTTTAAGCTTTGACTTATAGCTGCCTCGGCTAGCTCTACCTCTTGACTGATACGTCGGCAATGAACCAAATAATTACTACCTGCTTCGGTAATATGCTGCGAGCGAGTCGTTCGTTCTAATAAGGTAACTCCTAATTGTTGCTCCAAACGTGAAATTCTTCTACTGAGATTAGCCTTAGCAATATTTAGTCGATCTGCCGCTAGGGTAAAGCTGCCTGCGTCTATAACGGCGATGAACAACATCATGTCGTTAAGATCTTTTGCTTTTGCCACGAAACACCTATTGTTGTAAAAAATGGAATAGTGATTTTATTATATCGATATTTATTAAACAATATTTATTACCTAAAATGGTTTCATCAACTGAGAAAACAACTAAACAAACAAAAATTAGAGAGCATAATTATGAACATATTATCAAGAGATTCATTATCATTAGGCGGTTTTGCAGGTATTAAAGAGCACAGATTAGTGACAGACAGTCGTATCTTTTCCGGTCGTAAAAAGCCAGAAACTTCTGAAGGATTAGGTAACATGGTTTACCTAGCGGATGCTAAATATAATCCTAATGGTGAGTCTGGCATGCACCCACATAGCGAAATTGATGTAATTTCAGTGATTATCAACGGTAGAGTCAGTCATGAAGGCTCAATGGAACATGGTAAAGATCTTGTTGCCGGAGATGTTCAGGTGCAACGAGCTGGTGGTGAAGGTTTTGATCATAATGAAATCAATCCAGACAATCGCGAAAATAGAATGTTGCAAATATGGGCTTTACCGGAAGTCAAAGGACAGCCCGCTGCATATAAATCCTATAGACCTAAATCAGATGGTGTTACTCGAATTTATGGCGGCAGTAAAAGCCAATCTGAAACCTTCGATAGCCGTACTATCATTGAAATAGTGCACTTAAAAGCAGGTAAAAGCATAACCTTAGAACGTGGACAGTTATCCTACGTAATTACTGGCGAAGCTATAATCAGCGAACTTCAAAATACCAAAAAGAGCGGTAGCTTCAATGTCAAAGAAGGCGACTTAATCCGCAGTAGAGATGCCAAAATAACCGCTATGGATAACTTGCATATGTTAGTGGTAAGTCAACAAGAATAAAGTCAGTCAATCACGTTACCGATTAAATAAGGGGTAGAATATGAATAACGGTTCACAGGATAATCAACAAATCAGTAAACATACCATTGCACTTATCACTTTTTTGGCCTTATTACCACTGGTCTATTTTATACCGGACTTTATCGGACAGTTTCTACCTGCGATAAAGTGGCTAAATGTGATTGTTGTCGTTGCCATTATAGTGCCGATTATTTCTTATGGAGTAATGCCGGTAGCAAATTTCTATTTATCTAGATAACTGTGACTTGATGGGTAAGTACCATTAGAGGTAGCTATCAATACTTTTAACCCTGTCCTTAGAGACAGGAGTATAAATTAAGCTACTCCATTAAACTTCGCTTACTTTAACTTTACATCACTTAATGCAGGGTGCTTTAAAAATGACAGAAGTAAAGTGTCCTCAACAGAGTAACCAAGATTAAGAGAGAAAACATTATGCGTATTACAGTTTTTGGTGCAGTAGGAAATATAAGCTCTCGAGTAGTAAATGAAGCATTATCACGTGGACATGAAGTAACAGCGGTGAGTAGAGAGCTTTCAAGGTTAAATGAATTAGATCCAAGGGTGAAAATTGCAGTAGGTGATATTAATAATGTTGAGGATGTTAACGAACTAACAACAGGACAAGATTTCGTCGTTAGTGCAACTCGTCCACCGCAAGGTCAATAGACTAAATTAGCTCAGTTCAAAGTGTCTTTATTGTCGATAATTTTAGACAAAAAAGCCCCTACATTGCTGTAGAGGCTTTCTTTTGAATGTGTGAGTTGACCACATAAGCCGGGTTTTGTATCTCTTCCGAGGAAGAGTGACAATCATTCGTCTAGGCCTTAAATCGCTCTAAGGCTCAAGCAACCTACCCGGTTTCCACGCGAGCCACGCTTATATTATTTAAACTTGCGCCTAAATAATCATGAAACCCTATTTGGTCTTGCTCCAGGTGGAGTTTACCCTGCAATTACTGTTACCAGCAATCCGGTGCGCTCTTACCGCACCCTTTCAGCCTTACCTGTTCCGCAAGCGGTCATCGGCGGTCTTCTCTCTGCTGCACTTGTCGTCGGCTCACGCCGCCCAGGCATTACCTGGCACCCTGCTCATTGGAGCCCGGACTTTCCTCCCGCTAGAAATACTTACGTAAACTAGCCAGCGATTGTCTTGGTCAACTCGGCGCGTATATTACCTGTGCTAGTTTCAAGCTACAAGCTAAAAAGTGAGAATATTGCTAGAACTGAGTGATTTAAACTTAATTTACGGTTGCTGCAGCCAATAACTGCGGTAAAAAGTTTTCGCTCTCTCGTGCTAATTGGCATTGCTCAGCTAAAACACCTTGTAAGATTTCCTTGGTCGTTAACGGATTCGCTAATACCACACGAAAAACAATAATTTTCTCACCGCCATAATGACCCACTTCGATACGCGTTCTTGATACAAATGAACGACCGTCTTCACGTTGTCGTTTTTGAATAAATTTAGTTAATTTACCGAGCAGTAAATTCAATTCGACCTGTGCTGAAACATCATTATTAGCACTATTTCTAGCTAAAAGCTCTTGCACTGCTTTTGGTGCATAACGGTAGGTTAATAGGCATAATTCAGGTTTAGTAATTAATTCAAAATCGTCATGTTGATTAATTAGCTCTGCAAAATATTCCGCTTTTTCAATTGCTTGGTTAATTAACATTTCATAACCAGGTCGGCTAATAATATGCAAACTTGCATATACTAACATTGCCATTCCGGGACGAGATCCTTCGAGTGTATGGCTACCTAAATCTTTAGAACCTTTACGTAAAATATACTCAGCGTGGTGTTCTATCGCGGACACTGACGAGGGGTCTTTAAATAGAACCAAACCCGCGCCCATCGGCACATACATTTGTTTGTGCGCATCAATAGTGACAGAGTCAGCACGTTCGATGCCTGCTAATAAAGGGCGATATTTATTTGATAATAAAGTAGCGCCTCCCCAAGCGGCATCAACATGAAAATGAATATCATGTTGCTCTGCAATATCAGCCATTTTATCAAGTGGATCGATATTACCTGTTTCAGTTGTACCTGCAACGCCAACAATCGATAATACTTTAATATTTTTCTTTGCCAATTCTATGCACTTAGCAGCAAGTTCTTCACAATCTATTTTATTATTTTCATCGGTAGCAATGGCAATAACACTGTCTTGGCCTATACCTAATATATCAGCTGATTTTTTTAATGAATAATGACCACGTTCAGACACTAAAATAACTAAACCTTGATAACCATAATGTTGTAACGCAGCAAACAAACCAGCACGAGCAACACCGGTAAAATTACCCTCTGCTTTTAATAGTTTATTACGGGCAACCCAGAGCGCAGTAATATTAGCGACCGTGCCACCTGAACAAAAAGCGCCTAATGAATGCTGAACGCTATGCATTTTTCTCTGATAAAAAGCGTCATCTTCTTGATAAACCAAGTTATGCATCATACCCAAAACTTGCCGTTCTAACGGGGTAAACGCTTTTGATGTTTCGACCTTCACTAAGTTTTGATTTAAGCCAATCATTAGCTTAGACAAAGGTAAAATAAATGAAGGTAAAGCAGAGGTCATGTGACCGATAAAACTTGGGCTTGAGGTATGAACTGATTGCGACACCAATTTATCGAGTAAATGATGCATGTGATCAGAAACAAACGCAGGTTGCTCTGGAATGTGAGCATTGACAAAGTCTTGCTCAATATCAGTTAAGGCATTTTTACTGGCAACAATATGATTATTTAGAAAGCCAACCAGATTCTGTGACATTTCTTTTTCAATCAGCCCTAATGTTGAGTCAGGTGCTTCTGCTACAGTAAATATTTGATGTAGGGATTCTTGCGTTGCCGCAGCAATGCGTTTACTTGTGCTCATAGTTTTTCACTTTTACCGCTCGTTGCCTTTTCACATGATAAATGTAATTTTCAGACTCTTCCTTAAGGCCTCTTCTAAACATCCACAGAAGAAGGTATTTTAGATAAAAACAACAAGTTTTACTTAATTATTATTCGCACTTTAATAAAAAATGCAGCAAAAGTCTTCTATTTTTAGCCTTTTCACTGCATTTGAGTATAATAAGCACAATTTCATTTACCTCACATTAAACGGAAATTGTTTACTGCTTATGAACAAGACTCTCAACAGCAACTTGAAAAATATGTTTAAAAAAACATTTAACAAGATAATCACCATTTCGTTATTAACACTATCAACGCAATCTTTTGCCGACACGGCATACATTGGCCTTGATTATATGCTGACAGATATCGAGCTCGCGAGTGAAAACGCAAAACCAAGTGCCATAGCATTACGAGCCGGTGTTAGTAATAACAATATGGCTTTTGAAGCACAGTACTTGGCCGGTAATAGCGATGATGTTTATCGCATGGAGTTTGACTTAGAGCAAAGTGTTGCGCTGTATTTTGTTATGCAATCGGACATTAGAGACGGCTTTGGTATGGATGTTTCGGTTGGTTATGCCATGACCGACATGACAGTATCAGGCCCAGAAGAAACCTATAATGGTGAAGATCATTATCATGGTTTTTCATGGGGAATATCTATGCACCAGCAAATCCCCTCATTTGAACAAGCAAGCATAAGGCTTGGTTATCAATCACTTTATAAAGACAGTGATATTGAAATAACTAATATTTCCCTTGGTTTTATCTATAAGTTTTAAAAAGAATTTTAAGAAACACTTACACTTCTCTTTAGAAAAACAATTTTAATTGGTAGCTCTCATGAATTTACTACATAACTTATCAAAAATTTCAGTACTGACTCTAGCGATAACAAGCATATTACTCACCGGCTGTGATTCTGACAATAACTCCGCAGAGTTAGCTAGAGCCGTTGAATTAGAAAAACAACGCAATAATGGCACTATTATCGAATCAGTCACGATAACAAATGGTCAAACACGCCTAAAAGCTGGCGAGAAGCATCAGTTAACAGCCTCTGGCATTGATAGCAAAGGTGAAACAAGAGATGTCACTAGCGAGTTAATATGGTCTTCAAGTGATGAAAGTATTGCCAGCGTTAACAGTAAGGGAGTGGTTACCGCCGTAGCAAACTCTGACGTTAACCAAGGAATAGTCATCATCACGGGCACAACAATTAACGATATAACTGGCGACGGTGAAATCTCCGTCAGTGATGTTGCGGTTAGTGAAATCAGATTGGAGCAAACCTCTCCCGAATCAGGACATATTTTTACCTGTATTGATGCCAATATTAAAGGTGATGTAACCTACAAAGATGGCTATATCTCACTTAGTACAGTGAAAGATATGACGTTTACTCTAGACGATCAAACCAGTGCTGTTATCAGTGAAGATGGCACGTTATACACTTCTGCTGAGGGTATAGAGAATACTACTATTACCTCAACAATTTCCTCAACAAGTGGTGATGTTAGTGCACAATTGACCGTGACCGCCGATCCTAAAGATTTAAACAACATTGATATTTTACTTGACGATGAAACAACAACAGTTATCACCTTAACTATGGGCGATCGTGTGCAAGTGAATGCTCAAGCCACTCTTATTGAAACGGTGTCAGCAGATACCTTCAATATTGACCCAAGTATTACTTGGCAACAAGGTGATACCGACTTAACAGGTATTACTGCTACAGGGGAAAATAAAGGCACTATTTTAGCACTTAAGGCAGGCGTGACTGAATTGTCAGCCGTTTGTGGTGGCAAAGAAGCTAAAAGCCTCTTAGAGGTAAAAGGCGACGCTAAACTTGAAACTACGCAAATTAATGAAGGTTTTGATAACATTATATTACCGCCGTTAAAGTCAGTTACTCTAACACTAACAGCCAATTATGACGCTGCACCAACCAGCTTAAACGTTTCGGAATTTGCTCACTGGGAGGTTATTGGTAACGATATAGTCAATATTGAATTAATGTTACCTGGGACGAGTAATGCCTATTACAAATTAACCAGTACTTCAGCCAATGAAGACAGCGTTGTGCTTAAGGTAACTTATGACGAGATTGTCAGTAGCGTGCGAATTGATATAGAAAGTTAACATTATCGCTAATCGCTTTAGCACTTAAATGAAAATAAAAAAGCCGCTCAAATCATATGAGCGGCTTTTTTGTTGCGTCTGTCTCGTCCTGAAATGTGCTTGTCTCATCCTAGAATATGTTGACTAAATGTAGCAACTATAACCAAGAGGCAGCGTAAATTAAACCTGCTTGCACCAACATAAATAATGTGAATGTTGTCGTCAGTATTTTTCGTTTAATTACTATCATGTTATTCCCTACCCTTAGCTTTAACTTACGGTTAAAAAATTCTTTATAAGGAATAGATAGCAAGCGACATACCAATCTATTAACACATTGATTTAAATATAAAAAAACAAAGCCATTATCTGACAATGATGGCTTTATAGTATAAATGACTAAATTTTGGTGTAATTAACAAATTAAACTAATAGTATAGGTACAAGTAAAATCACATGTAAATCACATGCAAATAAAGCACTAACGCACTAAAGTAAGTTGCCAGCAAACTTGCTCACTTGCTTGATATTTCGCTTCAAAAGGCGTTAAAGCCTGATCTTTGATAACCGCTACTTGGCTGATATCTCCGGTAAGAGCAACCCGTTTAGCCGCTTGCTGAAACTCTTCTAAATACAAACGCCAATTACTGCGTAGTATTAGCTGTTCGCCAATACTAGTCATTTGTGGGAATACCGCACTGCCATGCCAACGTCGCTGTAAATGTTTAGCTTTCGGCCAAGGGTTAGGGTACAAAATATAATGCTTTTTTACTGGCCAGTTTGCTGTTTTAACCAAACGATAAAAATCATTTAAATCTGCACGCACTAAGTGATAATTGCTGGCAGTAAAACCATCATCGGCGTTAAAACCTTCGACATTACGGTCAATACGGTGAGCTGATTTATCCACGCCAATCACCAATGCTTGTGGGTTTTGTTGTGCCAAAAGTCGTGTGCTTTGACCGACACCACAACAAGCATCTAATATAATTTCACCTGCAGAATTGTCTGCTAAAAAGGCTTTCACCAAGGCATCCATTGCATTAAAGGCTTCTTGCGTATGTCTTTGGTAAGGCTTTTGAGAAGCATGAGTTAAATGCCTTTCTACCACTTCATCAAGCTTTTCATGTATGCCGGGCTGATTGGTGGTGATCGCGTTTGAATCACCAATCTGTGCCTCTGTATTATTCTTTTCCATCATTATTCCTACGACTAGCTTCTAAGGCCAATGCCTTTATTAATCAATACCATCGCAGTGGTAAACAAACAGACAATAAAGAAAATTATCACCGAAAAAGAAGCGACTAAACTAACATCTGAAATACCTAAAAAACCGTAACGAAAGGCATTTACCATATAAACAATAGGATTAGCTTGTGACACACCCTGCCAGAACTCAGGCAATAAACTTATCGAATAAAAGACACCACCAAGATAAGTTAATGGCGTTAAAATAAATGTCGGGATGATAGAGATATCATCAAAAGAATTAGCAAAAATAGCGTTAATCAAGCCACCTAAAGCAAACGTTGCCGAGGTTAGCATCACAGTCGCTATAATTATCCAAACATTATGAATTTGAATATCAACAAATAATAAAGAAACAAGAGTCACAATCAAGCCAACTAAAATGCCGCGGCACATACCACCACCAACATAACCGGCAACAATCACCCAGTTAGGCACGGGGGCGACTAACATTTCTTCAACATTTCGTTGCCATTTAGCACTGAAAAATGACGAAGCAACGTTCGAGTATGAATTAGTAATAACACTCATCATGATGAGGCCCGGTACGATAAACGACATATAATCAAAACCGCCCATTTCACCGATTCGTGAACCAATTAATGAACCAAAAATAACAAAATACAAACTAATAGTAATAGCCGGGGGCACTAAGGTTTGCACCCATATACGGGTAAAACGTTGTATTTCTTTGGTTAGAATACTTTTTAAGGCAATGGAATTATTCATCTTATGAAGCCTGTTTTTTATTAGAATGTAAGTTATCAGTGTTAGGCTCTTTCTTAGCAATTAAGTTAACAAAAAGTGCTTCTAAACGATTACTCTTATTACGCATACTCAATACTTCAACACCTTGCTTTGATAACTGGTCAAAGACTGAATTTAAGGATTGTTTTTTATGTAAATCGATTTCTAAGGTGTGATCATCAATAATACGGTAGCTAATATTATCTAGCGTGATGTTGCCTTGATAAGGAGTCAAATCTAATACAAATGTTTCGCCATCTAATTGTGCTAACAAACCTTTCATACTGGTATTTTCAACTATTTTACCGCCGTCAATAATAGCGATATTACGACACAGGGTTTCTGCTTCTTCTAAATAGTGTGTCGTTAAAATTATGGTAATGCCCTGGGCATTCAACTCTTGTAAAAACTCCCACATACCACGACGAATTTCTATATCAACACCTGCGGTTGGCTCATCTAAAATAAGCATTTGTGGTTCATGCATCAAAGCACGCGCAATCATCAATCTACGTTTCATACCGCCTGATAACTCTCGAGCAGGTCCATTACGTTTATCCCATAATTCTAATTGTTTTAAATATTTTTCTGCGCGTATTAAGGCCGTTTTTTTATCAACGCCGTAATAGCCCGCTTGATTCACTAAAATATTTAGTAAGGGTTCAAACTGATTAAAGTTAAACTCTTGTGGCACTAAACCAATAAACGATTTTGCTTTTTCTAAATCGTTATCAATGTCATAACCAAACACTTTCACCTTACCTACCGTTTTATTAACCAGCGAGGTGATTACACCGATAGTCGTTGATTTACCGGCGCCATTGGGGCCAAGCAAAGCAAAAAAATCGCCTTTCTGCACAGTTAAATCAATACCTTTTAACGCCTGAAAGCCGCCTTTATAAGTTTTGGCTAGCGCGCTAATCTCTAATGCGTGTGTCATGTTAGTTGCCTAGTGCTAATGAATGATATTAGTAATGGAAGGTAGATATGGTGCTGATTGTACCTTTTTCAATAGCAAAATTAAGCCCATTGAGATTAATATTTTTGCATCTTGTCCATTAAAAAAGACCATCTATCGACTTTACTTGCTATCTGCCTTGTTTAACGATTGTATACAATCTATAGTGGCGGCAATTTTATTTACTTTAGAACAAAAATAATCTGCGAAGGAATTTCTATGTATAGAAAGCAACTTAAACAATTTAAAAAAATAAAACAGCTGTTATTAACAAGCTTATTATCACTCCCCTTGCTCGCTTGCCAACAAATGCCACAAGCACAACATGCTCCTATTAAAAGCAACTTAGATGAATTGTCACTAACGAGTATTTATCAAGATAAAAACTTTAAGTCAGAAAATATAGGTCAAATTCGCTGGTTAGATGATGGCAGCGCTTATCTTGCTATTGAGGATGCCAAAAAGGATGCAACTGATGAAGATAAGGGGCAGAGTCAGGATAAAGACAATGAAATTGTTAGTTACAATCCCAATACACTAACACGTACAATTTTAGTTACCGCCAAGCAGTTAACCCCACAAGACAGCGAAAGTGCGTTAGCAATAGATAATTATATTTTCTCAGATGATAAGTCCAAACTGTTAATTTATACCAATAGCGAAAAAGTATGGCGTTCAAAAAGTCGTGGTGATTATTGGTTATTTGACTTCACAACAGAAAAACTGACGCAACTTGGCGGTAAAGATGTCGCTAGCAGTCAATTAATGTTTGCTAAATTTTCCGCTGATTCAAGCCAAGTCGCCTACGTATTAAACAGTAATATTTATGTGCAAGACTTATCAAACTTTAAAATAAAGCAACTTACGAATAGTGCAAAAAATGGCATTATTAATGGTTTATTCGATTGGGTTTATGAAGAAGAATTTCTCATTCGTGATGGCTTTCGTTGGAGTCCTGATGGTAAAAAAATTGCTTACTGGCAGTTAGATACAAGTGGCAGTAAAGACTTTATCATGATCAATAATACTGACAGCTTATACCCAACGTTAACTAAATTCCCCTACCCGAAAGTAGGTGAAACCAACGCCTTAGCTAAAGTAGGTATAGTCGACTTAGTTAGTCAAAAAACCACTTGGACAAAATTACCTAACAACACACGCAACATGTATATTCCTCGCATGAACTGGTCGGGTAATAGTGAAGAAATTTTAGTACAGCACGTTAACCGTAAACAAGATACCAATCACTTATACCTAGCAAATGCCAATACTGGCAACGTAACGTTGATCATGACAGAACAAGAAGAAACCTTCTTGGACTTCTTTGATGATGCAAAATGGTTAAACAACGGCAAAAGTTTCATCTGGACCAGTGAGCGCAGCGGCTGGCGTCATTTATATCGCATATCTCGCGATGGCAGTGAAGTTATTAACTTAACTAAAGGCGAGTTTGACATTACTGACATTAAAGCGGTTGATGAAAAGAATGGTTGGTTATATTTTATCGCCTCACCAAACAATGTTAGCCAACGTTATTTATACCGCAGTAAACTCGATGGTAGTTTAAGCAATCAAAAAGTGACCCCTGAAAACTTTACCGGTTTTAATAAGTATCAAATGGCTGACAATGGCAGCTGGGCAATTCATAGCCATTCAAGTTTTAATGAACCGACAACAAAATATTTAGTACAAATAGCACCAGAGCAAGCAAGCCAACATCAACAAAAACACCTGTTGATGACCAATGATGAATTGAAAACAAAATTAGCAAAGCTTAGCGCAACAAATAAACTGGCGGAAACTGAGTTTTTCCAAGTATCCGCGCAAGATGGCGTTGTACTTGACGGTTATATTATGCGCCCTGCTAATTTTGATGCGACGAAGAAATACCCGATTATTTTTTACGTTTACGGTGAAGCATGGGGACAAACGGTGCAAGACAAATGGCGTGGCGATAAATTTTTATGGGATCAACATTTGACTCAACAAGGTTTCATTGTTGCCTCCGTCGATAACCGTGGCACACGCGCGCCAAAAGGCCAACAATGGCGTAAATCAATTTATGGCGGCGTAGGCATTTTATCATCACGCGATCAAAGTGATGCCTTAAAAGCCATGGCCAAACGTTGGTCTTATTTAGATACTGACAGAGTTGGAATTTGGGGCCATTCTGGTGGTGGTTCAATGACATTGAATATGCTCTTTAGATACCCTGAACAGTATCAGGTAGGTATTTCTTCAGCACCCGTGGCTGATCAACTACTCTACGATACCATCTACCAAGAACGTTATTCTGGTTTATTACCTGAACATGCCGAAGGATACAAACAAGGCTCGCCTATTACCCATGCTAAAAACCTGCAAGGCAAGTTATTACTGATTCATGGCACAGGTGATGATAACGTGCATTATCAAGGTAGTGAGCGTTTGATCAATGAATTAATCAAACAGGGTAAACAGTTTGAGTTTATGTCGTACCCAAACCGTAGCCATAGTTTACGTGAGGGTGACGGGACTACCTTGCACTACAAAACCATGAAAACTGAGTTTTTTAAAGAGCATTTGCAGCCTTAACTGCTAACTTTTAGCTAATTTTTAGTTAACTTAAATCAAAAGCCGATGTTTATTCAACATCGGCTTTTTTGTCCTTTTAATACGACTCTGCTCGGTTGTTATATTTACGCTAAAACATTTCATTCCATAGCTGAAATGTGGCTCTTCGAAATTTTCAATTATAGATGTTCAGAATTGATAAGCCCTGTAGACAGACAAGTGCTTTTATTTAAGGTTTTTAATATCAAATTTAATGAGAAAGTTATTCATTAATTCACAAATATCTCGAATAGTTACAACCAATATTCGAGCCTAGATAAATATTAATTTAATTTGTCTGCTTCTTTAGGTGCTAACTTAAACTTTACTCGATGAAAGCTTGAAGTTAGCACTAACCTGACAGTCTCAAAAGTTACCACTGCTGTCGTTCACGTAATTGTATCGGTATGACTTCAAAGTAGCGTTTAGTGGAGTTTGTTATGATAATAAACATCAGATTTTAGCTTTATCATAAGCATTATATTCATTATTTATAGGCATCTTTTGCCGATAAATCATTAGCTTGTTCTAACCCGTCATCTAATATAATCTAACGAATCTAAGTTTGTGCCACAACCCTCAATTTGGAAAATAAGTCTAATATGAATTATAGTTTTTGGCTTATTGTCACATCAATTTTCTTAATGTTTTCATCTGCACAAGCATCTACTTTTGTATATATTGGCAACTCTGCTAGTAATGAAATATCAATTCACGAATTGAATCAGGATAACGGAATTTTAACTTTGATAAATAAAGTTAAAATTCCAAATATTATAAAAGTTGGAAAATCATCTCCAATGACAGTAAGTCCTGATAAACGTTTTATTTATGTGGCTTCACGAGGTGAGCCTCGCGTGATCAGCAGTTTCAAAATTGAACCTACCTCTGGTGAACTGACATATATTGGTAACCAAATGATGGATGATAGTATTGCTTACATAACTACTGATCGTACGGGAAAATATTTAATTAGTGCTTCTTATCCGCAACATAAGATCATTATCAATTCTATTTCACAACAAGGGTTAGTTCAAAAACAGCAACAAATATTGAATAATTATCCCAATGCCCATGCGATATTAATTGATAGGAATAATCGTTATGTTCTAGTTCCCACCTTGGGAGATGACCGGGTTTATCAATTTGAGTTTGATTCAAGTTCAGGGCTATTGAAATCATGCACTAAAGCCTATATTGGCTTAAATAAGAAGTCAGGGCCTCGCCACCTAATATTTCATCCAAACGGTAAATATGTTTATGTTATTGGTGAATCTGATGCTTCTATTCATGTATTCGATTTCAACTTAGAGTCTGGCATTTTAAAAGAAAAACAAACCATATTTACACTACCTTCTACATATAATGATAAACGGAAAGCGGCTGCTGATATTCATATCACACCAAATGGTAATTTTCTTTATAGCTCAGAGAGAAGGTCGAGTACGATATCTGGATTTAAAGTCAATTCTTCTACTGGAATTTTAACTCCTATAGAAGTAATTCAAACTGAAAAATGGCCACGTGGTTTTAGTATTGATCCCGCAGGGAAATTTATATTAGTCGTTGGGCAGCGTTCTAATCAAATGTCTAGTTATAGTATTAATGAAACATCAGGTAAGATCTCTAAATTAAATGATTATGAGATGGGAGGAAATCCAAATTGGATTGAGATTGTTAGCTTTCCGTAGGAGTCATTATATAACTATGCACATAATTGCCTATATATTAAAAAACGACAGTTTTTTGGCAAAATAGAGCCTTTACAAATCATACACCACAGGCAACTTTGAGCTTGAAGCAGTCATTACCTCAAGCATCATCTGCAGTCATAAAGCTCTAATTTAATAACGTAATTTTAATTTTTTATGACACCTCTACAGAAACATTAAATAAACTTCCTTTTTTGAATTTATTACCCTGTAATAAATCATACACGTAAACGTCATACTGGTCGGATAAGCTCTCTGCACTAAATTATTTAAAGATTTGTAAGGGTTCTAATGAGCGTATTTAACCGTCGTAATTTTCTTAAGTTTTCTGCTATGGGCCTAAGTACTATAGTTTTGTCTTCAGGCCTTATGGGCTGTGATAGTGACAGCGATAGTCCTGATGACATCGACAATGGCATATCAGTAACTTATGAACATGGTGTGGCAAGTGGTGATCCTACAGCAACAAGCGTAATATTGTGGACACGGGTAACGCCCGCTGAACAAGGAGCCATAACCGTTAGTTGGGAAGTGGCTACCGATGAAAAATTTCAAAATATTGTCAATAATGGCACAACAACGACCACTGTTGAGCGCGATTATACCGTTAAAATAGATACTATTGATCTCGTTGCAGGAACACAGTATTACTATCGATTTAAATCGGCTGAAAAATACTCGCCCGTTGGCCGCACTATGACCTTACCCGTCGATGATGTCACCAAAGTGAAGTTAGCCGTAATGAGCTGTGCAAATTACCCTGCTGGTTATTTTCATGCCTATGCCGACGCAGCAACTGTTCCAGATATAGATGCCGTTGTTCACCTAGGTGATTATCTTTACGAATATGGTCGAGAGGGTTATGCCGCTGAAGATGCCGCATCTCTAGGTCGCGAAGTTCTGCCCGCTCATGAGGTTTTATCATTGGCTGACTACCGCACACGTTACGCTCAATATAAAACAGACTTAGGACTGCAATCACTTCATGCGCATGCGCCCTTTATCTGTGTCTGGGATGATCATGAAGTCGCTAATGATACATGGAAAGCCGGCGCAGAAAACCATAATGCGGACGAAGGTGATTTTACCGAACGAAAAATGGCGGCCTTACAAGCCTACTTTGAATGGCTGCCTGTTCGCCCTATTGGCGATAAAGAATTCAGCGATGTCATTTACCGCGGTTTTCAGTTTGGCAACCTTGTTAATTTAATCATGTTAGATACACGTCTTGTCGGACGAGACCAACAATTAGATTATGCCAACTATATAGATTCAAGTTCTGGTGCATTTAATGCGGGTAATTTTGCTACTGATGTTTTTGATACTAATCGCACGTTACTTGGCTTAACTCAATTAAATTGGCTACAAGATCAACTGCATACCAGCCAAGCAACTTGGCAAGTATTAGGTCAGCAAATTCTAATGGGGACAATGACATTGCCCGCTGCAATTGTTACTCAACAATTGAGTATTGGTCAGTTTGCCGAGTTAGGGGCTATTGCAACACTCGCTGGTAGAGCCCAAGCAAGCGATCCAACCTTAACAACAGATGAATTAGCTTATCTACAAGCTAACCAAGAAAAATTGACCGCTAAAAATATTGCTTTATTACAATTACCTGCGATTCCATACAACCTTGATGCATGGGATGGTTATGCTTATGAGCGTGAACTTCTGTTTAATACAGTAAAACAACAAACCTCTAAATTAGTTGTTTTAGCCGGTGATACCCATAATGCTTGGGCAAATGACTTAAAGTCACTCGATGGTACTCACGTTGGTGTCGAGTTTGCGACGTCCTCTGTATCTTCTCCCGGATTAGAGAGCTACTTAGGTGTCGCACCAGAAGATATTGTTGCTACAGAAGCTGGTTTAGTGGGCTTAATAGAAGGTTTGAACTATTTAAACATGAGTGACCGTGGTTATCTCATGGTGACTTTTGAAGAAAATAAAGCTCAAGCCGAATGGGTCTACGTCTCTGATGTAAAATCAAAAGAATATACGTTGTTAGCACGTGACCGAAAACTTCAAGTATTGGCTGAAGAAATGTATATTTCGGAAATCACTTAACAGTAATAACTCAAATGCTAGATTAAAACAGTAAGATAGTTAAGGCAGTTAAGTTAAGATAATAAACACAAAAGGCAACTCAATCAGTTGCCTTTTTATTTGGTCACACTTTAAGAAATTTAACTAGATCTATATTGTAGAAAGTCTAGAGCTGCTGAGTCTGTAACTGCTGTGCTGATGTTAATCTGCCACAGCCATAAACCAACAATGCACCTTGTACGATGAATAAATAGGCACCTGAAACCGGCATGATAACCACCAGAGCGATACCAATTATAATAAAACTCCAACCTAAAGAGCTCGGCGGTATAAAACCTTCAGCCAGTAATTTCTTCAAGGTTAAACCAAAAGCAATCCAAAAAGTGCCTGACGTTATAAACCAAATAATAGCCTCTCGGTCAAATAACATCTGGCCATCAAGTACGGTACTGGCATACCAAGACTCTTGGTGCATCGAGACCAGTATCGGCCAACCCATTATTAAACCTATTAGATTATGAATAATGCCGGTGATTATTAAAAAATGTCCTGAGTATTTTATCATGTTCATTGTGCTTCCCTTACTTTGTTAATAAAACGATGAGTTAATTTTTACCAATATTATGGCGAGATAAATGTTTTAGCGCCTAAGGCACTAATACGTAAAATGTCTGCTATTGAAGGTCTGGGGTATACCTGCTGCATGCCTAAAAAATTGGCATAAGCCATTAAGGCAATATCTTGCGCCTGCGCTTTTTCCATGCCTAATTCGATGTAACAATCGCTCAAATACCCTTGTCGCTGCTGATCGATTTTGGCTAAGTGGTTGGCTATGTTCGGCTCTTTTAATGCCCACGCCCTAATATGTAATTCCGCCTCAATATTGTGACTGCTGATCACTTGGTCAAGCTTTTCTAACCGCGCTAAGGGCGACGACTCCGTATTGGCTTTGGCGATAAAATCCACCGTCATTTTTTCATACCAATAGGTCATTAGCTGATCAATAAAATCAGCACGGCTAGTAAAGTGATGATAAAAGGATCCTTTGGAAACTTTTTTCAACTCGCATAACGGCATGATCTTTAGCTTTTCCGGGCCTTTTTCAATCAACACACTTAAGGAAAAATCTAGCCAATCGTTTTTGCTATTTCGACCTTTTTTTTGTGTTTGAATATCACTTTTATTCATATCGTTCTCCTAGATTCGACCAGCACCAATAGCATTGTTAATAACACTACGGGCAATCACATAATGAAAGGGTAAGATGAGATTAACGTAAATACGGCCAATAATGGTTTTTTGATTAACTAAGGTGGATACCACAACATCATCTCCCTGTATGGCTACCGACAGGTAAAATGCCATGTGTTTATCTTCTGCTGATGAAACAATTTCATCGTCTGTTTTTTCAGATACCACTAAAAATCCCGCGCGATCACCAACCTCCATTTCCTCAATTTTTGGTGCCATACCACCCTCTTCTTCTGTACCAACGGAAAAGCCAAACAAAGCAACGCAGTAGTTACGAATCTTCATTAGCCAAGCAACCCAAGGTGGCATATAAGCGAAAATTGCAAATTGTAGCTGACTTGCCGATAGCTCTTTATTAATTCGTTTAGTTGCTAAGGCATCTCTAAAGTAATGTTTGCTTATCTTAGCGGCTAACTTGTCATTTTTTGGCTCAGGTAAAGCCCTGATTTTGTCAAACATCATAATATTCTCCCTTTAACTACTTATCTTTACTTACTTATCTTTAATTATTTAACTTTAACTACTTAACTTTAACTACTTAACAACAAACAATACCATACCGCATGGTATTGTTTAATAAAGCCTATGTAAAGATCTTTATTTAATAACAATTGATCTTAATCTTAATTACGTTACAATTACATTCGAACACAATTCGAATGCAATTTCACTTTAGTCTATATAAAGTAATTTATAAGAAAAATAGCGTGATTTAAGCTAAAAATACTACCTTAAAGTTGAGAACCCCATGGCTCCTGCTCCTAAATTTAGTTGCGAACAACAAGAACAAATGATTCTATCTGCAGCCGTTAACGCAATAGATAAATCAAGTTTATTAGACTTTTCTATGTCAACTATTGCTAAGTTGGCCGGTCTATCTATGGGCTCAGTTTATAAATTTGTACAATGTAAAGAAGATGTCTTAATTGCCCTTGCGACTAAAATGTATCAAGAAAGACAACAAGTCTTTAAACAAGTACTTTCTTTACCGTTAAATACACCTGAACGTATTATTGCGATTAGTTTATTAGATTTCTCAAAAGTGCAAATGTATAGCTTTGATGATCAACTTGAGAGCATTGTTAATACTCGTGCCATGATGAAGCGTTGCTCTCAACGTTGGTTAGATCAAATGATTGCCTGTGGCAAAGTCTGTGAATCTATTTTTCAAGGTTTTTTGCAGGCAGCTGCAGACTCAGAAGAGTTAACGTCAGGTAGTCGTGATATTGAAGAAATAAGTTTGGGAACTTGGTCCTTAATGGTCGGGTATTTTCAAACAGTACGATTACATCAATGTTGGCAAAATGGTGCCTGCTTAGAGAATGAAGAAAGTCCACCGGCATTAGCTACTGATAATGTTCATATTCGTAGCATGCAACGACTCGTTAATGCATACGACTGGCAACAAAAAGTGAGTGATGATGACATAGGTAAGATTTGTCAATGTTTAGCTGACAAAGGACTTAGGTAACACTTACTCATTAGCACTTAGCAATCAAGAATCAGTAATCAGTAATCAGTAATCAGTAATCAGTAATCAGTAATCAAGAATTTATTAAATTATGAAGAAAGGGAATAAGATGAAAGTAACCTCGTGGATAGTGGTGAGTTTAATACTAGCAGGCACGGTTTTTGGCTTATATAGCTACAAGTCATCACTGCAACAGGCAGCAACAGAGCAAGCCGCAATGATGCCAGAGCCTGCGGCAACAGTCAGTGCCGTCACAGTAACTAAAATTGATTATCAAAAAACAGTACAAGTGAGTGGTGAAGTACAAGCTTTCCGCTATCTAATGTTAAGTAATGAATTGGCTGGCATTATTACTCAATTAAACGCTCCTTCAGGCAGTGTCGTACAACAAGGACAAGTATTACTTGAAATTGACCATAGAGATGAAGATGCTCGTTTGATTGCTGCAAAAGCAACACTCAGTTTGAACCAGCAAACGCTGAGTCGTTATATTAAACTACAAAAAAATAGAGAAATAAGTGAAGATCAAGTTGATAAAGCGCGCGCTGAAGTAGAAATATCTCAGGCCGACATTGCTTTATTAACCTTAGCGATCACCAAGAAAAAATTACAAGCACCTTTTATCGCTAAAGTCGGTATACATACCTTGGAAGTTGGTCAGTATTTAGATAACAATAGCTCGCTACTTGAGCTTGTTGGCGTTAATGACTTTACTTGGATAGATTTCTACCTACCACAGTTTTACGCAGAACTTCCCGTTGGCGCTAAGGTACAAATTAGTCCCATTAGCTCCGCAAGAAGTAATGATGTTTATCAAGCTGAAATTATTGCCGTTGATCCACAATTATCAAGTTTGTCACGTAACTTGAAATATAGAGCACAAATAGCATCGTCAACCTTAGCACTAAAACCCAATACCTTAATTAGTGTTACCGCCCCTATTGCGCAAACAACCTCATTGGTTGCCGTGCCTGATTTAGCCATAAAACGTGACCCCTTTGGTAACTACGTTTTTATGCTAATGGCACAAGAAGATGGCACTTACCGAGCAAAACAGGTGAAGGTTGAATTAGGCGAGCGCATTGATGATCAAGTACTGATCCTTAGTGGTTTAGAAGTAGGACAGCTTATTGCCAACGAAGGTTCGTTTAAGTTATTTCCTAATATGAAGGTCTATCTAGCCGCTAAACCTGCGATTGAAAGCTCATCAATTGAGGAAAGTACTGATGCCAAATAAATCCTACCTTATGGACATATTTGTCCGTCGCCCCGTAGTTGCCATCGTACTTTCTATTGTTATTTGTATTGCCGGACTGTGGTCAATAAGTAAAATTCCGGTGTTGCAGTTTCCCAAAATAGAAAGTGCTTCGTTGGTTATTGATACCTATTATATCGGTGCTTCCGCTGATGTAGTACAAGGTTTCATAACCGAGCCTATTGAACGTGTAGCCGCGACAATACCCGGTGTCGAATATGTCGACTCAGTCAGTACCTCCGGCAGCAGTAAAGTAACCGCTTGGCTTAAACTAAATGAAAGCAGTACCTTAGCTTTGGCTGAATTAACCGCACGTTTGGGGCAAATTCGTTATGAATTGCCATCAGGCTCACAAGACCCGGTTATTTCAGTCAGTCGTGCCGATAGGCCTTTTGCCGTTATTTATTTAAATGTGCATGCCAACGGCAATGACTTATCAAAGGTAACAGATTACTTAACCCGACAAGTAAATCCTATTTTAAATGCCATTGAAGGTGTGCAACGTGTCGGCATTGAAGGTGCTAGAACACCGGCAATGCGTGTTTGGTTAGACGCTAATGCTCTGCAAGTTTTTAACCTAAGTGCCAAAGATGTCTATCAATCGTTAGCAGCTAACAACACTATCGCCACTATGGGGTATGTTGAAAATGACCATCAGAAAATAGATATTGTTGCCAATAGCCAGTTAAGCAGCGTCAAAGAGTTTGAACAGTTAGTTGTTACTGAAATTGACGGCGCCAGCATTTATTTAAAAGACATAGCCAAAATTGAACTTGCCGCTGAAGACAGCAGCGTTACCGCAAGATTAAACGATAAAGATGCCGTATACATTGCCATTTGGCCACTGCCTGGAGCGAATGAAATAGCCATTGGTGATCGCTTATATGAAAAAGTAGACGAGCTGAATAAAACCTTGCCTGACGGTATTGTTATTGATTTTGCCTATGACGGTACCCTGTATATGCGTGATGCATTACAAGAAATTTTTACTACCTTAATTGAGACCGTTATCTTAGTTGGTCTGGTAGTACTACTGCTTATGGGCTCATTTAGAAGCGCGATAGTGCCACTAATTACTATCCCTATTTCTATTCTTGGCGCAATCGCTGCCATGTCGATGATGGGTTTTTCATTAAACTTATTAACAGTACTCGCCATTGTATTATCGGTCGGATTAGTGGTTGATGACGCGATTGTGGTGGTAGAAAACGTCGCGCGGTTAATGCGTCAAGGCATGTCTAAATTTGAAGCAGCATTGACCAGTTCTCGTCAGTTATTAGTGCCTATTATCTCGATGACCTTAACACTAGCGGCCGTTTATGCGCCAATAGGCTTTTTATCTGGTCTTACCGGGGTATTATTTAAAGAATTCGCCTTTACCTTAGCCATTGCGGTAATTATTTCCGGCGTTGTTGCCATCACTTTATCACCCATTATGAGTGCCTATGTATCGCCTAAAGGCGGTAATGAAGGTTGGTTAACGCGTAAGGTGAATCATTTATTTGATCGACTACAAAAAAGTTACGGCAACTTATTAAATCGTATATTTAACTGGCAAGGACAAGTTTTTTTAATCGCTTTGGTGGTATCTCTATTAACTGTGCCTTTTTACCTGTCGTCGCAAAAAGAGTTAGCGCCAGTAGAAGATCAATCAATGGTGATGTTTGTGGTGCAATCTCCACCCGATTCATCATTAGCCTATAACGTTGACCGAATGAATCCTGTCGTCGAAAACTTGCAAGAAATTGAAGGCGGATTAAAGATCTGGCAGATCATTTTTAATAGTGGTGGTTTTGGCGGCTTAGAGTTAACACCTCCGAATGAACGAAATTATAGCGCGCAAGAGTTAGTGCCAGAAATGTACGGAAAACTAGCACAAATCCCTGGGTTAAATATGTTTCCTATTTTGCCAGCGTCATTACCAAGCTCAGGTCAATTTGAAATTGACATGGTGGTCAAGTCTTCCGCTTCTTATGCCGAAATGAAACAGTATGCTGACCAGCTCGTTGGTGCCGCTTTTGCCAGTGGACAATTTCTTTTTGCCGATACCGATTTAAAGATAGATTTACCGCAAGTTGAATTGCAACTAAATCGACAAAAGATCGCCGACTTAGGAATGAATGTGGCTGAAATTAGCGATCAACTTGGTATCTTATTATCAAGTAACTTTGTTAATCGCTTTGACGCTAATGGTAAAGCTTATCGCGTTATCCCTATAGTTAATAACGATGTGCGCAGTAAAACCGAGGCCTTATTGTCATTAAACATTAAGTCACCTTCAGGTGAGTTACTGCCTTTATCTGCAGTGGCAAGTTTAGAATGGAAAACAGTGCCAAGACAACTGGGCACTTTTGCTCAGCAAAACGCTTTTAGAATTTATGGTGGTATTGCGCCAAACTCAAATAAAGAAGCGGCCTTATCGGCACTAGAAAATGCGGCTAAAGAGATATTACCAACAGGTTACAGCCTTGATTATGCAGGTGAGTCTAGACAGCTTAGACAAGAAGGTAATACCTTAATTATGGTATTAGGCGTGTCGTTATTAATCGTATTTTTGGTGTTGGCAATACAGTTTAATAGCTTTAGAGATCCACTGGTCATTATACTTGGCTGCGTGCCATTGGCTTTATCGGGTGCATTATTAATTCCTTATATTGAACTAACCACCATCAATATTTATTCGCAAATTGGTTTGATCACCTTAATTGGTTTGATTGCCAAAAACGGTATCTTAATTGTTGAGTTTGCCAATCATGCGCAGGAAGAAGGTGCTACTAAACTGGCTGCGGTAACTGAAGCTGCGACAACACGTTTACGCCCTATTTTAATGACAACGGCAGCAACCATACTTGGTCACTTCCCGCTTGTATTAGTAACCGGAGCGGGTGCAGAAGCACGTAATAGTATCGGCATTATATTAGTCGCTGGTATGTTTATTGGTACGGTATTTACCTTGTTTATTCTACCAAGCTTTTATTTGTTGCTCGCTGAAAAAAGAGCAAGTATTAACAAACCATCAAAAGAAACAGCAGATGTTGGAGTAAAAGTATTAAGCTAATATTGTTAATGGCAGTTTCTGTTTAAGTTTCTGTTTAAGTATCTGCCCAAGTTAAAACCAAAATGCCAGAGTAAGTAACTCTGGCATTTTTTTGTTTGAAAAACGTCATGTTGATGCCGAAACTTATTGGTGACGACTGATAATAATTGAGACAAATCTCTTTTACCTAGCTTGTTTTTTTAAAGGCTGTCGGCAAATACCTTTTTATGACAACGCACCTTTGTATTAAGAATAGCGTTGCACTCACCTTTGAACTCAAGGCGTAAACTGGACAGTAGCAAGTAGCCATGCCTAATGTCTGCTTCAAGCCTTGCTGCTAGCAGGCAATCGGTCTTAGAGCGCTAATTAATGTCACAATATAGACCAAACCTAATAGCCGATGTAACTCAAAATTAAGTGCACTATTGATACGTAAGCAGAGATAGGTATTTGAAACACTATATGCGCCAAAAAAAGTAAACCGCGAGAGTACTCACGGTATCGTAATAAAAGAACAACTATTGGGTAAAAAAGAACTAATTAATTGTTGCTTTCTAAAACCGTGGAAGCTTTTAATTTAGTCACATCAGAACTACATTTGGGCAACCATTGCCGTAGCGCCTCTTGCAACTTAACCGGATTCACTGGCTTAGAAATAAAGTCACTCATGCCAGCAGAAAGGCACTTTTCACGATCGCCTTGCATAGTGTTAGCGGTCATGGCAACGATAGGCACCGCTCTATTGAGTACACAAGAATTTAGATCACGTATCTGGCGAGAAGCCTCATATCCATCCATTACTGGCATTTGACAATCCATGAAAACGATATCATAGGGTAGGCTCTTTAGCGCGTGCAACGCTTCTTCGCCATTGCCAGCTAAATCGGCCTGTATGCCAAATTTTTTCAGTAAGCCTTGCGCGACTTTCTGGTTGATAGCATTATCTTCCACCACCAGTACTCGAGCTTTGAATTGAGGTAAATCACGCGGGCTATATGCTGTAACTAGCTGTTTATCTGCGCTATTAACACCTGCTACTTTTATCAAAGTATTATATAACACGGATTGGTCAATAGGTTTACTCAAATAGCCACCAAACCCTGCTATTTTTAATTTTTCCGTATCACCACGTAGCCCTTGAGAAGTGAGCATAACTAGGTGGGTAGCAGACAAAATCGTATCATTTTTAATTTCAGTGCCTAACTGGAGTCCATCCATTTCTGGCATTTGCATATCAAGTATTGCAATATGATACGGAGCCTCTTGTGAAATACCCTCTGTAAGTTTTTTAAGTGCCAACTTACCACTTTCGACTAAAGTATGTTCTACCTGCCAGTTAGTCAGTATATGCCCTATTAAAGTACGGTTAGTCGCGTTGTCATCTACCACTAAAACTTTCTGGTTATGCAAATTATTCGTCATGTTATGCGGAAGTTGATTGGTCGCATTGGTAAGCTTAAGCGTAAACCAGAAGGTTGAGCCTTTATCTGTATTCGTTTTAACCCCTATTTCACCTTGCATCAATTCGACTAATTGTTTACTGATAGACAAGCCTAATCCTGTGCCTCCATATTTACGAGTGGTAGAGCCATCGGCTTGGCTGAATCGTTCAAAGAGCTTATTCTGCTCTTCTTCAGATAGGCCAATACCCGTATCAGTCACCTCAAAAAGTAACTGAGTCTGTTGCTCGGTCCGCTCTTGTACCTTGCAATACACAGCGACCTCTCCTTGCTCAGTAAATTTAATTGCGTTACCGATCAAATTAGTGAGAATTTGACGGATACGTCCTGGGTCAGCAACAAAGCTCCGGTGTTTCATAACGTTAGCAGGACAAATCAACTCAAGATTTTTTTCATGGGCACGAAAAGCAATACTACTACCAAGTTCATGCAGCAGTTGTTCTAAGTCGAATTCAAGCGGTTCCAACTCCAACATTCCTGCTTCTACCTTAGAAAAGTCGAGAATATCATTGATGATGGTCAGTAGTGATTCAGCACTATTTTTCACCGTTTTTGCGAAGTTGTGCTGTTCTTTATTTAACTCAGTATCGAGCAACAGGTTAGTCATGCCTATTACCCCATTCATCGGTGTACGAATTTCGTGACTCATGTTTGCCAAGAAATCAGTTTTTGATTCATTAGCAACATCAGCTTGTTTTTTTGCTTCATCCAAACGGGTGATAATTTCTTTTTGCGAGGAAATATCGGTACGGATGGAGGTATAGCCATTCAATTTATTGTCACTATCATAAAGTGGTACTATGGTAGTATCTACCCAATAAAGATGGCCATCTTTAGCTTTGTTGCATACTTCATCGTGCCAAAACTCTCCCTTAGAAACCGTTAGAAACATATCACGCCAATAGTTTTCCGGTTGATTATTAGAATTGAGCAGACGGTGGTTTTGTCCAATAAGTTCTTCTCTGCTATAACCACTAACAGCGCAAAATCTATCATTAGCATAGGTAATGATGCCTTTAATATCAGTTACCGAAACGAGTGAATGTTGATCCATGGCGGTTTTTTGTGCTGCCAAGTCTTTATTAGCAACATCGGCTTGTTTTTTTGCTTCATCCAAACGGTTAATAATTTCTTTTTGCGCGGAAATATCGGTACGGATGGAGGTATAGCCAGTCAATTTATTGTCACTATCGTAAAGTGGCGCAATGGTAGTATCTACCCAATAAAGATGGCCATCTTTAGCTTTGTTACACACTTCATCATGCCAAAAATCACCCTGAGAAACTGTTAGGAACATATCACGCCAATAGTTTTTCGGTTGGTTATCAGAGTTGAGCAGACGGTGGTTTTGTCCAATAAGTTCTTCTCTACTATAGCCACTAACGGCGCAGAATCGATCATTAGCGTAGGTAATAATACCTTTAATGTCAGTGACAGAGACGAGAGAATGCTGATCCATGGCGGTTTTTTGTGCCGCCAAGTCTTTGTTGGCAGATTCGGCAAGCTTTTTAGCTTCTACCAAACTCTTAGTATGTTCATTGAGTGATTGATTTTGAGTATTTAAAAATTTTAATAACTTTTCTGTTTCAATACGGCCTAAAACCGCTTTTAAAATAATGCCCGCATTTTTAATAAGTTGATCAAGAAGATTTTTGTGAGCGTTAGAAAATTGTTCAATAGAGCCAATTTCTATTACCCCTAATATTTCGTCTTCAAAGGAGATAGGCAGTAAAGCGATATGTTTTGTTGTGATTTTTCTAATAGATGAATTTATCGAAAGATAATCATCAGGTATGTCAGAAACATACATGATTTTTTGCGTTAAAGCACATTGCCCTGCTAGTCCCTCGCCTAAGTTGATTGTGTTGGGCTTATTTTTATCATCAATTGAGCATGCGTATGAACCAATTAACGTTAACTTAGCATTGACATTATGATTTGCGGGCATAACATTGTCATTGTCATTGTCATTGTCATGTTTTATATAAAATACTCCCACCAAGCCATTTACTTTAGGTACAAGATTGTTTAATAAATCAGAGGAAAAATGTTTAAGTTTGTTGTGCCCTGGTAAATTCTCTAAAATACTCGTTAAGCTAGTTTTAATCCAGTCCTCTTCTTCCAGCCTATTTTTCTCTCCTTCTAGCGCTATATTTCGCTCTAACAGATTATCTTTCATTAATTGAACTGATTCACTCAACAAGCGAATTTCTTCAACATGGCTCTCTTTAAAGTTAAGGTTAAACTGTCCCTTACTCATGCCTTTAATAATGTCTATAATATCGTTCAGTGGCGTTTGAACTCTTCGAATAAATTTTAGCCCAACAAAAATAGAGCTGATTGAACCAATTAACAGTAAAGTAATGAGCAACCATTTTAACTTTTCAAACTGATTTTGAGTTTTAATATACTCTTGTGCCTGTAATTCATTTTGATTTTCAACCATTTTCCTTAGCGTATTTTTTATTTCAAAAGCTAACGGTGCCGCCTTAGTCTTGAGTAAAAATTTAGCTTGGTCCCAGTTTTCAGCGCCTCTAATTTCAAACATTTTCTTCGGTAAATAAGAAAACTCAGCCTTAACACGACTAAAATTTTCAAAAGCTAATAACTGTTTTTTATTAAGATGATCTTTATTAAGTGATAGCTGTGAAAAATTATAATTATTTATTTTCCATTGCTGTTCAAATTTAACTTTGAATTTGTCATCACCTGAAAGCATAAATGCTCGTATATTAGCAAGACATAAGGCAAAGCTTCCGCGAACGTCGGCCAATTTTGCTAAAATATTCTTTCGCGTGATACTTGAGCCTCGTGTTTTCTCAAGTTCAATCATTGCGGTGATTTCAGCCATTAAAAAAGTAGCTTTAGGTGTCACTTCAGTAAGGAGAATTTCAGACGCTTTTCTATTTCGATCAGAATTAGCAATTATTTCTATTTGATTTTGATAGCTTTCAAAGTCTTTTAATGAGGATTTTATCGATCTAAGATGTTTAATATTTTCAGGGTTTGTCCAATGAACGGAAAGAAGGTCCATTTCATCAATTGATTTAGTTATTTCTTCAGTCCAAGCAAGTTTTCTCTCACGCTTGAATCTTTCACCTCCCTCCTCATACCCTATAAGCATCCAGCCCCTAAGTGCAGCTAACGAATGGTTAATGCCATTGAGTAGCATTAAGCTTGATCTTGCGGTTGGGCTTCTTAAGTCTTTTATTTTGTCACTCGATGCTTCAATGCTTTCTAACTGCTTTAGCGTCAATATTAGCGAAATGACAAATATCGATAAAATGAGTGCATAGCCAAAACCAATTTGTTTTGATAAAGAGTTTAAATTGAACATTATTTAACTGTTCTCCGAGGTTTTTTATTTAGTTTGTTGCGCTTTTGACTATCACTAGGAGGTAAATTGCTGTTGGAAAGAAAATAGGGATTATTCATAGGTCTCTCCGTGTACCTGCCATTGCTTAGGATGATGATTGTGTCTTAAGTCTTATTTTGATAAGAGAAAGCCTGTTCTATTATCAGCTAGAATTTTTCATTATTTTGACAATATGACCTAGATGTTTATAAATATTAAGCTCTAAATATTAAGTTATAAATACAATTTAATATTAGCTTAAATTTTAATTTTGTCGATTTCAAATTCATTCAATATTGAATGTCTGTTTAGGCTGACAAAGTAGGTACTTATTGAAATAATTTCGGACTCAAACTAGAACAACCATGCGACAAGATCAATAGGTAAAAATCAAATTGAAATGACGGCTGTCAAGTCAAATGCAAAATTGGAGTTTAACTATTATTCATGTCAACTTTATGAAGTTACCCCAATTTAACTTCATAACTGTCGGCTCTGATGGTTAAACTGACTATTTATTAAACTAAGCTCACGTCAAAATCATGTCAGTTTTATGGTAAAAGTACTCATATTAGAGCCCTGCCCTATTTAGTGGTTGGTAACATCAGATATTATGCATAGTCACCTATGAAAAAATATCTTTAAACTGTTGTTTCTTCTAAGAAACTCTACGTTTACTTAATGAGTTTACTGCCTTATATGTCTTCAGGCAGCACCGAAGAGTGATGTTCAACAATCAGCCAACGGCCATTTTTCTTAACATAAGTAAAACTGTACCTCGCCGGAATAACTAACTTCTGCCCTGCTTTGACTAATGAAAAAGTATACAAACCTGAACTAATTGCAGTATCACCGTAAAAGCGAATATTAAAATCATTAAAGACAACATTACGATGAGAAAAAACAAATATTTTATTAAAATAATCGCTTATAGATTCAGAGGTTGTTCTAATGACAGAAGAGAAGGTTCCCCACAAAGATGCATCTGGTGAATATAAGGTAACAATACTATTGGCACTGGCCGCTGAAAATACCCTAGCCCATGTCATCATGGTTTCAACAATCACCTCATGCTCGGTGTTGATGATATTTGTACTAGGATTATTTGCACCGATAATATTTACCACCATATGACTTTCTTACTCCAAAATACTGTTCCAACCGTTTAGCCACTAAATAATCTACGCTGAAAAACCGTTATTTCAAAGCCATAAATTTTGTACTTTTGTTATTTTCAAACAGGTGACACGCTTTATTGAATTTACCTAACCTCAAAAGATCATACTAACAGCATGCTTTTTATTGAAAATAACATTCCGTAATCAATCGTTAAGACAAACTATTCAAACAAAAATCGATACTAATTTTGTAAAGCGATATTCGAGCAAAGTAAATATCGACTCGATAGCAATATTTTTACTGCTTACATGCTACAATTATAGTTATCTTCGCAGTAACAATAATCTTTATTACCATGGCTAAAAAAACACTCACCATTCGTGAAAAAACCATTTTCGACGGTATTTTCACTAAATATTTCTTAAAATTTCTTTTTTCCGTTTGGTTTAAACTGGCCGGCTGGAAGCTTTGCAAAAATACACCTGAAGGCGCAGGAGTGGCCATTGCTGCACCTCACACTTCTAACTGGGATTTTGTCTTTGCCCTTGGCGCCGCAATTTTGCAAGATGTAAAAATTTACTTTTCCATCAAGGAAAGCCTTTGTAGAGTGCCAGTATTAGGCACTTGGCTTATGTATCTTGGCGCTATTCCGATTGATCGTTCAGCAAAAGGCGTCGGTCAAGTTCAGCAAATAAAAAACTTTATCAATAGTCAAAAATTAAACCGAGTATTTTTCTTATTTACCCCAGAAGGAACTCGTAGCGGCGTACCTAAATGGAAAACAGGTTTTTATCATGTTGCTCACGGTTGTGATTTACCCATTTTTCTAGCTAAAGTAGATTATCTGAGTAAAGAAACGGGAGTTTTTCATACCTTTAAGTTAACAGATAACAAAGACAATGATATTAAAGCGATACAGGCTTCTTATGAAAGTGTGCAAGGTAAGTTCCCGTTAAAGCAATATCCTGCATACACAGGTAGCATGCCGAAAATATCTGAAACAGAAGCCAAAATAATTAAGGCGATGTACTCTTTTAAAGGCGTGGCGACTAAAATGGAAATCACCGCGAAAGCCAAGTTGGGTGAACTTTCAACGACTATGTTAGATTTTTTAATTGAGAAAGGTATGTTAGAGAGAGTCCCGCCCTCTGCAAATAATACCGAGCCTAGCTATCAACTGACTTTTGCTGGCAGAGGCTGTTTTTTACATTTATCGCCTAGCGTATAGCCGCTAATCACTGTAGCAACATATTTTAGTGTAAAAGATCAAAGGCTCTGCTTATCAATAATTAACTAATAAGCAGAGCCTTTTTTATGCTGAGAGTAAAGCTAAGTAAATTTAAGCTCTGCTCAGCTTAAATTTACTTAATAGCTAGTTAACTTCTTAGCTTAACAAATACTACGCTGCTCAGTGGTGGTACAGTAAAGCCTTGCTCAGATACCTTACTCTGCTTAACCACGTCATCAACACCATTTTCTTGTATCGGATGCAGTTGATAACTTTGTGCTTTAGCGTAGTTAAATAACTGTGATTCAGCGCTGCTATTGAATATCACCATCAAGCTCGCTACATGATCATCTACGGGTTCGCCTTGCGTATCATCAAGTTTCATCACCAATAAGCCAGACTGCTTATTAGCAGTATTTAGAAAGGTCACTTTATCAATAATAGCTTCACTAGTAGTCAATCTAAATAACGGTGAGCTCATACGCAGCGCTAACATTTCTTCAAAAACATTGCTGCTAAACTGAATATGCTGTGCCGTAACATGATCGCGCCCTTCATGGCCCTTTAATACTTTTTGAATTAGAGGCCAATTTTCTTCATCTTTATCTGCAGGCGGTAAACCAATATTGTAGTGGTTGGTTTGTTTAGAAAAGTCTACGCGGTTGAACCAATCACCGTAATCATAACTATCACGTAAAAAAGATTTAGAGCGCATAAACTCTGATCCCATGTGAATAAAAGGAATACCTTGAGCAAACAAAGTAAACGCTAAGCTTTGCAGATGCATTCTTACTCTGTCATTGGTAGAAACATCAAACGGTAGACGATATTGACTGTTGTCCCATAAGGTCTGATTGTCATGTTTAGATACGTAGTTAATGGTATCGGCAGGATCTAAAGCGTAGCCCGTTGGCTGATCACCATAAGGAACATCTTTACCTAATACTTTTTCGCCATTAACCATCCTTAAAGGAAAGTTAGTTAAATTTCCTGCTAGGCCAATGCGTAGTTGATCCATACGAAGCGCATAATCAGCCTGAATTTTTTCTTGGTTGTGCTTGTTATTAGACTGTCTATCATTAGGAAAGGTTAACAAGCCATTGCCTAAGCCTTGAGAGTCTCGGGTATTATTTCCACCGCCACGCACGGCATCACGCAATCTATCAGTGTAAGTACCTATTTCACTGCCACCTAACTCTAACTGACTGGCTTGTTCAAATTGTGCGTTATTGGCAACTTCACCGAAGTTCCAACCTTCACCATAAAAGTAAGTATCACTATCAACTTTTCGTACCGCTTCACGCGCTTTTAACATCACCGCTTTGGGTTGATGGCCCATTAAATCAAAACGAAAACCGTCAATCTTATAGTCCCTCGCCCAAGTAACCAAAGAATCAGTCATCAACTTGGCCATCATATTGCGTTCAGTAGCGGTATTATCACAACAAGTCGATTGTTCAACTTGTGCAGTAATGGGGTCTAATCGGTGATAATAATGCGGGACAATTTTATCTAATACCGCATTAGGCTCCAATCCTGCTTGATGAGTATGATTGTAGACAACATCCATAATCACTCGAAACCCTAAACCATGAATGCTTTGCACCATTTCTCTAAACTCAACCAAACGTGAGATGCCTTGCGGGTTCATTGCATAACTACCTTCAGGCACAGTGTAATGATAAGGATCATAACCCCAGTTGTAATCATCAAATTCTCGCAGTTCACTGACTAATTGCTGTGCTTCACTGCCACTAACATCATAACTTTCTAATAGTGATATTAAGGTTTGCTGTTCATCGACCCCTTCAACGTTATCATTACAGATACTGATAGTTGGCTCACTATCACAAACCTTGGCTTTGACTTCAGCAACAGTATCACGCAAGTCTACCGCTGCATTCTTCTCTTCGTTCACAGTGGCAATATCAAAGGTTGGTAGTAAATGAATATTGTTTAGACCTGCTTTTTTCAATGTTTTTAAATGCTGTATGCCATAAGAGTTTTGTTCACTAAAAGCTTGGTATTTTCCGCGAAACTTTTTATTCGATAAAGCACTATCATCTGAGCTGAAATCACGAATATGTACTTCATAAAAAATGTTATCTTCAACATTTTTTATCGTCGGAACTACATGACTGCTCCAATTATTGGGCTGTGTTGATTCATCATTCAAATCGACCACCTGTGAGTGCTTACTGTTAACAGACAAGCTTAGGGAATAAGGGTCTGTGGTGATCAAGGTTTCTACTTTTTTAGACGCGGGGTGATAAACGTTAACTTGATATTGGTAATAGCTACCTTGCAACGAGCTATCACCGACAACCGACCAAATACCAGTGTGAGCATCTTCTGTCATGGTTAAACGAGGAGTATTAGCAGGTGTTAAATCGTCATTAAAAAGTAACAAATCAACCTGCCGTGCGGTAGGAGACCATAGCTTAAAACTAACTTTTTTTTCGTTAGCTTGCTCAATAATTGTCGCGCCTAAATCACTGACTTCATCAGCATCATTATTACTCTGGGTATATAAATCATCAAGTACCGCGCCTGTTTGCAGATAAGCAACTTTAGTCGCTTTTTTACTACTATCAAGTGCAACAACCATCAATTGTTGTTTTAGCCAAAGTTTACTTTGTGCAGAGCTTAATCCGATTTGGTATGCTTGAAAGTCAGCTAAATGAGGAAACTTTTTCGCTAGTTCATTAGGAAAATTCACCGCCAATAAATCAATGCTATTAAAACCGCCTGTTTTTTTACTAAGCAGCTGGTTTTGATATTTATCAGCTGATTTTGGCAATATTAATACTTGGGCTGTTAACCAATGCGCTGATGAATCACTGGGTAAGTTAGCTAAATCAGCCGCGCTAAATAAACTTGTTTTAACAGTAACAGCACTAGTATTTTCTAGCGATTGACTAGATTGAGTAGCTGTACTTGATTCACCACAAGCACTGATTAAGAGTGATGTAGAAAGCGCAATAGAAATGGCACGGTGAACGCTTAACTTTGACAAAGAAAAAGACGGTATTTTCATAATATACGAATCATTAAAAGTTTTATGAACAATAACTTACTCGGTTAACCAATAAATAAATACTAGTTTTGTTTGCTTGCATACGTATTCAATATTTTGCAACTTAACCGCCACTTCTGTTAATTAGTTTTACTCTAGCTATCTAGCCAAGTCTGCGATGGCGACTCGCCCATCTCTTTAAGATAATTCTTAGTAAATTCAATGAATAGTCGCGTGCGTTTGGGTAGGTCTTTTCGTTTAGGGTAAACAATAAATACTCCGGCATCGGGAAACTCATCAAGTTGTGCCACAACCTCCATTTTTCCGGCAACAACTAGGACCTTAGCAGTAAAATGAGGCATAAGACTTATACCCAGACCTTCGGCACACATCTGCGCCATTGCTTCACCATCATCAACAATGGTTACCCTCTTCGGATCAAAATTAATCTGGCGACCTTGATAGGTGAAATTTACCGGCATGGTTTTACCCGTTAGTTTGAAGCGGAATAATACCCAAGGTAAAGCAACAAGCCCTTCATTAGAAATATCAATATCACGACTGCTTACTAAATCACTACCGGCACTATTACTGCTAACCCCTTGAGTACTTGCACATAACACAAACGCCATTGGAGACAGTTTTTGTGCCACCAAACGGCTATCATTTAAGGTTCCACTTCGGATAGACACATCTACCGCATCACTGATCATATCGACATATTGATCATTAAAACTGACATCCAACTGAATTTCAGGATAGGCCTTTTTAAATTGGCTCAACATTGGCAGCATATACATACGGCCATAAGAGACCGGGAAATTGATCTTAAGCGCGCCACTGTAATTATTATTGGCTGATTTTAATTCTTCTTCACACGATTCAAGTTGTTGATAAAGTGAGCCAACAGTATCAGCATACTTCTGCCCTGCTGAAGTTAAGCTTAATTGCCGAGTAGAGCGATATAACAGTTGCAAACCTAGCTGCTCTTCTAATCTTTTTATCGCCTTACTTACTGTAGATGGATCTGTCGCATGTTTTTTGGCTGTTGCAGAAAAGCTGCCCGTTTCAATAGTCGACATAAACAAAGCAATAGTTTTAAATTTATCCATGATGTTCCTTATCACTAAGTCGCATTAATTATTCATATCAAGCGGCCCAGTAACGCGACCAATTAATGAATTATATTCACTAATATAATTCATTATCCGCACTACTGATAATAATAATTTGACGTAAACTAGGTTTCATTGAATATGCTAACCAATAAAGTGTATAAAAATCTTAAAATGACTCACTTAAAACTCATCACTACTCGATTACCTAGGGATCTATTATGTACATGTTAAAACGACTGTTATTGTCCATTATTATCACACTATCCATCAGCGTCACTTTATCGGTGCAAGCCAGTAATTTATCAGAGAGTTTATTGAATATTCCAATGACATTAACGACAGGTGAAGTGGTTACTTTGTCGCAATATCAAGGTAAAAAAGCGGTATATTTAAAATTTTGGGCAACCTGGTGTGTACCCTGTATGGAACAAATGCCTCACTTCGAACAGATTAATCAGCAACATGGTGACACTTTAGCTGTCATCGCTATTAATTTAGGTATCAATGATAATTTAGCCGCTGTACAAAAAGTGCAGCAGGAGTTTAATTTATCTATGCCTGTGGTTATCGATAAAAGTGGTGACTTAGCACAAGCGTTTAGATTACTAGGCACCCCTTATCACTTATTATTCGATAAACAAATGAACTTGGTTCATATTGGCCACAAAGCCGATTCACTACTTGATAACAAAATTGCCCTTATCAGTGCTGATCAACAGTTAACTTTACTGGCCGACAATGCTATTACAGAAACCGAAATACCAATGGTATTCGAAATGAATGACAACCAAACTCGGGCCTTTTTATTTACTGCGACTTGGTGTGACTGGTACTTTAAAGACTCTCGCCCAGCCGCATCACAACAATGTATAGCAGCGCAAAATTCAGTCAACAATTTAGCACAACAGTTTGATCATATCGCTTGGCAGGGCATCATTTCAAGGCTTTGGACTGGTGCAGCTGAATTAGCGAATTACACTAAGAAATATCAGGTAAAACACCCAATTGCAATTGATGCTAACAATGGCATGTTTCACCAGTACGGTATTAAAGAATTACCGAGCTTAATAGTGGTAAAGAACGGTAAAGTCATATTAAAAACCTCTGACTTCTCTGAGCCATCATATTTAGCGAAACAATTATCCACACTGTAAAGATATTAGTAACCGTATAAAGAAGATAAGGCCAGATTAACTATTCTTTTCTAATACAAAATAAGGCTTGTTGATTTACTCAACAAGCCTTTTAATTGACCACTAAAATAGCGTTAACATCTACTTTTTTAGAATATCATTGCTGCTATATCTGCTATGGCTGACACTGCTGAATAGTCAAACTGCCAACATTCGCGCCTTGTGCCGGGTTAGCTTCGTTAAGTATTAACAAAAAGCTATAGGTACCAGCTTCAAGTGTAGTGACATTATTATCCGTACCCGCACCATTATAAGCGACAGGGTAACTTACCCCGACAGCCAAACTTTCAGAGTTTATGTCCGTACTTCCTTCTGCTTGAGCCCATAATTGTGTCGCCCAATCACCATCATCTGAGGCCAGTTTAAATTGCATATCACCATCAAATTCAGCAATCGCTTGATAGGTATTATCTCCTTTATAATGCAAACGATAAGCGTCATCTGCGCCCCAACCAGAATGTTCGCCTTTAACATAAAGTTGACCTCCGCCAGCGATATCAAAAGGAATGTCGTCTGTTGAATCAGCTAAAGCGTTACAGTCAAAAGTTGGCGCAATACTGGTAATGGTAATAGCAGGAACTTCACTGCTTGCATCTAATTTAAAGGTATATAAGCCATCACTTTCAACGGTAAAGCTCATATTGCCACCATCATCACTCACGGCTATGGAGCCCGCAGTAAAAGTAACATCATTAAAGCCAAAATTGATATTTTCCCAATTTGCATCAGCAAACTTAAAGGTTTGCTGGCTTGCCGTTAACTCCATTTCTAGGCTATAAATATCATTTTCTTGATAAGTAAAACTATCATCCTCTGTCAATCCGTCATTGCCCCAGTTATTCATACTACCGCGCAAATAAACAAGGGTATTGCCAAATGGAGCCACGTCAGGTGCATCACGGGTAACACCTGCGGATAAACCCGCACCTTGACTAGTGCCTTGAGGTTTAACAAAAACGGCAGTTGTTAATGCGGGCACAGTAAAGGTACCATCGCTTAAACCTGCACCACCTTCAAGGGTAAAGCTTGCCATCCGTACCATATTATCCGCTGAAGACTGTTGCACGCTGTGTAATTCGAAATCACTGGCAGTAGCAATAGTATGAGTTTGCAGTGCGTCTGAGCCATTGATAATGACAACAATGGCATCATTACTGCTATCTAGGTCAGCTAAGCCAGTACCATCATCAATGCTCAGCACCAATAAACCTTGAGTTTGATTTGCACCGGTATTATGAAAACCAACGCGATCATAGACATCTTGCGCTGTGTTTAATCTAAATAACTTAGAGCTATTGCGGATAGTTAAGAACTCTGTAAAAACATCACTGGCAAATTCAATATCATTCATTTGCACTTTCGTTTCACTATTGGCTATAAGCTCGCTCATTTGCGACCACTTGCCTTGATTGTCCTCAGCTAAAGGCAGGCCCTTATGCCAGTTATTATCACTTTTTGTAAAGTCTACTTTATTGAACCAATCGCCGGCATCATAGGTATTTCGGTCCATCGATTTAGATCGGATAAAATCACCGCCTAATTGAAAAAATGGAATACCTTGGCTTAATAACGGTATAGTCGCGGCAATATTTTGCGCTCTAACACGGTCGATAACCGACATTTCTGTCACTAAACCGTATTGCAGTTGGTCCCATAAGGTTTCATTATCATGCTTTGAGACATAGTTAATGATATCAGCGGGATCTTGTGCATAAGAAGATTGCGAAAAATTCTTACCTGATTTAGTACGACCACTTTTATCTTGAAGTTGGTAGTCTGCTAATGTGCCAGCAAGACCTAAACGCATAGTATCTTGAGCAGAGAAATTATTATCAGCGCCAAAAAATGCAGCACTGCGAATGGTATCACGTGGTCTGTCGTTAAAGGTGCCCACCTGAGTACCTGCCATATTATTTTGTTGTGCTTGCTTATAACCTTGATCTGAGCGTGTCCAACCTTCACCATAGAAGTAGTTGTCGTCATCAATTTCTTGCACGGCAGTACGCGCTGCAATAATTGAATCAACAGAATTATTGCTCATAATGTCAAAGCGGAAACCATCAAACTTATAATATTGAGTCCACATCAATAAAGAATCTTGCATCAGCTTATCCATCATCTGGTGCTCTGGTGCAGTATCTTGACAACAGGTTTCGTTAAACACATTACCACTGGTTAAGTCACGACGATGGTAATAACCCGGTACCACTTTATCGAGTACCGAATGATCTGACAAACCCGAAGAATTGGTATGGTTATAAACTACATCAAGCACAACCCGTAGGCCGATTTCATGCAATGCTTGGTTCATAGCGCGCATTTCTACAATTCTAGCAATGCCGTCTGCATTTGAAGCATAACTGCCATCAGGTGTAGAAAAATGTTTAGGATCATAACCCCAGTTAAAGCTATCTAAACCCCGTAATGATTGTGCCAAGGCTTGTGCATCAGTTGAACTTGCATCATAACTTTCAAAAACAGATAACAAGCTGCTTTCGCCCTCTTCAATGCCACAAACAGGCGCAGAGCTATTTACCGCACATAAATCAGATACAGTGTCAGTAATATTTATACGTGTTGTTTCATCTTCATTAATACTGGCAATATCATTAGCGGGTAACAATTGAAAATGCGTTAACCCTGAAGCAACTAAAGACTTCAAATGCATAACAGGCACAGAATTTTCTTCAGTAAAGGCTAAGTACTTACCTCGATTTTCTACACTGGTACTGTTATCAAGCACACTGAAATCACGAATATGGCCTTCATATATAACCGCATCTTCAGGATCGGTAATTGTTGGTATGATGTGATTATCCCAACCAGCAGGTTTAAGGTCAGCATCCATTAAGTTGACGAATTGTGAGAAGGTACCGTTTGTTGATAACGAAACTGAGTAAGGGTCAGTTGTTTCAATAGTTTCAAAGCGTAAATTTTGATGATGATAAACGATTAACTCATAACGATAGAACAAACGATCATTGCTGATAGGCGTACTAACAGACCAAATTCCTGTCACTGTATCAAAGGTCATAAGCTCGGTTGCTTGCAGCGCTTTGGCACTGTCATATATTTTTAGATTAACTTGCTGAGCCGTTGGCGCCCAAACATTTGATGTAATATCACTGGCGTTATAACTTAAACCCAGTTGTGCTTCATCAGCATCACTCTCCCCTTGAGTATATAAAGCATCGAGCACACGCGGAGTTTGCACATAGGTTGCAGCAATTAATACTTCTTCACTATCGTAAGCAATAGCAAGTAACTTGCCCTTAAGCATCTCTTTAGCTTTATTATTTTGCTGATTTGTTGCAACAAAAGCATCTAAAGCACTATAACGCGGTATCCCTAGCTCCTCGGCAGCATTGTCACTTTGTTTAATGAACTCAATATAGTTATCGCCAGCAATACCAGTATCACTGTCATATGCTAAGTCATCAGCATCTGAGCTATACACTCTAACTGTAGCTACATCACTACCCGCTGACCAAAAGACTGTATCAACAGTCGCCCAATGCGCGGCAAAGTTGGCAATTAAAGCGCCTGATGGATATAACATGGCTGAGCTATATAAATCAGCTAAACCTGACAAAGTCCACAGCATGCGAGCACCGGTTAAGTCAGCTTGTAAATCACCACCTATATCTTTATCACCGCCGTTATGGACAATAAAGTTAGCGCAATCACTATGCGTTGCTTTTAAATCAAGTAACCAATAGGCACCATAGTGTGGGTCGATACCTGTTTTCAACTGCCCTGTGTTCCAGTCAGTACCACCATTTCCATCAAAATCAGCATAAGCATCACAGTTATCATTATTCCATAAATGCAATATCCAACCATCATAATTAGCATCTGGACGGTTATAAAAAATAACCAACTGATTTTCAGCTGCGGTAACGACAGGCTCAGGTAATACAACACTAACATCGACACTCTGTTCGTTAGTAGCATTGCTGGTATCTGTAGCCATTAAGGTAGCAGTAAAGTCGCCTGCTTTATTATAAATAACTCGGGTTGATGTTGTACTGACACAATCATCAATTTTAACACGAGCAAGACCGTCACCTGGGTTTAGTACACATGACAAGGCATCATTGTCAGCATCAGTCACTGACCAAGAAAAAGTCACTTCTATAGATGAAGCACTACTAATCTCAGCAGTAAGGTTGGTAATAGTAGGAGCACTGTTTACTGGTGGAGGTGTAGTATCCCCACTATCGCTATCACTACTGCCACCACAGGCAGCTAGAGCGCTTGTCAGTATTGTTGTTATCATGACTCGTTTAAAGATTTTGCATAAAATCAAAATTTATTCCTTCTTGTAGTTATTCTATTTTTGACTCCTTTTTAAATTAATGACTTGTTTATTTTTAAAACAGCCTTTGCATACGTATTCAATGACTATGAACGACCAAGCAATGCTTTGAATACGTATGCAACGGCTATCCATCTGTAATTTGCCGCTTTATATTAAAGTTGTTCACAAAACATAACAAAATAAAACATTACACAAACAAACTGCACAAAACATATTATTATTAGGCTAAAAGGAAGTTAGCTAATAAAAATTAATCACGGATGGCTAGGGGAGAACATTCAATGCTAAATTTTAAACCAAGCAAAATGACATTAGCGCTACTTTCAAGTGGCTTAATGGCACTAAGTACACAAGCTTTCGCCGCAGAAGAAGCTAAAGCAGCCGATAAGAATGCCGAAGAAGAAGTTGAAGTTATTCAAGTAACAGGTATCCGTGGCGCTTTACAAAGAGCACAAGCGATTAAAATGAGTTCAAACTCAATTGTTGAGGTTATTTCTGCTGAAGATATCGGTAAATTACCAGATACCAGTATTGCAGAATCTTTAGCACGTTTACCGGGTGTGACTGGTGAACGTAGAAACGGTCGTACTAGTGGTTTATCTATACGTGGTTTTAATGAAAATTTTATTGGCACCTCTCTAAACGGCCGTGAATTATTAGGTATGGGTGATAACCGTGGTGTTGAATTTGATTTATACCCAACGGAAATTGTTTCAAACATTGTTGTTTATAAAACACCTGAAGCAGGACTAATTTCTCAAGGTATTGGTGGCACAATTGATTTACAGACCATTAGCCCGTTAAATTCTGACTCAACCATGACTATCAATGCGGTTGCAGAAAAAAATGGTGATGACGCAGCAAATCCAGATTACGATAATACCGGTCATAAAGTTTCTTTTAACTATGTTGATCAATTTGCTGACAATACTTTAGGTCTAGCTTTGGTATTATCATCACAAGAAACACCACGTCAAGAAGAACAGTTTAGAGCTTGGGGTTATGCTGATACGCCAGAAGGTGACAAAATTTTAGGTGGTCATGACTCATTTGTGCGCTCTGCAATGTTAGAGCGTGATTCAATTGCAGCCGTGGTTGAATATGAACCAACAGATAATCTAACAATTCAGTTTGATGCTTTATACATTGATTTTAAAGAACACGACGTTCGCCGTGGTTTGGAAGAAGGTGGCCCAGTATGGGGTGGTACAAACTATACGGCGTCATCAATTGAAGATGGTTTAGTTACTTCAGGTTCTTGGGATGGTTTCCATTCGGTAGTTCGAAATGATGCCAGAACACAAGAATCAACCTTAACGACCTTCGGCTTAAACGTTGAATATGCATTAAATCAAGACTGGACCGCTGTAGTAGATTTATCAATGGGTGACGTTGATAAATCCATTATCGATCTAGAAAGTTACTCAGGTACAGGTCGTGCCGGCATTGATGGACGTCCAGCTGCTGCTCGTGCTTGGGAGACTACTTCTACAGGTGTTATGTACAGCGATCATCCAACACTTCCTGGTGTTGATTATACTGATGAAAGCCTTATTCGCCTTGCCGGCCCGCAAGCCTGGGGCGCGCCAGTTATTGGTGGTGATGCACAAGATGGTTTTGTTAACCGTCCAGAGTTTGAAGAAAACTTAGATAGTATACGTTTTGAAGTTAACGGCAAAGTTGAATACAGTATTATTAGTGGCATTGAAGTAGGCGCAGTATACTCTGAACGCACAAAAAGCAAGATCAATGAAGGTGACTACTTAACTTCACCAGAATATCCAGGTGATGCCGCGATTCCTAATGTATTAGGTGTTGCTGATTTAGGGTTTCTTGGTATTAATGGTGTACTTGCCTATGACAGTTTAGGCCTGTACAAAAGTGGTTATTACAAAGCGACAGAAGCGTCTTTAGTACAAACTGACCGTTTAGGAGATACTTATAACATTGATGAAGAAACGTTAACATTATACGCAAAAATCGATTTAGAAGCTGAATTTAGTGGTATTTACATGTCAGGTAATTTTGGCCTGCAATACATTGATGTAGACCAGAAATCATCAGGATTTTCAACTGTAGAAAATTCTGAAGGTTATGTAGTTGCAACATCCGTATCTGAGGGTAAATCATATTCAAACGTGTTACCTACATTAAATTTAAGCTTTGAAATAGCCGAAGATCAATTTATTCGTACTGCTATGGGTAAAGTATTAAGTCGTCCACGTATGGATGACATGCGTCCTAATGCTCGTGCGACTTTTGCCTACAATGATAATCAAATTCAAAGTCCTGCCCCTGAAAATGGTCCGTGGAGTGGAAGTGCCGGTAACTCACAATTAAAACCTTATGAAGCGAATCAGTTTGATTTATCTTATGAAAACTACTTCACAGACGATGGCTATTTTGCGGTAACTTTTTTCTATAAAGATTTAGTCAATTGGCATCGTAGTAGTAATGAGTTAACTGATTTTTCTGATGTATATATTTCTGAATTACATCAAGACTCAAATGGTAACGCGCCAGCAACATTAATGGGCTTTGTAGAAACGAATACTGATGGCTTTGAAGGTTTTGTTCGAGGTTATGAATTACAAGCTAGCTTGCCATTACGATTAGCGCATGACTCTTTAGACGGTTTTGGTTTGATGATGAGTGCTACGTTCTTAGACGGTAAGTTAAACGAACATGCAGGACAACCCGAAGGGAAAGTCCCTGGTTTATCAGATGAGAGTTACTCACTAACGGCTTATTATGAAAGTAATGGCTTTGAAGTTCGTGTTGCGGGTACCAAACGTAGTGATTATGTTTCAGAAACTCGTGGTGGTAGTTTATCTTTAGTGCCAACAGATAAGGCTGGTACTGAGTTATGGGATGCACAAATTAGCTATGATTTTTCAGAATCAGGTATTGATTCTTTAGACGGTTTGCGTATTACTTTACAAGGCCAAAACTTAACTGATGAGAAAGATATTGAGATAGACCAAACTGACGCACGTTTAGTGGGTAGATACCAATCTTATGGTAGAAACTTCCTAATAGGTCTTAATTACAAGTTTTAGTTCCTAGCCTTAGAATTTAGGATATTTAAATTAAACCTGTTAGTTTACTAGCAGGTTTTTTTTTAAGTATTTGGCGATCTCTCTAACATTAATTTAATTGCGTATGAGCAAGCCAGACCACTAAGTAATAGCCAAGTTATTTACTTGTTTCAAAATTAAAGGTAAAAATATGATGAATAATTTAGTAAAAAAAGTTGTTGTCTTAGGTGGTGGAACATCTGGATGGATCTCAGCCGCATTATTAAAAAAAATACTTGGTTCAGCTATTCAGCTTGAATTGGTTGAGTCTGATGATATTGGCACTATTGGTGTTGGTGAAGCGACTATTCCACCAATCAAACATTTAAATAATGTTTTAGGTATTAACGAAGCAGAATTTTTACGTGAAACCAACGCAACAATAAAACTAGGTATTAACTTTGAAAACTGGAAAACTCAAGGGCATAGCTATTTTCATAGTTTTGGTGCCGCGGGGAAAAGCTTAGCTTTTTGTCATTTTCATCACTTATTAAAACGCGCTAACCAATTGGAAGATGATAGTCATTTATGGCAATACGATTTGAATTACTTATGCGCTAAAACAGGTAAGTTTGCCCAAATAAAAAGCAAAGACCCTATCATTGAACTACCTTACGCCTATCATTTTGATGCAGGATTATATGCAAATTTTTTACGCCAGTTTAGTGTGAAAATGGGCGTTATTAGAACAGAAGGGTTAGTCGAACACGTTGAGCAGTGTGCCACATCTGGACATATTACGTCTCTTAAATTGAAAAATGGACAAACAGTTACCGGTGATTTATTTATCGATTGTTCAGGCTTTAGAGGTTTACTTATTCAAGAAAAGCTTCGTACTGGTTATGAAGATTGGAGTCATTTACTGCAATGTGACCGAGCAATTGCGGTACCTTCAGAGCGATTAGAAAAAACTTTACCTTATACACGTTCTATTGCTCATACAGCAGGTTGGCAGTGGCGCATTCCGCTACAACATCGTAATGGTAATGGTCTAGTTTACAGTAGTAGTCATTGTAGCGAACAGCAAGCAATGGATACCTTAATGGGAAATTTAGACAGCAAAGCCATTGCGGATCCTAAAGTCATTAAGTTTCAAACTGGTCGACGTTACAAGCAGTGGAATAAAAATGTTATCGCTATTGGTCTATCAAGTGGCTTTTTAGAACCGCTTGAATCCACCAGCATTCATCTTGTGCAATCTGCGGTTGTCCGCTTAGCCCACTTGTTTCCTCATCAAGGTATTGATAGCAGTTTAGTCGATGAATTCAACAAGCAGTCTGCCACTGAATTTGAACAAATCAGGGACTTTTTAGTACTGCATTATCATGCCACAGAACGAACTGACAGTGATTTTTGGCAAGATATGCGTCATATGAAAATCCCGGACAGCCTCGCCCATAAAATTGAAATATTTAAACAAAGTGGTCGATTATTTAGAGAGCAGAATGATTTATTCACCGACAGTTCATGGCTGCAAGTTATGCTAGGACAAGGTATTGTCCCGCAAGATTATCACCCCATTGCTAACACAATGTCAGATGAACAACTCACAGAAATGCTGAGAAAGGTGAAAGAAATAAAACAAGCGCCTCTTGATAAATTACCCAGCCATGATGAGTTTTTGAAACAATTTTGTCGCCAGTAGATCAGAGTCTATAAACTTAGAAATTACTAACTAACTCACGCGCAATTTTCTTCAATAAAAAGGTCTCTCTTTCAATAGACAAACCTTTGTTAGGGCTGGCTTTAATAGTTTCTTCATTGTGGCGAATCGCTTCATGTATATTCACCCAAATAGGCTCCATACCGTTTTGAATTTCATGACTTTCAAATGCTGTTTCAGCTAAAGCATCACTGATTTTACAGACATAACAATATGACAGCATATGAATATAATCAAAATCTTGTTTATGCCAAGGTCGATATTCTTCATATAAACCAAATTCGGCTAATACTTCAATATCTTGTGCACCGGTTTCTTCTTTTAACTCTCTTTTTAGACCATCGACCAGAGACTCACCGTCATCAACACCGCCGCCAGGCAAGCTATAGTCGTGATAACGCTCGGTATAGAGTAATAATATATCTTCACCATCAAGTACAATAGCTCTCGTTGCGGTTCGGGTTAAACAAGTACCATTAAGGTTAATAAGACTCGGGTGTTGGCTTGATTTTAATAATTGCATTCGTTGTTAACTTTCTTCTTAGCTGTCTAATAGATGGTACAAATGTATGCTCTTACAAACTATCGACTGGTGGATTGCACGTAGGCTAAATAGCGCTGATGGATATTATAAACATATTTTACCGGTTCACTGCCACGAACATAACCAAATCGAGCATTTTTATAATATTGCCGTTGCTGTAATAACAGCATGGCTTTTTCAACATTATTAAACCATTTGTCATCCCTTAAACCTAATTGTCGAGCCAACCGTTGTGCATCTTTAACGTGACCAAAACCAGCATTATAGGAGGCTAAAGAAAAGAACACTTGCTCTTGAACAGGTAACGACCTTGAAAAACGATCTCGAGTCCAGTCTAAATACCTTACTCCGGCAATAATCGATTGCTCAGGATCTTTTAAATCGGTAATACCTAACTCTTTGCCTGTTTTTGGTAATACTTGCATCAAACCGACAGCACCAGCATAACTTTTTGCTTTAGGGTTAAATTTACTTTCTTGGTACATTTGCGAAACGATTAAACGCCAGTCGAAATTATAATCATGCGCCTGCGGCTGGACAAAGTTATCGTAAGGGGAAAGTTGTGATCCCGTTATTAATCTATTCTCTATCACTTCTTTTCTAAGCCTTTCAGGATGAAAGTAACGATTTTTAACGACATTATAAAAAGTTGTGCGGTAATGAGTTCGAATAAATTGATTAAGGTGTTCGTGTAATTTGGGATTATTTTTTCTGACGATATACGCGTGAGGAACACTTTTATTGAGTGTTAATGGTGTAACGATATTATCCCTAAACTTTGTCTCAATAGTAATAAGGTTACTATCAGCAATTGTTAAGTCTAGTTGTTGCTCATCAACTTGAGCAATCAAAATTTCTGTTGCTGACATTTCATCTGCTGCAACAACTTTAGCACCATATTGTTGCGCTAATTGCTGTGCTGTTTTCCAAAAACTACTGCTTTTTCTAACGGTAATCGTTCTATCTTTAAGATCTTCAAGGCGAGTAATATGATTGTTATTTTTATGGGCGACTAACATTTCATCAACACGATTATAACGAATAGTACTAATCAGCCCATCAAGTTGAAAATCGTTAAGACGTTCAGCCGTGCGAGTTAACCCAGCAGCAATGATATCTCCTTCGCCATTTTGCAGCATATCAAGCATTTCTTGATAAGTATCGGCAACAATAATCTCTATTTTGGTATTATGAATTTTCGAAAACTTTTTCATTAATTCATACTCAAAACCGACTAACTCTCCTTTCCAAATAAAGTAAGTTTCAGGACTATTTCGAGTGATAATTCTTAGCGGTAATTTCTTTTTCTTAATGTCGGTAAAGTCCAGTGTTCTACTGGGCTCAGAAATTTCATTTGCGTGATAAAAAGAGATGATTTCATTCAAATGATTGAGAAGTTGGTGGTTATCTTTATGAACAGCCCACGCTTGCTGCACTCTTTTAGGTAAAGTTAAAACTATTTTTATGTCTTTTCTATATTTTGATAACGCGCTAAATTCTGACTTATCGATAATGCTGTAGTTGATTTCACCCGCAACAATTTTATCGGCTAAATCATCACTACTCAGTGCATGTGAAATTTCACTAATTTTCCAATGAGGAAACTGAGACTGGGCTGTTTCTATGTATGACGAGCCAACAGGTAAAGCAAGCGATAGTTTATCATTAAGTGATACCGCTTGGTTACCTTGCCTAGCAATAACCACTTCTTCATCCGAAACAATAGGATAGGTGAAGTTTACTCGTTGTGATCTAGGCGCTGTGATTGTTAAATGACGAGGAATAATATCAGCTTGAAAGGTTTCAATTGCAACAAACATTTCTTCGAGATTTTTTACTGTTAACCAGCGAATTTCGATATCCCTTGCTTCGGTAAAATATTCAAGCAATTGATGGTGGTACAAACTATTTGAACCTGATCTCGGTAGTCGTTTTTTGATCTCCCAGTCGAGCTTTACTGCCGTGATATAACCAGAAGTTCGAATTTCCTCAACCGTTCTAAATGTCGTTCGTTGTAGCTCTACCTGACTTTCAATAATCTCTGTTGCAACATTACTTTGTTGACTACGATTGTCTTGGTTAGTGTTACCTTTAACTACCTGTTCTTCGGTATTATTGTCAATATTAAAAATAAATATTGATAATAATAAAAATGAAATGATTGAGATAAGAACAAGACGAGCTTTAGGAGACATAAATCAATTCTAATGAATAAAATAATTAACATGACAGACTAACGACTAAGTTGAAAAAAATAAAGCAATTAACTTTAAATGTTTGGTTTACTATCATATATAACAGTATGTAGCCTGCATGTTAAAATGGTTTATTCATTTATAAGAACTAACTTTCTCTAATAAGATAATCGAAAGCTGACAGTGACGCTTTTGCTCCTTCTCCCATCGCTATAACGATTTGTTTATAAGGTACCGTAGATACATCACCCGCAGCAAATATACCCGGCTCTGTGGTATTACATTTTTCATCAATAATGACTTCACCATGTTTAGTGAGTTCGACCACACCCTGTATAAAACTACTGTTGGGTAATAACCCTATCTGTACAAAAATACCCGACAAGCTTTGTTGTCTCATTTCACCTGTCGCTCTATCTTCATAAGCAAGTGCGACCACCTTACCATTTTCGGCAATCACTTCTTTAGTGGCAACATTTTTGATAATCGTTATGCTGTCATGGGCTTCAGCTTTTTCTACCAATACTTTATCGGCTTTTAATTGCGGTAAAAATTCAAAAACGGTCACATGATTAACCATACCAGCTAAATCTAGTGCAGCTTCAATACCTGAATTACCACCACCGACAACAGCAACATCTTTACCTTTAAAAAACGGACCATCACAATGTGGACAATAAGCAACACCTGAGCCTATATTTTCTTTCTCTCCAGGAATACCAAGCTCACGCCACTTTGCTCCGGTGGCAATAATTACTGTTTTAGTTTCAATTATTTCACCACTTGAAAGGTGTAACTTTTTAGGTGTTTTACTTCCCGGATAACCTTTCTCTATTTTGTCGACACGCAAAAACTCTTTTATCGTTATATCGTAATCACTTAAGTGTGCCTGCATATTGCCCGTTAGCTCTGTTCCTGTCGTTTTTGGTACTGAAATTAAGTTTTCAATACCTACGGTATCTTTAACTTGTCCGCCAATTCGGTCGGCAATCATAGTGACATTTAAGCCTTTACGCGCAGCATAAATTGCCGCCGCAATTCCTGCTGGACCTGCACCAATGACAGTCACATCTTGCAGCGGTAACTGTGCATTATCATCACCACCAATAATATAAGGAAAACGCTCGATGAGTTTATCAACTAACTGCGCCGTATCTATTTTACCGTTGGCAAATAACTGACCGTTTAAGTAAACACTTGGCACACCTTGAATGTTTCGATCATCAATTACTGTTTTAAAGAGACCACCATCAATCATTTCACTGCTGATATTTTCATTCAGTAAAGCAAACTGATTTAACGATTGCACGACATCAGGACAGTTATGACAGCCCAATGAGATAAACACTTCGAAGTGTAATTTTTCCGTTATTTTCTGCACCATTTTAGTTAAGGTGCTATCAAGTTTAAGCGCTGTACCTGAGGATTGCAGTATGGCTAGAATCAGTGAGTTAAACTCATGACCACTTGGGATACCTGAAAAATGGATACCATTATTTCTGCCATCAACTTCTAGAAAAAAGCTAATTGGGCTGCGTAAATCATCATCACGTTCAACTAACGTTAGATTTTCTGATATTGAACATATCTGTGTTAAAAAATCTTTTAATTCGCTACGTTTTTCATGTTCACCTGTCTGTAAAACAAGTGATACCTTGTTAGTCATATTTTGGGTATAAGTTTTTACTGCGTTTATAATATCGTTGCTTAACATAGTGCTACCTTATTACTTTGATGACTTCTTTTTAATACTAGCAGTCATCTTAACGGGTGAAATGAGGCGGAAAGCTAACGCTAACAAGCGTATAACTTCCGCCAATTGACTAGGGAAAACTTAGATTTTGCCTACTAAATCTAAACTTGGCGTTAAAGTAGCTTCACCTTGCTCCCAAGCTGCAGGACATACTTCACCATCGTTTTCACGAACATATTGTGCCGCTTTCACATTACGAACCATGTCTTTAGCGCTTCGGCCAATACCACCAGCGTGGATATGAGCCACTTGAATAATGCCATCTGGGTCAACTAAAAACGTACCACGGTGTGCCATGTGGTCTTCTTCAATCATCACATCAAAACCACGGGTAATTGTGCCGGTTTGATCACCAATCATTGGAAATTTAATTTTGCCAATCGCCTCTGAAGAGTCATGCCATGCTTTGTGTGAAAAATGGGTATCTGTTGATACCGAGTAAACTTCAACACCCAATCTTTGTAATTCTTCATACTGGTTTGCCATGTCTTCTAATTCAGTCGGACAAACGAAAGTGAAATCTGCAGGGTAGAACAAAAATATTGACCACTTCCCTTTAGTACTCTCTGATGTTACTTCAACAAATTCGCTGTTATGAAATGCTTGTGCTTTAAATTCTGGGATAGTTTTGCCTATTTGAGCCATGGGTAATTCCTCGTGTAATTAAAATAAAGTTAAATTAAATTAAATTAAAATTTATACTTCATTGGTTTTTAAAAGCATGTTTGCTTTCGATGTGGGTATATTAAGATCAACTGAACGATAAATAAATTTGATTAAATTGATTTTAATGTTCTAAAAAATAGAATTATAAAATAACTATTATCTACAGCAGTAAATAGATGTTCCATCTCACTTGCAGAGATTCTCAAAACGATTCGAGGCAGAAAAGAGTAAATAAGAAGATGACTAATTTAATAATTACTCTTAAAATAAGATCTACGTTCTATAAAAGTTATCGTTAACAACATGATCTCAATTAAACAACTGCACTATGCATTAGCCATTGAAAAGACGTTGCACTTTAAAAAAGCTGCAGAGGCCTGTAATGTATCTCAATCGGCGTTAAGTACAGCAATCAATGAGCTTGAAAAACAGTTAGGGCTAATCATTTTTGAGCGTAATAACAAACAAGTCTTAGTTACCCAGAAAGGGCAGTTGATACTTAATAAAGCTAAAAAGGTAAAGTTGGAATTAGACGAGTTACTGCAAATATCACAAAGCGGTAACCTACCTTTTTCAAGCCCAATGACTCTAGGTGTTATTCCGACTATTGGCCCTTACCTTTTACCTAAGGTATTACCCGAAGTCAGACATCAATACCCTGGTTTTAAATTAAAAATACTCGAAGAGCAATCTCATACACTGGTTGATATGGTACGAACTGGAGAGATTGATGCGGCAATACTTGCTTTGCCTTATCCCATTGACGGCTTAATGAGTTTTAATTTTTGGCAGGAAGACTTCTATTTGGTCTGCCATAAAGATGAATGCCCAAAAACAATGCAAGAAATTAGCAGTGATGAGTTAGAAATTGAAAAACTGATGTTATTAAAAGATGGCCATTGTTTGAAAGAACATGCATTAGCCGCTTGCCAACTGCAAAATCCAAAACAAGGCTCTGACTTCGGCTCTGCCAGTTTACATACGCTTATTCAAATGGTTGCAGGAAAACTTGGTACAACACTGGTACCACAAATGGCATTAGACCAATTAACTTATAATGAATCTGAGCTCAGAGCTATTCATTTAAATGAGCCTGGACCTCATAGAACCATTGCTTTAGTTATTAGGCCCAATTATCTCAGAACCGATGAATTAACTTTGCTCAAAGATATTTTCACAGCCCAGCTAAGTAAAAAGTGTGATTAGGTCGATCATTGTCATAACTTAGTCTCATTAAGTTATGTGTAGTTTAGTTTAGTTTAGTTTTATAGAATCAGGTGTTCGATTTTATCAAATTTACTAAATCACAATAATACGCCACACTCGTTTCATCTTAAATAAATCAGGTGAACAAGATGAAAAATATTATTAACAACATAAAAGCAATTCTACATTTAATTAACACAAAAAAAGCAGTCGTTAAGTGTAACTACTCAAACAATTATTATGGCGATCAATATTGCCAAACTGAGCATTAACGTTAATGGTGACAACAGAACAGGACTTTTTAACTTTAACATAGACAGCGTATAAGCTGAAAATAACGTAGGAAGCATATGTTCAGAGACAATTTTACTGCTTATTTTAAAACTTAATGATAAGACTTAAATTAAAAGCTTAAATTTAACGCTTAACTTTAAATAAGCAGTATTTCCCTAAAGATCGATATTCCACAAAACTCTAATCTCTTGCATCAACGCCTTAATTACAGGTTCATTCACCCTGTCTTTCGCAACAACAAAATGCTGTGAAATGGTGAAGTCTAAGCTAGATATAATTTGTACTTGGGCATTCTGTTCGGCTAATAGTGCCTCTTCCTTTTCTAGAAAACTTAAACCAAAACCGCGTTTGACTAGCGCTAATCGAGTATCGTCATCGCTCGTTTTCAACACTGAAGCAATATCTTTGCCAAGCTCTTTTTTTAGAAAATGATCAAAAGGACAATAGTCACCCATCATGATCCACGATTGAGTCCGAAGATCAGCTTGAGACAATATTTTACTGCAATCTAATGTTAGTGGCGCAATCGTTGTGATTTGTTGCTGCCTTAATGTTATGCCAATAAAATCATCTGGAATATCACCAAAAATATAGCCACCGTCCAACTGATTTTGTCTCATTTCATTGAGTGTTTTTCCGGTTGACTGTAGATGAATATCCAGACTGATACCGGGACAGTTTTCTTTTAAGTTATCTATTAACTCAGCCAATTTCATTTGCTGAGCAGACAAGTTCAAACCTAAGTGGAATGTTCCTATTATTTCGTATTGGTTCGTTGCGGCTAGATTCACTAAGTCTACCGCGCTATCAAGTGTCAGCTGCGCTTTTTTTAATAATAACTGCCCCTTCTCAGTTAATGACATGCCTTTACTGGAGCGAGTAAATAACGGAGTCGACAACTCTTCCTCAAGCGCTTTAATGTGGGCACTGATCGCAGGGGGGGTTGTATATAAACGCTTGGCCGCTTGCGTTAAATTTCCGGTCTGAGCGACAGCAACAAAAGAGCGTAAATGATAAAATTCCAACGTTGACTTCCTTAGCTTGTCTTATCAAAAATAATTGCAGTTAAATATAATAGCAGCTTAATTATTTCACCATTCACTTATCTTGAACACAGCCTTCAGCAATGATGAATTTTAGCTTTACTTTAATCAAGCTAAATTAGCTTCGTCAATCACCAACAACTTTATTCAGCCCAATAACTTATAATCAAGGATCATTTATGAAAAACATGACTAACGCCTTTACTTTTCAAGCAGCGCCAGCACCACAAGCAAACATCTTTTTTGCCAACAAACTCGCCTGTGAAACTGATTGTTCAGATGTTTATGCCGATATAAAGGCAGAGATAAAGGACTACATCTTATTGGATGTTAGATCTGCAGAAGCATTTGATAAGAGTCATGCTATCACGGCAGAGAATATGCCGACTAAGGCAATTAATACCGAGTCTTTCGCAAAGTATAATAAAGAGACTAACTTTGTTGTTTATTGTTGGGGGCCGGGATGCAATGGGGCAGCTAAAGCCGCTTTGAAAATATCAACCTTAGGTTTTGCGGTAAAAGAAATGATTGGTGGCATCCATTATTGGGAAGACTTTGAACGCTATCCTGTGAATCGTCGCGTAACCGAAGTTCAACAGTAAGACCAATTCCAAAAAGTTTCTTCCCACTCAGCGAGAATTAAAAGGCTTAGAGGCAAGGCATTGATTGAAGAGAATAGTTATTCTATTGTCAAAATCAATAACGCAGCATGTAAGCCTTTTAAAATAATAATTGACAGCAACGATTACAGATGTAATTCTAAATACATGAATTACACTTGTAATCACTAATTTTGTTTGGAAGCTGTCATGACCGAAATAAGTAACGCCGAATTTGAAGTATTAGAAGCCTTATGGCAAAACTACCCCGCTAGCGCTAATGATATTATCGCTAAACTGAATGAACATGAACAAAACGTTAATAGCCCTAATCAGGAAAAACAATGGCATGACAAAACCGTAAAAACCTTGCTTAATCGTTTAGTAAAAAAGCAGGCTATTAGCTTTGAGAAACAGCAACGTCATTATTTATACTCGCCTTTATTAGAGCGCGAAGCTTATACGTTAAAGGAAAGTAAGAGCTTAGTGGAGCGTATGTTTAGCGGTAAATTAGCGCCTTTAGTTGCCGGGTTTGCTAAACAAAATGATCTCAACAAAGACGATATAACGGCATTAAAATCATTGATCTCTGACTGGGAGAAAAACAATGATTAGCTGGTTAGTTAATGCCTTATTGCCGTTAACATTACTCTTGTCGTTAATGTTATTACTTCGCCAACCCATAAGAAAACAAATTGGTGCCAACACGGTTTATAACTTATGGTTGATTATTCCATTGAGTTTAGTGTTTTATTCCCTGCCCTTACCTTGGCAATACCTAAATGAGATAACAGCCATTGAGTCTCAAAATGGCTTAGTACAGCGTTATTTAGTTACACCAAGCCAAAACATTAGCCAACAATTATCATTCGATAAATCTTTTGGTTTTTGGTTAAGCGGTGTTTGGCTTATGGGCTTTGTTTTACTCGTTTCTTACTGGACCTTTACGCAGTATAACTATCGCAAGGCGTTAAAATTAGATCTATTGCCGTACAGTAAATATCAAAAACAACTCAACGACAGTGACGCAAAAAGATTAATCATTGCGCAAAGTAGCCATATTCATAGCCCAATACTTGTCGGCTTATTTCAACAAATTTTAGTTATTCCTGAGGATTTTGAAACACTTTATAGCACTGAGCAGCAACAGCTAATCATCAGTCATGAAGTGTGTCATTTTTCTCAGCACCATATGTGGACAAATCAACTCGCGCTTATGCTCTTAGCGTTGTTTTGGTTCAATCCGCTATCTTGGCGTGCTTATTCAGCATTTCGCCAAGATCAAGAGCATGCCTGTGACCAAGTTGTTTTGGCGCGAAAACATACCCAATCCAGGATCCAATACTGTAAAGCACTCGTTTTAACGGCGGAAACGTCACCACCTAACGCTTTTACCTTACTTAGTTTTAAGAGTAGTTTTAAGCAAAACGGAGAACAACATTTTATGTTTAATCGAATAGAACAAATCAAAGAAATGTCAAAAGAGCTGTCAGCTACCAGCGCTATCAGCAAAGTAGCTAAGTTAGGCTTAGTGACGCTAGTATCTAGCGCACTCCTAGCCGGAGTAAGTTATGCCGGTAGCCAATTACATCAAGATGAAAGCACACAATTCAGTCATAAAAAAGCGCAAGTACATGTAAACCCTACTCACCGTGTTGAGCCTAAGTATCCGATTAAAGCGGCAAAAGCGGGTACCGAAGGTTCGGTAGTATTAAAGTTTGACGTAGAAACTGATGGTTCGGTGAGTCATGTCGAAGTGGTTAACGCTAAACCGGCTTATGTCTTTGATAAAGTATCTGTTACTGCATTAAAACAATGGCAGTATCAAGCAACAGATAAAGTATCTAAAAACTTATTAGTACAATTAGATTTTGTCATGGACCAGTCATCAAAAAAACCAGAATCGCTGATTGAGCGAATTAAAGTAAGCCATTAGTTATTTTAGTTTGTTAATTGGTTAATGCCGAACCCGTAAAGCATCCCCTGCTCTACGGGTTCTTTGAATAGAGACTAGACGCTAGCTTTTCAGAAAAAGGTAAAATTAAATCGATATATTCAATATTTACCTAGATCGGTTTGCAAAAATTAGATAAGTACCTTTATCGTGCACGACGCAAGACCAGACCCTTTTAATTTTTTTGTTGGAATATTTTGTTCAAAATTCTTGCCCAGAGAGTGAACAAACGATACCTTGACGCTATTGACATTTCTAGGAAATAAATTGAAAGGAAATTAAGCAGGCTGTCGTGAACTCATTGTTGAATTCAATACAGTCTTAAATTGCCATCTATATATGACTAAACCAACTTACAGTGTAGAGCTGACAAATAACATCGTTGTGGCAAAAATTTCAGGAGACTGGGATATACAAGCTGACATAGGTTATTTAACCATACTTGATGAAACTATCGCCAAGGTGCGAAACGATAGATGGGCCTTATTTGCTGATCTTCGTGGTTGGCGAGTTTCTGAGGAAGTTGTGAACTTCAAACACAACCTGACTATCGAGTTAATGAGAAAAAATCAGCAAGCCGAATGCTGGCTAGTGGATACTATGGAGCAAGGACAACATATTCAGCATCATATCGAGAACGCCGGCGTTCCTTTTTATAAATGTGTAAGCAGACAAGATGCTGAAAAGTGGCTAATGCAGAACGGGTTCTATCTTTAAAGATATTTAAGCTGCTTAAACCTGAGAGAATCAATAGGGTCAGTCAGTTGTCACTGATTCTAATGTCTGTACTACCCTTCGTTATTGACATTAAACAGTCCTTTTGAGGCGGATTTTTAGTATCTAAAAAATGTCAGCAATACGGTAAAAGTGATCCTTAACTCATAATCAATAAACAACTAAAAACAGGTCACTGATAAAGACTTCTTAGTGCGCAACAATGTCATTAACTTAAGGATTTAGCACATACGTTTATAATTCATAGGGTATTTATTTGTCTTGTTTCTACGGTCTTGTCGAACAAACTTACGATTGGGTCGAATCACACTTAAACTCTTTGATATTTTACTTATTAGTAGTTCGTATAACTCAAGCTCAGCTAGCTTCATTGTGAATCTGACAACATTGTCTTTAAGCTGA
>Ga0209292_1000415_pt1 | contig 56006 bp, 34 predicted proteins | sample GOMGulsemesocosm_2_FD_184634 | JGI IMG/M metagenome (GOLD analysis project Ga0209292, IMG submission 184634) | Methane-oxidizing microbial communities from mesocosms in the Gulf of Mexico - GOM9C Gulf of Mexico (SPAdes) (version 2) | ecosystem: Environmental > Aquatic > Marine > Cold seeps... | reverse complement strand
TTAATCCTTCATTTGCATCATCTGTAGCATCGCCATCAGAATTTGTATCTCTATAATCTGGTTCTGCATCTCCATCTGTATTTACTAGGGTGTTAGATAGGCCAATAGCAGCATAATTATCGGTAAAATCATAAGCACTATCTAAACCATTTGCTCCCGGAACACCATTTGGTGCTACATAACCAGTAGATGTTTGCGCTTCTATATTATCTGGGATTCCATCGTTATCTGAATCGATATCAAGATAATCGGGAATCGTATCTGAATTTGTTAAAGAACCATCTGTATTGGTTGGATTGATAATTCCAATGGAAGTAGTTGTAGATGTGTCTGCTGTATTAGAATCATAGGCATCATCTAAGCCATCTCCATCAGCATCTGTTCCTAATTTAGGAGTATAGCCTGCTGTTGATTGTGCTTCTACATTGTCTATAATTCCGTCATTATCAGAATCAATATCTAAACGATCTACAATTCCATCACCATCGGTATCAACTTCAATACCACATCCAGTATAAGACAAAACAGTAGCTTCAATTACCTCAATTCTACCACCACTTCTTGACGTCATTTCTATTTGCAAGTATTGGGTAGCAACTGTTAATGTATAATCCATTACATGAACTCCAATTATAGCTGTATCGTTTATTGTTTGAGGGTTTGTTCCTCCTCCTAAATTGACTGAACTATTAGTTAATTGAGCTAAACGTAAGGTTTTATTATTGTCGTTATTTTTCCATAAGTGCACCCTAATTACTGTTCCTACGGGTATTGAACCTCCTAAATCAACAATGAAATACTCACCAGTATTATTCATTCGAATACCTTCATTTCCAGTTAAATCACTGTCATTGATTAATGGGTAATCAGAAGCAGCAACGCCACCACCACCATTAACTACAGATGAAACAGGGCTTTGTGGTACTGTTGTACAAGTTGTTTCATTAATATCTAAAATTCCATCATCATCATCATCTATATCTATGTTGTCTGGAATTCCATCTCCATCAGTATCAATTCCAGTAAGGTCATCTCTAAAATCTACATCACCACCAGTGAGAACATCATTATCTAATGGGTTTTCTTGTAGGTCTGTTTCTGTGTCATCAATACTATTGGTTGCATCAAAGTTTGATACATTATTTGTGTCAGTAAGGTCAAAATTGTCATCTAAACCATCACCATCATTATCATCTCCACTTAGAATATTTCCAAATCCACTTTCATTTATATCTGTAATTCCATCATTATCAGAATCTGAATCTCTGTAATCTGGGGTGCCATCTAAATCGGTATCTACAATGGTAATACCTGTAGGTGTATAGGTATCTACGTTTTCATAACGAGAATCTACACCGTTTATCCCAACATTACCAGTTGGTAAATTGTTTTTGTAGTTGGAAGTTGAATGTGCTTCAACAATATCAGGAATTCCGTCATTGTCTGAATCTATATCTAAGTAATCAGGATTGTCGTCAAATCCAGTACCTGTATCAGTGTCTGTTATGGGTAAATTTGAAGTACCACTATCATTAGTATCTTCATAGATATCATATAAACCATTTGTTCCTACAGATCCAGAAGGAGGAACAATTGTTGTTCCCTGTGCTTCAATATTGTCTAAAATTCCATCATTATCAGAATCTAAATCTAAATGATTTGGAATACCATCGCCATCAAAATCGTAAACATCTGGAACTCCATCATTATTGTTATCTGTTAAACCTGTAGTATCCAAATAATTTGGTATTCCATCAGAATCATCATCTGCATTTGGGTTATTCCCGTTTTCAAGAGTGTCTAAAATACCATCATTATCATCATCAATATCTTCATCATCATAAATACCATCTCCATCAGTATCAACTCTTTCAATTGCGTTAATCCCATCAACAGAGAAATGTAGAATTTCAAAATTTTCAGGATCTCCATTCGTTACTGCATCATCTCCAGGAAATATGGTTAAAGTCATATCTGTTGCATTAGCAACAAAAAGAATAGTAGTCTTAACCCATTTATCATGATAATCAGAATTTAATACGATATTTACTTTCGGGTAATTAGCGATTTGATAATCAAAATCATCAAAATAACTACCTCCGTAATACGCATTATTTCCAGTTCCACCATCGTTATTTGTAAATGAAGACATAACATAAAAAGTGATTTTGTACAGTTTACCAATTGTTAAACCTGTAATAGTTGTGGTCACGTTTTCATCAATTTGATTATTGAAATCTCCAACATCTCTCATTGTAATCCAACGAGGATCTCCATGTGGTGGCAAAGGAAGTGGTCCGTTAACCCAAGTAGCTCCAGCTCCAAGAGTATTTCCTCCCCCAGCAATATTCTGATTAGAAATGTCTGGTGTACCACCAGTATTATCCCAACCAGTCGGAGCACAAGTACCACAAACATCAGCTGAAGTACCAGTACCTGGTATTGTTGGTGTTTGTGCATTTAATTGCAGTGTGAAAAATATCACAATTAGAGGAAGAATGATTCGTGTAATAGATGTTATACGACCATTTTGATTTTTATTATGCGTAGCTACCATAATTTATTTTATTATTTAATTGGATCTTGGTTGGGTAAAAAAAAAGAGAAATTTTATTAGTGTAAATTTTTCCTGAATACAGAAGCCTTCTAAGTATATAGCCCTTTTGAAATGTTAAAAAAACTGTTGTATTTAGGTTTAGGAAATGGACGTTAAAAGGATTGTTCCCAAAAGAAAAAAGATAGTCTTTTGACAATGATTTCGAAGAAGAAATAATTTTCCAAAAACTATTTAACCCAATAAAAAATAAATTTTTTATTGGGTTAAATAGTGCAAGAAAAGTTCTTCCTATTTTAGGAATTTTCATTAGGGGTATTTCCATTTCAATTTAAAAAAGCCTATCTATAAAAACAGTTTTATAGGCGTCAAAAAAACAGGGGTAAAGATACTAAAGAAAATTTGTAAATACAACTATTTTTTAGCTGCTAAATATTGATTTAATATAAAGAAAATGAATTATTTACCGATACAAAAATTCCCAAAAATATGTCCAAGAATATCTTTGTCAACATCATATTCTCCAGTAATATTTCCTAGAAAACGTAGGCATTCTCTAATATCTATAGAAAATAAATCTGTAGAAATTTCTAAGTCTATTCCTTGTTGTACAGAGGAAATGGCCCCTAAAGCATTATTCAATGCCTCGAAATGACGAGAATTGGTGACAATGGTTTCATTATTACTTAAGGCTCCAGTATTTACTAAAGAGGTTAGTTCAGATTTTAATTCGTCAATTCCAATCTTTTGTTTTGCAGAAAGTAAAATTAAGTTTTCAATTTCTGATTCTAAGATAGATTGATCATGACAAGACAACGTGTCAATTTTATTTGCGATTACTAATAAACGTTTGTTTGGAAAACGTTCTTTTATCGTTTCAATTTCTTGTAAAAAGACGTCACTTGAGTGAGAAAATTTATTAGAATCTATTAAAAATATAATCAATTGTGCATTTTCTGCTTTTTCGTAGGCTTTCTTAATTCCGATACTTTCTACTACATCTTCAGTTTCTCTTATTCCTGCAGTATCTATAAACCGAAAGGCAACACCCTCTATGATTAATTCATCTTCTATAGCATCTCTTGTGGTACCCGCAATTTCAGAAACAATGGCTTTTTCTTCGTTTAGAAGTGTATTTAATAGAGTTGATTTTCCAACATTTGGTTCACCAATTATGGCAACCGGAATTCCATTTTTCATGGCATTTCCAAAAGCAAAAGAATCAATTAATCGCTTTAAAACAAAGGTGATTTGAGTTACTAATTCTTTAAATTTTGTTCTGTCGGCAAATTCAACATCTTCACCAGAAAAATCCAATTCTAACTCTATTAAAGCGGCAAAATCTAGTAATTGTGCACGCAAATCTTTCAATTCATTGGTAATTCCTCCACGCATTTGCTGAATCGCCATTTGATGTGATGCTGCTGAATTTGAAGCAATAACATCGGCAACTGCTTCTGCTTGACTTAAATCCATTTTTCCATTTAAAAAAGCACGCATGGTAAATTCACCATTGTCTGCCATTCTACAGCCATTTTTTAAAAATAATTGAATGATTTCTTGTTGAATAAATACAGATCCATGGCAGGAGATTTCTACGACATTTTCGCCTGTATAAGAGCGAGGGTTTTTAAAAACAGAAACCAATACTTCGTCAATTATGTTTTCGTTTTGAACAATATGACCTAAATGAATGGTATGGGTTTTCTGATTGCTTAATGACTTTTTCTTTTTGATAGATTTAAAAAATCCATCAACTATAGAAATTGATTTTTCACCAGAAAGTCTAATCACAGAAATAGCTCCAACACCAGAAGGAGTTGCTAAAGCAATAATAGTATCGTTTTGAATCATGTTACAAATATACGCAGTTATATTAATTTGAAAACACATCATTTGTAACAAATGGACATTTTTGTTGTCTTATAGAAGCACTCAAAAAAACAATAGATAAAATGAAAGAAGATAAACAATTACTGGTATTAACACATTTAAGTCAATTACTAGATTTTGTTACTGGAATAGGTGGGTTTATTGTCCCTTTAATTTTATGGCTTGTGAAAAAGGATGAAATTTATGGAATGGATGAACACGGTAAAGCTATTTTAAACTTCAGAATTACCATGTTTATTTTCTTGCTAATGTGTGTTCCCTTAATTTTTCTTTGTGGTTTGGGAATTATCGGGTTTATTATTATTGGAATTTGTTATTTAGTTTTTCCAATTATTAATGCCGTAAGAGCTAGCAATAATCAAGCTCCCAACTACCCATTTAGTTTTCAGTTTATTAAATAGTTTTAGAGCGTTACCTTTCAGGTCAGGCTTTTTATTACAATCTTTTTAAAGTTAAATACTTTAAAAAGGATTTCCATGTCAATCCTTAACGCAAGTTATCGTTAGTAATTAAAGTAGAGGTTAATTGATTGCTTGTTTAATATAGTCTTCGTATTCATTAAAGAACAGTTCGAATTGCGTCATGTTTTCTACAAAAAACACAAAACAATCACGCCAAGTATCTTTATTGTAAATGCTAAATTTAGCAGGATACTGCACATATATGCGTCGAATAATTTTCCCTGATTCTAAAAGATATTCCTCATTAAAAATAACTTCAGAAAGGTAATCTTGTTCTAATATTGATTTTAAAGACTGTAGTTGCTCAAATAACAATTCGTTATTAATTTCATCTGGATGTTCTATATCTAATACAACCATTGCTTGTTTGCGTTCTGCAACAAACTTAAAAGAGAAACCTTTTATTTGAGTATTATACTTAATCCATTTTCTAGGGAAAGACTTCCCGAATGCAATCCAGAAATCTTTGCGTATAGTTGCTGCTTCTTCTTTACTAAACATTATCCATGAACTTTAGCCTCAGTTCCACGATTTCGCATCATTTCTGCTTCAAATTCTAATAAAGAACTCCACATTTTATCAACAATTTCTCGATCTTCATATTCGCGTGCGAAACCTAAAAAAGTAGTATAATGATTGGCTTCAGAAATCATTAAATCTTTGTAGAAGGTGGATAACTCTTCGTCTTCCATGTTTTCTGAAAACACTTTAAAACGCTCGCAACTTCTTGCTTCAATCAATGCTGCAACTAATAAACGCTGAATTAATGCTTCTAATCTATCTCCTGTCTTTTTAAAGAATTTTTGTAACTGAATTACGTAATCGTTTTTTTGACCTCTTCCCAAAACCATTCCTCGTTTTACCATAAAATCATGGACCATTTTAAAATGCTCCATTTCTTCAATAGCAATTTCGCTCATTGCTTGTACTAACTTCGTTTCTTCAGAATAATTGATAATTAAAGAAACTGCATTAGATGCTGCTTTTTGTTCTAAAAAAGCGTGGTCGGTTAAAATCTGCTGTAAATTATCTTTGGCAATTTCTGCCCAAGATGTTTCGGTTTCGAACTGTAATCCTAACATAAATAATTGAAATTATCAACTGCAAAATTACGGATTAATTTGATGGTTTTTTACGAAATACCTACCAACTTTTTTCGAATTTTATTCCTTTATGTAATTGAGAAGTTAATTCTGGTAACCCTGCATTTTTAATGATATAAATTACTTTTTTTGGCCAAGTTTTTCTAAAGTTATAGGTGTTAGGTTTGCCTCCAATTTCATTTACAAAATCTATTGCAGTTTGTTGTTTTAAAAGGACTTCTTTACCATATTTTGCAACCAAATCATCCATTTTTTTTCTGGCGCTTCTATAGGCCTTCAATCTGCTTTTTCTGCCAATAAAAATGGTTACAAAATCATTTATGTTTGCTAATTGTGCTATTGACTTTTCTTTTGGATGGTATTTGAAATAAGCCAATTGATAGGTTGTGCCAGCAATCTGTTTTGGCCTATAATCCTTCTTTAAACTCTCAGGTCTTTGTTCCCATTTCAGTTCATTTGGTGCATATTTGATTATCTCTAAAGAATCAAATAGAATCTTTTTTGTTTTAATTAGTCTAGGTAATTTCAATGCAGGTAATTCTATATCTCCTTTTCGCAATCCTAGGCTTAAAATATTCCCAGTAATTTGACCAATATACCCGCTATCCCAACCAGATTCTAAACCTGAAATAGCTAATAATGCAGCAGGTGGAATGTTATTTTGTAAGCATAATTCAGTTGCTTGTTTAGAAATATTTTTAAAAAAAGTTTTTACATGTTCATACTTTCTTAATTTATAATTTGTTTGCGCTATTGTAGAATTTATCAATCCTAAAAAACTCATCAAAAAGACTATAAAGCGTATGTTTTTCATGAAGAAATAATTTTTTGCAACCTGATACCAAAATCAGCTAAAGCTTTTATTTCTTTAACTCCTGCCAATCGCTCTTTTCCAAGAATTAATAACCCTTGCTTAGAGCTTTCTATATGATGATATGGATTACTTTCAAAGAAAAAGATCAATTCATCAGTAAACAGCTCTTTAATTTTTTCTTGATTTTTTCCTGATAAATAGAAACGTTTAGAAAAATCAGGGTGATTATCAATTTCTATATCTTTAAACCCTGCAAAGTGATAAATGTATTCGAAAAAGCCTTCTCTATCTAAAGTGAATTCAGGAATTTCTTTATCTAATTTTATATAGAACATACTTGCTCTAATTACTTGTTTTGCAATCATTTCTCCTTCAGAAAACTCTACATCAAAAAACGAACACTCATCATTAGATACAATATTAGAGACCTTATTTATTTGCCTAGTTTTAAAGTAGCCAAAAGTTGGTAGCTCAGATATTTTTTCTTCTTGTAATGGTAGATAATTCCAATTTAATTCGGTTCCAATTTTCTGTAACGACTTTTGTCTTTTGGTTAAAACACCTTTTTTAGGTTTAATAAAATCGGGGATATTTTTACGTAAAGCAAATGGATGATCGCTACGAGTAGAGTAGTTGTCAAGCCCAATTATTTCAAGATGACCACCTTTTCTTTTAAAAGTTTCTGCATAACTATTCATGTTTTCCATTACAGAATGATCAACAAAATCACACAAGGAAAAATCAATAATTACATCTTCGTTTTCAGGAATTTGATTTAGTTTAGATTTTAATTTTGTGAAATTTAAAAAACTTGAAAAATTATCAATGCTTACAAAATATTTATCATCTTCCTTAAACATTAATACGTTTGGTTTCAGTAAGTTTCTAAGAAATAACATGATGTCTTTATTGATAACTACATGAATAAAGAACGTTGAAATAATACCAACTAAAATACCAGTAATTAAGCTTGTTGAAATTGTTGTTATTAAGGTGATTAAGAAAATTATTAATTGCTCTTTACCAATTCTAAATACTTTTTTAATATTTTCTGGCGAAGCTAATTTGTAGCCTGTATATACTAAAATTGCAGCTAGAGCAGCCAACGGAATTTTTCGTAACTCAGTTGCAAACAATAAAATAAATAGCACTAAAAAGATAGCATGAAAGAAGTTCGCAGACCTGTTCGTTCCTTTGTTATTTACATTCACAGAACTTCTAGCAATAACAGTTACCACGTTCAGTCCACCTAAAAAACCACTAATTACGGTAGCTAAACCTAAGGCTCTAATATCTTTATTTACATTAGAACGTCTTTTTAAGGGATCTAATTTATCAACAGCCTTTATACTTAATAAGCTTTCTATACTTGCAATTAATGTTATTGCTATTACTGCATTGATAAAGTCAAATTCAAGCAATTTACCAAAATCTGGAAAAGCAAAGTTAGACATTACATCGTTGGGTAATGCTATTAATAAACTTTCTTCTATTGGATATAATGCAACAGAAAAGTATTGGTAATAGTAATGCATTCCAACACTTAAAACAACAATCCACATTGGTGCCGGAATTAATTGAAAATATCGGTTTCTAATTTTACTATAAAAAACCATAATCAAAAAGCTAATAATTCCTACAGAACCTGCATAAAAGACACTTTGATTATCAGTAGTGAAATAGTATTTGATTCCTTCAGGAATTCCTAACATCAATTCAATAATACTGCCTTTAGCGTTTAAATTCCCTAGCATTACATGAACTTGCTTGGCAAATATTCCTATTCCTATTGCTGCTAGCATTCCTTGTATTGCTGATGAAGGGAAAAAATCACCCAAAGAACCTAATCTAAGAAATCCGAGAATAATCATTATTATTCCAGAAACAACAATGGCTGCTAATGTGTATAGAAAACCTTGTTGCATGTCTCCGTTTCCAAGTGTCGTAATAGCCGCTAAAATAACTACAACTAACCCATTTCCAGGTCCAGTTATTGTTACATTAGAGCCTCCAAGAATGGCAGTAACAATTCCACCAACTACAGCAGCTATAATTCCAGAAATAGGAGGGGCCCCAGAAGCTAAAGCCAATCCTAATCCAAGTGGTAGTGCAATTAAAGAAACGACAAAACCAGAAAAGATGTTTGTTGGAATTTCTTTTGCAAATGTTTTAAATGAATTTTTTCTACCCATATTACTTAACAATTAAAAGATCGGTTGGTAATTCTGATAAAATATATTCTATATCGTGAGGAAAAATCCTATCTATGAAGCCCATTTTTTTTGGAGCATTCATAATTAATAAATCTGCTCTTTTAATTTTAGCATAATGACCTATAGAATATCCTCTTCTACCAAAAATACTTTGAATTTTCAAGGTGGTTTCTTTACAGTCAATTTCGCTTAATATGTTTTCAACTCGAAGGTCTTCACGCTTTTTTATTTTTGCTTTTTCAATAGTTGCTTTACGTAAGGAGATATCATCACTAACTTTGATATCTAGTTCTGCCTGACTAATTTCTTCTACTATTGTAATTCGTTTACAATCTAATTGGTTTCCAATTTTAAATGCAGTTTTAATCGTGTCTTTTGTTTTTTCATCCTTTAGCCCGTTTACTACGATATGCTTACAAGGAACTCTTATAACAGAAGGTTTGATTAATAATAAAACAGAGCAGGGAGATTTTCTAGTTAATTCACGTGCTATTGAACCTACATAGTATTTATAGAGGTTCTCTTTTTGTAAAGCACCTAAAATTAATAAATCAATTCCTTCATTTTTACAGGTTTCTAATATGACATTTACAGGTTTCCCTTTTTGCCAAATAGTATTTAATGGTGTGTTTAGGTTTGGAGCTTCATTTAATAATAATTGAAGTTTTTGTTTTTTTTCATCTGTTTTATTACCAACATGTACAGCAACCAATTTTGCACTAAACATATTTGAAATACGAATGGCTTCAAATAAATTCGCCTTTAAATTTGGAGAGAATGCAATACCAATTAGAATTTTCTTAAATATCTGCAAATGCCTATTTTTTTATGAAAATTAAAGATAAAAAAATAGTAGAAATAGAAAAGCTTTTTTTTAGTTATTAATACTAAAAATCTAATTTAAAAGCATCTTTTAGTTTTGAAAGTGTTGGGTTTATTTCTAGAAGCTTTTCGAATTTTTCTTGAGGAGTATAAACAAATTTCTTTGTAACAGTTTCGTTTACTACAATTGAAATAGAAATAGCATAATTATTTAATGCTTCTCTAAGATGTTTCAATAGTTTTGGCTTTTCTTTTTCTACCTGATCTGACATTAGAGAATTAGGTAAATCGAAACCAATTTCAAAATTTTCACCTAATCTTGGTGTATTAGAAATTACAATAGCAGCAATACTCTTTTTTCCTTTAGCAATAAGTTGCGCATGATACTGTTTCCAAGATTTTTCTAGCTCTTTTTGAGTAAACACATCTTTAGGGTGGCTGTCAAAGTTTTCTTCTAAGTCAACTTCAGATTTTACTTCCTTTTTTAAATGGATGCTTTTTAATGATAAAGATGAAGGTCTACGTGTTGCATTTTTTAATACAGGTTTCTGTATTACTGCTTTTTTAATTGGAGTACGCGATTCTTCTACCTTATGCACAACCTTATTTTGTAATATAGGTTTAGCAATTGCTTTTGCAGCAGGAGAAAGTGACGTAAAAAATGTAGCAGGAATTATGTAGTTAGCTGACTTTTTTTTTTCTCCATCAAAAGTGATAGAGGCAATTTGCATTAATGTCAATTCAACAAGAAGTCGTTGGTTTTTACTAGCTCTATAACTCAAGTCGCAATCGTTTGATTTATTAATAGCTGCAATTAAAAACTGTACATTTGCTTTGGTAGCTTGCTCTAAATACTTCTTTTTAGCAATGTCACCAACTTCTAATAATTCAATTGTTGCTTTGTCTTTTGCAACTAATAAGTCTCTAAAGTGAGAAGCCAATCCATTAATAAAATGATGTCCTTCAAATCCTTTTGATAATACTTCATTAAAAGCGACTAACACCTCTGGTATTTTATTTTCTAATACCAAATCTGTGATATTAAAATATACATCGTAATCTAAAACATTTAAATTTTGAGTAACTGCTTCTCTTGTTAAATTATCTCCAGAAAAACTTACAACTCTATCAAATATAGATAAAGCATCACGCATAGCACCATCAGCTTTCTGAGCAATAATATGCAAGGCATCATCATCTGCAGTAATTTCTTCTTTTTCGGCAATTACTTTTAAATAATTTTTAGCATCCAATACACTAATCCTCTTAAAGTCAAAAATTTGACAACGAGATAAAATTGTTGGTATGATCTTATGTTTCTCTGTAGTTGCTAGAATAAAAATAGCATGAGCAGGCGGCTCTTCTAAGGTTTTTAAAAAAGCATTAAATGCTGCCTGAGATAACATATGTACCTCATCAATAATGTACACTTTAAAAGTTCCTGTTTGAGGCGGAATCCTAACTTGTTCTGTTAAGTTTCTAATATCATCAACTGAATTGTTTGATGCTGCATCTAATTCAAAAATATTGAAAGCAAAGTCTTCATCATCAGAAACACCATCATCTTGATTAATAGCTTTTGCTAAAATTCTAGCACATGACGTTTTACCAACTCCACGAGGACCAGTAAACAGTAGTGCTTGGGCCAAATGATTATTTTTTATAGCATTCTCTAACGTATTGGTAATTGCTTGTTGCCCAATAACATCAGCAAAAACTTGCGGTCTGTATTTACGTGCAGATACTATAAATTGCTTCATAAAAAAGTAGATTCTTTAGGTAAACAAATGTAAGTAACTCGAAATTCTTTTACAAAAAAACTTGAGTTGGTAATTGTAAAGTTCTTAACAATTGTATGATTTCTTTTTATCTTACGACAAAGTTTAAAAATAGAACTAGAATTCATGAAAATTTTAAACCCATTTAGAGCCTTTACTCATACCCTTTTATGCCTGTTTTTAATGAGTTTTTCAAACTTTACTGAACTAACACCAACAGGTGCATCACAAAAGAAAGAACTAAAAGTAGCTTATTTTGCTAGCGGATGTTTTTGGTGTGTAGAAGCGATCTTCGAAAGCGTAATTGGAGTAGAAGATGCGGTTTCTGGATATGCGGGAGGATTTACGAAAAACCCAACCTATAAAAGTATTGGTACGGGTAGAACTGGTCATTCAGAAACTGTAGCCGTGTATTACAATCCAAAAAAAGTGAGTTTTAAGACATTGGTGAGCGTGTTTTTTGGTTCTCATAACCCAACAACAAAAAATGGACAGCATCCAGATTATGGAAGTCAATACCGTTCAATAGCTTTTTATAAAACAGAAAAAGAAAAAAAGATCATTAAAGAAAAGATAAAAGAGTTAAACATACAACTGTATAAAGGGAATATTGTGACTGAGGTTACAGAATTAATACGATTTTATCAAGCAGAAGCGTATCATCAGAATTATGAACAATTACATCCAAACAATCCTTATGTGAAAAATGTTTCAGTTCCGAGGTTAAATCGTTTTAAAAAGAAGTTTCCGGTTTTGTTGAAAAAGAAAGTTAGGCTACATTGATGACCTTTAAAAAAGTTTTTTTTGTTTTAAAAAAAAGCGCCACCTAATGGCAACGCTTTTACATGCATCCTTAATACACAATAGTGTATAAACCTTATTAGTTTATACAATTTCTTACTATTTTTAGTATTCTTTATTCTATTGATCTTCTAATAAAACATACTGTACATACATTCTATATTCTCCAGGTTCTGCATAACTTTTGTTTCCGTTTCCTGCTGCACCACCAGCAAGTACTGTATTTGCATTAGCATTTGCTACTATATTTTGAGCAACAGTTGCATCAGCATTAAATGCATTTGGAAAAATAGCAGGATAACCTGGTAAAATTCTATAATCAATTTCATAATAGAAATTTGTTGCACTTTTATGACTAGAAGCATGGCTTCCAGCAGCCATATAATCATTTTTTTCTCCATTTGAAATACCACTTTGCCCTGCAATATACTTTCCACTTCTGTTCGGTGGAGTGATAGAGCCATCTGCTGCTACATATAAACTATTACCAGCGTTAGATCTAAATGGATTCGTAAAATTATTGCTATAATCAGCATAGGTTGCTAAACTCCCTTCTGTAGCTGTGTTTATTTGACTTTGTTTGATTTCTAACAAACTCAAAGGCAGATCTGCAACGGAGTTTACGGTTGCCCCATAGCTTTTATCTTGATCCCAGAATGTTTTCCCATTTGGACTTTTCCCTGTAGATCTACCAACAGCATATAGCTCCCATTTTACAGTAGAAGTGATTTTTAAAACGGTTGCAGATTTTTTGGTAATTCCGTTTGCAAATTCATTTGTATTGTTAAATACAAAGTTAATTTGTTCTGGAGATTCCATGTTCATTTGTAAAATAGGTTTCATTTCTAAAAGAATTCCTACTCCAGCTTGTCTGCTCTGTTGAGCATTTACAGTAACAATTCCAATTAAGAATAAGCTTGCTACTAATTTTCCTACATTTTTCATACTATTTGTGTTTAAGGATTACTATTAATTTTTTCATTTTTATTATCCTTCCTAAAGCACCTGCTCATAAGAACAGATGCCGATTAGGAGGGGTTAACATCTTATATGTTAAGGCAATAAAAAGCGATAGCTTTAAACTGTTCTTAACTGCTTTTATAAAATTTAAAATTGAAAAAACGATGTTTACACAATTGCTAATACAGTAGGGATTTAACTAGCAACACCACATTATAGGGACCTGTGGTTCGTCTCTTTTTGATTATATTCTGTACTTAAAACTTATATTCTTAAAATTTAAATTTTTTGTACCCAGTTTATAATCGTTTCAGTTGCCTTTTTGTCAATACTATAAATAGCATTGGGCTTTAAAGCTCCTGCGGTTAAATAATGGTTTAAATTGTCCATTACTTTTACCGTTATGAAGGGGTTGTTGTATTTTTTTAACAAGTCTACTTCCGAAAGAGGGTTTACAAATTGGTCTTTTGTACCAATAAGATAAATTGTCGGAATTTGAAGCTGCTTATAGACAGTTTCATAATCTTGTTTAAAGAGGGTAATATGTGTATAACTCCAAAACTTAATGTCTTGTAATTGAAATCCTTTTTGTTTTATGATTTCAATGCCTTTATTTCTTAGAGCAATATCACTTATATTTTGATGTTTGTATTTCTTGGTTATTTGCAGTAATGCATCAAACAAGGAAACAATTTCTTTTTCAGATTTATTTTTAATTTTATATCGGGGTAAGGTTTTGATTTGATATTTTGAAGCTTCTGAGAAATTTTTTACTGGTGAAGCAATCTGTATTAGAAAGTCGACTTTTGTAGTAGAGTTAAAACTATTATTTGTAGCAATTACAGAAGCCATTCCGCCTAAACTATGGCCTAAAAGCCCAACTTCTTTATCCTTAAAAACAGCCAAAGATTTTAGATGTTTTATTGCATAAGAAATGTCATCAGTTAAACGATCTATTGCAGAAGTAAAATGCCCTTGAGATTTCCCAACACCGCGCTCATCAAAACGATATACGGCAATATTATTTTCTAAAAATGAAGAGGCTAAATTATGATGGGCATAACGTGTGTCTTTTCCAGAGCCTGGAACAATAATAATGATTTTATTATAAGGATTTTTGGGACTAATTAAGGTGCCAGAGAGGCGTAGTCCATCTGTGTGGTTAAAGAAATCTAACTCGTTGATGTTATAATTTTCTTTCCCTTGTATTTCTCTTTCATGAGAAAATATGATTTGACCATTTGCAAATGTGCATACCAAAAGGCATGTCATTATAATGATAATTCTCATAATTTGGCAATTATATATTACTGTTAAAACTGTGTTTAAATCTAATTTTAAGGGAATTATTTAGATTTTTTTTCTGATAAACATAAGGGAGTCTATCTAACAAACTAAGGGATGTTTGTAATATCAATTTTAAGGGGTTAGGAATAAATTCCTAGAAATAAATACTTTGCAAATATAGTAAAAAGAATGAAATATACATAAGTATTTTCACGTGATTTAACATTCTGAATATTAAAAATGTGGTGTTTATATTGCTTTTGATTAGTAGGAGTTTAACTTTTAATTGTATATCCTGCAAGTTTGTAAATTTCTTTTGGACTTTACTTATTCAATTCAAGAATGTTTTTATTAGATTTTGCAACGCTTTTGTTACAATATAATTTCCAGTTCTGTAACCAATTGCTGTTCTACCATCTGGATATTTAAATATTCATTTACCATAGTTAGCGTTTTTAGAGAGCATTAATATCACATCAACCATTTATGAGTGTTTTTGAAAGAAAGCGTTTATTTTGTATATGTTTCTAAGAAAATAACAGTTAATTCATTTTTGATCCCCACCTAATAACTCTCTGATCTCGTTGATATTTGGGGCTTTACTATTTTTTTATTGTAAAATGAAAAGTTGTACCGATTCCAATTTCAGATTCTAACCAAATATCTCCATTATGAAATTTAACAATCTTTTTTACAATTGATAAACCAATACCTGTAGATCCCTTAGTTTTGTTTAAAGAATTAAATAATTCAAATATTTTATCAAAATATTTTTTTTGAATTCCAATACCATTATCATTTACTGAAAACTTGTGATGAGTTTTGTTATTTAAGTAATCTATTAAAACAACTCCCTTTTTTTTGTCACTAAACTTAACAGCATTACTAATTAAGTTTTGAAAAAGTTGTTTTAAACGTGTTTTTTCTCCCTTTAATACTGGTAGATGATTTTGTATCTTAATAGAGGCATTAGACGATGATTGAAAATCTTCAATAATAGATTTTACAATTTGATTTAAATCTACTGACTCTTGATTAGAAGTGTCAGAAACAACACTAGAGTAATTTAATACATCAGATATTAATTGCTCCATGTTTTCAAGTGTTAATTCAATCAGATTAAAATTCTTCATACTTTGAGCATCGAATTTATCATAATTGTCCTCTTTTATCCAGTTTATTAATGCATCAAGACTTCGTAAAGGTGATTTCAAATCATGAGAAACTACATGTGCATATTCTTGTAGTTCAATGTTACTTTTCTCTAATTCATTTAATAATATTATGTTTTCCTCTTCAGCTTTATTTTTAAGGTCACGGATCATTGCATTCTCTAATTCATTAGATACAATTTTTGCAATTTCTGACAATGTCTCTAAATGTTTTGGGGTGAAGTAATTTCGATCATTATGCTCAGAATCTATTACACCAATAATTTTTCCTTTTGATATAATAGGAACTACTATTTCTGAAAACCTATTATTATCGTCAACTATATATCTTTTGTCTTTTGAAGTGTCTTTAATAATTTCTGCTTTTCTTGTCTTGGCAACATGTCCAACAATTCCTGTTCCTACTTGTAGGCTTAATTTATTAATAACTTGTTTCTGATTTACTTTTTTACCATAAGCCGCAATTTGTTCTAAAGAGTTTGTTTTACTCTGATATAAATATATAACACAGTCACTTGAACCAAGATAATTGGCAATTCTATTTACAATTTCCCAAGCAATGTCATATGTGTTAATTTTACCTAAAATAGCTTTTGCAATATCATTTATAACCTTCTCTTTCAGTGTGTCTTCTCTTTCTTTTGTGATATCTTCAACAAATACAAGATGATAATTTAAATTACCATTTACAGATCTAACTGCTTCAACCTTAGTTTTTGTCCAAACTATCATTCCATCTTTCTGTATAAATCTCCTTTGACTAGTATAATTATCACCCTTTCCAGATTCCATTTTTGTGATCATACTTTCATACTCTTTTACATCTTCTGGGTGTGAGACCTTGTCAATTGTAAGTTCAGTCATTTCATTTTCAGTATAACCCAATAATTTATGAAATGCTCCATTACATTTCATGATCTTGTTCTGTTTTACTAAAGCAATACCAAAAGTAGAATTATCAACAATAATATCTAATTGCTTTTTTTGTTGTTGAATTAACTCAGCTTGTTTTTTTTCAGAGGTAATATCTATTCCTATAGTGATGATTTTTTCTACTTGTCTTTTCGAATTAAATACAAATTGTACATTTTGCCCAAACCATATCTCTTCTCCTTTTTTAGTAAGTGCAAGAAGTTCAATGTAGCTATCTTTTATTCTTTGAGTGATTTGGTTTTTGTAAAATACTTGTACTCTTTTTTTGTGACTATGTTCAACAAAATCCATGAAATTCATGGTTGTAATCTCCTCAAATGAATAACCCAATTTCTTGATGGCAGCAGGATTTACATAGGAAAAATCACCTTTGTAATCAGATTCAGAAATGAGGACACTTGCATTATCAACAATTAGTTTATACTTTATCTGTTCTTCTATAAGCTTTTTTTGAAAAAGGGATTTATTCTCTTCACTTTTCTTCAAAGCAATTTCGGCAAGCTTTTGTTTTGTAATATCTCTTCCTACAGTTATGACACTCTGGAGGCTTCCGTCGGAATTAAAACTGTATGTTAAATTTTGTCCAAGCCATACTATGCTTCCCTCTTTAGTGTGTACAGGGAACTCAATGTAGTTCTTGGATTTTTTTTGCTCTAGTATATTCTTGAAAAACACTAACGCTTTACCTTTGTAACTTTCTTCAACCAAATCTAAAAAATTCATTTTTTTTAGTTCCTCTAAAGAATAGCCCGTTAATTTTATCCCTTCAGGATTTACATAATTAAAATAACCTTTGCCATCAGATTCAGATATTAGTGCACTGGCAGTTTTCACAATCATCTGTAGCTTTTCCTGTTCTTTAATAAGCTCTTTCTCAATAATGGCTTTATTCTCTTTACTTTTTTTTAATGCAACTTCGGCAATTTTTTGTTTTGTGATTTCTCTTCCTATGGTTATGACATTTTTGATTTGCCCATTCGACTTAAATATGAAGTTTACATTTTGTCCAATCCAGTGTATCTTCCCTTTTTTTGAAACTATAGGATGCTCAATGTAGGCATTTGATCTTTTTTGAGTGATTTGATTCTGGTAAAATGCTAGCAATTTGTCTTTATGATTTTCTTCGATCAATTCCAAATAATGCATTTTTTTTAGCTCTTCTAATGAATAACCTGTCATCTTAACGATTGAAGGATTTGCATAGGTAAAATAACCTTGATAATTGGATTCATAAATGAGAACACTGACATTTTCGACAATCAACTTAAATTTCTCCTGTTTTTTAACAAGCTCTTTCTCAATAATGACTTTATTCTCGTTACTTTTCTTTAAAGCAATTTCGGCAATTTTTTGTTTTGTAATATTTCTTCCTACAGTAATGATATTTTGAAGATATCCGTTCGGCTTAAAATTGAATTTTACATTTTGCTCAACCCATACAATCTCTCCCTCTTTGGTAACTACAGGGATTTCATTGATACCATCTGGTATTTTATTATCGAATAGATTCTTGTAAAAGGCATAGACTTTGGCTAGGTGACTCTCTTTGATAAATTTCGAAGAATGGATTTTCTTTAGCTCCTCCATTGAATAGCCTATTGTTTTTAAAAATAATGGATTTGCGTAGGTGAAATATCCCTTGATATTAATTTCAGATATGAGAACACTGGCAGTATCCACAATCATCTGAATTTTTTTGTATTCTTCAATAAGCTCTCTTGCATTAAAGATTGGTTTTTCCTCACTTTTAATCAGCGTGATTTTTTTAGCTTTCTTCCTAGTCTTTTTTTCATCATTAAGAGCCTCTTGAAGCATTTTAATTTGTTGTTGTATTTCAATTTTCTTTTCGCTCATCGTGTATAAGATACGAAACTCAGCATTGATTTTATCATTCTCTTTCATTTTTCTAATGATGAATTAGATATAAGGTACCTAAAGGCTCTTTTATTTATTTCTGAATTAAAATAATTAGCTATATGGTTATTACCTTGTTAATTAGTTGTTTATGTGTTTTTTTAGTTTGGTGCCTCATGATTTTGTATCTGTTTATTTATACCTAAATGAATATTTTTTAATAAAATAAAGCATTTAAATTACCAATTGTTCATTAAAGCTCCAATACGATAATATTTGTTTTATCCTTATGACATAGTCTTTATATTTTAAAGGTTTTAACATGTATCCTGCAATTCCGTTTTTATAGCATTCTTTAAAATCTTTTTGATTATTAGAGGTGGTAAATATAATTGTAGGAATATATTTTAATGTTTTATCGTTTTTTATTATTGTTAAAAAATCCACACCATTTAACATCGGCATGTTTAAATCCAATAAAATAATATTTGGTAAGTAGTCTTTATTATTTAAAATATCAAGTGCCTGAAGTCCATTATTAGCCTCTACTATTTTGTGACTTAAATTTAAAGTAGCAATTGTTCTTTTAAATTTCATTACCTCAATTACATCATCTTCAATTAATAATATGCTTAGTTGCTTCATTTGAAATTTACCTTATATATTTTGACAAGTTACCTTAACAATACAAAGTTTTTTGTTCATTTCGATTAACTGTATTTTATGTTTGTTAAACTGAAGATTTATGTCGACCAAATGTTTTTAGTTTTGCACTTTTCCTTTTTGGATTGTTCTTTTGAGTCTTAGCTAAGTAAAAGATGTCCTAAAGAAGTGGTGTCGATCAAAAATAACCAATGAATTCACACCAAATGTATCTATATAAACATGGCTGAGTTAAGGAGTAATCAGTAATTAAGAAGGCACTTTTTAGCTATTTAGAGTGGGGTAAGTAAGCTCAAGATTCTGTTTGTGTCTCTTCTGTGGTTTTGATGCCAAAGAGGTGTTATTTTGAGTTCTTGAATATTGTAAGTAGTTGATTTAAAAAATGCCTTACAATATTGCAAGGAACTCATAGGTTAATTTGTTTGAATATTTATTCTTCTTTTCGCGGATAAATGTTTTCAATTCTCGACTTTAAAGAAGTTTTAACACCAGTATTGTTTAGTTTTTAATAGTATAGCCTGCTAGTTTATAGATTTCTTCTGGACTTAACTTGCTTAATTCAAGAATGTTTTTATTAGATTTTTGCAGCGCTTTTGTTACAACATAATTTCCAGTTCTGTAACCAATTGCAGTTCTTCCATCTGGATGTCTAGACATCCACTTGCCATAGTTGGCATTTTTAGGGAGTTTTAATATTTCTTCTACCCAAGTATAAGTTTCATTGGTAAATGCATTTGCTTTCAATTTTTTATTGGTATACTTTTCAGAAAAGACAATTGCTAAACCTTCGTTAATTGCTGCTATATCAATTCCTTGCCTAAATTTATTGTCTCTAATTGCCCAACCTCTTGATAAATGATGAAATTCATGATAAACAATAATCTCAAGTCCATTCTTTATTGCTGCAGTTATTCCTTTAGGATATGTTTTAGAAACTTCTATAAATACCAATGCAGTATTATTTCGTTCTGTTCTTCCGTTAATTCCGTTTAGTTGGTTTATAGTGTCAGATGTAATTGAAACAACTACTTTTATATCTTTTGGAAGTGTTGTTAATAAGGCACGAATCTTCTTTTCAGAATCAGTAATAATATTTTCAACCAATAGTTTATCTAATTCATTCAATTGTTCTGAACCTTTTTTAAAAACGATATCCAATCCTTTTTTTAAAATAGATTCTTCTTCTAATTTATCAATCTCTTTTTGCAATCGATCTTCGTACCCAAATTTGTGCTTTTTAGAAGTTTCAATAGCAGCTTTATATGTTGCTATTGCTGCTGGTATATTTTTATCTTTTTGATATGCTTTTGCTAAATTATATTTTAAGAAAATATCATAGTCGTAAGCTTCAACTCCTCTTTTTAAAATAGTAATAGCGCTTTTATACTTCTTTTTTGAGCTTACATAATTTGATAGCATCACATAAGATTCTGCAGATTGTTTTGCTTCTGAACCATACTTGTCCATCATTTTTTGTTCGTGGGCTAAAAAGGCTTTATCTGTATAGTTTTTTACTTGTTCATCTGTATATAACATATCAGAAAAAATCCATTTTAAGCCAAAATAAGTTCCCAACAGAGGAGAAGACATATGTCCTTCATTTTCGAATTCTGTATGTTTAAAACGAAGGTTTTTGGGTTTGTTTGCTTTTAAAGAATCAACAAATTTTGATAATTCTTTCCGCATTCCCCATTTAGAACTTGATTCGTCTTCACCAATACTAAAATAGATAGCTTTGTCTAAACCTGGATTCGCCTTAAAAAACGCTCCCGATTTTTTAATAAACTCTTCGTTGTTCCACCAAAATGACGGACTCATAATAAGATGAGCATCAAACAAATCTGGTTTTTCTAGTAATGCATATGCTGTAAATACGCCACCTAAAGAATGTCCTTCTAAAATAGTAAAAGGATGCGTTCTATAATTTGTATGTACAAAAGGCAATACTTCATTTTCTATAAAATCTAAGTACTTAGGACCATTACCACTTCCAGGACTATTTTTACTTACTGTTGGTGAAAAGTCTTTTGTTCTGTCGTTACTTTTAATACCAACTACAATTATTGGAGGAATACTTCCTGTTCTAGTTAATAATTCAATAGAACCAATGGCATGTTTTATATTTTGAACTCCATCTGTTAATACTAACACTGGATAATTGGCTGTTGTTTTTTCATAACCATCCGGTAATGAAATTAAAATTTGACGATCTTCTTTTAATATCTCAGATGCGATAGTATGTTTGGTAGCGATACTAATTTGGGAAATTTCTGTGATGGTTTCTTTATGTTGACAACTAGAAAGAAGTACTAAAAAGAGGCTGATTTTTAAAATATACTTACTCATTACTTTTATTTTGATACTATTTTTGGTTAAAAAAAAGCCTCACAAATAGTGAGGCTTTGCAGGTTGTTTTATTGATAACTATTTTACTTTACGCATATAGATATTACCAGAAACAGTAGTCATTTTTAACTCTTTACTACCGTTATTTACAGTTCCTCTTACTTTACTGCTATATGATTTGTTTTCTTTATAAGAAGTGTCAATTGTTAAATCACTATAAATTGTTCCAGTAACGGTTTTTGCATTTACTTTTGCTTTACTAATAGTAACATCTACATCACCACTTACTGTTTTTAACTTCATTACTCCAGCGTATTTTTTCAAGGTAATATCACCAGAAATCAATTCTGTTGTTAGGTTTCCAGTATAAGAATCTGACTCTAAACTACCCGAAATACTTTTTACACGTAATGTTGCGTTTTTAGGAACATACACCACATAGTTTATTTCAGTTTTATTACTCGAATTCCAACTTTTCTTTCTTTTAAAATAGTCACCAAAATCTGAATAGATTTTTAATTCTCCATTTTCTTTTTCAGTTTTTAGGCTAAAATGTTTATCACCTTCGCCATTATTAATATTTACTGTTGCTTTAACTTCAATTTTATTTTTATTCCATTGTTTTACTTCAATGTTATTTGCAAATTTGAAGTTTACAAATAGGGCTTGAGTTTTTGAAACATTTACCGATTTCTCTACTTTTCGTTGTGCATTCATTGTAATTGTTACTACTAAAATGATTGCTGTTGCTATGATTTTTTTCATGATGTTTTGGTTTAAATTTTGACAGTTTTATCCTAGGCTTCGGATGTTTTATATTTCGAAGCGGAGTTATTTATTATGTGATTGTGATTATTTTTTTCTTAGGTAAACGTTACCAGTTGTAGACTTTAAAGAGATTAGAACACCTCCGTTATTTAACTCTGTTGAAATTTTTCTTGGATTTCCAACAGGGCTTAATCCTTTGCTTTTTTTGACTTTAAAATTAAAATCTGTATACACAGTTCCTATTGTTGACTTTAAAGATAAGTTTGCTTTTGTATTGCTAGCGATGCTTACATCTACATCTCCAGTTGCAGTACTAAATGAGATTGGGTTTGATTGATTTATAGTAGAGAACACAGCAGTAATAGTTCCTGTATTTGTACTTACAGTTGCTGGGCCATTAATATTTACTAAATCGATATCACCAATATTTGTTTTGATTTCAATTTCTGATGTAATTCCATCAACCTTAACATGTCCAAGGTTACCAGCGTTTAAATACACATCAATTCCTTTTGGCAATTGAACTTTAAAACCACTTCGTTTCATAAAAGATTCTAAATCTTTAACAATTAAAGTACTACCATCTTTTGTTACTTCGAACCCTTTTCCAGTATTGTCATTACCATTAGAATACAATGCTTTTAATCCTTTAGACTTCTCTTTTCTAGATTTATTTTGATAACTATTCTTTGAGCCAGATATAACTAATTCATTAGAGGAACCAACTGTTAAATCGATACTTGTATCTGTATAAAATTTTACTTTTTTAATTCCAGATAAAGAGTGTTTGTATGTTTCTTGTGCTTGTGCAATAAATGTGCATAAGAATAGGAATAGTGTTATTTTTAGTGTTTTCATTATATGTTTTTTATTAAATTTTTATTCTTAAATTAATTGAGCAATTCCAATATTTACTTGAGTTTTTAAATAGTCTGGTGCTTCAGGTTGTTCCAATATTTTTTTCATTGGATCGAGCGCTCTTTTTTCCTGAATTTGCACCAAAATTTGAATAACTTCAACTTGAATACTTGGATTTTTCTCTGTTGTTAATGTTTGTATTAATGAAGTTTTAACGAGCTCAGAATCTGTGAATTTAGAAAGTGCTTCTGCTGCAGACAAGCGTACATTACTATTAGAATCGTTATGCATACGATCTATTAATGCTTCTAAAATTTTTGTATCTGGGGTTGTTAATTCTTCCGTATAATTAACCGCTTTTATTCTTGTACTTGGAGATGAATTATCAATCATTGCCAATAGCATATTCTCTTTTAATTGTTTTTGCTCAGTTTGATACGTTGCAATCTCTTTTTGAGAATTTTGACTTTCCTGATATCCACCTAGTAAATAACCTGTAAACAATATGGCTACACTTGCTGCTATTTGTAATACGCTCTTGTACGAATTCCTTTTAGCAGGCTGTAATGCTATAACTTTAGGTTGTTTTTTCTTTTCTTGCGCTAGCATTTCTTCAAACGAAGTTTTTAAGTTCGATGTAGGTTGAGCTACAGTTTCATTTGTAAATGCGTTTATCAATTCGTTGGTTTCATTAAAAACGTTCTTACAAGAACTACAAGATTCAATATGTTTGTTTATTGTTTTGGTTTCATTTTCTGATAAAACACCATCAATATAATCTACTAGTTTATTTTCTATATCTGTACAGTTCATTAGGCTAGTGTTTCAAAATAATTTGTTCTTAATTTTTGTACGATTCTATGAATCTTAGTCTTAACAGCAGTTGTATTACTTCCAACAATCTCAGCTATTTGCTCGTATTTAATTCCGTTTATTCTATTCATAACAATCAATTCTTTGTCCTTTTCATTTAAGTTATTTAAAACTCTCATTAAATGACTTACTTCTTCTTCTTTTTCAATCGTTTCTTCATCTAATTCTCCAGTTACATCATCTATGTCTTCAAACGCTTGTGTTTTCTTTTGCTCTTGATAATGATCGTAAAATAAATTACGTGCTATTTTAAAAATCCAAGAAGCAAATTTCCCTCCTTTATATGAATGCTTGTATTTGATCACTTTTAAAAAAACATTCTGTGTCAAATCTTCACAAACTGCTACGTCTTTTACCATTTGATAATAGAAATTATACAAACGAACATTGTAGCGTTCAAAAATATATGTCATTGCATCTAAGTTTCCTTCTGATACAGTTTGCATTAATTCCTCGTCTGATAATTGTTTCAAGCTGACGTATTTTTGTTAGTTAGTTATAATGAAGACCTGTGATTAATTGAAAGGTTACATTTTAAAAATAAATTTCTGTAAAAAACAATAAAAGCCCCTAAAATAGGAGCTTTTGGACTATAAAAAAATATAGGTTTATTTTAAACATTGTTATCCTCTATATATCTTTTCGAATAAATCTTTATAAATCTCTTTAATGATTTTACGCTTCATTTTCATAGTAGGAGTAAGGTGTCCACTATCAATAGACCATTCATCTGAAGTTAATTCGAATTTCTTTATAGTTTCCCATTTCCCAAAATTTGAATTACAAACAGTTACTTCCTCTTCAATTCTTTTAATTACTTGTTCGTTTGAAGCCAATGCAACATTATCTTTTAAAGTAATATTATGTCTTTCTGCCCATTCACTTACAAATTCAAAATTTGGTTGAATAATTGCAGCAGGCATTTTTTCATTTTCTCCAATAACCATTACCTGTTCTATAAAACGAGATTGCTTTAATTGATTTTCTATTAAAGCAGGTGCTACATATTTACCACCTGAGGTTTTAAACATTTCCTTTTTACGATCCGTAATTTTCAAGAATCCATCTTCAGAGACTTCTCCAATATCACCAGAATGAAAATAATCACCAGTCATTACTTCAGCTGTTTTTTCAGGGTCTTTGTAATAACCAAGCATAATGTTTGGACCTTTTATTAATATTTCTCCGTCTTCTGCAATTTTAACGTCAACACCATCTAAAATTCGTCCAACAGTTCCAACTCTAAAACCACCATTTCTTTGATCGTTTACAGAAGCTACAGGAGAAGTTTCAGTCAATCCATAACCTTCCATAATTGGCATTTCTGCAGCTGCAAAAAATCTAGTTAAACGTGGTTGTAATGCGGCAGAACCAGAAACCATTAAGTCTAATTTACCTCCTAAGCCATCTTTAATTTTAGAAAATATTAATTTACGAGCTAGACCTAATTTCTTTTCGTACCACCATCCATTAGCTCCATAAGGCTCATATTGTAACCCAATATCAATTGCCCAATAAAATAATTTTTGTTTGATTCCTTTTAAATCAGCTCCACGACCATATATTTTATCAAATACTTTTTCATACAATCTAGGAACGGCTGTCATCACATGTGGTTGAACCTCTTTAAGGTTATCACTCATTTTCTCTATAGATTCAGCAAAATGAATTTCTACACCACAGTATTGATATAGATATAAAATCATTCTTTCGAAAATATGACAAATTGGAAGAAAGCTTAATGCTTTGGTTTCTCCAAAACGTAAGGGAACTCTTTTTTGACTTGCTAATACATTAGAAACTATATTACCGTGAGATAACATAACTCCTTTTGGTCTTCCTGTTGTTCCAGAAGTATAAATTAAAGTTGCTAAATCATTCGTGCTAACCGCATCTTTACAAGTTTCAACTTCTGGCTGATTACTTTCGTCTTTACCAAGCTGTAAAACTTCATCCCAATTATGTTCTCCTTCAATGTCATCAAAAGTATACACACCTTTTAATTGTGTGTTTCCTTTTATTTGATTTAGTTTTTCTAAAATTGTTTCGTCTGATGCAAAACAATAAATAGCTCCAGAATGATTTAAAACATATTCGTAATCTTCTTTAGATATAGTAGGGTAGATAGGCACGTTTTGAGCACCTAATTGTAAAATACCAATATCTATTATATTCCATTCTGTTCTATTAGTTGTAGATATTACAGCAATTTTGTCATCTTTTTTGATACCCAATCTTAATAAACCTCTACTAATTAGGTTTGCTTGGTTGATGTATTCTTGTGTAGAAATTGAATTCCATTTTCCATCTTTAAAAGAGGTAAGAGCTTTGTCTAAACTAAAGTTCTCTAATTGATAATAAGGAAACTCGAATAAACGCGTAATATTTGCAGACATAAAATAATTATTTGAAGAGATGCAAAGTATGAAAAATAAGGCGATTTTGCAAGTAGACCGTAAGTGTATATAACTCTATGAGTTATATATTTTTTGAAATAAATCTTGATATTTTTCTTTGATGATTTTACGTCTAATTTTCATTGTTGGTGTTAAATGACCTGCTTCAATTGTCCATTCATCTGAAGTAATCTCAAATTTTTTAATTTGTTCCCAATTACCAAAGTCTCTGTTGCAAATATCAATTTCTTTTTGAATTCTAAACATCAATTTTACATCAGATGTTACATCAGTTATTTCATACTCATGTCGTTTTGCCCATTCTTGCACAAAATCAAAATTTACTTGAATTAATGCAGCTGGCATTTTCTGACTTTCTCCAATGACCATTATTTGCTCAATAAAACGAGACTGTTTTAAACTGTTTTCTAAAACTGCTGGCGCAATGTACTTACCACCAGATGTCTTAAACATCTCCTTTTTACGATCAGTAATCTTTAAAAATCCTTCTTCATCAAGTGTGCCAATATCTCCAGTATGTATATAGCCATTCTTTATAGTTTCTTTTGTTAGCTCTTCATTCTTATAATAGCCCAGCATTATATTAGAACCTTTAACAAGAATCTCACCATCTTTGGCTATTTTCACTTCAATATCTTTTAAAACTTTACCAACAGTTCCCACTTTAAAACCACCATTTCTTAAATCATTAATAGAAACACCTGGTGACGTTTCTGTCATTCCGTACCCTTCATAAATTGGTATTCCCGCAGCTGTAAAAACATTGATTAACTTTTCTTGCAAAGGGGCACTTCCAGAAACCATAAATTTTAATTTCCCTCCTAAAGCTTCTTTCCATTTACTGAAAATCAATTTTCTGGCAATACGTAATTTAAAATAATACCATGAACTATTCTTATTATAAGGTTTATAATTTTCACCTAATTTTAAAGCCCAAAAGAAGAGTCCTTTCTTTAACCCTGTTAATTCATTTCCCTTAGCCACAATTTTATCAAACACTTTTTCTAAAAGCCTTGGAACTACTGGCATAAAATGAGGTTTTATTTCCTTTAAGTTATCACCTAACTTATCAATAGATTCAGCAAAATGCACTTCAAATCCCATATAATGGTAATAATAAGAAGCAAAACGCTCAAAAATATGACTTATAGGTAAATACGAAATAACTCTATAATTACTTCCAGTTAAGTCCAAAGCATTTGCGCTTACTAACGTATTTTGAACAATATTTTTATGAGAAAGCATAACGCCTTTAGGAGTTCCTGTTGTGCCAGAAGTGTAAATTATTGTAGCCAAATCATTTTCTGAAACACTCTCTTTTAGTGCATCTACTTTTGCTTGACTATCCAATGATTCTCCTAGTTTTAAAAAGGTATTCCAGTCAGTTTCTGTATTAATTTCATCAAAAGTAAAGACGCCTTTTAAATTTGTGTTCTCTTTAACAGCATTCACTTTTTCAAGCAAATCTTTATCTGAAACAAAACAATACAAAGCATCAGAATGATTTAAGATATACTGATAGTCTTTTTCTGATAAAGTAGGGTATAAGGGAATGTTTTGTGCACCAATTTGTAAAACACCAATATCTAGCGCGTGCCATTCTGGTCTATTGTTAGTGCTGATTACAGCAATCTTATCGTTCTTTAGGATTCCTAATTTTAATAAGGCTCTACTAACAGAGTTAGCTTCATCTAAAAAATATCTTGTAGAGATAGAGCTCCATTTTCCATGTTTTTTAAAAGTGTAACATTTTTCTTGAGGACATTGTTGTTCTTGATGATAAATAAAATCGAAAAGACGAGTTGGCTGTTTAGTCATAAAAATAGAATTCGGGTATGACAATATACTAAAAATGCGCTAACATACTTGTTAGCGCATTTTTACCAGTTAAATTTAATCAATTCTTACACAATACTAATTGTTATAATTAAATTTTCTTCCGTTTATGCTAGTGTATTTAGAATCTATATCATATTCTACATGCATTCCTGCAATATTAAAATCCCCAGAAACCTTCGTGTATTTGATATCTAAATCCTCTTCAAAACGAGTTTTATTAAAAGATACTCCATCTTTAAACTTCGCATACTTAAATGTAGCAGATTCTTTAAATACTGAATTTGCAAAACTTACATTATTTCTGAAAATAGAATATTTAAATGTTGATGACTCTCCATATGATGTATTAGAAAAACGGACATCACCTTTAAAATCCGCGTATTTAAAAGTTGATTCTCCTTTGAACTTGCTGTTTGAAAAATCAGCTTTTTCTTCAAAATGAGAATACTTAAACATCGTCATTTCTTTAAATGTACAATTCTTAAAAGTTACATTGTCTTCAAAGTTTGCAACGAAAGTATATTTTGTGTCTTCATCATGTATATAGGCAAAAACATTGTCTTCAAACGTACAATTTTCAAAAGAAATACTGTTCTTAATTTGCTTTTTTATCTTGTTGTCTTTGCTGTTATTCCACCAATTCCTTTTATTTCTTTTCGGTAGTTTTTTTTGTTGCTCTTCCATAAAGGTAAAGTCTAAAATACCAACGATAGTTGCATTTCTATACGTAATATCTTTTCCGTTTTTGATATCACTCATAATTTTACTTGCATTAACTCTCTTTTGAGCAGTTAGTGATACTGTAATAAATAAGCAGATTAACAACCCAGCTATTCTTGTACTATTTTTCATTTTTAAATTCTTTTGTATTCATCTTAAAGACAGGTACATTTTTGAATTGTTACAGTTTTAGTGTATGAATGTAATTATAAACGACGTTTCTCCTGTTTTGGATTTAAAACGTATTGAACCATTATGAGCTTCAATAATACTTTTACTTAAGGTTAGACCAATACCAGACCCATCTTTTCTTGTTGTAAAATAGGGTACAAAAATAGTATCTTTTATTTCTTTAGAAATGCCAATTCCGTTATCAGATATTTTTAGATGAACTCGATTGATTTCTTGTGAAAGTGTTATTGTTATTTGTGGATTTTCAATATCGACAAGTGCATAGATACAGTTTGATAATAGATTAATAATTACTTGTTCTATTTGTCGTTTGTCTGCATTGATGTCTATTTTAATTGAACTATTAAATTGAATTTCTATTTTTTTCGATGAAAATTCTTGTTCAAAAAGCAATAATGTATGTTGAATAACATGGGTAAGGTCTATTTTTTCTTTTTGAGGTAATGGTAATTCTGCTAGCTTTCTGTAAGTGTTTACGAACTCTGTTAAGTGATGCGAACGACGTTTTATAATTTTTAATCCTTGTGAGATTTCTAGAAATGTTTCATCATCTATTTCTTCTTGTAAAAGAGAATCTAAATTTTCAGCTAAACTACTTATAGGTGTAATTGTATTGATAATTTCGTGAGACATTACATTCATTAACTTGTACCAAGCTTCCTTTTCTTTTTTATCAATTAATTGTTGAATTGTTTCTAGACTTACAATTAAATATTCATACTGATTGGTTTGTGTAACCGAAGTTTTTAAGAAGAAATTTTCTTTGTTTCCGTTTATATCTAGGGTAATGGTATGTTTAACACTTTCCCACTTTGAAATAAAGCTTGTTAAACTTCCAATTTTTTCTTGAAGTAAATTCCAATTGTATAATTTGGGGATTTTTAGAAAATTTGTAAAGGCATTATTTATTTGAAATATTTCAATTTCCTCATCAGTACTCTTTCTTAATATAAGAATACCAATCCCTAAACTTTCGATGATATTAGTTAGAATTAATGCTTCAGATGTCTTTAAGAGACTTTTTTTTCTGTGTTTCTCTAACAACAACGCTGTTTTATTTTGGACAGGGTTTTTTCTTTTTTCTTTAGAAATGGTATAAGAATAATCATCATATAAAAGACAGTCTAAAGACTTCTCTATATCAATAAATTGTTTTGATATATAATCAACAAACAAGAATACTTGAAAAATAAAAATGAAAGAAACCCCAATTGCATTTACTAAATAGCCTTTGGAATAAGTGAAGAAAATGAGAACACCATTGACCACAATGAACAGTATTCTAAGAATAATTTGAGTTAGTTGATGTTTTCCCATTTATAGTTGGTGTTTATCCAGTCGTCTGTATAAAGCAGTTCTATTGATTCCTAAATCTTTTGCTGCTCTAGAAACATTACCTTGATGTTTTTGTAAAGCCTGCTCAATTAGTAATTTTTCTGTTTCGTCTAAATTTAAGTTTTTAACTAAAGAAACTTCTAGTTTTTTATTAGAAAAATGTAAATCTTCTAACTGAATTTGAGTATTATCTGTTACAATTACAGCACGTTCTACAATGTGCTCAATTTCTCTAATATTTCCTGGCCAATGATAGTTTTTTAATCCATCAATGGCTTGTTTACTAAATCCGTTTAATTTTTTTCTGTATTTATGATTCAATTTTGTTAAGAAATGGTTGGCAAGTAATTCAATATCTCCAATTCGGTCTCGTAACGGTGGTAAGTTCAATTCAATAGTATTTATTCTAAACAATAAATCCTGACGAAACGTTTGTTCATCTACCATTTGATGAATATCTGCATTCGTAGCACAAATAATTCTCACATCAATATCACGTTCCTTTCCTTCACCTAAGCGCGTTACTTTTTTATTTTGAACAACTGTTAATAATTTTGATTGTAAGTGTAAGGGTAAATTTCCAATCTCATCTAAAAAAATAGTACCTCCTTTTGCCAATTCAAACCTACCAATTGTGTCTTTATGAGCGTCTGTAAATGCTCCTTTTACATAACCAAATAATTCACTTTCAAATAAATTTTCATTTAACGAGCCTAAATCAACATGAATAAAAGGATGATTCTTACGTTCTGATTTTAAATGTACTTCTTTCGCAAAAACAAATTTTCCTGTTCCGTTTTCTCCCAAAATTAAAATAGTAGCATCAGTTGGAGCTACTTTTTGAGCTAAATCAACAGCAGATTGCATGGCAGGAGAATTACCAATAATATGTTCAGTTTGATTGTGAAAATGTTTGTCATTTAATTGTTGAACTGTTTCTAATTGTGTGTTTTTTCTTTTAGATCTAGCCAATTCAACTGCTGCATTTACAACTCCGTATAATTTTTCTGAATTCCAGGGTTTTAGAATAAAATCTGTTGCACCATTTTTAATTGCTTCAACCGCTAATTTCACATTACCAAAAGCAGTCATTAAGATTACTGTAGTTTCTGGGCTAACTTCTTTAATGTGTTTTAACCAATACAAACCTTCTTTACCATCTTCATAACCGATTCTATAATTCATGTCCAATAAAACAACGTCAATTGTCTGTTCAGTTAAATGATTGCTAATCTTCTTAGGATTATTAGAAGTTATGATTTCAGAAAAATATTTTTTCAAACTTATTCTTGCAGAAAACAAAATATCGTCGTCATCATCAACAATTAATATTGTAGCGTCTTTTTTTCTCATAGTACATAGTTAGTAAATTGTTTGTATACGAACAAGTAATTGTTCGTATACGAACACGTTAAAAAAACTTAAATCACCTAACTCGTTAACTGCCAGTTGAATACGTGCTTATTCTTTTGTTGGCACATTTATGGCCTTAGTTATGCCAAACGAATAGATATTACAATGGACAAACAAATACAACCAAAAAACAAAACAACAAGAAAGATGTTAATATGGGGAATTCCTATAGTACTATTAGCAAGTATTGTTTTTATGAATTTAACCCGTAAAAAGCAAGTCAACATTAAAAAAGATACCTTAAGTATACGAGAAGTTATACGTGGAGATTTTGAGGATGTTATTTTGTTTAACAGTAGGGTAGAACCAAAAACAACGGTATTATTAAATGTTATTCAAGGAGGTTCTGTTTCAGAAATTTTCGTTGAAAGTGGACAGATGGTAAAAAAGGGAACTCCTTTGTTAAAAGTATATAATCCAAATGCAGAGCTGAATTACTTAACGCAAGAAACGGCTATGATTGAGCAAATAAATAATCTAAGAAACTTACGTGTTAGTATTAAAAATCAACAGTTAGGTTTAGATCAACAATTATTAAGTATTAACAACGATTATAGAAATGCAAAACGCCAATATGATTTAGATAAAAAATTGTACGGTAAAGGTATCATTGCTAAAAATGATTATCAAAAATCGGAACAAGAATATTCATTTCAAAAAGAAAGAAACAATGTCATAAAGAAAAGGGTTTCAGAAGAAAAAATGAGTAGAGATGTACAATTATCTCGTATTAACTTATCGCTATCGAATATGCAGAAAAGCATAGAGCTATTACGTGAAAACAAAGAGAATTTCACTGTTAAGGCACCAGTTGATGGCTTGTTGTCGTCTTTTAATCCAATTTTAGGAGAAAATTATAATCAAGGCCAACCAATTGGGAAAATGGATGTTTTAGATGGGTTTAAGCTCGTTGCAAATGTTGATGAATATTATATTTCTAAGCTTAAAAAAGGGATTAAAGGAAGTGTTGCTGTGAATGGAGAAAATTATGAAATCAAAATCTCTAAAATATACCCTGAAGTAGTGAATGGGCAATTTACTGTTGAATTATTATTTACTAAAGAGAATATATCTGAAAATATAAAAAGAGGTATGTCTTTAAAAAGTAAAGTTTTTTTATCAGGAAAAACAAAAGCACTGTTAATCTCTAAAGGAATGTTTTATCAAAGCACAAATGGTAACTGGGTCTTTGTTTTGAATTCGGATAACAAAGCAGTAAAAAGAAACATTAAGATTGGTAGAGCAAACCCTTTTTATTACGAAGTTTTAGAAGGCTTACAAGAAGGTGATAAAGTAATAACATCTAGCTATGATGATTATAAAGATGTTGAAGAAATAAATATTAATTAGTAACAAAGTAATTTAAATTTCGAGTATAGTCGAATAAAACACATTAAAAAACACATTAAAAAACACATTAAAATGATAAAAATAACAGATTTAGCAAAGGTATATAGAACAGAAGAAGTAGAGACGACTGCTTTAAATAAATTAAGTTTAGAAGTAAAAGAAGGTGAATTTGTCTCAATTATGGGTGCATCAGGTTGTGGGAAATCTACCTTATTAAATATTATAGGATTATTAGACGCTCCAAACGATGGAAGCTATCTTTTTGATGGAGCAGAAGTTGCAAAATTCAACGAAAAAGAACGTGCTGGTTTACGAAAAGCAAATATTGGTTTTGTGTTTCAGAACTTTAATTTAATTGATGAACTTTCTGTATATGAAAATGTTGAATTGCCATTAATTTTCAACAAAGTAAAATCATCCGAAAGAAAAAAACGAGTTATAGAGATTTTAGAAAGAATTGGTATAGCGCATAGAGCAAAACACTTTCCATTACAATTATCAGGAGGACAACAACAAAGAGTCGCAGTTGCAAGAGCTTTAGTAACCAATCCTAAATTGATTTTAGCCGATGAGCCTACAGGAAACTTAGATAGTAAAAGTGGTAATGATGTGATGGAACTATTAACCGAATTACATGCTTCGGGATCAACAATAATTATGGTAACGCATTCTTCTTATGACGCACAATTTTCATCAAGGGTTATTACATTGAAAGATGGTGAGGTTATTTCTCAAAACGAAAATACTCATAAAGTAGATGTTTTAGTTCAATAATTCATAAAAGAATAAGAAATCATGAAACAAATTTGGTTTAAAATATTTTTCAGAAATAGTAAAAAGAATTGGCTAAATATGTCAATTAACATGTTGGGTTTAACCTTAGGTTTTGCAGGTTTATTAATTGTGTTGTTGTATTTAAATGATGAGCAAAGTTACAATGCAAGCAACCCTAATAAGGAGGAAGTATTTAGAGTTATTCATAAAATGAGTAATGGAAGTACTTTACCATTTAGTTCTTCTGAAGAAGGACCAAAATACAAAGAAGACATTCCCGAAATTACAGACTACTATTTAAGTGCTAATTGGTATTATAATACTTTGGTAAAAGTGAGTGGGAAAGAACAATTTTCGGAAAATATTGTGCAAGGCTCTCCTAGTTTTTTTGACTTTTTTCCTTTTAAAATTATAGAAGGAAATGCAGATCAATTTAAAGAATCAAGAAACCATATAGCATTATCTGAAGAGAAAGCAAAGAGTCTTTTTGGGGAAGTTTCTCCCATTGGAAAAACGCTAGAGTTATTTAATAGAACATTTGTTGTGACCACGGTCTATAAAATTGAAGGAAAGCATTATTACATGCCAGATATTGTAACACAGTATAACAAACAACCAGAATACAAAGATTGGAATAATTTTGGAGGATTAAGTTTGTTTGTAAAAAAAACAAAAGAAGCAACCATAAAAGATATAGAGGAAAAAACTTTAGCTGTTTGGTATCGAAATCACGTAATACCATTTTCTGAAAAAAATAATATTACACCAGATGAGTTTATAAAAGAACATGGAGTTACTCCTTTGTTTGAATCCATTCAAAACATTCGTTTAAAAACAGTTACATGGGGTGCAGGTCCAGAAGGAAAAGGGAATTATCAATTGATACTTATTATGTTGTCTTTGTCCGTTTTATTAATTATCATCTCTTGTGTAAACTTTATCAACCTTTCTATTGCATCTGCTGCACAAAGAGCAAAGGAAGTTGGTGTTAAGAAAACCTTAGGACTCTCTAAAATTACATTGACAAGACAATATGCTTTAGAAATTGTTTTACAAGGAGTTATTGCTTTTGTGTTTTCTGTATTGTTGGTAGAACTGATCTTACCTTCTTTCAATGACTTGATGAATAAAGATATTTCTATATTAGAGATAGATGTATTAGCAAAAATAGCAGTGTTGACCATTTTAGTTTCAGTTGTTATAGGGAGTATTTCAGCAGTGTATTTGTCAAAATTTAAAACTGTAGAAGTACTAAAAGGAAATGTGTCTAGAAGCAAAAAAGGAATTTTTGGAAGAAATATCATGTTAGGGATTCAGTTCTTAATTTCTGGTTTTTTTCTTACAGGATCTATCGTCATAAACAAACAAGTAGGGTATATGATGGATAAAGACTTAGGTTTTAAAGGAGAGCAAGTAATCATGATTCCTATGAATAAATATAGTAATAGATATAAAAACTACTTATTGGCTAAAAAAGAATTGGTTAAGCACCCAAATATTGAGGCAGTTACAAGTAACCTTTCTATAATTGGAGGAGGATTAGGAATGGGAAGTATGGCTAGTTATAAAGATATTTCAGTAGGGGCGAGCTTAGATGCTATAGATTATAATTTTTTAGACGTAATGGACATTCAAATTTTAAAAGGAAGAGGTTTTAAAGAAGAGTTTGCATCTGATACGATTAATAAGGTGATAATTAACGAAACCCTTGCTAAAAAACTAACTATTTATAGCGATCCTATAGGAAAAGAAATTACAAGTAGTAGAACAGGAAAAGTATTTGTAATAGGAATGGTAAAAGATTACCATGTTGATGGTTTGGATACTGAAATACTACCAGCAATATTTCACCATTGGAATAATCTTAGTTTTGCGAAGAATCAATTTCCAATGATTCAGTTTAAAATAAAACCTACTAATGTACAGGAGACCTTAGATTATATAGAAAACTATTGGAATGAGAACATAGAGCAAGGTTATCCGTTTAACCCTAGTTTTGTAAACAAACGTTTTGCTAAAACGTATCAAAAATATCAAAACCAACAAACCTTATTTTTAATATTAACACTGGTTGTTATTATAGTATCGCTATTAGGGTTGTTTGGTTTAGCAACATTAACCATTCAGCAAAGATTAAAAGAGGTTGCAATTCGAAAAACATTAGGGTCATCTGTAAAAGAAATCATGTTTCAGTTAATTAAAAGCTTTTTAAAGATTACGTTAATTGCTTCTGTAGTTTTAATACCAATTGCCTATTATTTTATACAAAATTGGTTAGACAATTTTGTGTACAGAATTGATATGCCAATACTCCCTTTTATTATTACGCCAATTGCACTAACAATTTTAGTCTTTATGATTGTTGGGTTAAAAGCGTATAATGCTACTAAAGTAGATTTAATTAAATACTTAAAATTTGAATAGTTATGATTCAAACATGGTTTAAAATATTTTTTAGAAATAGTAAAAAGAATTGGCTAAATATGTTGATTAACATTCTTGGACTAACTTTAGGTTTTTCAGGGCTGCTAATTGTATTGTTGTTTTTAAATGATGAGCAAAGCTACAATGCGAACAACCCTAATAAAGAAGAAATATTCAGGGTAATTCATAAAATGTCTGAAAAAACTTTCTGGGCTTCTAGTAACCATTTAGAAGCAGCTAAATATAAAGAAGAAATTCCTGAAATTACAGCGTACTATTTAAGTTCTGGTCGATATTCTGATGCTTTGGTAAAAGTGAATGGGAAAGATCAGTTTTCTGAAAGTATTTTAGAAGGCGCTTCCAACTTTTTTGATTTTTTTCCTTTTAAAATTACTGAAGGAAGTTCAAATAGATTTAAAGAAGCAAGAAATCACGTAGCTATTTCAGAAAAACAGGCGAATGCCTTCTTTGGAACAACGTCTGCAATTGGAAAGACGCTCGAGTATGCTGATAGAACATTTGTTGTAACCACAGTATATAAAATTATAGGGAAGCATTATTATATGCCAAATATAATTATACAGTTTAAAAAGCGACCAGATAGGCCAGGTTGGGATAATTTTGGTGCTGACTTGTTTGTGAAAAAAACAAAAGAAGCAACTGTAAAAGTAATAGAGGAAAAAGCATTGGCTATTTGGTATCAAAATTACGTGTTGCCATCTTCTGAAAGAAGAGGGATTACACCAGGTAAGTTTATCGAAAAAGAAGGTGTAATTCCCCTTTTAGAATCAATTAAAAGCATTCGTTTAAAAACACTTACAAATAGTGCAGGGCCAGAAGGGAAAGGGAATTATCAATTGATACTAATTATGTTATCACTTTCAATTTTATTAATCATAATCTCTTGTGTAAACTTTATAAACCTTTCTATTGCATCTGCAGCACAAAGAGGAAAAGAAGTAGGGGTTAAGAAAACTCTAGGACTGTCTAAATTAACAATGGCTGCACAATATGCCTTAGAGACTGTTTTACAAGGAGGTGTTGCTTTTGTGTTTTCTGTGTTATTGGTAGAACTTTTATTGCCTTCTTTTAATGTTTTCATGAACAAAGACATTACTATATTTGAATTAGATTTATTAGTAAAAGTTGCATTGTTGGCTATAGTAGTTTCAGTTGTAATTGGAAGTATTCCAGCAATTTATCTTTCTAATTTTAAATCCATAGAAGTTTTAAAAGGGAATGTTTCAAAAAGTAAAAAAGGAGTGTTTTCAAGAAATTTAATGTTAGGAATTCAGTTCTTAATTTCTGGTTTTTTTCTTGTAGGATCAATCATTATTAACCAACAGGTTAATTATATGATGGGTAAGGAATTAGGTTTTAATGGAGATCAAGTTGTTGTGGTGAATATGAATGACAGCAATAATCAATATAAAAAATACCTTTTAGCAAAAAAAGAACTTATTAAGCACCCAAATATTGAAGCCGTTACAAACAGTTCATTTGCCATTGGAGTAGCAGGTTCTCAGAATACTACAAATCTTAGATATAAAGATTTAAAAGTACAATCAAGTATTAATGCCATAGATTTTAATTATTTAAATATTATGAATATTCAAATCCTTAAAGGAAGAGGATTGGAAGAGAATAGAGCATCAGATACGATTAATAAGGTGCTAATTAATGAAACCTTAGCGAAAGCTTTTAATATTTATGAGGACCCTATTGGTAAAAAAATACAACTAGATTGGTTGCCTGGGAATGATAAAAATGCACAAGTAATTGGTATGGTAAAAGACTACCATACGTTAGGGTTAGATAGAGAAATACCTTCAACATTTTTTTTACATTGGAATACTCTTAATTGGATGAAAAGGAGTTTTAGTAGAGTACAGTTAAAGATAAATTCTAATAACGTAGAGGAAACCTTACTTTATATAGAGAACTATTGGAAGGAAAATGTAGAACAAGGTTATCCTTTTAAGTCAACATTTGTAAATCAACGTTTTGCAAAAACATATAAGGAATCTCAAAACCAACAAACTTTATTTTTCATACTAACAAGTGTTGTTATTTTAATGTCATTATTAGGGTTGTTTGCACTAGCTACATTAACTATTCAACAGCGCTTAAAAGAAGTTGCTATTCGAAAAACATTAGGTTCATCCGTAAAAGAGATTATGTTTGAGCTAATAAAAAGCTTTTTAAAAATCACATTAATTGCTTCTGTAATTTTAATACCAATTGCCTATTATTTTATGCAAAATTGGCTAGAAAATTTTGTGTATAGGATTGATATGCCAGTACTACCTTTTATTATTACACCAATCATATTAACAATACTCGTATTTATTATTGTTGGGCTGAAAGCCTATAATGCAACTAAGGTTGATTTAATTAAATATTTAAAATTTGAGTAGTTATGATTAAAACATGGTTTAAAATATTTTTTAGAAATAGTAAAAAGAATTGGCTAAATATGTCAATCAATATATTGGGTTTAACCTTAGGACTAGCAGGATTGTTAATTGTATTACTCTTTCTTAATGATGAGCAAAGCTATAACGGAAATAATGCAAATGCAAATGAAGTTTATAGGGTGATTCATAAAATGTCTGATGGAGAAATATGGGATAATAGTACAAATGTAGAAGGCGCAAAATATCAAGAAGATATTCCAGAAATAGAATCTTTTTACCTCACTGGTGGTTGGTATGATGATACTGTTGTGAAAATTGATGACAAAGAAATTTACACTAGAAATATTATTCAAGGAAATTCAAATTTCTTCGACTTCTTTCCATTTAAAGTTACTAAGGGAAGCTCAGAAAAATTTAAAAACGCTAGAAATCATTTAGCTATATCAGAAAAACAGGCTAAAATTTTATTTGGAACAGAATCTGCAGTTGGAAAAATCATTAGTTTTTATAATAGAGAGTTTGTGGTAACAACTGTATATGAAATAGTGGGTAAACACTTTTATATGCCAAACATTGTATTTCAGTTTCGAAAAGAACCAACAGGAGATTGGGGTAGCTTTAATAAAAGTTTATTTGTTAAAACTGTAAAAGGAGCTGATATAAAAGAGATAACTAAAAAAGCAAATGATGTTTGGTATAAAAATGCAATCATTCCAGAAGCAAAAAGAGAAGGCTTAAGTATAGAAGAATTTGAAGAGAAATATGGAACAGAAATTATTTTTGATCCTTTAAAAGATATCCGTTTAAAATCAATAGCAGACAGTTCAGGTCCAGAAGGAAAAGGAAATTATCAATTGATTCTTATTATGTTGTCTTTATCCATTTTATTAATCATAATTTCTTGTGTAAACTTTATCAATTTATCTATTGCCTCTGCAACTCAAAGAGCCAAAGAAGTAGGTGTAAAGAAGACCTTAGGCCTGTCTAAATTGACGATAACAAGACAATACGCTTTAGAGGTTGTTTTACAAGGTGCTTTTGCTTTTCTATTTTCTGTGTTGTTGGTAGAACTTATATTGCCTTCTTTTAATGGCTTTATGAATACAGAAATTTCTATAGTAGAAATAGATGTATTAGTTAAAGTGGCATTGGTAGTCATATTAGTTTCAGTTGTTATTGGAAGTATTCCTGCAATTTATCTTTCAAATTTTAAACCAATAGAAGTTTTAAAAGGAAATGTTTCAAAAAGTAAAAAAGGAGTACTATCAAGGAATATAATGTTAGGGGTACAGTTCTTAATTTCTGGATTTTTCTTAACAGGTGCTATCATCATTAATAAACAGGTATCGTATATGATACACAAAGATTTAGGCTTTAAAGGAGAACAAGTCATCATTATTCCAATCAATAAATATGCAAATCGATTTAAAAAATATGAGCTAGCAAAAAACGAACTTACAAAACATTCAAATATTGAATCAATCACAAGTAATTCTTTTACCATTGGAGGAGGAAGTGCATCGTCTACAAATGTCGATTATAAAGATATTCTTGTACAAGCAAATGCAAATGCAATAGACTTTAATTATTTTGATGTAATGAATATTAAAATTCTTAAAGGCAGAGGAATAGAAGAAAGCAAAGCATCAGATACAATTAAAAATATACTAATAAACGAAAGTCTAGCTAAAGCATTTAACATTTATGACAATCCTATTGGTAAAAAAATTAATATTGGTTTTGGTGGAGAAGACAATGATGGTAAAAACCTAACAGTTATAGGGATGGTTAAAGATTATCATAGTAGAGGGTTAGATCGTAAAATACCACCAACTTTTTTTATGCATTGGAATTCTTTTGATTGGATGAAAAGAAACTTTACAATGATGCAGTTAAAAATTAATCCAGAAAATATTCAAGAAACATTAAAATATATAGAACATTATTGGAGTGAAAATGTAGAACAAGGATACCCTTTTAATCCAACATTTGTGAATAAACGTTTTGCTAAAACATATAAAAAATACCAAAACCAACAAACCTTATTTTTAATATTAACAAGTGTTGTTATTTTAGTATCCTTATTAGGTTTGTTTGCTCTAGCAACATTAACCATTCAGCAGCGCTTAAAAGAGGTTGCTATTCGAAAAACATTAGGCTCATCCGTAAAAGAAATTATGTTTCAGTTGATTAAAAGTTTTTTAAAGATTACGTTAATTGCTTCTGTAATTTTAATACCAATTGCTTATTATTTTATACAAAATTGGTTAGAAAACTTTGTGTATAGAATTGATATGCCAGTTCTACCTTTTATTGTTACGCCAATCATATTAACGATACTTGTTTTTGTTATTGTTGGGTTGAAAGCCTTTAATGCTACTAAAGTTGATTTAATTCAATATTTAAAACATGAATAAATACATGTAATTTTTAATTAACAAAAAACAGCTTTTGAAATGAATCAAAAGCTGTTTTATTTTATAAGTATGTAAGAATTATTTATTCTCTATCCAGTTTTTAGCATTTGTAAATGCTTCTAACCAAGGAGAAACTTCATCTTTTCTTCCTACTGGATAGTTTGCCCAGTTCCATTGAAAAGTTGAACGTTCAATATGAGGCATCATTACTAAATGACGACCTGTTGTGTCACATAGCATTGCTGTATTGTAATCAGAACCATTTGGGTTTGATGGATATGAATCATAACCGTATTTTGCAACAATGTTGTAATTGTCTTCACTCATTGGTAAGTTAAACTTCCCTTCTCCATGAGAAATCCAAACACCTAATGTACTTCCAGCTAAGCTAGATAACATTACAGAATTGTTTTTTTGTACAGCTACAGAAGTAAATGCACTCTCGTGTTTTTGAGAGTTGTTATGATGTAATTTCCCATGCACTTCATGATCTGGATTTATCAATTCTAATTCCATCCATAATTGCGCTCCATTACAAATACCCACAGACAATGTATCGTCTCTTTTAAAGAAGTTCTTTAGTGCTGTATTTGCTTTTTCATTGTATAAAAATGCTCCAGCCCAACCTTTTGCAGAACCTAAAACATCTGAATTAGAAAAACCTCCAACGGTACCAATAAACTGAATGTCTTCTAATGTTTCACGGCCAGAAATTAAATCTGTCATGTGTACATCTTTAACATCAAACCCAGCTAAATACATTGCATTTGCCATTTCACGCTCAGAATTAGATCCTTTTTCACGTATAATAGCTGCCTTAGGTTTTGGTTTAGAAGCATCAATCACAGGAAGTTTTCCTGTAAAGTTATTTGGGAATGTATATTGTAAAGATTGATTTTTATAATTCTCAAATCTATCTTTGGCTAAATCATTAGCCGTTTGTTTTTGATCTAACAAATAAGAAGTTTTGTACCAAACATCTCTCATTTCAGTAACATCAAAAGAGAAGGTATCTTCATTGTTTTTAATGGTTACTTTTTCTGTATCATTTACAGTTCCAATATTGAAGAACTCAATATTATTTTCTGATAAAATTGTTTCAACTGAACTATCTGCTTGAAAAACAATTCCTGCATTTTCAGAAAATAATACTTTTATAGAATCTTCTTCTTGTAAGGCAGAGATATTAAAATCGGCACCTAAGTTTCTGTCAGCAAAACACATTTCTAATAAAGTAGTAATCAATCCACCAGAGGCAACATCGTGACCTGCAGAAATCATATCCGCTTTAATTAAATCCTGAATTGTATTAAATGTGTTTTTTAAGAAGCTAGCATTTTTAACATCTGGAGCTTGGTTTCCAATGGCATTTAATGTCTGGTTAAAAGAACTTCCACCTAAATTAAAGTCATCTTGAGAAATATTAATATAATAAATATTTTCTCCGTTTTGCTGTAAAACAGGTTCAACAACTTTACTGATTTCATTGCAATTTCCTGCTGCAGAAATAATAACTGTTCCTGGAGAAATTACTTCTCCATCAGGATACTTCTGCTTCATAGAAAGCGAATCTTTTCCTGTTGGAACATTGATTCCTAAATCTATTGAAAACTCAGAGATTGCTTTTACAGCTTTGTATAAACGTGCATCTTCACCTTCATTTTTACAAGGCCACATCCAGTTAGCAGAGAGCGACACGCTCTTTAAGTTGTCTTTTAATGGCGCCCAAATTAAGTTAGTAAGTGCTTCTGTAATTGAGTTTCTACTTCCAGCTTCAGGATGAATTAAACCAGAAATAGGAGAGTGGCCAATAGAAGTTGCAATTCCTTCTTTTCCATTGTAATCTAATGCCATAACACCAACATTATTTAACGGAATTTGTAACGAACCTGCACACTGTTGTTTGGCAACCTTACCACCAACACAACGATCTACTTTATTAGTTAACCAATCTTTACAAGCAACAGATTCTAATTGCAATACTTGTTTTAAATAGATCTCTAAATTTTTTGTTTTATATCTTGGGTTCTTATAGTTTCTTACAACAGTTTTATCTGTTAAAACTGTTTTTGGAGAACTACCAAACATATCTTCTAAGGCTAAATCCATCGGTTTATCACCTTTGGTTTTAGATTCAAAAGTAAATCTGTCATCAGTTGTAACATCACCAACAGTATACATCGGCGAACGTTCACGTTCTGCAATTTTTTGTAATGTATCTATATGTTTTTCAGCAATAACCAATCCCATTCTTTCTTGAGATTCGTTACCAATAATTTCTTTTGCTGATAATGTTGGATCTCCAACGGGTAGTTTGTCTAAATCAATTTTTCCGCCTGTGTCTTCAACCAATTCAGAAAGACAGTTTAAGTGTCCACCTGCACCATGATCATGAATAGAAACAATGAAGTTTTCTTCACTTTCTATCATTCCACGAACTGCATTAGCAGCACGTTTTTGCATTTCTGGGTTTGAACGTTGTACAGCGTTTAATTCGATTCCTGATGCAAATTCTCCAGTATCTGAAGATGAAACCGCAGCTCCACCCATACCAATTCTATAGTTTTCTCCACCAAGAATTACAATTTTATCACCTTCTTTTGGCGTGTCTTTTAACGCTTGTTCTGCTTTGCCATATCCAATTCCACCAGCTTGCATGATTACTTTATCATAACCTAGTTTTCTTGCTTTTGATGTACTTGATGAAGAGTTCTCTTCATGCTCAAAAGTTAATACTGAACCACAAATTAATGGTTGTCCAAATTTATTTCCAAAATCTGAAGCTCCATTTGATGCTTTTATCAAAATATCCATCGGAGTTTGGTATAGCCAATCTCTAGCTTCAAATTTTTGTTCCCAAGGTCTTTTTTCTTCTAAACGAGAATACGAAGTCATGTATACTGCAGTTCCTGCTAAAGGTAAAGAACCTTTTCCGCCAGCAAGTCTGTCTCTAATTTCTCCTCCTGATCCTGTTGCTGCACCGTTAAATGGCTCTACAGTAGTAGGGAAGTTATGTGTTTCTGCTTTTATAGAAATTACAGAATTAAAATCTTCTGTTTGATAAAAATCTGGTTTGTCTGCAGTTTTTGGTGCAAACTGTTCCACTTTAGGACCTTTTATAAAGGCAACATTATCTTTATATGCAGAAACAATATCATTAGGAAATTGTTTCGATGTTTCTTTAATCATTTTGAAAAGAGAAGTTGGTTGCTCTTCACCATCAATAACAAAAGTTCCATTAAATATTTTATGTCTACAGTGTTCAGAATTTACTTGACTAAATCCAAATACTTCAGAGTCTGTTAACTTTCTTCCAATTTTTGTAGCAACACCTTCTAAATATTCAACTTCTTCATTGCTTAAAGACAGACCTTCTTGTTGGTTGTAAGCTGCAATATCTTCGATATCTAAAATTGGTTCTGGAAGAATATCAATTGTAAAACTATCTTGGTTTAATCCATTGAATTTCTCAGAAATCATTGGGTCAAAATCAGAAAAATCTTCTGTAGAAGCATCAAATTCTTCAATTCTGATAATCCCATCAATACCCATGTTTTGAGTAATCTCAACAGCATTGGTACTCCAAGGAGTAATCATTGCTGCACGAGGTCCAATAAAAAAAGCGTCAAGAGACGCCGCGTTTATTTTAGGTTGATTGCCAAAAAGCCAGTTTAACTTGCTTGTGCTTTCAGCAGATAATTCTTTTACTGTTTGAACAGCAAAAACTTTGCTGTCTTGGTTTCCAAAGAAATGAATCATTTATAGTGTGTTTGTGTGTTGTTTTGTAAAATGCAAATTTACTTTTTTCTGTTGAATTTTATGTATAAAAAAAGCGGCAAAATTTTGCCGCTTTTTTTTAAAGTAATTATAGTTATTGTTTGATCAGTTTTTTAATTCCAATTTTATTTTCTGAATAGAATTTCACAATATAAATACCACTCTTTAAACCATTTAAGTTTACAGTGTTTTTAGGGTTTTCTATAGAAATCACTTCTTGTCCAACAGTATTGTAGATTTTTATAGCAGTAATTCTTTGACTGTTTACTTGTACAAAATTTAAATAGTTTCCAGTTAATGGATTTGGATACATTTTAAATGCTGCGTTGTCTAGTTTCTCTACACTTAATGTTGAAGTGTGTGATCCAAGCCCAGTTGTATCATCTTTTCCTAAAACCTCCCATTCACTAGATGTGTATGTTGTATTTGGTGAATTAACATCACTTTTTCTAACAAGTGTTACATCTTCAATATGTTTGTTTCCATTATCTACTTCTCCAATAACATCAACTAATACATCGTTTTTAAATAGACCTACAGCATCATTTCCATTAAAGTTAACTGGTGCTCCATAAGGAAAACTTCCATCATTAGGAACCACAATGTCAGCTTCAGCAATTAGTACAGCATTATCTGCTTGTCCGTTAATCAACACCAAAACTTCTCCTACATTTAAGGTAGTTACAGATCCGCTACTAATATCATAAGCATTGATCCAATCTCCAGCTCCGTTTGATTGTTTTTTAATTGTATAACCAGTTAAGTTTACAGCAGAACCTGTAAGATTTACAATTTCTAATGCTTTATTGTTATTTCCTCCTTCAATGTATTGTGAGAAAAATAAATCAGAAACTCCATTTGAAGCTCCATCAGTAGTAGTAACGTTAATAGCTGTACTCTGTGCAGATTTATTATCAGCAGCATCTTTAGCTAAGATAGTAATAGCATAAGTTGTTGAAGCTGTTAATCCAGTAACTGTATATGGGTTCGTTGTTGTTGAGGCATGAAAAGCATCATCTACATACACATCATAACCAGTAACTGCAGTATCATCTGTTGATGCTGTCCACGTTAATTTAAAAGTTGTACCTGCAATGTTATTTGCGACTAAAGCTGTAGGAACAGAAGGCGCATTTGTATCTGTTGTTGTACTAGCATTTAAAACAGTACTTTTTGCAGATTTATTGTTGATTAAATCTTTAGCTTCTATTTGAATAGCATATGAAGTATTTGGAGTTAATCCAGTTACTTGATAGGTTGTATTTGCTGTTTGATAGGTTAAAGTTCCATCAACATACACATTATATCCAGTAACTGCTTCATTGTCTGTAGAAGCTGTCCAGCTAATGTCTAATGTAGATGATGTTTGATTGCTTGCAACAACATTTGTTGGAGTAGTAGGTGCTTCTGTATCACTACCTGTGTAAATTCCCCATAAATCTTGTGCAGAATCTCCACCCCAAATTCTGGTTGCTAAATAAGGATTGTCAATAAAAGGATTTCTATTTCCTTGTGCGTACGTATTATTTGCTGTGTCTTCATGGAAGGTGTTTCTTGCTTTTTCTAAATCAGAAACAGGATCTTCTACATTCCATTGTAAAAACAAATCGATCATGTCATCAGGAGTAAACTGAGTACTTCCTTGGGCAACACCAGTCGGTAAACATTGAGATCCATAACGAACATACATGTACATCATCATTCTGGCAACATCACCTTTCCATTCATCACCAGGGTACCAATAATGTGTATCTACAATAGCAGAATTTCCAGAGCCAGCTGAGAATTTCTTATTACTTCTTAACGAATTTCTATCACTATCTGCAGGACGTAAGTTGTGTGCATCAGTTCCTGGTCCAGGTTGACTTGTTGAGAAATTTGGAGTTGCTAATGATTGAGAATATACATGCTCTCTATTCCATCTACCTGCAGAGCCACCACTTCCTTGTTGTAGTGATTTATCTCTAGTTCTAGCTGTAGTACCGCTACTAGACCAACCATAAATTAAGACTACTTCGCTAGTATTACTAGAGTTTTCATCTGTAATTTTACTAGCTTCCCAAACACCAGGTGTATATACAAGCTTGTTGGTGTGTGTTGTCGTTACCTTAGTTGTTAGAGCCGCTTTTAATTGTACTCCAGTAAGTGTTAAATTTACATCATCATAATAAGTCTCTTGTGAGAAAGAAATAAATGAAATAAATAATAGGAAATAAAAAGAAAGTAATTTTTTAATCATGTTCTTAGTTTTAAATTATTAAAAAATTTCTTTTTCAGCAATAGGAGTTTCATACTTAGCAATTATTAGTATGAAACTTATTTTTTTTCTAGCAATGCCATATAAAATCCATCATAACCAGATTCGCAAGCTAATACTTTTTTGTCTTTTATAAACATAAACTCTTTTCCTGCTTCTGAGGCTAAAAAGGCTTTTACTTGATTTTGATTTTCTGAAGGTAAAACAGAACAGGTAGCATACACCATTTTCCCTCCAGGTTTCACCATTTTTGAATAGCTTTGCAAAATTTCTTGTTGTATTTTTTTGATATTGTCAATAAACTCAGGTTGCAATTTCCACTTAGAATCAGGGTTTCTTCGTAAAACACCAATACCAGAACAAGGAGCATCTATCAAAACTCTGTCTGCTTTGTTGTGTAACTTTTTAATTACTTTGGTTGAGTTGATTTCTCTTAAATCAATGTTATGTGCTTTATTTCTTTTTGCTCTCACTTTTAGTTTACGCAATTTACTTTCGTAAATATCCATAGCAATAATCTGTCCTTTATTTTCCATTAAGGCTGATAAATGCAATGTTTTTCCTCCAGCTCCAGCACAAGTATCTACAACTTTCATTCCTGGTTTTACCTCTAAATAAGAAGCCACTAATTGTGAAGATGCATCTTGAACTTCAAAATGTCCTTTTTTAAATGCTTCTGTTCTAAAAACATTTGCTCTTTCTACTAATTTAATAGCATCTGGATGATTTGGTAATTCAACAGCAATAATCTCTTCTTTTGCTAAATCTTTTATTAAGTGATCTCTAGTGATATTTAAGGTGTTAACTCTTAAGACAACATCAGCTTGTTTGTTTAAAGCTGCTAGTTCTTTTGTCCACAGATCTTCCCCTAATTCAGAAACACACAATTCATCCATCCAATCTGGAATAGACTCTCTATATTTTCTAATTCTAGATAGCTCATCAAACTTTCCTTTTATTCTTCTTGTTGGAGTTTCTTCAATTTGATTCCAGTCGGGTAGTGCTATTCCCTTTAAAACACACCATACAGAGAATATTCTCCAAAGATTAGGTCTATCAAAAGGTTCGTTTACATTCGCTATTTCTGCATATAAACGTTTCCAACGTACAATTTCATAAATAGTTTCTGCGACAAATTTACGATCTCTACTTCCCCAACGTTTATCTCTTTTTAAAGCTTTTTCTACAGCTTTACCAGCATATTCTCCTTCATTGAAGATATCTCTAATACTATCAATTACAGCGTATGTTAAATTTCTATGTAGTCTCATTTACTATTATTTAACCTTAGATATTGTTTTTTCTAAGGACTTGCAAATGTAAGAATAAAGATGCGTTTAATTTTTCTTTTTAGTAAAATCTGTGAAAATTACTTTTCTACGTTTTTCAATGATGTAAAACGACACATAAACTCCATCTTGTCCATTCTTAAGTTTTAAAGGAATATTGTTCCTAGTAATTTGCAATCGTTCATTTAAAATTGCTTCATCCATAGTGATAACATAATCACCAAAAGGTAAATAGAATTCAAAGCGACCACTGTTGTTGGTTAATGAACTGTATATTTTGTCTCCAATTGTGGCGCTAATTTTAATTCTAGATAAATCTACAGGGTTATCATCTGCAACTGCAATTTTTTGTCTATCTAATACTACATCTCCATACACTTTTACACCTCTTACAAATGGAATGTATTTTATATCATCATTTTCTATGAAAATAGTTTTATTTGTGTTTGGAAACCAGCCGTTTAAGTCTTCAAGAGAAAAAGCATTCAGGTCATATTCACCTTTTAAAACATTTTTAATAACAGCTTCTCCATTAAAATTAGTAAGTACTTCTTTCTTATTAACGATTATAACAACATTTTCTAAGGTGGTTTCATCATTGTCTAATGTTCCATTACCATTTACATCTAAAAAGGCTATGAACTTTGCAGTAGCCGCTGTTTTATCTACAAAAGGAATTGGAATACCAAAGTCCTTTTTAAGACTAAAGTTTAAGTTAAAACTAGTATTTGTTGTTTGTGATAAACCATTAAATTGATCTCCACTTTGGTTATCAATTGGGTCATACACAGAACTATAATCACTTGTTGTAAATGTATAGTTTGCACTCATTCCAAATCTCCAACCAGTTTTATTAAAAAAGTATAAAGTAGGATAAATACCCAAAGTATGATTGTTAAACACATTATTGAAGCTATACACTGCATTAGATTCTACAATTAGTTTTCTGTTTGGAAATAAATATTGATTTTGCGCAGAGATTCTTAATGATTGTGGTGTAATGAAGTCATTTAGAGCTTGTTGAGAGGTTAAGCTAGAGAAAGCACCTAAATTATACCTAGCATTAAAGTTCCAAGTTCTAAATCTTGTTAACGATGATAATTCAAAATTAAAGTAATCTCTATTTTGAATATTGTTTAATGTTGGTTTTGTGTATCCAGCTTTTAGATAAAAAGAATTTAAAAATTGTTTTTCATAGTTATAACTCGAAAATCTAAATGTTAATCCTCTATTGTGAATAATGCTATTTGGAAACTCTCTATACTCATAAAATAGACCAGGTTGGTAGCTTCCAACCTTACTTCTTGTATTAAATATTAAATTATTAAAAAATGATTTCTGAGAATAATTTACATCCCCTGTAAAAGGATTATAGTTAGATGATTGTTGGTAGTTGCTTGAAAGAAAAGTATTCCATTTATCACTTAACTTATACGTTGTTCTTTGGTTGAAGAATAACCTATCAAAATTTCCAAAACCAAAATCTCTATTATTATATCTTGCACTAAAATTGGCCCCAAGCCTCTTATTTAAAAATTTTGTATTATAACTTACTCCAATTAACAAACCATTTGGATTAAAATAGGTTGGCTCATTGTCCATTTTTTTATTTGTAAATGAACTCGTTATAGAAATACTATGTTTTTTTCCAACTCTTATTAATGGTTGAAAGGATAAAACATTGATAGTTCTGTTAGAAATACTATTGATATTTCTACCAAATTGCGATTTTAATTTCACGTTTTCATTAAGTACATAATTATGCCAAGCACCAAAACTAATTGAACTATTCGAAGCAATAAATCCATTTGAATTCACATAAAATGCTCCAACCTCATTGGAATCATTAATTTTATAAGATCCTTTAACACCATATCCAGAACTAGAGATTCCTATTAAATTATTCCCAATCTGACCTACTTCTAAAGTTTTCTTTTCATCAAAATAACCAATATACCAAGGTGCATCATTCAAAATGTTTTTGGTGTAATATGAGTTGCTATAACTAAAATCAGTAGAATACATAATATTTGCATTCTTGTTTAATTGTTTAAACCCTCTCAAACTCAACGTTAAAAATGAACGCTCATTTAAGATGTTTTGTGCGTTTAATAAAACCGTTATTGGTAGATATGGGTATCCGTATAGATTATCTCTTACTTCATTTGGTAGCTTTACAAAACTAACTTTTGTTCTCTTCTTTGAAGAGTTTTTATCAAGTCTTGGTTCACTTGTATTAATAATTAAATTATGTGTTTCTTTGTCTTTAATCTTATTTGGAGAGTAATTACTGTAAGAGATTCTTCTAAAATTTCTCTTATTCATATCTTTAAAAGTAACCAGATAATCAAAATTTTTCTTCTCTCCAGCTTCTAAGCTAAAGGTTAAATTAGGTTTTTTAATTATATTTCCTAATGTATCTGATAAGTACAGGTCTTTTTTAGGAACCGAGTAGTTTATAAATAAATCTTGTTTATAATTTCCAGTATTATTAATTCTAAACTTAAAGCGTTTGTCTTTTTCATCGTTCTTTAAATAAACATTTTGTCTATCGTTTAACTCAATTTTCCATGACACTTCCTTTTTTGTTTTTAAAGAGAAATAATTATTAGCCAATTGCTGCTGTTCAGATCCAATTAAAAACGAATTGATAATAATTTCTGTATTTCCATTAACTAGTTTTGTTGGACTAATAATAATAGGAACAATAATGGTGTCATTTTGTTTGGCAATGTACTTTTTCTCAGGATCGTCTATTCTTGTCCAAGCAGCCGGAATAAGCAAGTCAGCCGAGAAAGTTATTGGAGTCCTACCAATATTTACAACTTTTAATACGTTAGAAACTATTTGACCTTGTTTTAAATCAATTTGTGATTTTACAAATTTAGTTAACAAATTACCTGTTCTTATATATGGCATCGTGTCATATACTTTGGTTGCTTTTACAAAATCAGGGTTGTTTAGCAACAGGTTTTTGTTTCTGTTTACAGTATTGTTGTTGGTTACAGCTGTGTTTAGAGCATTATCTAAGTTCTGTTCGGCAACTAAATTTATTAAAGAATCTTGTTTTCTTTTAATTATTTCATCATGAATAAGTTTTGCTATTCTAATAGAATCTGTTTGAAATTGAGTTCTCTGCTGTAAAGCATTTGCTCTATTTGTAGAATCTTGTTTTCTTTTTACAATTTGTTCTGTCAGAATTTTCGCTTGTGCTACTTTGATCGAATCTGATCTTAGCTGTGCTTTCTGCTGTAATGCGATCACAGTAGTAATCGAATCTTGTTTTCTTTTAGCAATTTGATCTGCCACAATTTTTGCTTGTGCTACTCTAATAGAATCTGATCTTAGTTGTGCTTTCTGTTGTAAAGCGATCACAGTAGTAATAGAGTCTTGTTTTCTTTTAGCAATTTGATCTGCCACAATTTTTGCTTGTGCTACTCTAATAGAATCTGATCTTAGTTGTGCTTTCTGCTGTAATGCGATCACAGTAGCTGTAGAATCTTGTTTTCTTTTAGCAATTTGATCTGCCACAATCTTGGCTTGTGCTACTCTAATAGAATCTGATCTTAATTGTGCTTTTTGCTGTAATGCAATTACAGTAGTAATAGAGTCTTGTTTTCTTTTAGCAATTTGATCTGCCACAATTTTTGCTTGTGCTACTCTAATAGAATCTGATCTTAGCTGTGCTTTCTGCTGTAAAGCGATCACAGTAGTAATAGAGTCTTGTTTTCTTTTAGCAATTTGATCTGCCACAATTTTGGCTTGTGCTACTTTGATAGAATCTGATCTTAATTGTGCTTTTTGTTGTAAAGCGACAACAGTAGTTATAGAATCTTGTCTTCTTTTAGCAATTTGATCTGCCACAATTTTGGCTTGTGCTACTTTGATAGAATCTGATCTTAGTTGTGCTTTTTGTTGTAAAGCGACAACAGTAGTTATAGAATCTTGTCTTCTTTTAGCAATTTGATCTGCCACAATTTTGGCTTGTGCTACTTTGATAGAATCTGATCTTAGTTGTGCTTTCTGCTGTAATGCGATCACAGTAGTAATAGAATCTTGTTTTCTTTTAGCAATTTGATCTGCCACAATTTTGGCTTGTGCTACTCTAATAGAATCTGATCTTAGTTGTGCTTTCTGCTGTAATGCGATCACAGTAACTGTAGAGTCTTGTTTTCTTTTAGCAATTTGATCTGCCACAATTTTGGCTTGTGCTACTTTGATAGAATCTGATCTTAGCTGTGCTTTCTGCTGTAATGCGATCACAGTAGCTGTAGAGTCTTGTTTTCTTTTAGCAATTTGATCTGCCACAATTTTGGCTTGTGCTACTTTAATAGAATCTGATCTTAGCTGTGCTTTCTGTTGTAAAGCGATCACAGTAGCAATAGAGTCTTGTTTTCTTTTAGCAATTTGATCAGCTACAATTTTTGCTTGTACTACTTTGATAGAATCTGCTCTTAATTGCATTTTTTGTTGTAAGGCAATAGCAGTCCTAACAGAATCTTGTTTTATTTTTAATAATTGTTCTGCTACAATTTTAGCTTGTACTACTTTGATAGAATCTGCTTTAAACTTAGCCTTTTGTTGAAATGCAATTACAGTTTTTATAGAATCTTGTCTGAATTTCTCTTTTTGAAGTTTTTGAGCAATTCTAATAGAATCTCTCCTGTTTTTTGCAGCAATTAGAGCTTTAGCTGTTCTAATAGAATCATTTCTAAGTCTCTTTTTTATGTTGTTCTGTGCTAATCTAGTTGAGTCTTGTTTTCTTTTTAAATTTCTAGCCGCTACTCTTCTTGCTTTTACAGCTTTAACAGAGTCACTTTTTCTAATAATGGCATTTAAACGAGCTAATTTTACAGCATTTCTATTCTCTTTGGCTTTTTTAGCAGTATTCAAAGAATCAACATTGATTCGTTGTCTATTGGTGTTCTTTTTAGGAGTATTGCTGTTAACTATATTTGCAAAATTTTTATATGAAAGTAAAATAGAATCTAATTCAGCCATTCTATCTGTTAATTCTTTAGCCGTTTTAGCAGTCAGTATTGCTTTTCTTTTTAACAACATAATAGAATCAGTTTTAGTAACGATTCTTTGTGTTTGATATTTTGTTTTAGGGATAAAGAGTACTGTATCTTTTTCTTGGGCTAAACCAGCAGAGGAGTAAATAGCTAGTACTAAGAAAAATATAAATTTATAAGACGTAAATGAAGGGGTTCTTATTTTCAAAATGTTAATTCACTTCTTCTAATCGAAAACGAATATTTAGCTTGTATACACCAGGATTGTATGTGAACCCAGGTTTAAACCTTAAGTCAACATCAAAACTATATTCATTATAATTTGTTAAATAGCTTCCAGGACCATTGACATTCTTTGTTCCACTCGCTGTACATGAACCTGCAGGTACAATTACTTGAGGTAACATTTCTTCAATAATATTTAAAATATCATTCACATCTGTAAAAGATCTAAAACTTGTATTCAAGGGAGTTCCACAATTATTGTTTACTCTAACTTCTAGGTCGCTTATTGAAGGCTGGTCTGCATTTCCATTTCCATACAATGTAATTTCTTCCCATTTGTCAGCAGCAGTTCCTGCGCCAGAATTGTTTTCAATAAACATTCTTAACTTCCAAGAACAATCTAAATCAATTGGGTCTTTATTTTCTACTTTAACTCTTAGTCTAGCAACACTTAAAATTGTGATTCCTGCATTGTATTTTGAAAAATCAGTAAAAGTAAAATTAGCATCTACAGTTGCACTAGATTGTAATTCAACAGTTCCACAGTGGACTTGAGAATATGTTAGTGTACTAATCAATAGCAAACTGATAACTATAATTTGATAATATGCTTTTTTTAATGTCAACAAAATTGAGTTATAATAAATAAGGATGTAATTTAGTAAATTACATCCTTATTTCTATGTTTAAAGGGATATTTTTTATTGGTCTTCCAATAAAATATATTGAACATACATGGTATACACTCCACCTTCAGCATATTCAAATCCAGTAGCAGCAATACCCGAGGTAAGACTTTCTGATGTTGTACTGTCAGCTTCAAAAGCATTTGGGAATGTTGCTGGTAATTTTGGCATGATTCTATAATCCATTACATAATAAAAGTCAGAAGTTGTTCCTGAATTATTTAAGTATGTACCGGCAGACATAGTGTCACCAATTCCAGTTGTTCCTGCATGTCCAGCAATATATTTGTTGTCAAGAGCTGGAGGTGTTCCAGATCCATCATCGTTTACAAATAAACTATTATTTCCAGATGCACCTGATTGATTTGTAGCAAATGCAGAACTGTAATCTACAATTGATGTTCCAGCAGTACCACCGTTATTTTGTTGACTTTGTCTTAATTCAAGTAAACTTAAAGGTAAATCAGCAACTGAATTAGAAGTAGCTCCATAACTTACTTGTTGAGACCAAAATCTGTTTCCAGTATCAGATCTTCCAACTGCATATAAATCCCAGTTTACAGTTGCGCTAACTTTTAAAATTGTAGCTCCATATTGAGTGATTCCAGCTTGATATTCACCGATTTCATCAAATACAAATTCAATTTGGTTTGGTGTCGTCATTTCTAATTCCAATACTGGTTGCATGTCTAATGTAATAGTCACGTCTTTTTCGTCAACTAATTGAGCGCTTGCTGTAGTAGCAAATCCAATTAAGACAACTGTCGATAATAATTTTGAAAAATTTCTCATAATAAATAATAATTAAGGGGGGGGTTAAAAATGTTAATTAATTTCGAATTCTAGTTTAGCTGCCTGAATTTCTTCAGAGTCTTCGTAATCTAAGACTCCAACAGCTAAATATTTTCCTTTTCCTAAGCCTTTAAGAGAAAAACTAAAATCTCTTACTAGGTCAGGAATGATTGTGAATTTTTTTACTTTAAGACGTTGTTGAACGCCAGTGTCTAAGTTTGTTAAATCTATATATGATGTGCAGTATGCAATTCCATCACCTGTGTTTTGTACTTCTAAGTACAGGGATTTAGAGGTATCTCCATCTTTTAATTGGAAATCTTTAAACTCTATTTTATTGTCAATAACATTAGGTGGGTTTTGATAGGCGAATATTCCAAAAGCAAAAGTTGGTACTACACCCAGAGCAACAGTTTCGGCAGCTCTATTTGTAGAAATGATTGATTTTCTTGGAGCTACTTGTTCTACCATTAATATAGACCACGCTGCTTTATTTCCAGCCACTGTGTTTGGA
>Ga0209292_1000414_pt1 | contig 56046 bp, 42 predicted proteins | sample GOMGulsemesocosm_2_FD_184634 | JGI IMG/M metagenome (GOLD analysis project Ga0209292, IMG submission 184634) | Methane-oxidizing microbial communities from mesocosms in the Gulf of Mexico - GOM9C Gulf of Mexico (SPAdes) (version 2) | ecosystem: Environmental > Aquatic > Marine > Cold seeps... | reverse complement strand
ACGAGGCCAGTAACTCGCTAAGATAAGTATTCAATCAACAAATGAGATAAACCAATATGTCATCAGCCGTATCAAGACCCGCTGCAGCAGCAAGTGCCGACGCGTTAGCCCATTTTGAAAACTTACTTAAATATGAAACCGATTGCTGGGACGTTCACCATGCCATCAGCAATAATCGCCAAGACTTCGTGTTGTTTGATGTCAGAGGCACTGCTATGTATCAACAAGCACATATCGCTGAAGCGATTAGCATGCCAGTGCCAAAAATTACGGCTGAGTCTTTGGCGGGTTTCGCTGACAATAACTTATTTGTGGTTTACTGCGCCGGGTCACATTGCAATGCCACCGAAAAAGCGGCAATTAGATTGGCAAAACTTAATCGGCCAGTCAAAAAAATGATTGGCGGTATCACTGGTTGGGTAGATGAGGGCTTCTCTTTAGTTCAAGCTGATGTGTCTTCACTGCAATCCGTTACTGTCGAATAACGTAATAGCCTGTTTTTCTAATTTTTAAGCTAAGGAATTGTAATGTTAGTTTTAAGACCAAATTGCGAATGCTGTGACAAGGACCTGCCACCGCAATCAACTGAGGCGGTTATTTGTAGTTTCGAATGTACTTTTTGCACGTATTGCGCCAGCACTGTGTTAAATGCTACTTGTCCTAATTGTGCGGGTAATTTTGTACCACGACCGATCAGGCCTGCTGCAGCATTAGTCAATAACCCCGCGTCAACCGAGCGGGTATTAAAAGCACATCACAGAGTTAACAATGCAGCTGAGCAGAATATCACTGAACCTAGTATCACAGAGCCGAGTATCATAGAAGAGGATATTGTTGAACATACAGTCGCGTGTTATTTACGTTATGTGATTAATCCAAATAAACTGGCTGAATTCGAACACTATGCCAAATTATGGATCCCGTTAGTGAATCAGTTTGGCGGCAATCATCTTGGTTATTTCTTACCATCGGAAGGGGCTAATAATATTGCATTGGCGATATTTAGTTTCCCAAGCCTAGCTGCATATGAAACTTATCGCTGCAACGCGGCTAAAGATAACGAATGCATCGCGGCATTTGAGTATGCTCAAACAACAGGCTGTATTGTCAGCTATGAGCGTAGTTTCTTACGACCCGTTTTTAGTTAATTGACTGATTAGTTAGTAATGGATACCAATTGTTCGCAATAGCTATGCCGTGACAGCAGCCGTTTTAAATATTGCAACGATATTTCTGCCTTGGCCTTTCGCTTGGTAAAGCGCTTCATCGGCTTGGTTTAATATTTGCTCTACTTGAATGAACTCATGAGCTGGACTGGTCGATATACCAATACTTATTGTCACGCTAATCCTATTATCTTGGTGAGTGAGCTTTTGATTATGGATTTGTTGGCGTAATTTTTCGGCGAACGCCTCGGCTTGAGAGCAAATGGTATTAGGCAAAAATACCGCAAACTCTTCGCCCCCGAGTCGACCCTTGATGTCGCTTTCACGGCACATTTGACATAATAACTCGCCAAACTCAGCCAGTACCTTGTCGCCACAAGCATGGCCGAACTGGTCATTTATCTGTTTAAAAAAATCCATATCAATCGCGAGAATACTGTAAGGCTGTTGGTTGCGCTGTGCCAAGTTATAAGCGATGTCGCAAGACACAAAGAAAGCTCGGCGATTAAACAGCCCGGTTAATGAATCGTAAGAGGCGAGAAAGGTCATTTCTTTTTCAAGTTTATCTAATTTGTATAATAAGCCAACGAGGTACCAAGACAGCAACGGGGTAACAATTAATGCAATGACAAAAGCTTTTATGTTGGATCGTAATAAATGTTCAAAATTATGGGTGATGAAATAAATAATAGCGGTGTTAAGACCGAGGGTGAAAACAATGGCCAAACAGGTGATTAAGATGACCAAGTTGCCTCGGCCAAGTGGCTCTAGTCGATGTCTCATGGCATTTAATCCTTGTTATAACCATTTTGCACAGACCATTAACAGCGGTTGGCGTTTTGGTTAGTGGCTAATTATAGTCGCTAGTTTAAAATATGGCGGATATTTTAGGCCAAAGAGTTGCAGCTAATGCAAACTGCCGGATTAAAATCCGGTCAAGTGCTTAAATTTGAGGTATAAATAGGGAACATAAATAACAACATTAAAGTAAATAAAGCGGGGTTAACAGTCCCTGTTCGTTCGAAAAATGCCCAGTCCATGGCGAGTTAAGGTGATACTTATTAAGTCGCCACCTTAGCGTGAAATTAGTCCGTGATGGCTATCATAATATTAAGATATAACACTAGACATTTTTGAATTGAAAAAGGCTGATTTTGGCTAGGATTTATAACGTTTGGCAGGTAGAATAGCGCCATTATTTTTTATATTAACTATCTGCGGAGCTTAATGATGCTTAAACGTGATATGACCATTGCCGATTTCGATCCTGAATTGTTTGAAGCTATTTCCCAAGAAACTACCCGTCAAGAAGAGCACATTGAATTAATTGCTTCAGAAAACTACTGTAGCCCTCGTGTTTTAGAAGCACAAGGCTCACAGCTTACTAATAAGTATGCTGAAGGTTACCCGGGCAAGCGCTACTACGGTGGTTGTGAGTACGTTGATAAAGCTGAATTTTTAGCGATTGACCGTGCTAAAGAGTTATTTGGTGCCGATTACGCTAACGTGCAACCGCACTCAGGTTCACAAGCTAATTCAGCGGTATTTTTAGCGCTACTTGAGCACGGCGATACGGTATTAGGTATGAGCTTGGCTCACGGTGGTCACTTAACGCACGGTTCTCATGTTAGCTTTTCTGGCAAATTATATAATGCCAAGCAATACGGCTTAGATGACGCGGGTGATATTGATTACGCACAAGTTGAAGCATTGGCACTTGAGCACAAGCCTAAAATGATTATTGCTGGTTTCTCAGCATTCTCAGGCATTGTTGATTGGCAGCGTTTTCGTGACATCGCCGATAAAGTAGGTGCTTACTTATTCGTTGATATGGCTCACGTTGCTGGTCTTGTTGCTGCGGGTCTTTACCCGAACCCAGTACCCATTGCTGATGTTGTAACGACTACTACTCATAAAACACTGGCTGGTCCTCGTGGCGGTTTAATCTTGGCTCGTGCTAACGAAGCAGTAGAAAAGAAATTAAACTCAGCAGTTTTCCCTGGTGGCCAAGGTGGCCCATTAATGCACGTTATCGCTGCTAAAGCGGTAGCATTTAAAGAAGCGTTACAACCAGAATTCAAAACTTATCAGCAAGCTGTTTTAGACAACGCTAATGCCATGGTTGAAGTATTAATCGAACGTGGTTACAAAGTAGTGTCTAACGGTACGACTAACCACTTATTATTACTTGATCTAATCGGTAAAGAATACACTGGTAAAGATGCTGACGCTGCGTTGGGTCGTGCATTTATCACCGTAAACAAAAACTCGGTTCCTAATGACCCGCGTTCACCGTTTGTTACTTCAGGTTTACGTTTAGGCACGCCAGCTATCACACGTCGTGGTTTTACTGTTAGCGATACTAAAGCACTAACAGGTTGGATTTGTGATGTTCTTGACAACATCGGTGACGACACTGTTACTGAACGTGTTAAGCAAAACGTATTAGAAATTTGTGCTCGTTTGCCAGTATATGGTTAATCAGTTGGCTTAATTGCCGCGAGGGTACACCCCTTATCTGAGAATATGTATAATGGTCGCTTTAGCGGCCATTATTCGTTTTTGGCTATACTAATTGACTAACTAACTGTTTGTTCATCTTGGGTTTTGTTGGTCACGGTAGAGATTAAGGTAAGTTATGCATTGTCCATTTTGTCGAGCCGGTGAAACCAAGGTTATCGATTCCCGTCTAGTGTCTGATGGTGCTCAGGTACGCCGTCGTCGTCAATGCACCAGCTGTCAGGAGCGTTTTACCACGTTCGAACAAGCTGAATTAGTGATGCCACGGATTATCAAAACCACGGGCGCGCGCGAGCCTTTTAATGAGGACAAGTTACGCGATGGTATGCTGCGGGCGCTAGAACGGCGCCCAGTGGGCATTGATCTGATTGAACAGTCGATTCATCACATTAAGTCGAAACTACGGGCAACCGGTGAGCGCGAACTTGAAACCGCTTTTGTTGGTAATTTGGTGATGGACGAATTAAAGCAGCTTGATAAAGTCGCTTACATTCGATTTGCCTCGGTTTATCGCGCGTTTGAAGATGTTGAAGAATTTGGTAAAGAGATAGCCAAACTGGGTAAGAGCGAATGAGTGAGCAATGCGACCGCCAATACATGCAACAGGCGATTAACCTCGCCAAATTAGGCCGCTTTACAACGTCGCCTAACCCGAATGTTGGCTGTATTTTAGTTAAAAACAAAAAAATCATTGGTCGTGGTTATCATCAGCGCGCGGGTGAAGGGCATGCTGAAGTGAATGCATTGCGTGAAGCGGGCTCTGAGGCCGTTGGCGCTACGGCTTATGTTACGCTTGAGCCGTGCAGTCATTTTGGTCGAACGCCACCTTGCGCCAATGGCTTAATTGATGCTGGCATTAGCCGCGTTGTGATTGCGATGGTCGACCCTAATCCACAAGTGGCTGGGCGTGGTATTGCCAAACTAGAACAAGCGGGCGTTGAAGTAAGCTCTGGTTTGTTAGAGAGTCAGGCACAAGCACTTAACCCGGGTTTTATTAAACGCATGACCACTGAGATGCCTTGGGTTACCGTCAAGTTAGGGGTAACACTCGATGGTTGCACCGCGTTAAATAATGGTGTCAGCCAATGGATTACCGGCCCTGATGCCCGGATTGATGTTCAGCAATTTAGGGCGCAGCATTGCGCAATTCTAACGGGCTCTGACACGGTATTAAGCGATGATCCAAGCTTGAATTTACGGTGGGATGAACTCGGCGGGGTCCGTGATGTTATTAATCAAGCGCAGTTACGCCAACCTATAAGGGTCGTGATTGACAGCGGCAACAAGATTTTACCTAGCCATAAAATGATCGGTATAAAATCGCCGATTATCTTAGTGCGCCGGGCACAAGATAATAATCAGTGGCCCCAGCATGTTGAGCAATTGATCGTTGCAGGAGACGGCCAGTTTGATTTAAGCCAGATATTAGCGCTATTGGCTCGCCGCAACATTAATTCACTGTGGGTGGAAGCGGGTGCCAGCTTATGTGGCGCTTTGTTAAGTCAGCAGTTAGTTGATAAACTTGTGGTCTATCAGGCGCCAAAATTAATTGGCGATTTGGGCAAGGGTTTGTTTAACTTGCCGCAGATTAGCACCATGGATAAGTTAGTTGAGCTGACGTTTGACGATGTACGCATGGTTGGTCGTGATATTCGGATTGTGGCTACGCCTAATTATAAAATAAATTGAGAAAAAACAATGTTCACTGGAATTATTGAAGCGGTAGGTCAGCTGAAAAAACTGGTAAATTGCGGCAGCGATTATCAAGTAGAAATCGGGACCAATGGTCTAGATTTAGCCGATGTAAAATTGGGCGATAGCATTGCCAGTAATGGTATTTGCTTAACCGTCGTAAAATTAACCCCCAGTAGTTTTTTTGCTGATGTGTCGTCTGAAACAATCCGTTTGACCGGATTTGCCAATTATCAGCTCGGTCAAAAAATAAATTTAGAAAAAGCCGTTACGCCAACCACCAGGTTAGGCGGTCATATGGTCAGCGGTCATGTCGATGGTGTTGGCACTGTCGAGCGGATTATTAGCAATGGCCGCAGCACAGATTATTGGATTAAAGCGCCGGCTGAGTTAATGCGCTACATCGCACATAAAGGTTCAATTACGGTTGATGGGATTAGCCTGACGGTTAATGGGCTTGAGCAAGACAGTTTACGTTTGACTATCGTGCCACATACCGCGAACGAAACAACCATTAGCCAATTTAGAATTGGTAGCCGAGTTAATCTGGAAGTTGATCAAATTGCGCGTTATCTTGAACGATTAATGCAGGTGAATAAGCAAGAGCAGCAAGGCTCTGTCACCATGGATTTATTAGCACGCAGCGGTTTTTTAAAATAAATGTTAAACTAGGCCTTGAAAAAGGTTAGGTTCAAACAGATGTATAACAAACTATCTACCTGTAAAAACGATTTAAAAATTATCGTCCGTCGTATTTCGCTCTCATAAGAGCTTTAGCAGCACATACTTAAGGTTTCGTCATGGCATTGAACAAAATTGAAGACATTATCGAAGATATCCGTTTAGGAAAAATGGTTATTTTAATGGATGATGAAGATCGTGAAAATGAGGGCGACCTTATTATTGCGGCAGATAAAATCACTCCACAAGGGATTAACTTCATGGCAACGCATGGTCGCGGCTTAATTTGCCTGACGCTGACCAAAGCTCGTTGTGAGTTGCTTAACCTTCCTTTGATGGTTGATGCCAACAAAGCGCAGTTTTCGACTAACTTTACCGTGTCGATTGAAGCGACTACCGGTGTTACAACAGGTATTTCAGCCGCTGATCGCTCGCGTACCGTGGAAGCTGCCGTGGGTGTTAATGCCACGGCGGCCGATATTGTGCAGCCTGGTCATATTTTTCCGCTGATGGCGCAAGATGGTGGCGTGCTAACTCGTGCTGGTCATACTGAAGCGGGTTGTGATTTAGCACGCTTAGCGGGATGTGAACCGGCCAGTGTGATTGTTGAAATCTTAAAAGAAGACGGCACCATGGCACGTCGTCCGGATTTAGAGATTTTTGCCGAGCTGCACGGGATTAAAATAGGCACCATCGCCGATTTAATTGAATACCGTAACGCCAACGAAACGACTATCGTTAAAGAGTCGCAGTGTAAATTACCAACGCGTTACGGTGAGTTTGACTTAGTAACCTACCGTGACACGATTGACGATCAGTTGCACTACGCAATGATTAAAGGTGATATTGATAGCGACAGCGTAACTAACGTTCGCGTTCATTTACAAGATACCTTTAATGATTTGTTAGCAAGCGATCGCTCTCAAAACCGCAGTTGGCCATTAGATAAAGCAATGGCACGTATTGCCGAGCAAAATGGCGTATTAATCTTACTTGCTAATAAGCAAAGCAACGACGAAGTATTAGCGCAGTTAAAAGCGTTTGAACTTGAAGACAAAGGCGAAAAGCCAGTTGCCGCTAAATGGCAGGGCACGTCGCGTCGCGTCGGCGTAGGATCGCAAATATTAGCGAACTTAGGCGTCAATAAAATGAATTTGTTGAGCTCAGTTAAGCGTTATCATGCGCTGTCAGGGTTTGGTTTAGAAGTGGTTGAGTACATCGCTGATTAATCATTTCACCTAAAAATTGTTCGCAAATTTATAAAAAGGCAAGCGTAGTGTTTTACTGGCTTGTCTTTTTTTGTTTAAAATTTAGCCCTAGATCACTTTAGCCGCTCTTTACGCATAATGCTGATGCGTTTTTCGCAGATGCTGTGTTATCATTGCGGCACTTTTTTCCAGCGCTATCACCTAGTGTTCTGGGAATACATAAACCAGCATATTGATAGAAATAAGGTCAAATCATGAAAGTTATTGAAGGTAATCTTCAGGTTCAAAATGCCAAGGTGGCAATTGTTGTTTCACGTTTTAACAGCTTTATCGTTGATTCACTTGTGTCAGGTGCATTAGATACGTTAGTACGCGTTGGTGGCATGAGTGAAGATGATGTCACTCTTGTTCGTGTTCCTGGTGCCGTTGAATTGCCCGTGGCAACTCAAAAAGTCGCTGCTAAAGGTGAGTTTGACGCCATTATTACCTTAGGTGCAGTGATTCGTGGTGGCACACCTCATTTCGAATTTGTTGCTGGTGAATGTAATAAAGGCTTAGCACAAGTTGCAATGCAATATGCTATTCCAGTGGCCTTTGGAGTACTAACTACCGACACGATCGAGCAAGCTATTGAGCGTGCAGGAACTAAAGCAGGAAATAAAGGTGCTGAAGCAGCGCTTAGTGCCTTAGAAATGATTAATGTAATGCGTCAGCTAGACGCATAAATAGGAAGAGAAGTAGATGAAACCATCTGAACGCCGCAAGGCACGCCGTCTTGCACTACAAGCCATTTATTCATGGCAAATGACGGATAATGCCGTGGCTGAAGTTGAACTTGAGTTTTTGACTAACCACGACATCAAAGGGGTCGATGTTGAGTATTTCCGTCAGTTACTATTAGGGGTAACCCAAAATAGTTTCGAACTGGATGATATTTACCGTCCTTATTTAAATCGTGGTGCTGATGAAGTTGATCAAATTGATCGCGCTATTCTGCGTCTAGCAACTTACGAATTAAGAGATTTATCAGACACGCCATTTAAAGTGATTATCAATGAAGCGATTGAGCTGGCTAAAGCTTTTGCTGCCGACGATAGCCATAAATTTGTTAATGGTGTTTTAGATAAAACTTTAGCGCGTCTGCGCAAACAAAAATAGTAGGTTTTATGGCTTGTGGTGAATTTGAGCTAATTGAGCGATTTTTTAAGAATCGCCAACAGCAACGAACGGATGTCGTCCTTCCAATTGGAGATGACTGCGCTTTGTTAGCGCCACAGGCCGATCAATTACTGGCTGTTTCCACCGATACCTTAGTATCGGGGGTTCATTTCTTTCCTGACATTCCTGCTCATGCACTTGGTTACAAGAGTTTAGCGATCAATTTAAGCGATCTGGCGGCCATGGGGGCAACTCCTCGTTGGGTATCGCTAGCGATCACGCTACCATCAGTTGATGAAACTTGGCTTGAAGGCTTTAGTGCCGGTTTTTTTGAAGCGGCAGACTATTTCAATATTCAACTTATTGGTGGTGATGTCACGAAAGGGCCTTTAAGCCTGACCTTGACCGTTCAAGGACAAGTTGCTAAAGGCCAGCAATTGACGCGTAGTGGTGCAAATGTCGGTGACTGGATCTGTGTCACTGGTCATTTAGGTGATTCTGCACTTGGGCTGAAAAGCTTAGCAGGTAGCGTGGAATTATCGCCAAGTGATCACGATAAATTACTGAAAAAGCATTATTATCCGACCCCAAGATTATTGGCTGGGCACGCGCTGCGTGGTGTTGCTACAGCGGCGATTGATATTTCTGATGGCTTAGCGGCCGATGTTGGTCATATTGCCAAAGCCTCAGGCTACAAGGCCGTGATCGATATTGACAGCATTCCGTTGTCTGATGCATTGTTGGCCAATACGGAGCAAGAGCAAGGCATTAAACTTGGACTTGGTGGTGGTGAGGACTATGAACTATGCTTTACTGTGCCGCCTAGCGCATTAGGTTCACTTGACACTCTGCTAGCACATACCGGCGCTTCGGTGCATTGTGTTGGCCAAATTCATAATGGCAGTGGGGTTGAGTTTGTTAAAAATAATAAACCAGTAACTGTTGATATCAAGGGGTTTAGCCACTTTTGAAACATCGTGATCCGAGCTTAGCTAAGCTATCTCTTCGTAATCCCATTCATTTTTTAGCCCTTGGTTTTGGCACGGGCTTAGCCCCTAAAGCGCCGGGAACTTTTGGTACATTGGCCGCTTTTCCGTTGTACTATTTGATGATGGATTTGTCGCTGACCACATACCTGCTGATAACATTAGTTATCACTGTCGTCGGTTTTTGGATTTGTGATAAAGCGGCTAACGACATGGCAGTACATGACCATGGCGCGATTGTGTGGGATGAAATCGCCGGCATGTTAATTACCTTAATTGCGGCACCCGTTAGTTGGTTGGCGGTATTGATTGGGTTTGCGCTGTTTCGATTTTTTGACATTCTCAAACCTTGGCCAATAAAATTACTCGACCGTCATGTTAAAGGTGGCTTTGGCATCATGATCGACGATGTGTTAGCCGGTATTTTTGCAGCAATTTGTTTGCAAGGTATTCATGCTTATTACCCACTGGCCTAGCGAGCTATAATGCGAAATATTGCAACGCACTGGTTATTTGCCGCACTCGTTGTCGCGTTTGTTATTATGGCACTGTTTGACGTGTTGCCTTTCCCTGTTTTGGCTATTCTGCTGTTAGTGAGCTGGTGTGTCTTGGCGGTGGTGGTATTAATTGTTGAGCGCTGGTTAGCGCGACAATAATAGCAAGTGGCGAGATCAAAAAAGGCGTTGATATTATCAACGCCTTTTTTAGTTAACCATCGTTCTGATAACCAGAGTTCTAGTTAATTACTATGATTGATTTTTCTGATGATTCTTTGCAGCAATCAACGTATTTTCAATCAGGTTAGCCACGGTCATTGGACCGACGCCACCAGGAACTGGGGTGATCCAAGCGGCTTTCTCTTTAGCAACATCAAAACAGATATCACCAACCAAACGGCCATTATCGAGACGGTTAATTCCAACATCGATGACAATCGCGCCTTCTTTAATCCACTCGCCTGGGATAAAACCGGGTTTCCCCACAGCAACGACTAATAAGTCAGCAGCGCGAACCTTTTGCTCTAAGTTTTTAGTAAAGCGGTGACAGGTCGTCGTGGTGCAGCCAGCGAGTAATAACTCCAGTGTCATTGGGCGGCCCACTATATTAGACGCGCCAACAATAACAGCATCTAAGCCGTGAGTTGGGATACCTGTTGATTCAATAAGCGTCATGATGCCTTTAGGTGTGCAAGGACGTAAGGCTGGGTTACGTTGCGCAAGGCGGCCAATATTGTAAGGATGAAACCCATCAACATCTTTATGCGGCAGAATATGCTCAAGTACTATGACACTATTGATATGATCAGGTAGCGGCAGCTGCACTAAAATACCATCGATGACTGGGTCATCATTAAGTTCATCAATAAGCGCCAGCAAACTTTCTTCGGTCGTATCGCTTGGTAAATCGTACGAACGTGAGACAAAGCCAACTTGTTCGCAGGCTTTGCGTTTGTTATTGACGTACACTTGAGAGGCAGGATCTAGTCCAACCAATATAACAGCTAAGCCTGGGGTCCGTTGACCAGCTTCTTTAAGGATTGCTACTTCATTCGCAACGTTATTTCGTACTTTTTGTGCAACGGCTTTGCCATCAATAATCCGAGCGCTCATCGACCTATTTATTTCCTAAAATGCAAGAGCGGCTATTATGCCATACCTGCAAAAGTGTGACTACGATCAATGTTATTAATAATCTCGATATTAAATGCAAAGCTGGGGCTAATAACCTGATTGTACGCTAAATGAGCGAACAAAATTAATTGTCGAAAAAGGTTTGACGGCTGGGAATAACCTCTGTAATATCCGCTCCCGTCGTCAAGGAGTAATTCTTGTAGATAACAATTTGTTAGATTAACTAGTTTGTTAAGTTGATAGATTATGTCGGTGATTAGCGCAGCTTGGTAGCGCATCTGGTTTGGGACCAGAGGGTCAGAGGTTCGAATCCTCTATCACCGACCACTTATTTAAATTAAGTGTGCAGAGCGCCCGTAGCTCATCTGGATAGAGCATGAATAACCCCCTAACCAGTTACCACTCAGCCAGTGAGTGAGTGAGCACAAAGGTTTCAGAGTCGGTAATATTACCAAACACTGAAATTTAGTTACCAGCCATTGGTAACTTTAAAATAAATTATGACCCATTAGCTCATCTGGATAGAGCAACGGCCTTTAAGCTTAACGTGTATACGTTATGAATAGGAGCCTCATTTTCGAAAGATTATGAGTGACGGATGTCAAATTCGGGGAAACCTTTCAGGTAATGCTGATGGCAATCCCGAGCCAAGCCTTAGAAATAAGGAAGGTGTAGAGACTAGACGGCATCCACCTAAAACATTCGTGTTAAAACACTCGTGTCATGGTGAAGGGATAGTCCAGGCCACAAAGCCAAATTTTAAATTTGGTGGCGGTTAAAGCCGTAGTTGGTAAGCTAAGCCGTAGGTAGTAGGTTCGAGTCCTACATGGGTCGCCATTTATTTTATCTAGTCAATTTCTAAGATATATAATCTCCCGTTAAGTAACAGATTTTTAGATAAGTCGATTGTTCAGTTTTTTCTTCTTTTGCGTAATAAATAACATCTCCTCCTCCTCCTCCTCTATAATCCGATTATCGGTAGAACGGGTTATTTCGACGCGCTTGGCAACTGAGTTATCGAAAGCAGCTAGTATTTTATAATGCCAGCCCGAAGGGCTTAAAAAAAAGGCCACTTTTTTAAGTTGCCATTACGGAATAACAATACTTAAAATGGCTGGATGTGCCATTATGATGGCGATCTGAAGTGGTCAGCTATATATTGATAATCATCAGCTATATTTAAATTAATGATCTTCTTAAACGCACCATCATTGTTACCTAATAGCTCGGTGGGTATCTGACTCACTTTTTATAAATTCGCAATGTTTTATCCGTTGTGCATACGCAGCTGTTGAAACTTGAGCTAGTTCACTATCGCTCACACATGAATACCCATAAATTAGCAGATACAGAACTCTCCTACGAACGTAACGATTGATTGTACCTGCTTTGTTTGTCCTTGGAACCTTAGGCTTTGTGTACATGCCCCTTTTACACTGAATAACATAAGTATGCTCCGTTTCAAGAGTGATATATTTTATAATAATCCTAAAACGAAACAACTGAGCAATTCTTGCGCTATCCATTTTGGGATGTTAAATTGAGCCATCGGATAAGTTTGGCGCTGAAACTTATTGAATATCAATTATATTTTTGTGCGTGTCATATTTTTTTATGCCAGCGACTCTTGAATGGATTGCTGAACTAACGCTCTTTGGGCTGGGGTTATGCATCAACCGCCAGGTGATGCTCACGCCAAATTCGCCGTTTTTCTGCGCCATGTTTAACTAGGTGTCGATTAGCAGACGCTTACGTTTGACTCCTACTTACGATGGTTAAAATCTATTGATAGTCTAATGTGTATTAGTCGCGAACTAGCCTAACATGTTTAAGATCATCCCAGCTTTGCTGACCAGAATAGCCAACATTGAACTCAACCATTTGCACGTAGTCCCATCCATACATGCCTACACCAGGCGTGGAAGACCAGTATTTACTAATTGTGTTGGGGAACATAGTCAGGTTAATCGAAGGAGATATACAGGCTCTTTCTATTAATGAAACTAGTTCTTTTATGTTGGGCAATCGCCAATCGGTATGACTAGCTAAATCACTGTTCTTCGCTTGCGCTAGAGCATCCGTCCAATGATAAGCATCAGCACTACCATCACACTCTTGTGTTAAACCATTGTAAATTTGCCCTAGCGAGCAACGCGCCCACATTAAATTAGTGACTGTATCTCTGATGGTTTCATTATTAACCACAGCATAACGGCTGTTGGGTACTACCCTAGTGATACGATCATTACATGTTTGCGCTACACTCACCGTCGATAATGCTAACAAGCATATTAGACATATCAGTAGCATTATCATACGATAGTTCAAACAAGCTCCCAGCCGGAGTGGCTTATAAAACATATTCATTGTATTACTCCTATAAATTGTTAGTTGAACCTTATTTAGCGCTACTAATATCACTGTCCATCGCGAACTAGCCTGACGGGAAGAGGGTTACCCTTGTAGTAGGTGCCAATACCCACGCCTGCGTCATATCTAAAATACACATGCCAAGCGTGAGAAGCATCATACTGAATAGAGGGCGAGGATGATAAGTATCTATCACGTTTGGAGTTCGGAAAATATTGTGTGTCGATTGCAGGCACGTACACTAAAGAGCGTGAGTAATCGACAATAGAGTGTAAGGTTTCCACTGAAGGCAAACGCCAATCATTAGCCCCACACAAACCTTCTTCATTAACTGCTGCAACATATTTCTCTGTGTCACAATTCCCTATGTCAGTGCAATTTCCTCCATTTTCAAAGCCAGGAAAACCTCCATCATTAATACCTGTTGAGTTATACCAAGAATAGGAGCTGTTAGAATCTCGCAAACTACCGTTTGTTGTTTTTACTTCCCAGATATAACCGGTAACATCATCACGGACACAAGACCATGACGTAGCAGTCGCTGCTAGATCGTTACCGTTTTCATCAAGCTTTGTGAAACTAAAGCCAACATGTCCGTCGCTGTCATTATTGTGAGTGACGTCACGTCCGTGCTCACCATCTTGCCCCTCAAAACCACTAATTGGGCATGGCAAGTCATGAGTCGTTTCATTTCTACAAGTAGTTACACCCGTATCATTCAGTTTTCTGAATCCTAGCAATTTTATCAATTCAAAAATTTCTTTGACTTCAGCTGCATTTATAGGCCTATCATAAAATCTAAGTTCATCGATTGTTCCTGAAAAAGCCCAGCCTAATGCATTTTCATTGCCTATATATAATTGTTGATTTGAACTGCTTAGTATCGGCGCTGAATTATTAGATTGTTTAAGCTCTCCATTTATGAAAATAGATTCAGTTCCCGATTCAGCTGTATATACGATATGCGTCCAACTATCAGCGGTAACTAATGACCCAGTGATTGTATTCCTAGACCCTACTTTACCGCCATCCCTCACAGCAAGAAAAAAGCCATTATCAGTCGTAGCATCATGCTGTTCAACAATTGATTGTAACCCAACCATGTCACCCTTTATCCAAACGGACACAGAAAAAGCAGATATAACAGGCACCGCAGGGGCTATTATATAATCATCAACACCATCAAGATAAACAGCTTGTCCTTCTTTACCTTGAGTATAAGACACGCCCCCGTATTCAGTACCGTGACTAGAGTTTAGCGTTGAATCATCTGCATTCCCATCGAATTGATAATGTGCGACTAAACCTCGCTCTAAATCGACAGTGGTATCATTTTGATATATGAGGTCATCTATCCAGTCTATAGTAGACAAATAATCTAAAGCCTCTTGCGTCAACGAATTGTTTTGAATATTCACTGACAGCAATGCTAGGTTTTCGTCGAGGTTAATATCAGTGATATTGTTGTTATTTAATATTAAACTTGTCAATTCTGTCATTTCAGCTAACTCATCAACGCTAACAATGCCTTTGCTAGCACAATTAAGTGAAGTTAGAAGTGCGAAATGATTCACTCCTGCCGTTGTCACGTGAGATTGGACACACCGAGCAAATGCGACGTCGTTAAAGATCACATCAGACACGACTCTTTCATCGGCTTGTGAGATAAATGAAACTGATTGTTCACTTGCAACAGTTATATCGAATTGGTCGGTGGCCGTGAAGTTTAATGATCCAGTTTCAGTACTGGTACACATAATTGTAATTAAATCATCCCCAAGAACATTTTGATTAATGCAAGTTGCACCACTTAAATTGATGATAGTTAGTGAATTGAAATTTTCGCCTTCGAGAATGTATTTATTATGAGTATTAATTAAAGACAGGGTAGGACTAATTGAAATTATTTTAGTAACGGGGTCGGGTTCAAACTGGAAACCAGCTGCTTTTAATTTAAGTATATTCTGTTCTTGAACGTCGTCATTATAATAATTAAAGTGACGGGAATCATCAAGTACTTCACTCCATGCTGTCGCTAATGGCAACATGACATCAACACCAAACTCAACAGATTTGGATATTTTATCTAGCATCGAATTAACCCCATCAAGCTCCTCCGCAAGGTCAAACAATGATGAGTCTGGTGCAAAAGCAAAAACTAATACCTTAAGCCTACCCATCAAAAACTCAAACTCTGACGGCGCTTCAAGGTTTGTCGTTGCTTTATAGACGTTCATCCCTAGATGAATCAGCCTTACAGCGCGACTCTGTAATATATACAATTCATGTATCGCACTTTGTGCTTTATCAGCGGATAGACCTACGCCATCATTATAGCTAGTTAGCAGCGCACGCTTTTTGTCTGCATAATCGTTAGTTAGTATTTCAAACCCAGCTCTTAGAAAGCTTGCGCCAACTTGTTTTGCTAAAACATTCCGAGATTTATCAAAACCAGCCTCCGCAATGCCATCAAGCACTCCCTTGATTAAACCGGCTGTATCTCCTTTGTATGTTTTTATAGCCACTTCCATTAACTTGTCTGTTAGGAAGATAAGCTCATTTGTTGCTGTTATCCCATCAATTTGATTCGTAAATTCTTCGTAAAACCTTAAGTAAGCCCCTTCATCAAATTCCAGCACAGCTTTCATCGTTTGAGCTGCTGAAATTAAATTAGCGGCGTCATTTTTACGACTTAAAAATTCGTTCTTCTTATCAACGGCGGCATGCAGACCATTGCCTTCTAACTTTAATATATTAGTCAAGTCTCCAATGGGTTTAAGGGCTTCGAGGACCACATAATTATTATCAGATAATGAAAATGAAGGGGGAGGGATTTCAGAGCTTTTGATCGTTAAACCATATGGGACTGGCCCTGTTTCTAAAAAGCCAATCTTATCTTGTTTAATGTCGTCCCCTTCGATAAGTGACTTTTCAATAATAATATAGTAAGCATCTTTGTCTTCTTGTTTATTGAAAATAAATCGCTGACTTTTTAGTTGCTCTGCTGAACCCTGCCATATGACAGCGTCTTCCGCAGCTACCAAATTAGGAAAGGCATTAGCACTAGGATAAAGTGCTGATTTGACGGTAACACTAAGATCAGAAATATTAAGACTTTGAGTTTCGCTACTTATATCACTTAAACTTAATTGAACAATACTAGAAAAATCAGTGATCCGAACTGGAATAATATCAAGTAAAGTTGTTTTCCCCGTCCAGTCCTGCCAAGGGTTTAATGAACCATATGCTGTCAGTGAGTTCCCCTGCGTTAGCGTATAAGGACTAAGTACATGATCACCAAATACATACTCACTTTTTTCAACAGTGTCACCTACAATGTGGACATCTGATAATGTAGTCCCAAAGAAGTCATCTTCTTCAAAGACAATAGTATATATTCCGTTTTTTAATCTCTGAACATTAGAATAGCTCTTTAACAGCCAGCCATTGTTGACGGCACGGAAAAGTGGCCCATTGACTTTATCTCCATTGCTATCAAATATAACGTAATCTAAATCGCCTTGAAGATCCTTATGAAAAATTCTTACATCTTGAAAGTCATCAGTAACTTCAAAGTAGTGTTTAACTTCAGCACCATTAAGAATTTCAAGATGCAGTGTAGTACCTTTCAATGCGTTAATGGGCTCACTAACTACGCCTGAGAAGCTAGAATGGTCTGGATGGTCATCAGGGATTTCGTCATTTGGATCTGTACTACCCGCAGCACTTTGAGCCTCAAGAGACGTATTCATTTCAACTATTTGGGATTGGGACAACTCAAATTTAATTGCAACATTGTCAGTATTTAGCGTTGTTTTTAATCCTTGGAATTCTTCTAGAGAAAAAACTGTATTATCTGTTTTTTGAGATGCCAGCGCGGATATTTCAGGTAATTGGTCTAATGCTTTTTGTGTTATGAGGCTTGATAAGTCACTCATTTTATAATCACTATTTGCCTCATTCAATGCTTTGATTAGCATAGCGTTGTTCTCTGACATTATGTGAGCAGTAATCTTAGCAATGTTATGTAACGTTAGTTTTTCCTCATTTGTAATGTTTTCACCAGCAATATAATCTTCTAACAAAGCTAAGTTTTGAGCTTCACTAAGCGAAGCATTAATGGTTATCTGTTCTTTCGCTTCATTTAACGTCAACGCTTGGTTTTTCATTAATGCGTGAACCATTGATGATATAGGGGAAATAAAGTCAGAGTACCCAGCTGGTGAAGTTAAAACATATGATTTACCGACTGGCAAATCCGTATCTTCATCAATAGCACTTGACGGTACTTCAACAACCAATGGAAATTTTTTATGATCTAATTCATATACGCCTTCTATGGTATAGGAACCACCTTCTTTGGTTATTGAGGCTGGTTCATCTGCGCTACATTGACCATCAGAATTTAAATCTAAACATACTTTAGCACCTATAAGATAACCATCAGCAACCCTACCCACAATATTAATTTGTGTCTGTGCATACTCAACTGACACAATACAATTTTCTGTAATTATCCCCGTGGTGTAGATATTCCCATCAAGCACTCCACTACAACCAGTTACTGCGTCAATAGTAAAGCCAGTGTCAGCAGCTAATTGAAAACTCGTGGTTTTCCCTTGGCTCACTCTCACAGAGGCCGGAGAAACAGCGCCACCATCAGTAGTTGACGCTGTTATTAAATATTCTGGTGACGGTTGCGGATCATCAGAATCACTAGATCCACAACCAACCAACAAAAAAACAATAAAAATTTGTATCACACTGAATAATAAACGCATTAGAATATCCCGAAAAATATATAAATAACCAAATTATGTTATTAAAACCTAGCAGAATACTGGTAAATGTCAATTACACATATATGTAATTGAGGCCCATAATGACTACAACATTCAACTCTGAATGTTAATACTTCGCATAATATTTCTTGTCTACAAAGTAATTGATAATAGTGATTTTGTCTGCTGCCGCTGAGAATAGTGGCCATAAATTAGGCCTGATTTAGCAGTGATATTTAGACCACTAAGTCGTACTTTTTGACCTTTGCTGTTTCATAATTCAGACTGTCGGAGTTAAGGCTATCTTTATTCCTCTGAATCATTTTGTAATAACATTTTCAAAAATGAGCAGCGTTTATTTGCATTGCTCATTTCTTTGGTTATGTTAACAAAATCAGTTCTGCTACCCACGATATGAACTTCAGCTTCAGCTCTGGTGATCGCAGTGTATAGCCACGATCGGTCAACCACTAGTCCTTTGCTTAAGCTAATAATTATACGAGGGAATTGGCTCCCCTGGGCTTTGTGCAAGCTAATCGCATAACCCAAAGTCATGGCATCGAGCACCTCTTGAGTTATTTCAATTGTGTTGCCTGTGTCGAGTTCTATTTTACCAAATGTTTCATTAGCACGTTTAACCGAAATGAGGGTGCCGAGCGTCCCATTTTGAATATTAAGATCACCTATATTTTTAGTCAGTAACACAGGGTCGTTTTCACGCATGTTTAAGTACTTCTGCTCACCTGATAGCTCGAATTCAAATCTTTGGCCATGAGGGTTGCAGCGGTCCTGGCAAAGCTTATTTATAGCATTTAAGCCACCGTTTTTAGGTTTGTAAACAGCGCCGATGATGCGGCTAGTACTGGGTGATTTTAGATATAGTGAGGCGCAAATCTCGTTGATTTCAGTCTTGGCGGCTTCATGGAATGTAATCGTACCGCTAGATAAATCAGGGGGAACTATTCCATTTTTTATATACTCGCTATACTCTGGAATCCCTGTCGCGCCGTCTTGTCGCTTAACGATGTCTAAAGTGATGTTGGGGATAGCTTTTGACTCAACAATATCGGATAAAATCTTTCCGCAGCCGATAGGCGGAAGCTGATTGGGATCTCCGGTGAACAATATTTTTGTGGATGGATGAATGTGAGTAACAAGCCTAAACATTGTCGGTAAATCGATCATCGATGCCTCATCGATTACTAAGATATTCTTCGGTTCAAAAAGACTAACCTCAAGCGCGTCATCGTATAGAAATGAAGCGATTGTACGTGTGTCAAACTTGATAGATTCGTTTAAGCGCATTGCTGCTCGACCGGATAATGCGACGGGGTGCAGCGTGTAACCTACCGCTTTGAACGCGAGTAAAGCGGTACGTAATACTGTAGTCTTACCCGTTCCGGCTCCCCCTGTGATGCATGAGACAGAGTTATCAAGCGCTGTTATAACTGCTTCTGTTTGCTTGTCAGTTAACGCAAAGTCCAACTCGTTTTTAGCGTTAACAAAAGCCACGTTCATCTCGTCGTTAAGCTTGTTGTTCGCTTTTGCGAGCGATTTCAGTCGCTTGGCGACGACATGCTCCATCAGTAAAATAGCGGTTGGGTGATAGCTTGCGGTCACGGGATTGACAATAAATTGCTCGGTCTGATACGCGGTGATAAATGCTACTGTCGCCAGTGCGTCACTGCCCAGCAATTCCACAACTTTAGGTCTGATTTCACTTTGATTGGTGTAAGTGTGTCCTTTGGCTGTTTCTGCTCGCAATGCCTCTTCGACGGCGGCGGTGAGGCGTCTGGGGTCATTATTTGCAACTTCAAATTGTGCTTTTGCGAGTTGATCAAGTTTACTAAAACGCATGCCGAAAGCCAAAAGCGTGTACGGGTTGCTTTTAATAACATCGATAGAATTCAGATGATGATGTTTAAGTAACGCTTGCTGTATATACCCTGGTATTTTTTTGTTCGACATCCACGTTGTGTGAGATAAATTAGCGTATTTTCTATAGCCGCTATAAAGTGCTGCGATAGATTGATTGCTTAAAATACTCTGTAGGCGCTTAAAAGTTTTCCCATTATAATCGTCTTTGAGCACGTTGTGTATATCGCTGCCGAATTCTTTCCACAAGGCCCGGGCAGATGCATCTCCGATCCCTTTAAAGTCCTTTTCGTCAGCAATAAACCTAATAAACTGCTCGCCGTTATCTGGTAGTGTGCACACTGTATGGGTCGGGTGTTTGTAGCTATGCTGCTTTAGCTTAAACCCGTTGGCGTTGTAGGTGCTTATTATACAATTGCCGCCGACATTCCAGTGCTGCCCGATGGATGGTTCTACTGGAAGTGTGTTAAGTTTCGCGTGTATTGTAATGATGTATTTTGCACTCTTTACCGTGTTGGCACGGCTAAAAATAGGTACGCCAGTGAAAATTGAAAAGCCATTTTTATTGCATTGTATGCTTGTCACGCGCAAGCTCACATCACTTGATTCGTTACTCGTATTAATCATCGCGGCACCATCCCGAATTCGACTAAAGTTTCTGATAGCTCGTTAAAACGAGATGACTTTGATTTGACTTTTTCTGTCTCGGCATTTGCACTTTCAAGTTTTTGCTCTAAGTCTTTTATTACTACTTTAAGCTGCAAGTTTTCAGCTTCCAGCCAGGAGGCTCTTTTACCGTCTAGCATGCGTCCCGTGGCGGTCTGGTCGTATTCTACGGGTAGTTTGTCGGGTTGGTTTTTCCGGGTCGTGTTTACTTTTTTCGGCAGCACCCCTTTGTGTCGAAGCCGATCTTCAAGCTTTTCTAGTGATTTTTTTACTTCGGGGTTTTGGTCGAGAGCAGATCTGCCTATACCTGCCAGTGTTGCTATGTCAGCGCGATTAAGTTTTCTGCGATAGATTATTTGCTTAAAATCATGCTCTGACATGGTTGCGGCCCACGTTTCAAAGTACCTTAAACTTTCTTCAGGTGTCAGTTGTTTAGCCATTACGATACTCTCCTGGTGAATCCCTTGATGATTAACGTTCTGGTAATGTATATGACTTGATAATCTTAGCGATGATATCTTTAAGGCCCTGCTGGCTGAGGATATCGTGCCGAGCGATTGGCTTAGTTGCGATTAAACTATTATCGTCGTCAAAGTCAGTTTTCTTGGACTTAGAAGGCGTGATAAAGTTTTTCAATACATCAATCTCATAGGATACCAGCCCTAAATCGGTCTCTACTTGATGGCCAAGCTGAAGCGGCATTGCACTGGAAGCACTGAGCAAAGGTAGTTCTTTCACGCTCCTGACCGTGTTCAGCTGGTTTTGAAGCCCTTTGATTTCACCCGCCATTAGCGATACTTTATAGCGTAAAACATGATCGGCTATCTTGCTTAACTCGGCATCAGAAATTAGCTGAACGTCATTGTCTAACTTAATGTTACCTTTTGGCTTTCCGCTAATGGTGGTTGTATTGGATACCTTGATCCATTCGTCAATCAGCTCCCGATAAAGGCTACGGGTGCCATCGTCATTCTTATTGTAAAATCTGCGCTTAGATATCTCGATGCCACTGCTGTTTAACATCGACACGATGGAAGGGATAGCGATTTGCCCGCCATTTTTGTGTGTTGTGGCACAAGCCTCATTGATATTTCCCAACATTTTTTCTGTGGTTTGCGTTTTGGCTTCTGATTCTAGCCTGGTAAAAAGGCTTTTAACCACCGCTAAAGTGTCTTTGCTGCTCATTGTTTACTCCGTTTCAAGCATAGGTTGGTTTTCTTTGATTGATGACTCAAGCACCTGATGAATTGTCTGCTCTAAACCAACGTCGCGGAATGTTGTTAAGCCCTTGTTCAAATTCTCGCATTCGGCGGCTCCCACTTTGCTTAATAGAAGGCCTGCCAAGGCATCAGTCGCTGCACGCTTCTCGTCTTTGGTTAGTGGTGAAAAAGCCAATGGTGGTAAGCCGTTATTCACCAAAATTTGGTCAAGGAACTGGTCGCGCTCCATTTCCACTCGGGTATCGGCAATTTCAGGATATGCTCTGCTTGCTTGCACCAGTACGTTTTTTACGTGGAAATCGGTGGTATCGACAAAATCAATGGCGAGATCATCGTCTTTTCTCGTTGCAGGAAGCGCTATGCGCTCTGATGCTGACGTTTCGGCGCTACCTAATGGCTTAAGCTGTCTAACTTCGTTAATGTAATTGTAAGCAGCGTGGGCATTGTAAGAGGTCTGGTCTAGCTGCTCAGATTTCGTTTCAATCAGCGCATCGAGATTTTTAATCTTTGTTACTAGCTCTGAGGTGATCAAGTGTGATTGGTTGTTTTTAACAAACGTATAGCGCTCTTTGGTCAATACAGCTTGTTTGGCCCGGAGGTCATCGATTGCTATTGTCTGAAAAGTGATTTCTTCAAACAGTTTGTTGCCATGAAGCCACAGCTCGATCAGCCACGGCAATCCCGTTACAAAATGGCGACAGCGCATACAATTGCCCTGACCACCAGGGACTGGGCCAAACTTTGCCTTGGTGGATTTAGTCGCTTTCTTGGTCATCGGCCCACCATCGTCACAACGCCTGCCCCCAAAGGGACATATACCCAAACTGCTACCGCCCCAGATGGCACTGAGCGCCTTATTCTCTAGCAACGTAGCTAATCCAGTTTCGTTATTTGCAACCATGTAACGTTTCGCTTCTTCGTAGGTTGCATCTAACAGCCAGTTCTTGAGGTCGTTTTTAGCATTGTCTTCGACCTGGCGCTTAGCCTTGGTCAATGTTTCGGTGATGTAACCGTCTCCATATTTAATATAGTAGATGGTCATCAAGATTGAGGCGTGGCCTGCGATTATTTTGCTGAGCACCTCGATTGGCACGCCCGCTTCAGCCAGGCTGGTTAACCCTGCGACCCGTAAGCCGTGCGGGTTAAAGAGCGTTTTTTCTACCTGGTTTGTCTTAGGGTTTCTTTTCAAGACTATCTGTATGTCTTCCCCTTGCTCCTTGAGCCGTTGCTCTAACTTGTCCATCAGTGCCCACCAGAATCGCATTAGCATGTTACTGGTTGCAGGAGACCCTGTGCTGGACGTGATAGGGCATCGGAATAAATAAAAGCGCTCTGGTGTTTGCTCCAGCACCGACTGTGATGGATTACGATCTGAGGTTGCCCCGTCAACAAGCTCTTTATAGGCCAAGGGGCCTGTGACAGGAAAATGTTTTTCTTGCCATGTCCTTAGTACGTCCCATTGCTTGATTAGGATTTCGTTATTCCACGGAATGGTATAGCCGGACTCGGGGCCGAATCCGACAGAGACATCCGCTGTTTTATTGGTACTGATGTAAAATCCCACACTTACTCGCAGGCCGTCGATAACCGTAGTGATTGCGCCTCGGCTGGGTTTGACTGCCTCGATATTGCTCCAGTATCCCTTGTGAGGAGAACAGTTAGCCTCCCATTGCTTTGTGGCAGGGTTATAGCGCTGTTCATCGCCTTCGCCCGAATCCAACATTTGAACTTGGATCTTGCGAATAGGTATTTCAATCATGGTCAAAAAAACATTGGTATGGACAGGACTCCATATGGACTCAAGCTGGTTAGTATCGGGGTTGAGCCAGTCAAAATACTGATTTAATTGAGACTTCGGCCACTCAAAGTTATTTTCGGTCAGAATTTCTCGCGCGATGATTAAGAAGCTTGTTGGAATTTTTACTTGCGTCGATTCCGTAGGCTTATTGCGTCCTTTTCTATCCGCTAATTTTTCATACTGGTAGGTCGTAATAAGGGGGTAGCCAATCGATACAAGAACTCCGTCATCATCTCGCTCGGACATCTGATCTTCTACAATCCATAATGTGAACCGATATAGATACCCTAGATGTATGCCGTAGGACTTTGGGTGCTCTTTTTTGAAATGCGCTAGTGCTTCCTTGCTATGTTGCTTCGACAAATAAATCAGCGGATCGATTTCGGCTTCGTCAAACGATGAAAGGTAGTCCATCAGGCGTGTAAATGCTGCGTGTTGTTTTTTAGAGCTTTTTACATGGAGTTCACCATTAATCCAAGAATTATATAGCTCGTGCCACTTTGTTTGGTTGGGTGATAATTGATCGAAAGCCAGCAAGCGTGATGCGGTAGCTCTTTTAACCTTGGCATAATCGTCATAAAAAGTATCGTGTTTTACTTGACTAACAATTGCACCGATTCTTCGTAATCCAGTCTGGTACCGTTCAGGCAGTTCAGGATCGTATTGTAAGCCAGGTGTTTTTACTTGATCTAACAGTTTAGTCCAAGAGTCAGGTGTTATTTCAGCTATCGTGGTAATGCTTAGATGTTCGGCGATAACATCAGTGAGCTGAAGGATCGCCCTATCTATAGCCTGTATGGCAGTATCAGATTTTGCTTTTTTATAAATGTCTACTAGGTGACAATGATTCTTAACGTCAATCGAGAGAGGGTTGCTGCTAATTTTTTTATAGTGCTCTTCTCGGCTCGATACAGTTCGTAGGTGTGCACCACTGATGTATGGTGCGAGCATTGTCTTAAAGTTATTCATAGCTAAGCTCCTTGTGTATCTAATAGGTCTGGCATCGTGCCGTCGATGCGGCTTTTAGCATCGTTAAGGCTCTGTTGGATTCCTTTGAATGTCGGTGCGGTATATGCGCCCTGGGACACAATGCTCCTGTGCCTTAAACATTTTTGGAGAATTTTCGGCTTTATACCTATGTCGGCGAGCATGCCACCAAAAAAATGTCGAGCGCCGTGCGGCACGGTGCCGAACTTCCAGCCTCGCGGAATAACGATGTTTAAAGCCTTCTCGACGCGATCTAATGCTCTTTTAAAGGCCTTTTCGTATGCCGCCATGCTGTAAGGGCTGCCTTGATAATTTTCGCCTGTTGCTTGGTCTACGCCACTCGAAACAAACAAAAAAGGGTGGTCGGGCTTGCCCAGATTGCGATTAATTTCTACCAGCCGAGGGCGATATTGGTTGAGGTAATATATGTACATGTGATTAAACAAGTATTGGGCGTTGGAATGAATAAAAAACACTGGAGCGGTTAACGATTTATCTGTGCTTAAGTCTTTCCAGTTAGCCTTATAGCTTTTAGTTGTGCCCTTGTCTCTGGGGAGTAGGCCTCTTTCCGCCAAATATTGAGAGCGCAGCTTATCTTCTCCGGCGATATAGGTTGGCGCGTCACTAGGATGCCTTAAATGGACATGACATAGGCCGCTTGCCGAATAGTCCGGGAGTACATCGTTAAACCACAAGTGCATCGGTTCACTTTTGCGCATGCCAGAAAAGAATAATAACAGAGTGATCATTTTAGCCGTCAGATCTTCCTGTTCATGAGGGACTTCCGACTTTTCATCGAGAATAAAACCATATTTAAGGAGGGGAGCGACTAAGTCTGCGGGGAAGCGGTAGGCTTCTTCTTCCGACCAGGTCGTCACGGTCGAGTTGCTATGCTGGACAATTGCATTATGTGCTTTGTCTTGTAATTTTTTCGCTTGCTTAGACACATTGGTGAGATGTCCTAAAAAGGACTGTTTTTTTATGATGATCGCCATCGTTAAGAATTTTAGCGTGGCTGGTTCATTGTTCGGGATAGTCGAGTGGTTCATTTTTAAAAATGTGCTGCTGGTGATCCCTTCATCGTGTAAATAGCGTATAAATTCGATGATTGCAGAGCACATTCGCTTAGCAACAGCGATGGAGTTGGGCGGCCAGTACAGTTTTGTCGGGTCTAGCCCCGTTTTGATATCTATTGTGCCCATTAGCAAGGCGTTGTCAAAGCGCCTAAGCATAGTCCGATGTGGGTTAGCTCCTTTGAAAATGGCGATATTATCCACCGACTGACAAAAATCATAGAACAGTCCTACCGCCCGTGCTCGCGTTCTGTGCCATGAGGTACTTTTATCGGCATTCGCGAGAGAGTAATCGACTAATGTTTCCATTCGCTTAATGCCGTCCACAGTATTGATGTAGAGCACTGGCACGAGCAAGCCATTCATGTGTTCAACTTCCTGCATTAAGACAGTGTGAAATTGAGGAGTCGCAGATCTCGTTGCCATTATAGAATCCGTTTATTGTTCATAAAGTATACGGTAACTATAGCCTAGGGGGTAACACGTGTAAACTAAATTTCAAAAAGTATTGCATTAATTAATAAAAGCCCTATACTGCACTCATTCCTTAGCCAAGTTGGTAAGGTATGGTAACTTCTCTTAGGGTGTAATAAGAGCAACGGCCTTCTAAGCCGTGGGTAGCAGGTTCGAGTCCTGCCGGGTGCGCCATTAGTTTATTAGGTAAGCAATACTCAGTGGTGGCTATAGCTCAGTTGGTAGAGTCCCGGATTGTGATTCCCTCTATCACCGACCACTTATTTTAAATTAAGTGTGCAGAGCGCCCGTAGCTCATCTGGATAGAGCAACGGCCTTCTAAGCCGTGGGTAGCAGGTTCGAGTCCTGCCGGGTGCGCCATTAGTTTAGTAGGTAAGCAATACTCAGTGGTGGCTATAGCTCAGTTGGTAGAGTCCCGGATTGTGATTCCGGTTGTCGTGGGTTCGAGCCCCATTAGCCACCCCATCAGTTTGCAAAGAAACCCCAAGTTTAAAACCTTGGCAGTAAGAAATAGAAAATATGTCGGTGATTAGCGCAGCTTGGTAGCGCATCTGGTTTGGGACCAGAGGGTCAGAGGTTCGAATCCTCTATCACCGACCACTTTTTCTAAACCCATCTAGTAAAACTTCAAGTTCGAATCTAAGTAAAAACCAAAACCAAAATTAATTATCTGTTTTAAATTCATTTTTCATCAAGTCTTAGCTCCAACCAATTTATACCTGTCTTTTTCAATTTATCATGAAAATTAAAACGCTATCAGTCCCTGTTTTTTAGTCGATGTTGTTAATCTTTACATCAACAAAAATATTTAGGACAAATGAATATCGTGGTGGCCAAATTAATTGTTCGCCAAGCAAACAATTAATTAATAGATCAATTTTACAGCAAGATAAATTGTTATTTATACCATTTGCATTAATTATGTGATCTTTTTGTGCCTGAGTAAAATATATTAGAACAAGGCGCTCGATTGACTAATAGCTAGCTATTGAGAGCAACGCCGCTATTGTTTATTTTAATTGGCACAAGTGGGCAATTATTTAATGCAATTGGTATTATATTCTGGGATCACTATAATACCAATTCCGATAATTAACTGATCATTATTAACGGTTAAAACAAATGATAACCGCGTTATTTATTTTCTATCTAGAATGACTACAGACGTAAATAAATGCCTTGTTCTCATCCGTTTTTCCTTGTTAATAAATTGGCCACTAATTTAACGGAATTGGTATAAAGCATGCGCTAATATAAGTTCTTGATAATAAAGTTATTGAGTTTGCGCAGAGGGATGCTGTTACGGTGAGGAAACCTTGACCCATCAGTTGGTGTCGAGCCAAGGCGATACTGAATTAGTTAAATAAACATTAAATGCCTAATTCGTCCATTAGATCTATCTCGCTACTTGATTCGACTGGGATATCAGTAACTTGTGGAGTATTTTGGTGTTGTTCAATTAGCGTGTCTGGATCGTATTCTTGATCCGTGTTTTCAAATTCTTTTATTTGAATGAATTCGGTTTGATCAATAGAGAATTCAAGATAAAAAACATTACCCAGCGCTGTGGTAAACGAAACTCGACGAGAAATTGGCTGGTAAAGGTTTGACTCTATTGAAATAGTGAGTTGTTGGTTAACCGTTAACATTTTTGGTTGGCTTTGATTGATTGATGTTTGCAAATCTTGACTTATCGTGGCAATAAATTTCCCGAGAATTTGATTCATCAATTCACCCATCACATTGCTGACGTCGTCAGATAAGTGATTTTTGGCTAACTCTTCTTCCGGCATGCTCATGCTAATTAGGTAGTCGCGATAAATCTCCATGGCCGACGCCGCGGTGAAGTTGATAATGACTAAACCGGAGAAACCACCGTCAAAAATAACGAAACAACCAATATCTGGTTTTAAACTGGTACGAGCAATTTTCTGAACCATCGCAGCATGATTAATTTGTTTATGGGTTGCTGCGCTTAGTACACCCGAGACCGAATTGCATAATTTCAGCAGGATATCATCGGTTGTTACAACAGTTGTTTTGCTCATTTAATTTTCCGTCCTTTATTGTAATTTAAAAGCCTATATATTAGATAATACACAATAAAAAAAAAATTGAAATCGACAGCAAAGTTCTCAGGTGCTTTGCACCGTCTAATTATGGCGATGGCGTTGATTTTTGGATTAAATAAAGGTTTTTTAGAAAAAAAATCAACCAGCCCTTGATTTTTTGCCTGCGAGCCCTAATAAAGTAGCTTGATGACATTAAACTATATTTACGTGATACTCGACTCTATGGGGTAGCATCGTTATAATGTCGCGTCCGAAATATTAGTCTCGTTACTGTGGAGTATATTAGTCGCCGTTTGGCGCGGTGCTTTCGTAACGTGAAATTTTACATTTATAGTTATTTAACTATAAAGACCGAGCCCGCAGGGCCTATTGATATATTTGAGGTATGCAGATGCAAGTTTCAGTTGAAACGACTCAGGGCCTAGAGCGCCGTCTAACCATTACAGTAGAAGCTAAGCAAGTCGATACTGAAGTAAAAAACCGTCTTGGCCAATTGTCTAAGACTCAGCGTATTGACGGTTTCCGTCCAGGTAAAGTACCTGCCACTGTTATTCGTAAACGTTATGGCGCTGCCGTACGTCAAGAAGTAGCTGGTGAATTAATGCAGCGTAACTTCTACAGCGCTGTTGTAGAACAAAAATTAAACCCAGCTGGAATGCCAGAATTAGATATCGTTAAAAACGAACACGGTGCTGATTTAGAATTTACTGCGACTTTCGAAATTTACCCTGAATTTGAAGTTAAAAACTTAGATCAGGTTAAAGTTGAAAAGCCAATTGTTGAAGTAACTGACAAAGATTTAGAAGAAATGTTAGTGACGCTTACTAAGCAACACGCTACTTTTAAGTCAGTAGCGCGTAAGTCTAAGAAAGGCGATCGTGTTATTCTAGATTTCTCTGGTTCAATTGACGGCGAAGACTTCGAAGGCGGCAAAGCTGAAGACTTCACTTTAAACCTAGGTGAAGAACGCATGATCCCTGGTTTTGAAAAGCAAGTTATCGGCCACAAAGCCGGTGAAGAGTTTGATATCGAAGTAACATTCCCTGAAGATTACCACGCTGAAAACCTGAAAGGTAAATCTGCGGTATTCGCGGTGAACTTAAAGACAGTTGAAGGCCAAACTTTACCAACGCTTGATGACGAATTTGCAGTAAAATTCGGTGTTGAGCAAGGTGGTGTTGAGAAACTTAAAGCTGACGTGCGTAAAAACATGGAACGCGAACTGACTCAATCAGTAAAATCTAACGTTAAGCAGCAAGCTATCGATGGCTTAATCGAAGTAAACGAAATTGAAGTACCAGCTGCGCTAATTAAAGGCGAAGTTGATGTATTACGTCAACAAGCGATGCAGCGTTTTGGTGGTCAAGTTGATCCAGCAAACATGCCACAACTACCTGATGAATTGTTTGCAGAGCAAGCAAAACGTCGCGTTCAAGTGGGTCTGTTACTCGGTGAAATCATCAAAGTGAACAAGCTTGAAGCTAACGATGCACAAGTATCAGAAATGATCGATGGCATGGCAGCGGCGTACGAAGATCCAAAAGAAGTAGTTGACTACTACAACAGCGACGAAAAACTAATGCAGCAAATGAAAGATCTTGCTGTAGAAGATCAAGCAATTGAATTTATTCTTGCAGCAGCGACAGTTACTGAAGCGGCAAAAGCATTTAACGACATGATCCAGCAGCAATCTGCTTAATTAAATCGTTAACATAAAATAAAGCTCGTATGGGGTAACCCATGCGAGTTTTTTGTATTTAGCTGCTATCAACTTATCGTTAAGCAGAATAAAGTTACTACCTGTATGATCAAAAATACTTAATAGCCAAGCTCGAGGCTTTACTGTCATACCAATGCATTACGGTGCTTTTGGTATAGCATTTGACAGTAAGAGCTTGCACGGCGGTCTGTTATTGCGCACACTGATAATAACAGCGAGTGCAAACCAGAGGTTTGGTCGATTAAAATACCCGTTTATGGCAGTGATTTGTTGATTAAAGCCAGTTGTGCATTTAAATCGGCATTAAACTTCAGTGTAAGTAAATTTTTACTTTATATAATCGTTGTTTACAGGTATAAATAATTACATAACAGGAATTTTTAGGGATATAAATCAATGCAAAATAATTCTAATTTGTCACCACAGAACGTTTTAGTACCTATGGTTGTAGAGCAAACGCCTAAGGGAGAGCGTTCGTTTGATATTTATTCACGTTTGTTGAAAGAGCGTGTTATTTTTTTGGTTGGCCAGGTTGAAGACAATATGGCTAACCTTGTGGTTGCTCAATTGTTATTTCTTGAAGCTGATAATCCAGATAAAGATATTTTCCTATATATCAATTCGCCAGGCGGTTCTGTAACAGCAGGCATGGCTATTTACGATACAATGCAGTTTATTAAGCCAAACATCAGCACCGTTTGTATTGGTCAAGCTGCTAGCATGGGCGCATTTCTATTAGCAGGCGGCGCGAAAGGCAAACGTCATTGTTTACCTAACTCTCGCGTAATGATTCATCAGCCACTTGGCGGGTTCCAAGGCCAAGCTTCTGATATTGCTATTCATGCACAAGAGATATTAGGCATTAAGAATAAATTAAATAGCTTGCTGGCTGAACATACTGGCCAAGAAATTGAAATAGTTGAAAAAGACACTGATAGAGATAACTTTATGAGTGCTCAGCAATCAGTTGATTATGGTTTAGTCGATTCAATTTTGACTAAACGTTAATTGGTTTAAAGTCTCCTTTTGCACACCCGAGTGTTGGGTTTCGGCTCAGTTTGTAATACACTCGTAATATAAATATTTTATCCAGTGAGGGTACTCAATGACCGACACCACCAAAGGCGATAGCGATAGCAAAACACTGCTATATTGTTCTTTCTGTGGCAAAAGCCAACACGAAGTTCGTAAGTTAATTGCTGGTCCTTCTGTCTATATATGTGATGAGTGTGTTGATTTATGCACTGACATAATTACAGAAGAAGTAAAAGAAAAGATCGAAGCGAGCGAGTCAGATAAACTGCCTACGCCACATGAAATTCGTGCTAATTTAGACGATTATGTGATTGGTCAGCAACATGCGAAAAAAGTGTTATCGGTGGCTGTCTATAATCACTATAAGCGTTTGCAAAACGCTGATAAGTCTCAAGGCGTTGAGTTAGGCAAAAGTAATATCTTACTCATTGGTCCGACGGGTAGTGGTAAAACGCTATTGGCTGAGACAATGGCAAGAATGTTAGACGTGCCTTTTACCATGGCTGATGCGACCACGCTAACCGAAGCCGGTTATGTCGGGGAAGATGTTGAAAACATCATACAAAAGTTGCTGCAAAAGTGTGATTACGATGTCGAAAAAGCGCAACGTGGTATTGTTTACGTAGATGAAATTGATAAAATTTCACGTAAATCAGACAACCCGTCAATTACCCGTGATGTTTCAGGTGAAGGCGTGCAACAAGCACTGCTTAAGCTGATTGAAGGAACAATTGCCGCGGTACCTCCACAAGGGGGCCGTAAGCATCCACAGCAAGAATTTTTACAGGTCGACACCTCTAAAATATTGTTCATTTGTGGTGGCGCTTTTTCAGGCTTAGACAAAGTGATTGAGCAACGCGCTCATACGGGCTCTGGCATTGGTTTTGGCGCGCAGGTTAAAGACGTTAACAAACAGAGTTTATCGGATACCTTTGCTAAGGTTGAGCCGGAAGATTTAGTGAAGTATGGTCTTATTCCTGAGTTTATCGGTCGATTACCCGTTGTGGCGACATTAACTGAGTTAGACGAAGAAGCATTAATTCAAATTCTTTGTCAGCCTAAAAATGCACTTACTAAGCAATACGCTGCGTTATTGGCATTGGAAGGAGTCGAGCTTGAATTTAGAGAAGACGCCCTAACAGCTATTGCTGCCAAGGCGATGTCTCGTAAAACAGGTGCGCGTGGTTTACGTTCAATCGTTGAGCAAGTATTGCTCGATACGATGTATGACTTGCCATCGATTGAAGGTGTGGTTAAATGTGTTATCGATGACTCGGTAATAAAGGGTGAATCTGCCCCGATTTTAATCTATGAAAACCAGTCTAAAACAGCCTCAGCTCAAGATTAATTTTAAGCTGAGCACAAAAAAGGAGCCATCGGCTCCTTTTTTTTATCTTCAAGAAAAGACCTAGGCCAACTCTGATCATTGTAGGTGCAAAGCACATGATATGACCACCGTGTTCTGCTAGCGCCTCTTACCTGAACCCTATAGACAACAGCGTTATTGATTTTCTATGTAGGGTGACAACACTAATAAATAAACTCTCTGTTCTCATTCGCTTTCCTTACTATCAACTGACTCGTCATTTAATACCATTGGCTCTGTTCGCCTTAAGTATTGCTATGTGTAAAATCGATTGAAAGTCTTGGTATTTTGTCAAGCAAGTTTGAGTAATAGCTATTACTCAATCGAGCGCCTTGTTCTAATATATTTTGCTCAGGCACAACAAGATCACATAATTAATGCAAATGGTATTAATTAATGGGGGTGGCTATGTTCACCTTAAATGTTGCTATGTGCATAGTCGATTGAAAGTGTTGGTGTTTGGTAAAGCAAGCTTGAGCAGCATGTTCTTACGTGGATGTAAGGTATTAGGCCAATGCAGGAGCTATTGCCAAGATAATGCTCCAGAGCCCCGAACGAAGGCAGAACTCTGATGCGCAGCATCAAGAAGTCGGCCGAAGTAGCGATGGGTTTGCGACGACTTGCTGTTCAAATCGCAACACTTTAGTGCAACATAGAAAATGGTATTAAATACTTAATGTAACCATTTTAATGGTGGTGACTAAAAAGCTGCAACCAATTAACAACGTTGTGCCAGCGACCACTTGGCTTAAGCGGTTTTTAGTAAAGAAAAGCAGTGAAAAGTTAGCTATAGCCGTTGTTACTAAAGCTATAAGTCCGTATTGCCAACCGTGTAGTGTTACCCATAATACCCCGGTAAAGGCTAAGCTAACAATGCCGATGATGCGACATAGGCTTGCGATTTGCTGGGTAAACAATGGGTTTTTTTGTTGAGAGGACTTAGGATCCCCTAACGAAACGAATATGAGTATGCTGGAGTAGAATGTTGTAATGAGTAACCAAATCATTAGAGAGCCCTTAATTATCCCTTAGTGATAATCATTATCATTTAGATCTTGGTCGTTGTCAATCATTGTTCATCAGCTTGCGATGAATCTTTTTTAAACTTATTAAAATATAAGCTACTGGAGGTTTATAGCATTCCAGTAATAGCAAGAAAACCAGACGCTTGGCCTTGGCAATGCAATGGTTCGGCTAGTTTGTGCTTGATTACTATCAAGCTACAACACATATCTCGTTATATCCTGACTCAAAATTGACTTAAAATTAAGCAAAGCACTTGACAATCTTTACTCATTTGGCCATCTTTAAATCTCTTACGCGCTAAGTTCCGGCTGTAAAACTTACGCATCTATTTTAATATAGAACTAATATAAACGTAGTATCCATTGCATTAGGAACCTTGATGACAATATATGCTATTAAACGCCTGCACTTTACGCCAAAGTATTTAGTTTTGATGGTGTTTGGTTGGTCTTTTATTAGTGCGAATGTCCGGGCCGACCAACCGCTTAATGACATTAACATTTCCGCAGTTCAAACTGACTATATGGCCATGAATAATACCGATCTGTCATTTTGGCTCAATCAATATATCGGGGTCGGGCTTGATCAGCGGCAATTAAACTTAGCGAATAAAGACGAAGCAGTAACAGCGACTAATTTGGTGATTGGTACCCAGGTTTATGATCGCTTTATTGTGTCAGGAAATGCCGGGCTTTTATCGTGGTCAGCCAATAATAATGAATATATTTTGTCGAAACAGCCCGATTCTCTTTACTGGGGACTTTCTACTCATTGGCGCTTAAATAAGCGAATTTCACTTAAGGCACAATGGCAGCAGATTGAATTTAAGAAAAAAGAGCAAAGGTTATTGATGGGTATTGATGTAAAACTAAACTTCTAACTAAACTTCTTACTAAGCAGCTTGCATAATGTGCTCCCCCTATCAAGGGCTCTATGTGGACCTTGATAGGGAGGAAAATTCGCTACTCAGGTAATTAGCTCATTGCATTAATTAATAGCGCACTAATCTCACTGCCTGCCGCGAGGGTTTTCTCGCGATCGTTGCCACCGTCTTCATTAGTATTTAAAAATGGTGCAATCTCAACCATATCTGCCCCCGTTATTTTAAAGGCTTTCGCCAATTGGCTCAAAATAGTGACAGCTTGGCTTGGTGATAGTCCGTCGGGCTCTGGCGTGCCTGTTGCTGCTGCGTAATGCGCATCTAGTGCATCAATGTCAAAACTTACGTACAGCTCTTCAATACCATTGGCCTGAAGCTTTTCAATCACCTCACTAACAACAGTTTGAGCGCCGCGTTGATTGATGTCTTTGGTCCAGTACTGACGAACCCCAAAGGTTGACTCCCAATGCTCACGTGGCTTGCCCGATGAACGGATCCCAAATTGAAAGGCCATATCACGGCTTGGTAAATCGTCGAGGATGTGGGTAACCCAAGAGCCAAAACAGATGTCGATGCCTAAACGCTCAACCAATAAATCGGTATGAGCATCAAAATGGATTAGCGCGACCTTTTTACCTTGGGCTTTTTTTGCTTTTAAGTAGCTTTTTACCAGTGGGTAACTGACTGAGTGATCACCACCGATGGCAAAAAGGTTTTTGTTTGGAAAAGTCTGATAAAAATCGTCACAAAAATCTTCGGTAATAGATAACGGGCTTACCGGTAAATTTGAATTAGCATCGCCGTAAAGCGCTTTACGACAATTGCTGATAGTCGCTTGATTGAGATATTTATCATGCAGCAGGTGAGGAATGACGCGAATATCACCCAGATCAAAATAATCGGTTTTAAATTCACTCGCGATCAATGCCTGGCGTAAAAAGAGTGGTCCCCAGTTAGCGCCACGTAAAATGCCACCACCTGTATCACTGCAAACACCTAATAGGGCGGGGCGGTTGTCTTGTGCCAGCTCGGTAATTTGTTGCTGCCATGCTTGCTCAACATTTTCAGTTGAACCATAAAGGTGATTATGCAGGGACGCTTTACGTTCTTGCGCCGTATTAACCGTAAATACCCCATTGCCTGGTGGGCAAAGGCATTGATTTATTTTTGTCTGTAATTGTGACCAATTAGTCATAAGGACTCCTGCGAATGTTACAAATATCGGGCTATTTAATCAGAAGTCTCAACTTTATCAAGTGTCACTTGGCCATGGCGCTTACACGTAATGAATGGCTATGCGCATTTACGAGTAACTATGCAAAAGGTAGCAGATAATGGCTGCAATCGTGCCAATTGCAGCATAAAAATCAAAGTTAATTTATTTTGTTTTTTGTTAACACTAGGATAAATTCCGAATCAATTGACTGGGTGATAATGTCATTAACTGTCGGCAGGCCCTAGTGCCAACCAGCGCAACAAAAACAGCGCCGCCAAGCGTTGCCAGCAACCATAAGTAAGGGTGCGGCTGCCAAATCATTTCAATGATATAGGTTTGAATTAACCATAACGCTAACTCAGTGGTTAAGCTGGCAATAAAACCGGCTAATGCACCCATCATCAAAAACTCTAATCTAATCGCCTGTTGCAGCAGTTTTTTGCTCGCGCCTAACGTTCGCATAATCACTAAATCTTGATGACGCTGTTGGTAACTTGCTTGAATTTGAACTAACAAAACCAATAAACAGGCGCAAACCACTAACACCATGATATACATCAGCGCGAGGGCGACATGTTCAATAATGGTCTGCAGCTTATTAATGATTCGGTTAACCTTGATTACTGACAGGGTTGGATAACTTCGCAGTAACTTATCGAGCATCGGGTGTTGGTCGCGCGGTAAATAAAACGACGATATATAGGTTGAAGGTACATGCCCAAGTGCCGCGCGATTAAATATCAGTAAAAAATTCGGGCTCATGCTGCGCCAGTTTACTTTTCGAATGTTGCTTACTCGTGCGGTTAACTCGTCTTGTCCGATTAAAATAGTCAGCTGATCGCCCAGCACAATAGATAACCGCTTGGCGACGCCTTGCTCAATTGACACTAAATGTTCGGTTTCATCACCTTGCCACCATTGTCCGGCAATTAACGGGTTATTGGTCGGCCTGTTGGTACGCCAGGTTAAATTTAATTCGCGGCCAAAGCCTTTGCGGCCAGTGTTGTTGCTGGCTGTTGGTTGCTTGTTTTCACTGTCATAGCCACTAATTTTGTCTTGGTTGATTGCTGAAACCCGACCACGGGTTACCGGGTACAGATCGCTATTTTTAATCTGATGTTGCTTCATCAAGGCCTTAATTGGGCCGATTTGATCTGGGGTGATATTCGCTAAAAAATGATTAGCGCCATCACTTGGGATCTGTTTGCGCCATTCATCAACCAACTCATTGTTAAGCAGAGTAATAACTAACATCAGCATAATCGCTACCGCAATACTGGCTATTTGGCTGCTTGCTTGCATTGTTCGCTGGTGCAGCGAACTAATGGCTAGCTGCCATGGGCTGGCGGCGTTAAATTGGCGTCGATGTAATAGGCCAATAAAAACGGCAGCCAAGACACTTAATAGCAGGCCCGTGATGACCGCGACCAACCAAATAATAAAACTAAGGGTGAAATTTCTGCTGTAGAGCCACAGCAAACAAAATATCGCGACTGAAAAAATAGCACCGTTGAGCCAGCGGTTATTTTTACCACTGATGAGGTCGCGTTTTATCACTCGCATGACCGGCACTTTAAACAGTTTTATCATTGGTGTGACACTAAACATCACAGTGCATATTAGCCCGGTTAATATACTTATTACGACGGCATTTACACTAACGCCTGGCAAGTCTTGCGGTAAACTCTGGGGTAAGTAATAGCCGACTAACGCAAAGGCTGATTGCTGCAAGGCATAACCTGTGATCAAACCAATGGCTATACTGCCACCCAGGATAGTTGCGAGTTGAAAGGTGAATATTTTAACGATAATTCGATCCGGTGTGCCTAAGGTTTTTAATAAGGCGACGGTGTCTAGTTGGCGCTGACTATAGCTTGATGCCGTGACAAAAATAGCCGTTGCGGCGAGAATAATACCTAATAAACTCGCTAGCATTAAAAAACGACTAGCGCGCTCTAACGCGTGACCTAGTGGTGATCGCTCATTTTTGATGTCTTGCCAGCTTTGGTTGCTTTGCAGTGACGGTTTTATTGCCCGGTAGTACGATTTTAACTGGGCATCAGTGCCGCTAAATAAATAGCGATATTGTAATCTCGCGCCAGGCTGAACAATTTCGGTTGCCGCAATATCGGCTAAATTAATAATAATGCGGGGGGCCATCGCAAATATGTTTAAGGTCGCGTCGGGTTCAAAGGTAATAATGCCCGAGATAATAAAATCTGACTCACCAATAGCGACTTGGCTGCCAATGCTAGCGTTTAATTTTATCAGAATTTCAGGCGCAACCCACACCTCTCCGCGCGGTGGTGGGCCGGAAATAATGGCGCCCTGTTGCTCTAGTCTGACGTTAGTTAACGGCTGCTGACTAACTCGCAGTTGGCCCCGTAATGGATAAGGACCCGCAATCGCTTTGCTATTGCTTAAGGTCATTTCTTGATCACTAAAGACCACCGAGTTAAACGTTAAATATTGGGCGTGACGCAATGCATAATTGTTCGCTTGCTTTAATAATGATTCGGGCAGGGGGTGGGCCGATGACAATACCCGATCGGCGGCTAAAAAATCACTGCTTTTTTGAGTCAACGCTAAATTTAAACGTTCGCCAAAACCGCTTAACGAAAATACCGAACTAACCGCCAGCACAATTGCGACTATCAAAATAGTTAATTCACCACGTTTTAGCTGCTTTATTAGCATTTGTTTTGCAGGTTTAAACCACATTGGATAGCTCTTTTTCGGTGTTAATTATGGTGCCACAATCCATGTTCAATACACGTTGGCAATGACTTGCAAGTTTTTGATCGTGGGTAACTAATACCAAGGTGGTTAAATGCTGACGGTTTAGCTTGAACATTAGCTCGCTGATCCGCTGACCATTCTCACTGTCTAGGTTACCGGTCGGCTCGTCAGCGAATAATATTTTAGGCGCGCTAATAAACGCCCGCGCCACTGCCACACGTTGTTGTTCGCCACCAGACAATTGATTTGGGTAATGATTAGCGCGCTCGCTTAGGCCAACGTCAGCAAGTAACTGACGCGCTTTTTTCTCGGCATCTGCAATATTAGCCAGTTGCGCTGGCAGCATAATGTTTTCTAGCGCGGTTAAGGCCGGTAACAGTAAAAAAGACTGAAAAATAAAGCCAACTTTCTTTCTGCGTTCATTGGTTCGTTGCTCTTCATCTAACTGATGCAATGGCGCGCCATCGAGGAATACTTGACCTTGGCTAGGTGAATCTAAACCAGCAAGTAAACTCAGTAAAGTCGACTTGCCACAGCCCGATGTGCCAACGATGGCGATTGATTCACCCCGTTTGACTGTAAATGAGATAGACTTGAGTATTTCTAATGGGGCATTATTGACCCTAACTTGCTTACTAAGGTTGTTCACTATAATGATATCTTGTTGCTCGGCAATGGCGCGAGCGGGTGCTTGCATGCTGCTTGTGGTTCGTTCCATCATCTGTCATACCCTAACTAAACTGTTGTTGTGTTTTTGGTTGGTATTACCGGCGCATGCCAACAATATTTTACTCTTAGGTGATAGTCTCAGTGCTAGCTATGGAATGCAAGCGAGTGAAGGGTGGGTGATGCTGGCGCAACAGCAATTAGACAATGACGATCAAGATATTAATTTAATCAATTTCAGTGTGAGTGGTGAAACAACTGCCGGTGGTCGGCTGCGTTTATCTCAGCTATTAGCGACACATAAAATCGACATTTTGTGGATTGAATTAGGGGGTAACGATGGGCTTCGCGGTTACCCTATTCGTACGATCAGTGATAATTTGCGGCACATGATTAAGTTAGCTCAAGCTCAGCAGATTAAAGTTATTTTAACTCAAATTGATATTCCCCCCAATTTAGGGCGGCGTTATTTATCGTTATTTCGAGATATTTTCCCCAAAGTTGCCAAGCAAACGCAAAGTGACTTAATGCCATTTTTCATTAAGGATGTGGTGTTAGATAAAACGTTAATGCAAGCCGACGGTATTCACCCTAATCGAGCTGCGCAGCCGATTATTGCCAACGTAGTGGTGAATTTTTTGACCCAGTATTTATCGAATTAATGACATAATCCAAGATCGAATACGGCGGATATAAGTTCACACTTAATATCCGCCGTAAATAACAGGCGATAGCTGATTGTTACTTGACCTGAGTTCTGGATAAGAGTTTTGTTGGGCTAATTCGCTTATCCGGTATTGAGATTACTTATACAGTGGGAATTTGTGACAAAGCTGCATAACCTGCTCAAGTACCTGCTGTTCAGCTGCGCTATTATCATCTGGGTTATTAACCAGACCATCGAGCACATCACCAATCCATTGACCAATTTTTTCAAATTCTTGGTGGCCAAAGCCACGACTGGTTCCCGCTGGAGTGCCCAAGCGGATACCCGAAGTTACCATCGGCTTTTCACTGTCGAACGGAATACCATTTTTATTACAAGTAATGCCTGCGCGTTCTAGGCTCTCTTCTGCGCGGTTGCCTTTAAGCCCTTTAGGGCGTAAATCAACCAGCATTAAATGGGTGTCGGTACCGTCGGTTACGATATCACAACCACGTTGCTGCAACGTTTCGGCTAATACTCGAGCATTGCTTAATACTTGCTTGATGTAAGCGTGGAACTCAGGCTCCATCGCTTCGCCCAATGCGACGGCTTTGGCCGCAATAACGTGCATTAATGGACCACCTTGCAGTCCTGGGAATACTGCTGAATTAATCTTTTTCGCAATATCAGGGTTATTGGTTAGGATCATGCCACCACGAGGGCCACGTAAGGTTTTATGGGTCGTTGTCGTAACAATATCAGCATAAGGCAACGGGTTTTGGTGATGGCCTGTCGCCACTAAACCGGCAATGTGCGCCATGTCGACCATCAATAAAGCGCCGACTTCATCGGCAATCGCTCTAAACTTAGCAAAGTCTATTTGGCGCGGAATAGCCGAACCACCGGCGATAATTATTTTAGGTTGATGCTCTTTAGCCAAGGTCAGTACTTGATCATAATCTACGCGCAGGTCGTCTTTTTTAACCCCGTATTGAATTGCGTTAAACCACTTACCCGATTGTGCCGGGCGTGCGCCATGCGTTAGGTGACCGCCAGCGTCAAGTGACATGCCAAGAATAGTGTCTCCTGGTTGCAGTAACGCCAGCATAACCGCGCCATTGGCCTGAGCACCGGAATGTGGTTGAACATTAACAAATTGAGCATCAAACAGTTGCTTAGCACGTTCTATGGCGAGTTCTTCAACCAGATCAACGTATTCACAGCCACCGTAATAACGACGCCCAGGATAACCTTCGGCATATTTATTGGTTAATACGGTCCCCTGAGTTTCCATCACCGCTTTAGAGACAATATTTTCAGATGCAATTAGTTCTATTTGACGCTCTTGGCGAGTATTTTCTAGTTCGATCGCCGCCTGGACCGCACCGTCGGTTACCGCTAGGCTCGACGAAAAAAAGTGCTCTAATTCATACGATGTATATGTGCTTTTCATTATTATTATCCTTGCTCGGGGCCACTAAACAGCTTTTATTGGTATTACACCGCTGGTTATCCCGTTGGCATTATTATCAAACCTTCCACTGTGGCATTATCAAACAGTCACGGTATTGAATATTAATACCTAAAATATTTAAATATTAGGTACTCGTTTGATGTTGAATGTCGGCCAATAGTTCAGCCGTGTCTATTTAACATGGTTTAAACATACCAGCCTTGGTTTCCTTGATCAACCAAAAATTTCCAATAGGAAACTTATTGCTGGTTAGTTGTTGTTGGGCTGTCGTTATGTTAATGGTTTAGTGACATACGGCTTCTTTGCTCTCGTTGGATGTGTAACAATCTAAAGTAATTGAAATGCTTGATGGAAACGAATAAATGAGTGAACAGCCTAGTACCGATACTTATCCGTCGATGACGGTGGAAAATAGTAAGCAAGAGGTTCGGCCTGTTGAGCAAATTAGTATCGGCAAGCATGTTAAAGCTATTAGAACGACTAATAAATTGACCCTTGAAGAGGCGAGCAAGCGTACAGGTTTGGCGCGCTCGACTATTTCTAAAATTGAAAATGAGCAGATCTCTCCCACTTTTTCGGTGATGCAAAAGCTGGCTAATGGTTTAGATATCGAGCTGCCGCAACTCTTCACTAAACCTAAGCAGGTTCAGGCTACTGGCCGCAAAGACATTACCAAAAATGGCGCTGGCACTCCGCATCTTACTCCAACTTATGAGCATGAATTACTGGCTGCACAATTTAGTCATAAAAAGATGATGCCTTACAAAAGTCGAATTCATGCCCGCTCATTTGATGACTTTGGCGAATGGATCCGTCATCAAGGCGAAGAGTTCTTATTGGTATTAGAAGGCGAGGTTCAGTTTCTGACTGAGTTTTACGAGCCGGTTAACTTGCGAGAGGGAGACAGTGTTTATTATGACGCGACGATGGGGCATTTGATTGTTTCAGTAAGCGAGCAAGACGCCCACACCTTATGGGTTACTTCTAAAAGTTAGCCAAGATAAATATGAAGAGCGCGCCTCATGCTGCGCTCTATTGAGCAGCCTTTTCCTTTCTTGTTTTCTTCCAATCATTATTTGTTTTTTGTATATCTTTGTTTAGTAATGATTGTATCGATCGCACTCAAAGTCATTCTGACTTTAAATATGATGCTGAGCATTGTGATGTCAGAGATTGATTGCGCGGCTTGCTCTGCTTCCAATGACGCTAAAAAAGATGCTTAGCGCCCAGATTAAATTGACCACTTACATAATGCAACAGCTATTAATCACCAGTATTACCGTTTTTAAAACGGATTGTATCGCTGGCTTTATTAATAGCAGTACTTTATTGCTGCTGGCTAGGTTGAAATTTTAGTACTCAAACCAATATTGATCTAACGCATTGTTATTTAGTGTGTTTTTCTGTCTTTTATTATGTTGGTTAATTCTTGTTGAAAATTAAGGTTGAAATTTGTACTAATTTTGCTTATTTTGTTTCCTATCGGAAACATTTGATTTAATTTTGTTTTTTGTTTCCGTTTGCGTCATTAATGGTTCTTCGGTTAAGGCCGAACTCAAATAAAATATAATAATGTAATGAGGACTGTATGGAATTTCTAACAAATATAATATCGAGTATTAATAGTATCGTTTGGGGAGTACCGATGCTGGTGATGATACTGGGTATCGGTTTATTTTTAACCCTTGGCTTGCGTTTAATGCCAATTTTAAAGCTTGGCACAGGTTTTAAGTTACTGTGGCAAGGACGAATTCCTGATAAGGATAAGCAAAAGGCTGGTGAAATAAGCCCGTTTAATGCATTAATGACCTCTTTGTCTGCAACGATAGGTACCGGTAATATCGCAGGGGTTGCTACGGCCATTTTCCTTGGCGGCCCGGGTGCTTTATTTTGGATGTGGTGTACAGCCTTGCTGGGCATGGCCACTAAATTTGCCGAAGCGGTACTGGCGGTAAGGTACCGAGAAGTGGATGCTAATGGTAATCATGTCGGCGGGCCGATGTATTACATCAAAAATGGTTTGGGCAGTAAGTGGGCGTGGTTAGGCACCGCTTTTGCGGTCTTTGGCGCGATTGCTGGTTTTGGTATTGGTAATACCGTGCAGGCAAACTCAGTCGCTAATGCGATTGAGTCAACCTTTGGTGTTGCTCCCCTCGTCACGGGGATCGTAATGATGGTACTGGTTGGGTTAGTGTTAATGGGCGGTATTAAGCGCATTGGTGATGTCGCGGGTAAATTAGTCCCGCTAATGGCTACTTTTTATATTGCGGCCGGTGCGATTGTCTTAATTATTAATATCTCTGAAATACCAGCCGCCTTTGCGTTAATCATCAATAGTGCGTTTACCGAAACTGCCGCTGAAGGTGGTTTTGCTGGCGCTGCTGTTTGGGCTGCTATTCGTTTCGGTGTGGCACGTGGGGTGTTTTCAAACGAAGCTGGTTTAGGCAGTGCACCCATTGCTCATGCGGCAGCGCAAACTAAAAACCCGGTTGCTCAGGGTTTGGTCGCGATGTTAGGTACATTCATTGATACCCTGATTGTTTGCTCTATTACTGGTCTTGCGATTATTGTGACCGGTGAGTGGACGTCAGGTGCTACTGGCGCTGAGTTAACGTCGAACGCTTTTGCTAGTGCAATACCTGGCGGTAATTACATTGTTGCTGTTGCGTTATCAGTATTTGCTTTCACCACTATTTTAGGTTGGAGTCTATACGGTGAGAAATGTGTGCAATATCTATTTGGCGTGAAAGCTATTATGCCATTTCGTATCTGCTGGGTGTTGGTTGTGCCAATTGGCGCGGCCGGTTCACTTGAGTTTATTTGGCTACTTGCCGATACGATGAATGCGTTAATGGCGATACCTAACTTGATAGCGCTGGGCTTATTAAGTCCGGTAGTCTTTAAGTTAACGCGTGAATACTTTGCCTCTAATGGTGCTGAGCCTGCAGAGCTCATGGCACAGAAGAAGTAGCAGCGATAGAGGTTTTGATATAAGCCGCCGTTAGGCGGCTTAGTAATGTCTTACGCATAAAGAAAATCTTCATCAATCCTGTGCTAGGTTCTTGCTGCGCGTTCGCTGCAAGATTAAACTTGTTTACGCACTTTTATATTTGCAACATAGCGGCGTGTTGACTCAATTAAACTGGTTTCGATTGCATGCTTATCACGGCTAAGACCCCAAAGAGCTAAAATAAATAGACTATACAAGCTAACGCCGAGCAACAATTTAAACAATAGTAATAAGCCGGTGCTCAGGTTAAAAGCATCGGATATATTAATAACGATTGCATACATTAACAGGCCAGAGATAACGGGTCGCCAAATCGCATTAATTATCTGCTTAAAGCTAACATCGCAAAGTCTGGTCACTAGGCTCGAGACCAAAAAGAACATTATCACGCCAATAATCGCTCGTGAGTAGGCGATGCCTAGTAAGCCAAATGCTGAATAAGCAGGGTAGAGGCTTAATATCGTGATGATAGCTTGGCACCAGAATATATAGGCAGTGTATTTAACATTGCCGTTAATAGTGAGTAAGTTGCCTGAAATCCCATAAAGCGCAGTACACATAGCAAAAAACACCAACGCTTCAACTAACGGCACCACCGGCAACCATTTGTCACCACCTAAAAACAATGGAATAAGTTCATGAGAGACCGCGCCAAAGCCCAGCGCAACAGGAACGGAAATGATGGCCATAAAAGATAGGGCTTTGAGGTAAGCTTCAATAAGTTGTTGATGATTATCTTTTATTTTGGCTAATCCGGGTAATAAAGCTCGAGAAAAGGGCAGCTGTACTTCGGATATTGCAATAAAGGAGAGCTCGGTGCTCCATTTGTAATAGCCGATGTTGGTCGGTGTTGCCAGCGCTGACAATACAATTATATCGCCTTCAGTTGAAATGTAATTAGCGATATTTCTGATTAAAATCCATTGCGAAAAACCCCATATATCGGAAAACTTAGTTAAGGTAAGTCGTGGCCGATAATCAATTATACAATAGCTAATAACGACTTTTATCAGGCTATTGAGCAAGCTTGCAACCACCAGTGCATAATAAGACTGATAGTAAAACGCCAGCCCTATCGTGATAATCGTGCCAAAAACTTTTGGCGTTACATTGTATGAAAAGTCTTTGGAAAAATTCATTTCTTTGTGGAACTTGATGGTTCCGATATTTTCAAAGCCTTGAATAAACGTAGCCAACGCGATGATTAAACAGATCTCTTCTATTCTTGAATCACCATAGGCTTGGGCTATCTGCGGGGCAAAAACAGAGATTAACGCAGCGATAATAATGGCTTGAATTATTCTTATGGTCCAAGCTGTATTAAAGTGCTCATCACTGGCTTTATTATTTTGAATTAAAGCCCAGTTGACACCAAATTCAAATAATAAAGAGACAAACCCCAGTACGACCATCACGGTAGCAACCAACCCAAAATCTTCCGGTACTAACAGGCGGGCTAATACGGCTGAACTAATGAAGCCTAAGCTTTTAATGCTCCAGCGCATCGCCATATACCATTTAGTGCCGTGAGCAACTGCTTGGGATAGCGACTTGTTATCGGGGTTGCTCATGGCTCTTGTTTAGTCAATAGTGCTAAATCGAGCAATTTTTTTACGGGCATATTTCATATTCCTTATGATGACAAACAAGCCATTAAGATCCCTTGGCATGAATAATGTGTTAACTAACCTGAGTACAGGTTAACTAAAATATTAGTACATATTTTAGTTAACAAATTATTTAATATAGATTTAATTGCTCCGATTGTGAAAAGGACTAAACCAATAAGCTTATTCTATGATCATTGATTAAAATAAGCCGAGCTGAGCCGCCGTAATTTGATCAAACGACAGGTCAACAAAGGGTAATATGCCATCGGCAATTGGCAATAATTGCTTATCAATATAATGCTGATAGTCAATTGGGCTGGTCGCGTATTCGACTGGTTCGGGGCCATTAATCGTGATGACATAATTAATGGTGCCATGATTTTGATATTGCAATGTGCGACCTAATTTTTCATTCTGCTCATCTGCTAAGCGCGCCGCTTTAACTTGCGGCGGAATATTTTTGACATAATGTGACAGTTTGCGCCTAAGCCGTTTACTATAAACCAACTTGTGATCGTATTGGCCTGTTTGGGTTTTTTCTAAAGTATCTAGTACCAAAGGTCGTGGATCTTGGTCATCAAACACAAGTTGGTAAAGTTGCTGCTGAAAATCTTGCGCTAATATTGTCCAATCACTGCGCACGCTTTCCAAGCCTTTAAAGACTAACTCGGACTTACCATTATTATTTAACAGACCCGCGTAACGTTTTTTGCTGCCGGTTTCGCTGCCGCGGATCTTTGGCATTAAAAATCGCGCAAACAGTGTTTCAAATTGCAGTTCCAAATGGCAATCTAGTTGATGCTCTTGAGCAATAAGTTGCTGCCAACGTTGATTAACGTCATCGGCTAGTTGCTGACCTATTTTGTTGGCTTGTGTGGCATTATATTGCGGGCCGATAAGTACAAATACCGAATCGGTATCGCCATAAATTACGTCAAACTTTTCTTCAATCCATTGGGCTGTTTGCTGGATTATTTGATGACCCCGCATCGTGATTGAGCTGGCCAGTCGGGTATCGTAAAAACAGCAGCCACCAGAACCTAGCACGCCATAGAATGAATTCATGATTATTTTTATCGCTTGCGATTTCGGATGATCTTTTTGTTGTTTGGCCTGATCACGCTGTTGCCATAAGTTGGTGATGATTTGGGGTAAAAAATGTTTATCGCGTGAAAATTTTGCCTGCTTAAAACCGTCAATAGCATGCTCTGGCGCTGCTAATCCCTCGATAAGCCCCATCGGATCTATTTTAAAGGTCCGGATAATTGATGGGTACAGGCTTTTGAAGTCGAGCACCAAAACGTTGTGATATAAACCCGGTTGTGAATCCATGACATAACCACCGGGGCTGGCTAAACCGCCGTCGGGTGGGAGGTTCGGGGCAATATAACCAGCGCGATGTAATTTAGGTAAATACAAATTAGTAAAAGCGGCGACTGAGCCTCCCACACGGTTGAGCGGTAAACCTGTTAACTTGGTTCTAAAGATTAAAAACTCAAGTAATTGGGTGTGCTCGAATATATCGCTAACGAGGCGGCAGTCTTCTAAGTTATAGGCTGCCAGTGCCAGTTTGTCATGTTTGAAATTGTGATTTATTTCAGCCATGCGATTATGGACATCATCGGTGTGCTTGCCCCGGCCCAATAAACTATGACCAACAAAATCGAGGCTAAAGCTGGCAAAATGATAAGTCGCGGTTTTTAAGGCATCAATACCATCGATAACCACACGTCCGGCAATGTTAATATAGCCGTTATTATCGTTGTGTGAATCACGCCAGTGGGCAAAAGCTTGACCACGGCCTAGTCGTAATTTCATGCCATTGTATTGGGCGCGCTTAATTAGCAATCTAAAATCAAAATTAATCACATTCCAGCCAATGATAATATCAGGATCTGTTTCAGCGATGGTAATTTCTAATTGCTCTAACAGTTCACTTTCATCCTTTACCCACTGGATATAGGAGGGGCCATCTTGCGGGGGGCCAATCATGAGCACCCGTGAAAAATCACGTTGGTGAAAACCAATACTGTAAAGTTCGCCATGTTGGGAGCATTCAATATCAAGCGACAGTACGGTTAATTGTGGCTGGTAATCGCTGGGACGTAGCTTGACGTTGTGATATTGGGTGTAACCAATGTTTGGCTGTGCCGTGGCATTAAACTCGATGCCGCCACAAATAAACCGCTCCATTAAGTAGCGCTGGTCAAGACTTATATCGCTTTCATAAATAACCAGACCGGCTTGGCGCAACACACTTTTGGCCGAGCGGGCATCTTTTATATTGCTAAAATAGAGTCCAGAAATCGGGCTGAAATCAAATCGGGTTAACGCCAGAGATTTACAGTGGTGATTAATTCGATGACGGTTTAATAACTCGACAGCTAAGTCTACTTGCTCATTACTAATAAAAAACAGCGGCGATTGGTCATTGATAATCAGCTTAACCGGACCGTGATCGGTAATAAGCCACAGTAATATTTGCGACTTGCCATTGATATCGATGGCTTGTTGAGTCAGTAAAAAACCAGAGTGAGCTGTCATATTGTTTGAGTTAGGTGACGGGGCATAGATTTGATTATAAATTAAATTTGGCTGCGAGTAAGCTCTTTGTCGCGACAATAAGGGGGATATATCGACGAGCTAAGCGCGAATAACAGCCAGCTCGTCAACAATATTGGCCTTTAAATCGAGTAGTCGATTACTTGATAACCCAATGCTTCGAGCTGTGGTTTTAAGGTGAGGGCATCACCCACTACCACCATAAACATTTGTTCAAAATCGAGATGCTTTTTCGCTAAGGCATTAATTTCATCTGCGCTAATGGTTGAAACTATGTCTGAACGCTGTTTAACAAACGTTGGGCTTAAGTCGTATTCTAACATTTGGGCTAAAAAGCTCAGCTTAGCGCTTGGGGTTTCGTAGCGCAGGGCATCACGTTGGTTAATTGCACTGCGCATAAAGGCAAGTTCGTCAGGCGTAATTCCTTTGTCGGCGTAGCGTTTAACTTCTTTGGCAATTTCAACGATTGCTTTATCGGTAACATCGCGGCGAACTTCGGTGCCAATAACGAAAGCCCCGGTGTATTTATTGCCGTTAAAATAAGAGCTCGCCCCGTAACTATAACCTTTGTCTTCGCGCAGATTTAAGTTTATGCGACTATTAAATGCGCCGCCGAGGGTAAAGTTCATTAAATAAGACTTGTAATATTCACCAGTAATATCACGTGTAAGTGCGCGTTTACCTATGCGGATGGTTGATTGAGCTGCGCCTTGCTTATTAACGAGATAAATTACTCCCGTTTTGGTTGTTGATAATGCCAAATCCAACGTTAATTCAGTTGCCTGACCTGTCCAATCATTAAGAGTATTTAAACTGTTGCTGAGTGCCTGATGAGACATGCTTGATACGGCGATGATCTGACTGCCGTTGGGTTTAACCAATTGCAGGTAAAAAGACTTTATTTGCGCTAGGGTTAACCCATTTAAGCTTTTTAGCGTGCCACCGATAGGTGTGGCAGAGATATCGTCGGCATGCAGCAATTGACCAAACGCGCTCGAGGCGAGATAACTTGCATCTCTTTTACTATTGATAATACCTTGAATAGCATTGTTTTTAAGTCTGTTAAACTCAGTTTCGAGAAAAGCTGGCTGGAGTAATTTCTCTTTGACTAAAGTTAAAGTCGCGTCAACATTAATGCTTAACGCGTTAATGTTAACCATTAAATATTGGTTCGAGGCTGAAAAACTGACCGAGCTGCCGAGTTTTTGCAGCGCATTGCTCATGGCTTCATTCGATCTAAGCAAGGTTGATTGATTGAGCATTGCGGCTAACAATGAAGCGGTTCCCGCTTGCTCTTTGTTTTCATAATAATGGCCCGCAGGGATCTTGATTAACAACGAGGTCGTTGGCGTTTCTAAACTTTGAGTCGCCAATACTTTAATGCCATTGTCTAGCTGTTGTTGCCACATAGTCGGCAAGGAAATTCCGACACTGCGACCGGCGCTAGGCATTACTGTTCGGTCAAAATTATCGCTAGCCCGGCGTAATTTTAGCTGCTCGGGCGCAACTGATGCTAAGTTGCTTAAATCTCGTGCTGGCGCAGTGAAGTTATCTTTAGCAGCTACCGCATCAGGCTGACCCATCGGCACGACACTCATAATAACCGCGGCTTTATTTTTGATATAACGATTGAATACGCGTAATACATCTTGTTTGGTGACCGAGTTATAACGGTTAAGGTCTTGTTCGATATAATTGGGATTATCAGAAAAAGTTTGGTTAGCGGCCAGTTGACTGACCTTGCCTGCAACACTTTGCAAGCCAAAAATAAAACTTGCTTGCATCTTGGCTCGTACTTTTTGTAAATCGTCTGCTTGAACCCCACGCTGCTCAAACTCGTCGAGCGAAGCACGCATTATTTGTTCGAGATCGCTTAAGGTTTTACCCGATTTTGGATTTAAAAATGCTTTAAAATTGAAAGTACACGCAAGTTCAGCGCAGGGATGCGATACCCCAGCAAATACTGAAAATTGTGATTTAACCAAGTTTTTATACAAGATCGACGTTTTACCACCACCGAGGATCTCTGCTAAAACATCTAAGGGTGCTTCGTCTTCGTGCCGAATATAAACGGTAGGCATTGTCATCGAAATCATCGGCAGTTCAATGTGATCCTGCAACGAAATGTAGCGATCTTGATCAAGGGTAACTGCAACTTTCTCGGGCGGATTTACTGCTGGTGCAGCAGGAATTGAACCAAAGTATTTCTCGACTAGTTTTAAGGTTTGGCTTGGATCAATATTACCACCGATAGTAATTGTGGCGTTGTTTGGACCATACCATTTTAGAAAAAAGTCTTTTAAGTCATTAACATTAACCCGGTTTAAATCATTGATAAAACCTATTACTGGCCAAGAGTAAGGGTGGTTTAAAGGGTATAAAGCGCTCGCAATTTGTTCTGATACTCGGCCATAAGGTCGGTTATCAACCCGTTGACCTCGCTCGTTTTTAACTGTTTCGCGTTGTACTTCAAATTTTTTCTGAGTGACGCTATCAATAAAAAATCCCATTCGATCAGACTCTAACCACAGTATTTTTTCAAGTTGATTAGCTGGGATAGTTTGATAATAATTGGTTCGGTCGCGGTTGGTTGAACCATTTAAGGTGCCGCCCGCTTCGGTAATGAGTTTAAAGTGCTGTTCGTCACCAACATTATCAGAGCCTTGGAACATCATGTGTTCAAAAAAGTGGGCAAACCCGGATTTGCCAATATTTTCTCGGGCCGAACCAACGTGATAGGTAACGTCAACCTGCACTAAAGGATCAGAATTATCTTGATGTAAAATGACAGTTAAACCATTGGCTAGCAAATATTTTTGGTAAGGAATAACGGTTTTATTAGGATCGCTTTTAACCACTTCAATCAGGCGAGTACCAACGTGCTTAACCGTGCTTTGTTGGCTTGGAGCTAACGGTGACGTTGGGCTTTGATTGCAACCAGCAAGCAATGCGATCACTACGGGAACAGTCCATTTTTTCAAGATATTTCTCCAATGCTTATGTTATTAGGAGCTTAACATGTTGTTGCACAATAATTTAGGAAGATTTGGCACAACAAAGACCATGATAAAGTCACATAGTTCGTTCTATTATGGCAAAAGTTCAATTTTTTTAAAGTACTAGCATTAGTATATGACGAGTTGGTATTGGCAGAGCCGGCGCAATAATAGCGCCGGCAGAGGGCGTTATTATTGCGCTAATTTAGTATTTAAACGATCGAGCCCTTGGCGCAAATCGCTAATTAAGTCATCGACATCCTCAAGTCCAATATGCAGTCGAATAACTGGACCTGCGGCTTGCCAAGTCGTGGCAGTACGTAAGCGTTCAAGACCATTAACTTTGAGAATTAAACTCTCGAATCCGCCCCACGAAAAGCCCATTTTAAAATGGCTCATGCCATCAAGCAGTTCAGTGATTGCTGCTTCATTGCCACGGTTAAGCACAAAAGAAAACAAACCATTAGAGCCGTTAAAGTCACGCTTAAAGAATTGATGGCCAGGACAGTCGCTAAACGCAGGATGGAGTATTTTCTCCACTTCGGGTTGCTCGCTTAACCATTGCGCGACTTTTAGCGCGCTGGTTTGGTGTTGCTTTAACCGCACGCTTAGTGTTCTTAGGCCGCGTAAAGCAAGGTAAGCGTCATCAGGTGATACACATTGGCCCAACAAATAGCTGTGTTCACGCAGCTGTGGCCAATACTTTTCACTGGCGACCGCAGTGCCTATCATTGCATCGGAATGGCCGACAATATATTTGGTTGCTGCTTGAATTGAAATATCAACGCCATAATCAAAAGGCTTGAAGTTAACCCCCGCGCCCCAAGTATTATCGAGCATTACAATAATATCTGATTGATGTGCAATCGCAGACAAAGTCGGTACGTCCTGTACTTCCATGGTGTTAGAACCAGGTGATTCTAAAAATAATACCCGGGTATTGGCTTTAATCAGATCTTTTATGCCGGCACCAATCATCGGATCGTAATAAGTGGTTTCAATGCCCATGTTGGTTAAGATCTTATTACAAAAATCTCGGGTGGGTTCGTAAGCGGTGTCGACCATTAATAGATGATCGCCCGTTTTTAAAAAAGACAGTAGCGCACCCGTAATTGCCGCCGTACCACACGGATACAAAGCACAGCCAGCTCCGCCTTCTATTTCACTCATCGCTTCGCTAAATGCAAAGCTGGTGGTGGTGCCACGACGACCATAAAATAGGGTTTTATCGGCTCGATTGGCCGTTGCATGTTTCATTTCGGCGACCGTGTCGAACACTATAGTCGAGGCACGCTGTACCGGTGGATTGACCGCGCCATTGGTCCATGCTTTTTTACGGCCTACGCTAACAATTTTCGTGTCGTGTTTCATTCAATCAAACCCTATTAGATGTCTAGACGGTTATTAAACTTAAAAATGGCCAAGTTTGCACCTGTTATTTACGACTTTTTATAATCAAATGGTCTATGCCATGCCACAGGTGATGATTTTGTGCTGAGAACTGATGAGCTAGATAGTTTTCGTGATAGGATCGCGGTGATTTTTATCGTTAATTATTTGAGATTGTGATGCCAAACCAACAACTATTAGAACCTATTCTAAAATTCTTGCAATGCGAAACCCCCGACAGTTGGCTGGAGCGGGCAAAACAACCTGAAAGCTTACCGATTTTATTGTTGGATCACTTAATGTGCGAGCTAAAAGCCGGTCAAACAGCAATGTTTCTTTTGCGAAAATATGCTGTGGACAAGGAAAGCAGTGCTGCATTAGCGTTATGGTTTAAGCCTTATGAAGATTATGTTTATCGAAAGCAAGGGACGATGGCTCAATTGTCGAGCCAATCACATATGGCTAAAGCCATTACAGCGCGTGACGACTGCGCTTATGGCCAAGACTTTGTCGATAAAATGGTGTTGTTAATCAAAGAAGAGTTGCACCACTACTATCAGGTGTTACAAATTATGGAAGGGCGTGGTCTTGCGTTTAAAAGTATTAAGGCAGGGCGCTATGCGAAAGGCATGATGGGACATGTCACGTCATATGAGCCGGATGCATTAATTGATAAATTAATTATCGGCGCTTATATCGAAGCACGTTCGTGTGAACGTTTTGCCAAAATAGCCCCTTATTTGGCCGACGACTTAAATAAATTTTATGTCTCGTTATTACGCTCGGAAGCACGTCATTATCAAGACTACTTAACCCTAGCAACTAAAATTGCAGGTTCAGATATTAGCGCGCGCATTGCCTACTTTGGCCAAGTTGAAGCGCAGCTTATTACAAGTGCCGATGATGATTTCAAGTTTCACAGTGGCGCGCCCATCGGTTAGACCAACCGGTTAGTCCTTAATCACCAGCCTTAACCTGTGCACTTGATTTTTTTTTATAATCTCGTGTTACGGTAGCAAAATTATAGCTTTTGGGTTCATTTTGAGCCTTTTAGCTGATTTAACCTAATAAATTAGCTCGTTAGGCTTTATTGTGATTGACAATAGATCTGATGATTTTTATTATCGTCCTTGATTTGTAACAACAAACCATAATTATCTTAGCCGGAGCCTCATTGGCAACATGGACTTTAATAACCTTATTCTTGATTTAACGAGTTTGCCTGCATTACCTCAGGCTTACCATAAATGCTGTGATCTATTAGAACAAAAGCGTACCGACTCAAAAGCGTTAGCCGACGTGGTTGCCTGCGATCCTGCGATGGCAATAAGTGTGTTACGTTTAGTTAATAGCGCTTACTATAATATACCTCGAACGATTGAACGGCTAGACCATGCTATTTCGATCATTGGTCAGCAAGGATTTAAAGACCTTATTTTAACCACATCGGTGGTCAAGGCGATGGAGCAATTAGCTCACGGTCAGGTTGATATGGATGTTTTTTGGTACCATAATATTTTTACCGGATTAGTCGCCCGTCGGCTTGCCCTGCATGCTTACTTGGCTAATTCGGAACGTTTCTTTATTGCTGGCTTGTTACATGACGTTGGTCAACTTATATATTTTGATGTTAAGCCGCAAAAAGCAGTTCAAGTTATTGAGTTAGTTAAAAAACACCGAATAGACGTCGTCGTCGCTGAGAAAAAAATTCTTGGTTTTGACCACCAAGAACTTGGGGCTGCTTTGTGCCGACATTGGCAATTGCCTGAGTGGTTGCAAGATTGCATTGAGCATCACCATATACCGAATCAATCCACCCATTATAAAACGGAGGCCTCGGTAGTGTATTTGGCGAATGAAATTTCTCGAGAATATTTTGGTGGTGTAATTGCTGCTGATAGCCAGATGTTGGCATACCGTACTAGCCGTAATGTTTCTGCTTGGGCAGCGCTTAATTTGACTGATGATATCGTTGAATATGTAACTGCTGAAGCGTCGGAGCAGCTAGATGGCGTATTAGAAACGTTAGTGCCTCATGCGTCGAAACCTCAACTAAAACCTCAACCCAGTCCTGCATCAGTGTTCTAATTACATTCCTGAGTCTTGTGTGTTATCTGTAAAAAATCGCCAGCACTGGCGATTTTTCAACAATTTTAAAGTTTAACCCTTCATTCATGTTAGAACTGCTAAACTTAGCCGCAGTATTGATAAAGGACTAACGAACAAATGACTGAAAATGAGTTGTTATTACTAAAGCAAAATTTAGAAATCCATATTGCTGAATGTAATCACATTTTGCACTTACTCGATTGCGATACCTTAACTCCCGAGAATCAAGCTAAAATAGATTCTACCTTTGACATGATCAGATATGGAAAAAGCCATACTATTGCGAGCATGGGGGAACAACGTAACTTTATTGATCTGATTAATGGCGTGCCCTCGGTTGCTATACAAGGTTATAACAAAAATCGTGAATTGGTTTATTGGAATAAAGCCAGCGAAATAATGTATGGCTATTCATATTACGAAGCTATTGGTAACAAACTCGAAGACTTGATTATTCCTGCGCCAATGCATGCGGGGGTTATTGAGGCGATCAGTGATTGGTTTACTCACGGCGTGATAATACCCGCAGGTGAGTTGGTATTAAAACGCCAAGACCAAACATCCATTCACGTCTATTCTTCACATATTATGCTCGGTGAAGGTACCGATAATCCTGAAATGTTTTGTGTCGATATCGATTTGTCAGAAATTGCCTCATTAAAAGATGCCAATACCAATCTTGAGAAAAAAGCCCACTTTGATAAATTAACTAATATATATAACCGTCATTATTTCGACTCAGTAATTAGTCATAAACTCAGTCACATGGTTATTCAACAAAAAGAATTATCGATTATCATGTTTGATATTGATAATTTTAAGAAGATCAACGATGTTCATGGCCATGGCGTTGGAGATCACTCATTAGTTGCCTTAATTGATATTGTTAAAGAGGTAATACGAGAGGACGATGTATTTATTCGATGGGGCGGAGAAGAGTTCATCTTAATCGTTGAAACTAATATCGAAAAGGCCAACATAACCGCCGAAAAACTGCGTGAAACCATTGAGCTTACAACAGCTGAGTTAGTCGGGATCCCTGCCTTTACCTGTAGTTTTGGGGTGGTATCAATGCAAGGGTACACCTCGTTTGAGCAAGCGTACAAGATTGTTGATGAGAAGCTTTATTTGGCTAAAAACAACGGTCGCAATAAAGTAGAGTCGTAAAGGTTAAATTGGAAAGGTTAGGCTGAGACCACGACTTGATCTCGACCTAGCGATTTTGCTTTATACAAGCATTGGTC
>Ga0209292_1000413_pt1 | contig 56238 bp, 46 predicted proteins | sample GOMGulsemesocosm_2_FD_184634 | JGI IMG/M metagenome (GOLD analysis project Ga0209292, IMG submission 184634) | Methane-oxidizing microbial communities from mesocosms in the Gulf of Mexico - GOM9C Gulf of Mexico (SPAdes) (version 2) | ecosystem: Environmental > Aquatic > Marine > Cold seeps... | reverse complement strand
CCGTGACGTTATCGCATTCCCTAAAACAACAACAGCTGCGTGTTTATTAACATCAGCACCAAGCGAAGCAAACCCAGCTTCTCTTGAAGAGCTAAGCATTGCTGTTGTTAAAAAAGAAAAGAAACAAGACGCTGAGTAATTCCACTCGCCGTAAATTGCGGTGATTAAGTATTACGGATAATAGCGGATGTAGCCTTTGGTTACATCCGTTTTTTTGTGTCTGCTTAAAGTGCTTTGATTGTGTTCTAGCTTATCACGTTTTAGCATGCGGCCAAATTCGCTGTTCAGTTACAAAAGTGATCTTTTATCTAATATCACTCGGTTTTTTATTCATTGTTTGCTTAAATTTAGTTGAAAAATAGTTGCTATCTGAGTAACCAACAATGAATGCAATATCAGTAATTGATTTCTCTGTGTTAATTAATAACGACGTAGCATTTTTTGCTCTAATAAAGTGCAAATACTGACTGAAATTCATTCCTGTAATATCTTTAATCGCTTTTGCTAACATTCTTGAAGATAGCTTTGCATGTTCTGACAGTTTTTCAATATTAAGTGGCTTATCATAGTTTTTAATCATGTAAACGAGACAATATATAATTCTATCATCCTGAGAAAGAGTGTTCATGTCATTAATTTTTCCTCTCCATAACTCAACAATTAATTGTTGAAAAAGAAGTTCAGACATAGCCCTCGATTCAATGCTATTGGTATGAGATTCATTGTTAAGTCTTTCAATAATGTAGTTTACTCGAAGTCCTGCTTCGTCATCGATGAACCAATCTATCGTTTCATCTAGTTGTTGGGGCAAGTATTTGTCTAGTAGAATGGACTTACTTAATTTGTCTCTTTGATAGAGAATGTTACTGAGAAAAAGATTATCAACGTGTTCGAATAAGTGACGATCTTTCCCATTAACAAAGCAAACATAATTTTTACTTAGTTTCATTGGTATTTCGTTTATCACGTGGATACCATTGCCTTTCGACACGATCACTATTTCATCAAAAGAATGACTATGTTCAGGAAAAGCCTCCTGAGGTTCACGGAGTTCGGTGGTAATTAACGTGTCAGAATTCAAGAAAAACTCTTTATTTTTCAGGTGGATCATGCGATACCTTTCACATTTACTCTATACAATATCAATTCATGTTTCTTCCATATAGTGAATGTAATGGAAGCAATCGTTAACTATTAACTATTAAATACTATAACAAGTCCTGTGTTTTTCAAGGCTATTGACTCTCATTTAGCTAATTTATATGTAGCTTATTTCACCGATTTATCTGGATTTAATGTCACTGGTCTAATTGCGTTACAGTCTTGACTTTGATCGTAACAACCTTCATAGGGGCGTCATTATTCGAGTGTAAAACCAGTGGAACATGACCTATTTTTCACGTCTGCATGTTCGTTCAAGTAAATTACCAGCTTTAATAAAGAAACTGTTTCAGCAAGTGCTTTTTCTTTACGCCTCAACTTTTTCAGGGATTTAATTTACTTTTTATCAGCCTGAGCTTCATTTCTTTCTGGTGAATATCGAGTCACTCCAACCTAAATTACCACTCCCTTTATTTATTCAAGTGAAAATTAAAGGGTAAAACTAGTCTGACACAGGGATTCACTTGTAAGTCCCGCTTACTTTGTTGCAAAAGTGTGAAATAGGTAACGACCATCTTTGAAATATTACATAAGTGTTGAAAATGCGTGTTTATTCTCAAAGGTATCTTCGTTTGAATGCTTGTAATGTTTATGTCATCAGATTGAGAGGCAAAAAATGAAAAAATTACTGGCAGCAGATATCGGAGCTTCAAGCGGAAGAGTAATGCTCGGTGTTTACAAAGACGGACAGATTTCATTAGACGAGATTCATCGATTCAACAACGGTCCGCATATGATCCAAGGACAGGCATGTTGGGATATTGACTTTCTTTTTGAACAGGTCGTTATAGGGATAGAAAAAGCGCTCGATGCTGGACATGATATTGATAGCATGGGAATCGATACTTGGGGGGTTGATTTTGTTCTTATAGATAAAGATGGGAATCGCCTTGGTGAAGCTGTGTCATATCGAGATGCCAGAACCAATGATGTTTATGATTTGCTAATCAAAAAGTTATCGAAGAAATTCATTTACGCAAAAACGGGGATTCAATTCCTTCCGTTTAACACCATTTTTCAATTGGCCGCATTAAATAAACAACAGCCTGAATGGATACAAGACGTTGATAAATTACTTTTTATTCCTGATTACCTGAATTTCAAATTGACTGGTGTTAAACACTGTGAATATACCAATGCAACGACTTCTCAGCTTATTGATTGTCAAACTAAACTGTGGGATCCAGAGCTACTTCAGTCGGTAGGTATATCAAATAAATGGTTTATCGAACCTGCGTTACCTAACAGATTGATTGGTTCATACCTTTCAAAAAATAATCATCAAGTTCCTGTTGCTTCAATTGCTAGTCATGATACAGCATCAGCTATTCTTGCACTTCCGACTAATGAAAATAATGTTGTTTATATCAGCTCTGGCACTTGGTCTTTAATAGGGATTGAGAGTGAAAAAGCGATTAATACCCCGTTAGCGAAAACATTGAATATTACTAATGAGGGCGGCGCAGAATCTCGCTTCAGAGTATTAAAAAATATTATGGGTCTTTGGTTGATACAAAAAGTTCAAAAAGAATGCGAGCATTTTAGCTTTACAGAATTGGTTTCTCTAGCGGAACAAGCAAAGCCATTTAGCTGTTTGATAGATCCTGACCACATAAGCTTTTTGAATCCAACTTCCATGATTGATGCAATACAAACATTTTGCAGTGAGACCAATCAGTATATTCCAAAGACGGAAGGAGAAATTGCTCGATGCATATTTGAAAGCCTTGCCTTTCAATATCGCCGAGTTTGGTTGGAGCTTTGTGAGTTAAAAGGAGAAGCTATCAGCTGTATTCATATAATCGGTGGTGGTATTCAAAACAAACTGTTAAACCAGCTTTGCGCAGATGCATGTGGGATTTCTGTGACGACTGGCCCAGTTGAAGCCTCTGCCATAGGTAATTTATGCGGGCAGTTAATTGCCTTAGATGAAATCAAATCGGTTTGGGAAGCTCGTGAAGTTGTCGCACATTCTTTCTCAATTGAAACGTACACACCAAATCAAACCAGCGCATTTTTGGATAAATGGCTTGAGTTTGAAAGAGTGTGTCAATTTTAATATAAGGATAAAAAAATGAATAAAGTTGAACTGATCAATTCCAATTACAAGAACGCAAAAGCAATTTTTTCTGAATTAGGAATAGATACCACGCAAGTATTAAAGGATTTAAACGCTATTACTATTTCGATGCATTGTTGGCAAGGTGATGATGTTGCAGGATTTGAAAATCCTGATGGACCGTTAACTGGAGGCATTCAAGCAACGGGTAATCATCCTGGCAAAGCGACAACACCGCTTCAGTTACGGGCTGATATAGACTACGCAATGAGTATGATTCCGGGTGCATTGAGACTTAACCTTCATGCTATTTATTTGGAAAGTGATGAACCGGTAGAGCGCGACCAGATAAAACCAAGTCATTTTGTAAATTGGGTTGAATGGGCGAAAGAGAAAGGTATTGGTTTAGATTTCAATCCTTCATGTTTTTCTCACGCACTGAGTGCTGACAATATGACATTGACGCACCCCGATGAAAAAATCAGAGAGTTTTGGATAAACCACTGTATCGCAAGCAGGAAAGTTTCAGAGTATTTCGGTAAAGAACTTGGCACACCTTCTGTGATGAATATCTGGATCCCAGATGGATTTAAAGATGTACCAGCCGACAGACTCGCACCCCGAAAACGTTTATTAGAATCTTTAGATAAGATTATTGCAGAACCTATTTCTAAGGAGTACCACAAAGATGCAGTGGAATCTAAGTTATTTGGCATAGGAACTGAAGCATATACGGCTGGTTCGAATGAATTTTACCTTGGTTATGCTGCCAGCCGGGACATCATGTTATGTATGGATGCAGGTCATTTTCATCCAACAGAAGTGATATCAGACAAGATCTCATCAGCCTCTCTTTTTGTTGATGAAATGCTGCTACATGTTAGCCGTCCAATTCGTTGGGATAGTGACCATGTGGTTATGCTTGATGATGAGACTCAAGCTATTGCAAATGAAATTATTCGTCACGATTTAGTTGACCGAGTGAACATTGGTTTGGATTTTTTCGATGCGTCGATAAACCGAATTGCAGCTTGGGTTATCGGTACACGCAATATGCGTAAAGCATTATTACGTGCGTTATTAGAGCCAATTGCACAGCTCAAAGCAGCTGAACTACAAGGTGATTTCACTACACGTCTAGCGCTAATGGAAGAGAGCAAGTCATTGCCATGGATTGCAGTGTGGGACTACTACTGCCAAGAACAAAATGTTCCTGTAGGAGCAAGTTGGTTAGCACAAGTTAAACATTATGAGGAAGAGGTACTGTTTAAGCGATGAGTTATTTCAGTACGATCAAGACAAAGCATAAATTTGAGTAACAAAACAGCAAAGATAATCTTATTAAATGGAGCTTAATAACATGAAGATTAAAAATATACTTAAAATGACTTTTATTGCCACTAGTTTACTTGCGACTGGTTTTAGTCACGCAGCAGACCTTCGTATCGGGCTTGTTGTGAAAGCGCAAGGCATTGGTTTTTTTGAAGCTGCTTATGAAGGTGCACAAGAAGCTGCGAAGGAAATGAGCGATAATGTTGAGATTATCTACACTGGGCCTGTAACACCTACTGCGGAAGGACAGATTGAAATAATTAATTCACTTATTGCACAGAAGATTGATGCCATTGTTATTTCTGCGAATGATCCTGATGCATTAGTACCTATTCTCAAAAAAGCGCAAAAACGTGGAATTAAAGTAGTGTCTTTTGATTCCGGTGTAGCAGCACCTGGGCGTGCTGTTCATCTAAATCCTTCTAGCAATGAACTTATCGGTAAAATCAATTTAGATCTCGCATTAGCAGCAATTAAGGCTACAAACAGTGATAAGGGAGATTTTGCAATCTTAAGTGCGACACCGACGACAACCAATCAAAACATCTGGATTGATGAGATGAAAAAAATGTTACCTAAATATCCTGATCTCAATTTAGTAGCAACTGTTTATGGTGATGATTTAGCAGATAAAAGTTACCGTGAAACACAAGCGCTTATTAAAACTTATCCCAACCTTAAAACGATTGTAGCGCCAACAACAGTGGGTATTCTTGCTGCGGCCCAAGCAGTTACTGATATGGATAAAAAAGGTCAGATATACGTAACAGGATTAGGTTTACCTTCAGAATTGGCGGGTCATGTTGAGTCTGGTGCAGTGAAGAGTTTCGCAATCTGGAATCCTATCGATCTAGGTTATGCGGCTACTATGATTGCTTACAACCTGATTGAAGGAAATGCCTCAGATACTGAAGTACCTATGGGGCGCATGGGCACTGCAAAACTGGATGAAAACGGTGATGCAGCAATGGCTGAACCATTCATTTATGACATTACTAATGTTAAGAAATTCGCTGAAATTTTCTAAGTCAAATTAAGACATAGGAATGAGGCTGGTACTTGCTCGTAAGTACTAGCCCCATTCTCTACACAAATAGGGCATTATTATGTCAGAAGTAAAACCTATATTTTCACTACGGTGGATCAGCAAGCACTTTCCCGGCGTCAAGGCTCTCGATGGCGTTCAGCTTGATCTCTACCCTGGACAAGTTACCGCACTTGTTGGGGAGAATGGAGCAGGTAAGTCAACATTAGTAAAAGTGATGACAGGTATATATCAACCTACAGAAGGTGAACTTTTCCTAGAAAACAAAAAAGTCACTCTGAATTCACCAAATGATGCCCGTAAGCTTGGCATAACAGCCATCCATCAAGAAACAGTTTTGTTTGACGAGTTAAGTGTGGCTGAAAATATATTTGCCGGCCATTATATAAAAAGTCCATCCGGTAAGCTCGATTGGACATGCATGGAACAAGAGGCAACCCGCATATTAAAAGAAATAGATGCGCCTTTAGATCCTAAAAAACTGCTTAAAGAACTCAGTATTGGTCAACGTCATATGGTTGCCATTGCTAGAGCGCTCTCTTTTGATGCAAAAGTCGTTATTCTGGATGAGCCAACTGCCGCGCTCTCTCACCGCGAAATTGAAGATTTTTATAAAATTGTACGTCGTCTCCAAGATAAGAACTGCGCAATTATGTTTATCAGTCATAAGTTTGATGAAATATATGCTATCGCGGATCGGTTCACTGTGTTTCGCGATGGTTCTAACATTGGTAGCGGCTTGATAAAGGATGTTGATGAGTCCCAGTTGGTTACTATGATGGTTGGGCGAACAATTGAAAATGCCTATCCTAAAGTTCATGCTGAACTAGGGACAAAAATACTTGAAGTCAATAATTTTTGTCATCCAACTGAGTTTGATGAGATCAATTTTGATTTACATGAAGGCGAAATTCTTGGCTTTTACGGTTTGGTTGGAGCGGGACGAACAGAGCTAATGCAGTCACTGTTTGGCGTAACAAAACCCTCTGCCGGAGAGATTAAAGTAGGCAGCCAAAGTATTTCAATTAATTCCCCTAGTGATGCCATTAAGGCGGGCATTGTATTAGTTCCCGAAGAACGTCAAAGTCAGGGAATAGTATTGGAGTTTCCTATATATCAAAATATTGGCCTTCCACAGCTTAAAAAACTCAATGCTAACGGCATGCTTAATAAAAAGGCTGAATACGCGCTTGCAGATGAGTACGCAACTCGGCTAAGAGTGAAAGCACCTGATTGGAATGAAAAAGTAGAAAATTTGTCTGGTGGTAATCAACAGAAAGTTGTTATAGGCAAATGGTTAGCGACAAAACCGAAAATTATTATACTTGATGAGCCGACAAAGGGCATTGATATTGGCTCAAAAGCAGCTGTTCATGAGTTTATGTCTGAATTAACGGGCTTGGGCCTAGCCGTGATTATGGTTTCATCTGAACTTCCAGAGGTTATGGGCATGGCAGATCGTATTATTGTTATGCGAGAAGGTTTGGTGGTCGAAGAGTTTGCTCGACATGAATTTACCGCCGAAAAGCTGGTTAGTGCCGCGACTGGCGCTGTTGGAGGGGTGTAATGAAAAATTTATTAAAAAATAGAGAAACTCAGCTTTCTATCGTTGTCGTCATGTTACTTGTCATCATTGGGCTGACCATTCCTGATTTCCTTGCGCTGTCGAATTTGCTCAGCGTGTATAACGATACATCGATACTTATTATATTAGCTTTAGGTCAAATGGTCGTCATCATCACGCGTTGTATCGATCTTTCTGTCGCAGCGAACGTCGCTCTGACTGGTATGGTTGTTGCGACAGTTAATAGCATGTATCCCGATCTTCCTGTACCGGTAATCATTTTAATGGGTGCATGCTTAGGAACGATATTGGGGATGATAAATGGTTGGTTAGTTTGGAAAATGAACATTCCTGCTATTGTCGTAACCCTTGGCACAATGAGTATTTATCGAGGTACTGTATTTCTAATTAGTAAAGGCGCATGGATTAACGCTCATCAAATGAGTGAAACATTTTTAGCCATTCCTCGCTTTGAGTTATTAGGCTTACCCATTCTTGGGTGGTGTTCAATTATGGTTGTTGCTGGGATGTATTATTTCATGCGTTACCGTCAACTGGGCAGGAAAATATATGCTGCGGGTAACAGCCCTACTGCAGCTTACTATATCGGTATAGATGTTGGTAAAAAACAATTTATCGCATTTACTATTTCGGGACTTCTAGCGGGGATTGCGAGCTATTTGTGGATATCCCGCTATGCAGTTGCATACACTGATATTGCTAATGGATTTGAACTCCAGGTCATCGCGGCCTGTGTAATAGGCGGAGTGAGTATTGCAGGTGGGAAGGGGACGGTTGTTGGTTGCCTTTTAGGTGCGCTATTCCTTGGCATCATCAATAACGCATTACCTGTTATTGGTATCTCTCCATTCTGGCAAATGGCTATTTCAGGGGGCGTGATTATTATTGCCGTTATTGCTAACTCTCTATCTGAACGTAAGCCCGGGCGAATCATTTTACGCAAAGCGGTTCAGAATGCGTCTTAATATAATTGTGAGGACTTTCCAATGGAACAAGTAAATACTGAAAACCTAGATATCAACATTACAGAGCGAAAGACATTACCCGGTTGGCTTTTTTCGTGGGAATCTTTCTTATTTTTAACTGCTGTCATCGTGTTTATTATTAACTGTTTTGCATCACCCTATTTTCTTGACCTGTGGACATTATCTGATGCGACATTTGATTTCTCAGAAAAAGCAATTATCGCCTTGCCGTTAGCCTTGGTAATAATTGTTCGGGAAATCGACATTTCAGTGGCTTCTATTGTCGCGCTAAGCTCTACCGCGATGGGGTTTGTGGCTCAGGCAAGTGGTGATATCACCGCAATTTGTTTTGCAGGACTCGTGGTGGGTACTCTTTGTGGCGTGATCAACGGTTTACTTGTGACCAAGCTAAATATTCCTTCTATTGTTGTCACTATCGGCACCATGAGTCTCTTTAGAGGGGTCACTTATATACTGCTTGGAGATACTGCGCTTAAAGATTATCCAGAATCATTTGCTTTCTTTGGTCAGGGATATGTTTTTTCATTATTTGGTTTTGAATTTATTTTCTTTCTATTTCTAGCGGTCATTTTTTATATATTGTTACAACGAACTAACTTTGGTCGACGCACCTACGCGATTGGCCATAGTCCTACCGCTGCTTATTATTCCGGCATAAATGTTAACAAACATAAACTTGTTTTGTTTTCTCTTGTCGGCCTGTTTTGTGGCGTTGCCTCAATCATGTTGACATCAAGACTGGGCAGTACAAGACCTACCATCGCTCTGGGCTGGGAACTAAATATAATTACCATGGTGGTGTTAGGTGGCGTCAGCATACTCGGTGGTTCCGGTAGCATTGTAGGTGTTGTTATCGCAATTTTTTTGATGGGACTAGTCACCGTTGGACTTGGCCTGTTAAATGTTCCTGGGATCGTTATGTCGATTATTATCGGCTTAATGTTAATCAGTGTCATTGCTTTGCCTAAATTGTTGGCGAAATTTAAAATACGCACGAAGAAGTGAAGTCTACGGAGAAAAATATGTCTGATGATTATATTAGAAAAGCATTTTTAATGTCTGTCCGTGACGACTGCCATATTGAATATGAAAGAAGACATGATGAAATATGGCCTGAATTGATAAATACATTAAAAAAACATGGTGCAAGAAATTATTCAATATTCTTAGATTTAAGCTCTAGCAAGCTATTTGCATATGTTGAAATAAAGAATGAACAAACATGGCAAGCAATGGCGAACACAGAAGTTTGCCAAAGGTGGTGGTCATATATGCAAGATATTATGGAGACTAGTTCTGATAATTCGCCGGTTTCTAAAGAATTAAAACATGTTTTTTTCATGGCGTAATGATTCTAAAAAATGACTGAAAACTTAAATAGGAAAAATAATGTAATTGAAAAAAGTGATAACGGATAATTTTTAAAATAGTTAGTTGTTAGGCAAACTTTTATACCACTCTCGAATTTGCGTGTCTGAAAATGACTAAACGTCCTTTTTATCAGTGACTTATGCGCTTGTGGTGAACAAAAGTGATTGGTTTTTTATTTTGTGGCGCGGGAAATTAATTGTGAAATCTTAATTGACCTGTTGTGACTACTTTGTTAAATAGCATTATTTTTACTATATCAAGGTGCACGAATAGACTTGATATATGGAAAATAAAAATAGAGAAATAGGGTTATATATGAAATACAAAAAAGAACAATTTAAACATGTAAATTATCTATGGAATGATGAAGTTGCAGCGCCATTATCCGCCGTAGAAAACCTAGTTTACCGCTCAAATTTGCTGGGTTCAGATCAACGTATAACGAATACTGGTGGTGGTAACACATCAGCTAAACTAATCGAAACAGATCCTCTAACGGGTGAACAAGTTGAAGTTTTATGGGTGAAAGGCTCTGGTGGTGATTTACGTACTGCTAAGAAAGAAAACTTTTCATCCCTTTATCAAGGTAAGTTACAAGCATTAGATGACACTTATCAAGCTCGTCCCGATAAAGGTTACAAATCAGCTGGCGAAGATGCCATGATTGGTATGTACAAACATTGTAATTTTTGTTTGAATCCACGTGCATCATCAATTGATACACCATTACATTCAATGATTAGCGAAAAGCACGTTGATCACCTTCATCCAAATGCAGTTATCGCTGTTGCGTCATGTAAAGACCAAGAAGCACTAACTGAAAAAATTTGGAGCGGTAAGTTAGCTTATGTACCATGGATGCGTCCAGGTTGGGAGGCGGCTAAAGTATGTGAAGATGCTTATGCAGCTAAACCAGACAGCTTAGGTATTTTATTAGGCCAACATGGTCATACTAACTGGGACACTGAAAGTAAAGGTTGTTACGAAACTTCGCTTTGGGTGATCGAAACAGCAGCTAGCTACATTGAAGAGCATGACAAAGGTGCAGATACCTTCGGTGGTTCTAAAGTGGACAGCTTATCAGATCAAGAACGCACTGCATTACTAAGTGAATTTTTGCCTGTAGCACGTGGTATTTTATCTAATAAAGTTAAATTTATTGCAACGGTTCAATCTGATGAAAATGCATTGCGTTTTGTAAACAGTGTTGATGCTCCACGCTTAGCTAAATTAGGTACTTCATGCCCTGATCATTTCTTACGCACTAAAATTCAGCCTTTATACGTTGATTACAACCCTCAAGAAGATGATTTTGATACCTTAGTCGCTAAATTAAACGCAGGTATCGAGAAATACCGTATTGAGTATGCTCAGTATTACAATAACTGTAAGCGTGACGATTCACCTGCAATGCGTGATCCTAGCCCTACTGTTGTATTGATTCCAGGCGTTGGTATCATTGGTTGGGGTAAAAACAAGAGTGAATCTCGTGTTACTACTGAATTCTATAACTGCGCAATCGAAGTTATGCGCGGTGCAGAAGCTATCAGCGAATATCAAGCATTACCACAACAAGAAGCATTCGATATTGAATACTGGGCGTTAGAAGAAGCTAAATTACAACGTATGCCTAAAGAAGCTCCTCTCGCACGTAACGTTGTTGTTGTAATTGGTGCTGGTGACGGTATTGGTAAAGAAACTGCATTTCGTGTAGCACGTGAAGGTGCTCATGTTGTATGTGCTGATTTACGTTTTGAAGCAGCTCAAAATACAGCCGACGAATTAACGGCTATTTACGGGCAAGGTATCGGTGTAGCAGGAACTGGCATTTCAGGTTGTGGTCCAGCTATCGCACAAGAAGTAAATATAACTGACCGCGCAGCTGTTAAAGCAATGTTCGAACAAGTAACGATGGCGTATGGCGGCATCGACAATGTTATCGTTACCGCTGGTGTATTCTTAGCACCTGGTCAAGCAGGTATGAGTGATGACCAAATGTTTGATATCAGCTTTGCGGTTAACGTTAAAGGTGGTTATATAGTTGGTACTGAAGCAAATGAAATCTGGAAAGCACAGAACTTAAAAGGCTCTATGGTTTTAACCACAAGTGTTAATGCTGCTGTTACGAAAAAAGGTTCATTAGCTTATGATACAAGTAAAGCGGCTGCAAACCACTTAGTACGTGAGTTAGCGGTAGAATTATCACCTTTAGTGAACGTAAATGGTTTAGCACCAGCAACGGTAGTTAAAGGTAGTACGATGTTTCCTCGTGACCGCGTAATCGCCTCTTTAACTAAGTATGATGTTGAATTTACAACAGCTGATTCAGATGATGAATTACGTGATAAATTAGCGATGTTCTACGCGCAGCGTACTTTAACAAAGTCACCAATCACACCAGCTGACCAAGCTGAAGCCGCTTACTTGATGATTTCAGGTCAATTAAGCAAAACAACAGGTCAAATTATTAGTGTTGATGGTGGACTTCATGAAGCCTTTTTACGATAAGCTTTTTACTTTTATTTACAAAAAATAAAGGTCTTAAATAGAGTGTTAATTAAACAGATATCAACAACTCATTGATATCTGTTTTCTTTTATTCATTAAAATATAAATTTGCTAGTTGGGCCTAACTTAGAGCTATCTGCTAATATGGTGAACTTCTCAGTTTTTTAGTTTATGTTCGACGGAAAACCCATATAGCAGATAACCATACAGGTATAAAATTCTTGAGTGTGGAAATTTTTACAAATTGCACTGCAATTCAGAGAAGAAGCTCAAAACGTTAAAAGTGAAGGCGAAGCAACTTACTAAGCGTAATGGAGGGGAGAATTTAGTCACAGTGCTAAAACAACTGAAACCAGTTCTTAGAGGGTTTGTAAACTACTTCAAAATAGCGAATATTACGAAATAATAAATTGCAGGAGTCGTATACGAGGTCCGTACGTACGCTTCTGTGAGAGGGATGAGGCATAAGCCTCATCCTACTCGATGCACCTGAAACCAATCTCTAGCTATAACAGCATTCAGAGAGATGATGGTATTTTCTAAGGGATATAGATCACCTCCAGTTTTGGATGAAATGATGGGTTTGAATTATCAGCTGAATAAAAACCGGCAAGATCAGTCTGCCCATCATCATCAGAGTTTAATTCGAAACTTATCCGAAACTGTGTACGTCCAGAGCGGTTGATATAAGGAAATGCTGTATCTAACAGATCTACTTGGTAGGTACTTTTGTCACCACCCTGATCAGTGAATTGTACTATTGCGTCACTATCAGCTTCCGCCTGAAAATCATCTGATTCTAGCGAGGCGTTACCACCAAAACCGCCACTTTTAATGTCTACAACAGCATTACCATGTGTAGTAAAGGGGGCCGTACCACTATCTTTCCCCCTGGTCAGTATTAATTTTACGGACTCTAGTGTTGCCCCTGTTGGAATTGATGAGCTATCAAAGGAGACTATAAATTTAAACTGGCGATTACGTCTGTCATCGCCAATACGCAAGGATTTTGCACCTGCATTAGCACTCTTAATTAGACCTCCAATGCTGCTTCCAGATGAACTTTCTCGTATATAACCATCTTCGGCGGCAACAGAGGTAAAGCTGGCTTTTATTGGATCTGTCACAGAGCAAAAAGCATCAGCCTCGTCAACGAAACTATCACAATTATTATCAATGCCATCACTGCAATTCTCTACTGCTCCTGGGTATATACCTGGTATGGCGTCATTACAGTCACCTTGACACTGAGCATATCCATCATTATCAGTATCCATTTCTTCAAAGGGAATAATGTCATCACAATTATTATCCATACCATCACAAATTTCTTGATGATTGGGATGGACTGTGGCGTCACTGTCGTTGCAATCAATAGCGCCGCATTCACCACCCACACTTGAGAAGCCGTCATTATCTAAATCGATGCACTGTGTCGTTATGGATGAGCTTTGTAAAATCACATTGTGGTCTGCTAATGAAGTAAACCTTAATGCTAAATCCTTTCCATCCTGCTGAACACTATCTGCACCTAATACTTCCAAATCATTAACCAGGCTATCGTGTAAGTGAACCAATATTTCACCTTTACCAAAAAAGCTAAAATTAAGCTTTTGACCATCCCCTGACACAGAGAGTAATTTTGAGCGCATCGGTAACGCGGTGATATGTGTTACATCTACGATATTATTGGATAGGTGAATGGTATAGTCGCCGCCATTCACTGGCAGGAAAACTTGCTTATTATCATAAGCATACCAGTCATCAACTTTTGATATAATATCGCTACTTTTTATCCGTAATGAAAACTGACTTGCATCATTGCTGGCGACATCAGCGGTAATTGGATTGACCCCAGATACTTGTAATTCGCTAGTTTTAAACCTGTTAATGCGATCATGCACTTCTACTGCCGTTACGAATTCAGAATCATGCTCATATGCCCAATTAATGGTATTTTCAATCATCTCCGGTTTGTAGGCGGGATCATTGGTTGCAGCATAATCATGCCACAGCCAATGCAAAATTGGTTGCGAAGCATGATTGGTCAGTTGAGCATATTCATCCTGCCAAATTTGTATTGCTTCATCTGGAGTATGATTTAACCAGCCAACCAAGGTGAAATCTGGTGACATGCTTAGACTTAAATAGACCATTGAATGATCAGGAGTAAGAAAACCGTAAGCACCGGGATAACCCCAGCCTATTATACTTGCGCGGCCAGAAACATAACTGAGGTAGTTATTTAACTCGTTATTAACCGCTATAGTCTCTGGGTTGCCAGGTATAGCAGCCCCTACAGCTGGATAACCAAGCTGCTGGGTGATTTCAGTATTGGACTGTTGAAATTCATACTGCAATTGCTCATTACTTAAAGCTGCAGTGTCATCTGGGTGCGTCCAGGAATGGCTGGCGACTTCATTGCCCAGAGCGATATAATCTTGATATAAAGGTGCTGAAATACTCCAGTCGGTATACTCACCCTGCCCAGGTTTATCGCCGATATTAATGTAATAGGAACCGACAAAATTGTACTTGTTTTTCCACATGTCTAATAAATCATAAAGAGGGAAGGCCGTTTCTTGTAATTCATCAGAAAACATGGACTGATCCATATCAGTACGCGAAACAAAAATATTGTTTTGCCGAGTCAACTTTAATCCGACTGGCGTTGCATCACCAAAAACAACCCACTGCATGGCAGACCAAAGGAGATTGGCATCTGCCATAATTTGATCACTGGAAAAGTGGACATTCCTGCCCCCTGTAATGGTGGCAAACACGCCAGGGTAAGAAGCAGTATCAGTGTCCAACCTAACAATATTTGTAACATTACCACCTTCAACGGCCTGATAGATGAAGGTCCAAATGGCATCCCATGAAAGCAATATTTCACCTGCTGAGTAATCACGTGTTACAGGATGTGCTATTGAGTTGGCCCTCATTGTTGTTTGAACTCCCCAGGTTCCTCCACCCGTACTTCGTACTCCCAGCAGCTGCTCCATTCGCTGATTGATGTTTGCAAGAGGTTCATTATTTTCGGAATGGGTCATAAAATGTCCCGATGTAATAATGCCAATGCTGAAATTCTGAACCGCCTGAGTAAGGGCATTTTCAATCGCATCAACCTTCGACGAGGAAACGTACTGCATTGAAGGAATAATGAGGGCGTTATAGCCAGATAAATTATTGATATCCATGAGATCGTTTTCATCAAGAAGATCGAATGGAATACCTGCCATCATCGCTTGATGCTGTGCAGCCATAAACAGTTGAGAATATATAAATGGATCAAATGAATTAGCAGCCGATGGGGCGGAATAAACAATCGCCACACGCTTGCGTTCATTGCCTAGAGCTGAATGTGAGAGTACAGAAAATAGCAGTAAGCAATAAATAATAATGGTTTTTGTTTTAGAAAAATTTGAGGTTTTTCTTCGAAGGTGTCCGTCCCTTAATAAAGTATGTTGATAGTTAGGCATAACATCCTCTCAACTAGAATCTATTAGGATCTGAAAAGTATAGCTCTGAACCTGTATATATCTACGCCAGGCTGATAACTTCTTATATAGGAGATTGGGATTATATGTATCTACACTAATAAAAAGCAGATTTACCCCCTAGAGTAAATCTGCTTTTTATACGTTTAATTTCTGTGTATTGCTATTAAGGTTTAAACAATATTTTCACACTGCTATCAACATCACTTTCATCAATGTAACCAATACCGTTAGGATTTTGTGCTATTGTCGCTTTCACAGTATTGACGTCAGCCACTTCAAGTGGTGGTGTTGCTTTACCGGTAAACAGTTGCTTTGACCAGTATGATTCCAGTTGCGCTAAACTCTTCTTGGTCACTTTTTGATGAAATGTTGTTTTCATCGGATTGGTTGATGACAGCTCAATCACGTATAGGTCACCTTGGGTAAATTTATTCTTTTTGCCTAAGAAGATTTTTTTAGCATCTTTTTTAGTCAGCCCATCAGGTAGTGCCGGATTACCAACAACGACGATATCAGCTAGGGCTGAGAATGAAAATATAGCGCCAAGCAGTAAAACAGTTATTTTCTTATACATAATTTAATCCTTAGAAAGTAGCATCTACTTTTATGGTGAATACGGTAGTGCTATCTTCTTGAGGAGTACCTTCAGGTGCTACTGGTAGTCCACCATTAGTGCCGTCAAAGTTTGTTGAGTGGGTGACATCAAACTTCATTGCTAAACCCGGTTGAATGTCCCAGCGCGCACCGACACTGTAAGATTTACGCTCGTAAGTAAGCGCTTGTGCATTCCCTCTTTGAAATTCATTTTGTAATGAATCTCTTTCTGTATTATCTACAGTTTCTAGCTGGGCGAGAGAAACATATGGCATTACCTGATTGATGTGATAGCCCAAAGTGACATAACCGGCATTGGAATCCGAGTAATAACCATCAATTCTGGTTTGGGTTGCTTCCGCCATGAGTAACCAGTTTTCATTTTCATAACGCACTCCAAAACTTGCGTAAGATGCTGACTCTGAATCTATATTTGGTAATACAGTAATAGGCTCAGGGTAGCTGGGGTGTGTAATCGTAGCGAAGTTGATGTCCTTTATTGTGGCAATAGTATAACTGCCACGGACAGTCCAATAATCATCATTCCATGTCGTTACTAAGCCAATCATATCATCGACTGAACCACTGCCTCCCGCCGACGTTTGCTCACTCATTTCTTCGCTACCGAAGAACAGCTGGAAATTAACATAAGAATCATCCAGTTCAAGTTCATAATTTGCGTCTAAGCCGGTAAATGATGTAATTGGTACGCCATATACTTCTTCTGGACTGCGTGCCCAAGGTTGCGCATAACCAAGGTCTAAATAGTCTGATAGCATGAATAGCGGTAGACGTAGTTTACCTGCACGTAATTTTATATCGTTATCAAAAGTGTAACCTAGATAAGCCGCTGTTATCTCTGGTGTCCAACCCTGTGCCCCTTTAGCAACCATTTGTATTGTGGCTTCTAACTTTTTAGATGGTTTGAAGGTAGCTTGTACACCGAACAACGAATCTTCATGGAAGCTACCATCAGAATCGTAACCTGCATATCCGGCATCATTATTGGATATTCCATAAGCACCGGATGCGAAACCACTCACATGTATAGAATCGTTAGTCATATTAGCGATTAAGCTATTTAGTGAATTAACTTGTTGTTGGAGTTGTGCAATATCATCGCTGGTTTCACTCGCATACGCAGCCGAGCAAGCTAATGATGCGAGTACAGCTGTGGTTATTATCGTTTTTTTCATATGATTGCCTTTACTTCCCTTTTGGCTTTTTGGTTGGTTTATATTCTTAATGACTGAAACTTAAAGTCTGAACTGTTGGGTTAAATGATGAAATTGCTTGTTAAGCTGCTGAACTTGAACACTGATTTGATCTAACTCGTCGGCATTACTTTTTACATCGCTGGCATTGTCTGCGATGCTACCTATACTTGCTTCAATCAAATGAGATGCACTGCGCTGTTGTTCTGCAGCTGCAGCAATACGTTCGTTTATTTCGTTGATGGCACTTACTTTGGTGGTGATATTCGCCAGCGCTTCTACTGCATTGTAGGATTCTTTCACGCTTTTATTTGCTTGCGCTACGCCTCGATTCATGGCGGTAGAAGCGGTGCGAGATATTTTGTTTAGATCGTCTAATATATTTTTTATATCAGCAGTCGATGCTTGTGTTCTTGAAGCTAGATTGCGTACTTCATCAGCCACTACAGCGAAACCACGGCCTTGTTCACCAGCTCGCGCCGCTTCAATCGCCGCATTTAAGGCTAATAAATTAGTTTGTTCGGCTATTTCTCCGATGATATTAATTGCGCCGCCAACTTTGGCTGTGAAGGTCAGTAATTGACCCACCACTTCCGCACTGTTTTCAACATCACTGGCGAGGACGCCGATAGATTCAATGGTGGTTTCAATAATGGTGTTACCGTCAATCGCATTTTGATTGGCTGATACTGTTGCTTGTGAGGCTGAGATGGCATTATCGGTAATAGAGCTGATCGCGATTAACATTTCACTGACCGTTGATGATGTTTCTGTTACGTCTTGTGATTGTTTTTGGGAGCAAATTAAATTGCGTTGGCTGTTTTGATTTAGTTGATCGGTTATTTGAGCTAACTTATTTATATTGTTAGCAGTATCTTGCATAGATCCTTGCAGGCGCTCAACGAATAAATTAAACCAAGTGACTAGCTCTGCCAGCTCATCCTTACCCTGGTAATCAATACGCACTGATAAGTCACCGTCACCTTCCGCGAACCCTCGCAAAGACGCACTTACCCGATTCAAATTGCGGCTCATTGTTGAACTTGAACGCCAGGCATACAGTCCTGCCAACATTAAAATTAATAAACTGAGGATGTTAAACCAAAGGAATTTTTGTTTGGCTATATGAGTTTCTTCTAGTGTTGTACTAATCGTTTGTTCAAATTCAACCTCTAGCTGATTTTTGATCTCTTGAAAATGACTCACTAGTGCTGTTAAATTTTTAGCGTTAGTCTGTGCAAGGATGGATAGTTCCGCGACACTCTTGTCTCCCTCAATAAAAGAGTAAGCTACGTCAGTCGCGCTTTTACCGTGCGTGAGTAGTTTAGTATTTAATGATTGAGTCTCTTTTTTATGTGATTTAGAAATTAAAGTAAGCTGCTTTAAATTACGATCAATATGATTAACAATTTCCTGTGCAGATTCTATATATTCTTCTTCCGCTAAAATGACCGCTGTTTGTATGTGTTGGTCAAATTGCAGAAGCAAATTATTGTTGGTGATAGCAAGTTCTAGCGATGGGTAATAGTCTGCTTGAACTTTATTTAAATTCTCGCTCACCGTTCGTTCAAGTTGCCCATGCATATAAAATGATGTGCCGAATAGGGCAAAAATGAATGTGGCGAAAATAATGAATTTAATTTTTAAAGGCATGTTTGGTTCTCCTTAACCTAGGAAAACTATACTACACAACAGTCTGCATCATTCATGCGTTACCGCTAACATGTGGTGATATAAGTTATGTTGTTATACTTTGTAGTTCAATTAACGCACTGAAATTAAACAAGTAAATAGTTGATGTTAGTGAAAGTATTAGATATTACTAATTTCATATGTATTTACTTATGTAACAAAATGTAACCTAGAGGGGCGTGGAAGATTAATGTGTTTATTTACCACTCTAAATAGAGTTTTAACTCTAGATGGCGAGTGTGATCTAGTCGGAATTCGGACGGTTGAATCGAATGAAATTGAGATATAGTGAAATGATTAAGATACTTCTATAACGCAGTTTCGACCTTTATCTTTTGCTTTATAAAGTGCTTTATCAGTATGTGAGATAAATTCTTCGGCATTAAGTGAATCGTACTCGTGCCATTGTGCCAGTCCAATGCTCACGGTTAGGCGAATATTATCTTGACCATAAGGTACCTGTAATTCACTTACATTACGGCGCAGTCGTTCGGCAATGATTTGTGCTTGTGTGCTGTTCGTTTCTGGCATTAAGATGGCGAATTCTTCACCACCAACACGAGCGACGATATCGGATGATTTAACACTATTAAAGCAGGTATGATAGAAATCACGTAGGACTTGATCGCCGCCACCATGACCATAATTGTCATTAATATTCTTGAAGTGATCAATATCGAGCAGCAATAATGATAATTTTTGCTTATCTTGTTTGGCAAAAGCAATTTCTTGTTTCAGGATAAGGTTAAACTTACGTCTATTTAGTGCACCTGTTAGCGCATCTCTAGACGCGAGTTCGCGGTATTTGTCCCGTTCTTTACGTCGGTCGAGTAATGATTGTTGTTGACGTTTAATAATATTCTTTGACATGTCAGCCTGCAAAAGCTTTCTACGTAATGTTTCATAAGCATCATTCATCGCGCCAATTTCGTCATTGGATGTGTATTCATGCATTTGCTGATTATAACGGCCTAATGTAACTTGCTTTAAAGCATAGGTAATATGGCGAATAGGGGTGATGACACTGTGATAGAGGACAGTGAAAAGTAAGGTATTAAAAATGACAATAGTGCTAATAATGATGAGTACTAGATAAAATCGCTGCTCTAATTTAGCTAATTTTTGTTGTGTTTTAACTTCAAGATCTTTGATGATCTTATCTGTGACTATTTTTATTTCATCAATACGGTTAGTCAGCTGAATAAACCAAAATTGACCATTTTGATGCTCTTCTGATTGCAGCATGAAATCTGTCACGGTGTTATTAATAAATGCTTTTTGAGCTGCCATATTACATAAGCTACCACAAGCACTTTTCTGTGCCGGTGTCGCTGAATAATTAAACACAAAGATAGCATTGAGCTGCATGCCAAGTTGTATGTATAGCTGTTTGTAACGCTCGCTATGAATCAAGTCATGTTTCGATAATTCACTATCGATAAGCAGTGTCCCTATTTCTCGTTGTTGCCCAAGAATTTCTTTCAATCCCACGATAGCATTGATCGCGGTAATATTATTGGCAAACTCGGCATCCATCTTGATCTGTGACAAACGGTTTACCCGTGACAATAGCTTGGCAATGATGTCATTGTAATCCTCTAACATTTGCTCACTGGTTATGTCGGTATTTTTTAAATTACTGCGAAATATAACTAATTCAGCAATATCAATTTTGGTGGAGTTAATAAACTCGATTAACAAGGGTTCTGTTAATAACGCCTTACGTGAATTCAGTAGCGTTGAAAATGTATCTATTTCATTATTACTTTTGCGCTGCTGTGCGCTGAGGGCCTGAGAAAAACGCTGGTAGTCTGAACTTATGTAGCTCGAGAGTAACCCTCGTTCAACCTGTAAGTTATGTGTTAGTGAATTCACTTGCTGCACGATCTGGGTGAGACTTTCTAATAACAGCATATTTTTATATTGTTGGTAATTGTCTTTGACCGCAATAAAGCTGAGTAATAACATACCAAAAATGGGTAATAGCGAGGTAATCAGCACGCGAGTAGAAATGTTGATGCGATAGCTTAGCCATTCAGACGTACGCTGAAATATCGCTGTTAATGATATTGAATGCTTTTTTTCATTATGAAAAGCATGCACATAATCCATATCTGATATGAGGATGTGTTCAATAACCCAATCATATAAAAATTGACTGACTTGTTCTGCAGCTTCTACATTATTCGAATTCAATAGTTTATTTTTTAATTCGGGGAGCTGATTTAAAAATTCTTGATGGCCCTTTTGGTGTTCAACAAAATCGTTGAACGCCAATGTCTGCATTAATGCTTCTTCTTGTTTAAAATGAGCGGTAGTGCAAGCAGTAAGATTGGCAAAATATTTTTCGATGGTTTCAGCATTACAGTTAGTATCAATCATTTCGATAATAGATGAAATAATAGAGAGGATCTTTTTATGGTCGGTATCAATTTCATCGATACCAACACTCATCTCTTCATTCCATTCTAGGCTAATCATTAGAGCGACTACTTACCGTTGACTAAAGAAGCTGCAGTATAAAATTTCATTGATTTATGTCAACTTATTTAGCTAATGTTTTACCCCTAAATGAGTGGTCATTCATGTTTATCCATGATTATGGTAATGAGCAGTGAATACCTTGATGTTCAATGTCATGCTTGTTACTTACTTACTTACTTATGATGGTGAACTAAGTTTATGTATTTTAGGCTGTGCTGTTATTGTCTTTTCGCAGGTTGGCTAATCGGTGTTGGGTAATGCCAAAAACGGAGTTGTGCGCGTATTCGCCTTTATTGTTCATTGAACCCGCAAATATGTTAGTGAGTAAGTGAATAGCTTCAGTAACATGGTCAATTGCCCAGATATGAAATAAGCCTTGCTCAACCGCCTCAATAACATCATTGCGTAACATGAGATTATGTACATTAGCGCGTGGAATTATTACTCCTTGTGTTGATAACGTTGTAATTGCAGAGCAAACATCAAAAAAACCTTCTATCTTTTCATTTACCCCGCCGATGGGTTGGGCATGACCAAATTGATCCATTGACCCGGTGATGGCAATATCTTGACGTAACGGTATTTGCGAAAATGCAGAAATAATGGCACAGCATTCGGCAAGCGAGGCGCTGTCACCATCGACTTGACCGTAAGATTGTTCGAACGTCAATCGTGTCGTGAGTGGGATCGTGGCAGTTTGGCCAAATACTGATGCCAGATAAGCGGATAAGATCATCACGCCTTTGGAATGGAGGTTACCACCAAGCTTCACTTTACGTTCAATATCAAATATTTCACCTTCGCCAAAGGAGGCTGTAGCGGTGATACGCCCAGGGATACCAAATTCACTGTCTGATGTTGCAATAACGGAAAGTGCATTAATTTGTCCTATCACGTTACCCTTAATATCAATGAGAGTGGCACCATTCATAAAACTTTGCAGTAGATAGTCCTGTAATCTACCTGCCCGTTGCTGTTTATTTGTCAGCGCCTGTTCAACATGGTGATGACGTATAAGCGTGGCATTTGCAAGACGGGCACAATAATTACTCTCACGTAATAAGTTAGCGATATCAAGTGAGTGCAAGGAGAGCTTATCTTGATCTTCGGCTTGACGTGAGCTGTATTCGATTATCCGACTCATGGCTTTACGATCGCAATGCAGCATATTGTTCTCGTGTACGATACTCGAAATGAACTGTGCATAGTGTGCTTCTGCAATGTCTGTTCTGGGCATGACATCTTCGAAATCAGCGGTAACACGAAATAACTCTCTGAATTCTGGATCATATTGTTGTAGCAGTTGATAAGTCTGATAATCACCAAAGAGGATGAGCTTAACTGAGAGTGGTATTGGTTCTGGGTCTAACGAAATGGTACCCGATAAACTGACTTCTCGCTCTAATGAACTTAAGTTTAATTTATTGGCGCGCAAGGCTCGTTTTAAACCATCCCAGACATAAGGACGCTCAAGCACTTTTACCGCATCAATCATCAACACTCCGCCATTAGCACGGTGTAAACTACCTGCTCGGATCAAGGAGGCATCGGTAAATACGGTACCTTTGAATGTCGCATTCTCGATGTAGCCAAAAATGGTATGGTAATTAGGGCTCTCCTCGACCACGATAGGGAAGGAGTTTGTTTCTTGACAAACTAGCACGTTAATTTGGTAGCGGCGGGGCATTTTTTTATCTAACGCGGCATAAGCCAAAGAGATATCATCCTCACTGCCTTCAACAAAGATTTCAAGGTTGTCTAATATGTCTTTATTCATCGCGATTAGATGAGATTTTACATCGGCTAAGTGATTATACTTTTCTTTCAATGGCGTGGTGCAATGTATTAATACGTCCTGGGCGATTTGTTCGTCAAGTTTTTGCAGCTTATCGGAGAACTCTTCTTCCCAAATTGTTAATTGACGGATGATGTCACGCAGTTTTATTTCTAACTCAGTTATTTTAGTCTCGAATTTTTTCTTTTGACTGTCACTTAACGCTTCAAAATCGGTTTCAGAGTAAGCTTCATCCTTGTCGTTCATGGCGACGAGCTGGTAATCGCCTTGTGCCGTTAATGTTAAGCTAATACTGTGTTGTTTGGCTGATTGGGTCAGATCTTGTAAAATGGCTTCTTGTTTATTTTCGAGTTGGTTTTTTAATTTTTCAGCGCGAGCGAAGTAGATCTCGTTATCAAAGGCCATAGGCAAAGCTTTAACTAAACGATGGATAAGATTTTCGACATCTTTTTTAAATTGATGAGCGGAACCTGCAGGTAGCTTTAATATTTTTGGATGACGAGCTTCATCAAAATTAACCGTATAACACCAGTCAAAAACAGTATTATTATTACTGCTCGGTTCGTGACGGTTGAGATAGCGTAAAATCATAGTACGCTTGCCTAGCCCGTTATGACCGAGAGCATAGATGTTATAGCCTTTTTCTTTTATCGACATGGCAAATTCGACCGCTTGTTGTGCCCGGTCTTGGCCGATGATTTGATCGAGAGGTTGTAGGTGTTTGGTTGATTTACAGTCGGCAGCAAGCTTGCTCAGTGTTGAAGTTCGATACAACTGGCTACAACTTAGAGGTTTTATTGACATACAGTTCCCTCTTATAAAACAGTTATTACCCCTAGTGTAGACATAGATCGCTTGTGTGAGCATACTGTTTTATACTTCACGACTAGCTTATAAGAGAGAAAGTAAGAATGATAGTGAACGCTGACACCCTTATTATATTGGATTTTGAGACAACTGGGTTATCTCCTGATATGGGCGATCGTGCGATTGAGATCGGTGCGGTAAAAATTGAAGATGGTGAAATTACAGGGCGTTTTCAAGAACTCATGTATCCAGGCCGTCGTGTAAGTAGTTTTATTGCCAATTACACGGGGATCACCAATGATATGTTAGTCGATGCGGCACCTTGTGAAGACGTGATGCATCGCTTTGCCGATTTTATCCAAGGTTATAATTTAGTTGCCCATAATGCCTCATTTGATAAGCGTTTTTTAGATGCAGAATTGATGCGTATTGGTCGCGGCTATGAGGGTGAATTTAGCTGTTCACTGCTGGTGGCAAGACGTATTTTTCAAGATGCACCGAGCCATAAATTGGGTGAGTTGATTAAATATGCCAATATCCCGTCAGATGGTGGCTTTCACCGCGCGTTATTTGATTCGGAAATGACGACTAAACTTTGGTTAGTGATGTTAGATGAAATAAAGTCGCGCTATAGTTTAGCCAGTATTCCTTTTCAGTTGGTACAGAAGTTGGCTAAAACGCCGAAAAAATCAGTGGATAGTTTCTTACGTCGTTACAATCAATCATGATCGCTGTTAATAGTCTAACTGTTTTCACTTTAGCTATTTAAATACACACTACTCTTCAATAGATAATACTCTTCCATAGTGAGTACTTTTCAATAGATAGTATTCTTCATAGGTAGCATCTCTCAATATATGACCTCTTCAATATATTGAGAGCTGGGTGTGTATTATTGCCACTGTATTAAATACCACTAAATAACGTTTGTTAATCGTACAGTTGAAATAACCAGCTTAATTTATTTACATAGCTTTAAACTGTCACTTTAACCACCGTAAATATCGCCATGTGAAATATAAAAGAGTTATATAACATTTGGATAGGTTTTACGTTTATCTTGCAGCGAATAACACTGAAGTACCTATTAAGTTATGGTTTTAGATCTTTAAGCACATTGATGTAAACACTTATGCACTTGTAAATTGCCATTATGTCGCTATTCTTTTCGGTTTTTAATCGACCTTAGTGAATCATTATGGAGATGGAATGAGTAATCAATCTGTGGCAAAAACACCTGGAACCCCCTCTGGGGCAATGGATAAATTTTTGAATGTAATTGAACGAGCTGGTAATAAAATTCCAGATCCGGCAATTTTGTTCTTTTGGGGACTAGTCATTGTTTGGCTATTATCGGCGTTATTTTCACAGTTTGACTTTGGCATGATCCATCCGATTACGGGTCAGGCTATTGAGGTTAATAATTTACTCACCGGGCAGTCATTGGCCTCGTTCCTTGCTAATATGGTGACGACATTTACTAGTTTCGCCCCGTTAGGCATTGTACTTGTATCTATGCTTGGCTTAGGTGTTGCAGAAGCGTCAGGCTTTATTAATACAGGCCTGAAGAAAATGCTTAACTTCACACCGGCTAAGTTATTAACGCCGATGTTGATTTTAGTTGCTATCATTTCACATACTGCTGCTGATGCCGGTTATGTGTTAGTGATCCCTATGGGTGGTGTGATCTTCCATGCGGCAGGTCGTCATCCATTAGCGGGTATTGCTGCTGCATTCGCGGGTGTATCAGGTGGTTTCTCTGCAAACTTTATTCCGTCTGGTATTGATCCTCTTTTAGCTGGCTTCACCCAATCAGCGGCGCAAGTATTAGATCCTGCTTATGTTGTTAACCCACTGGCAAATATTTTCTTTACAGGTTTATCTTCAATCCTAGTTGTATGCGTTGGTTGGTATGTGACTGAGAAAATTATTGAGCCTCGTCTTGCTGCTACACCTGTTGATGAAGACGCAGAAGAAGCGCCTAACTTAGCTGTGTTATCGGCAGCTGAATCAAGAGCGTTTAGCTATGCTGGTTGGACTATGGTAGCTGGTATTGTTGCTTTAGTTACTGCGCTATATCCTGAAACATCGCCATTACGTTCGCCTGAAGGTGAGTTAACGTCATTTTCAGCGCCGATTATGCAATCAATTGTACCGCTTATTTTTGTGTTGTTTATTATTCCGGGTATTGTTTACGGTCGTGTTTCTGGCTCGTTTAAATCAGGTGATGACGTTATTAAAGCGATGGCTGCTACAATGGGCACCATGGGCGGCTATATTGTTATGGCGTTCTTCTGTGCGCAGTTCTTATCAGCATTCGGTCAATCAAACTTAGGTACGTTATTAGCGCTTTCTGGTGCTGATTTACTTAAATCAATGGATATGCCAGGGCAGGTAACCATTGTTGGTATGATCTTATTGACTGCATTCGTTAACTTATTAGTGGGTTCTGCATCTGCAAAATGGGCACTAATTGGTCCAGTACTTGTACCTATGTTAATGGCTGTGGGGATCTCACCTGAATTAACGCAAGCTGCGTATCGTGTTGGAGACTCGGTTTCTAATATTATTTCTCCATTAATGGTATTCTTTCCGTTAGTGGTTGTTTATACCCAGCGTTATATGAAAAGTTCTGGCATTGGTACATTAGCTGCATTAATGATGCCTTACTCTATTGCGATGTTAATCGGTTGGACAATATTCTTACTTGGTTATTGGGCGCTTGGTATTCCACTGGGTATTCAAGCTCCTTATGGCTACAGTATGGGCTAGTGAATATAACGTTGTAAGTAAAGAATCTCGTTGAAATACAAAATAAAGCCAATTTAAGCATATACTTGAATTGGCTTTTCATATTTAAATATCAGCTCTGAAAGGATTCTAATGTCTCGTTTTGTCTTTGTTGTTTTGTTTGTGCTTTTATCTGGTTGCGCAGCAGTGCTCACGGCTAATTACGATGTGATGTATGGTGTTGAAGAAGTGCAGGAACGCACTGTTTCGCCATTAAGCCCACAAGCATCAACGTATCTCAATGATATACAACCGCTACTGAATCAACGTTGTGTGGTTTGTCATGGCTGTTATGATGCGCCGTGCCAATTAAAACTAACCTCTCCCGAAGGCATTGAGCGTGGATTAAGTAAATCCTTGATACACAGTGGTTCGCGTTTATTGGCGATCCCGCCAACACGATTATATGAAGATGCGACGACAACGCAGGCTTGGCGTGAACAAGGATTTTCGGCAGTATTAAATGAGCGTAAACAAGTAGAAGAAGCCAACTTGATGGCAAGTGTGCTATATCGTTCATTAGTACTAAAGCAGCGAGATACATCTAATGATGAGTCGGTATCAGCCAAAATATTACCTGCAAGCTATGACTTTTCCCTTAACCGACAGCAGCAGTGCAGCGCAATAGGGGAGTTCGATGATTATGAATTGCAGCACCCAGAAGGTGGCATGCCGTATGGACTGCCAGCTCTTAGCAATGATGAATTTAAGTTATTAGCGTCTTGGTTGTCGACTGGCGCTAAAATGTCACCTTTACCAGTACTATCTGACGTCCATCTTGTGCAAGTCACGTATTGGGAGCAATGGTTAAATCAACAATCACTCAAAAGTCAGTTAGTCAGTCGTTATATTTATGAGCATTTGTTCTTATCTCATCTGTATTTTAGTGAATTAGATACGACATATTTTAAATTGGTGCGTTCTAAAACCCCACCGGGTACACCTATCGAGATTATTGCGACACGTCGCCCGTATGATGACCCAAAAGCAACACATGTTTATTATCGTTTGCAACGTGAGCGTGAAACAATTTTAGCGAAAACCCATTTACCTTACGCGCTAAATCCAGCGCGTATGAAAACATTTAAAGAAATTTTTGAGCAACCACAATACGAGGTTAAAAGTCTACCAAGTTACAAAGCTGAAGTTGCCTCGAATCCATTCATCACGTTTGAGGCAATACCGCCGCAATCACGTTACAAGTTCATGTTACAAGAAGCTCAAAATACCATTATGGGGTTTATTAAAGGTCCCGTTTGCCGTGGCCAAATTGCCGTAAATGTTATTGATGATCATTTTTGGGTGTTCTTTGTCACGCGAGATGCGCAGGATGGGCTGAATAGTGAAAATTTCCTTTCAAGGCAAAAAGGGCATTTACGTCTGCCTGCGGCATCAGAAAGTAATGCCGGTGTCGTGGTAACTTGGTATCAATATTCACAAGCACAGAAAGCATATTTAGAAGCTAAAAAACGCAAAGTTAATCAATTGTTTAACCAAGATTCTTTGCTTGATTTACACTTGGTTTGGAATGGTCAGAACCTGACTAAAGATAGTCAGGCACCAAGCGGTAATGATAATGCCGCGCTGACTATTTTTCGTCATTTTGATAGCGCAACTGTGGTTAAGGGACTTGTCGGCCAACAACCTAAAACGGCTTGGTTAATTGACTATCCACTCCTTGAACGTATTCATTATCTGCTGGTGGCTGGGTTTGATGTGTATGGCAATGTCGGACATCAATTAAATACCCGTCTGTATATGGATTTTTTACGTATGGAAGCGGAATTTAACTTTTTAAATTTATTACCCAAAGAAAGTCGTCAGCAAGAGCATGATTATTGGTATCGTGACGAGGGTATTAACTTACAACAGTATTTAGAGAGCAGTGATCATTTTGTTAGCAAGGAGTCGAATATTTTCTATCAAACAAAAGATCATAAAGCTGAGCTGTTTTCGTTATTAAAGACGCATTTAGCGGGGGTATTACCAAACCAATATGCATTGGAACAGCCTGATACACCCGTTAAAGAAGTGGCATTAATGCAGGTCCTCATGGCGTTATTCGGGACGCCTGTTAATCAGTTACCGGAAATATCAGTGTTACTGGTGAATGACGGTGATAAAAAGCGGGTTTATACGCTATTGAAAAATGTTGCTCACAGTAATATGTCGAGTCTGCTTGATGAAGAATCTAATTTATTACCAGAAGAAGATACGTTAACCGTTGTGAGTGGCATTATTGGCGATTACCCAAGTGCATATTTAGTGGTAGATGCAGCACAATTGCCCACATTTGTTGCTCGCTTAGCAGCGATGAAAACAGGCGAAGATTATACCGCTTGGTTAGATGATTATGGTGTTAGACGCTCAGATCCTCGATTCTGGCCACACAGTGATACGATCCAAACGCTAAATCAACAGTTACAGCCTATTAACGCTGGTTTGTTAGATTATAATCGTTTGCAAAATAGGTAATTAGCACGCTATAACCAATTGATTTTTTGTTGCTTAAAACGTAGAGTAGCAAGGTATTAGAAAGCCAGATGATGGCGTGATTATATTAGAGTCGACAGGCAAGATAGGTGGCCATTTATGTCAATGATTAAACCATGGAAGTTAATAAGTCTGTTATTTATTTTACAGTTATTAGCTGGCTGTGAATCAAAACTTGAACAAACGCAAACAACAATTAACCAGCAAGTTGCGAGTACAGCACAATCGCTTGATCGACTTGGGTCTGCAATTGAAACGGGTTCAGTTCGCAATGTCAGATTGTTATCTGAATATGCGCAAGTTTTAAAACAGCAAAAACCAGAACTCACTCGTATCGCAAATTTGATTGCTGAAGATGCAACGAGGCAAGGGCCTTTATATCAAAATCTTGCGATGAGATTAAATGATGTGAAAGCGGAAACGGTGACGTTAGACAATGCGGGCTTATTGCTTGATGAATTGACACGTATTAAAGAAGCATCTAAACAGAGTTTATTTAATGATGCGTTAACCGATCCGATTAATGTGTTGGCGGATATGTCCGATGGTCAACTTGCTCGTGTTGGTGCTATTAGTCAGCAGGCTGAACAAAATGGTGGTGGTACTGATTACGGTGCTGGTAGTCAGATGGTCGGTAACCCGAATTACGGTAACTGGCAAAGCGGCAGTGGCGGTACCAGTTTCTGGCAATGGTACGGTATGTATCGCATGTTGGGTGATTTAACTGGTCGTGTCGGCTATTCAAATTGGAGCCAAAATCGTCGTTATAGTTACTACAATGACTACGGGCGTTCACGTTATACCAGTCCTAAGCAAAGTGTAAAGCAAGCTGCGGTTGAAACTAAAACACGTAAATCATTTCAGCGCAAAGGGCAGTCCTTTAGTTCTCCTTATGCGAAAAAGCGTTCTGGTTCTGCAGGCTTGAGTCGTTCTAGTTATACCCCAACTAAAACGGTGAGTAGCTACTCTAAACCGAAAAAATCGTTCACTAGCAGTAAATCGACAAGCAATACTGGGTCGTTCCGTAATAGTGGCAGTCGTACATCACGTGGTGTCAGTCGCGGTAAATAGACAGCTATTATAACGAATTGAATAGTCATGAACGAATTGATAGAACAGTCATGAGCGAGTAGATCGAACGCTGTGAGCAAATAGACAGCCTTGAGCAAAAATAGACAGAACGAAGTTATGGAGATTGAGTATGTACGAGTTTGATGGATTGACGATGTGGACGACACAAGCACTGATTATTGATTTTATTATCATTATTGCTTTATTTGTTAGTTTAAAAATGATCAAAGGCTGGGTTTCAAATTTACATGCCAATGACGAAATTGCTAAGCGCGATAATTTTGCTTTTGGTATTAGTTTTGCCGCCGGGTTAGCGGGTCTGGCAATTGTATTAACTGGCGTAACCAGTGGTGATTTTGCGGATTCATTATTTGAAGAAGCAACACAGATGCTTGGTTATGGTTTATTAGCTATCGCGTTAATTAAAGCCGGGCATTTTTTCCAAGATAAAGTGACGTTACAAAAAGTCAGCCTGCACGATGAAATTGTAAAAGGTAACGTGACAGCTGCATTTGTTGAGTTTGGTCATATTGTAACGGTTGCGATTGTAGTGCGCTCTGCGTTGATCTGGGTGTTAACAGAAGGTTGGCATGGTTTGCCTGTGGTGATCGCCGCGTTTGTTGTTGCCAATATTATTATGCTACTGGTGAGCAAGTATCGTGTACGTTTATTTAAACGCACGGGTGATTGCCTACAACAGCTTATTTTAGATGATAACCTCGCTGTTGGTATTCGTTATGCGGGTTTCCTAATTGGTTCGGGTTTAGCAATTACGGCTGCAACAGGTCTTGCACCGTATGCTGCCGATAATATCGCTCAGAGTCTGACGTATTGGGCATTCTCAGCTATTATCAGCGTGGCTATTTTTGCTGTTTTACAATTGATCACCATTAAAGTGATTTTATCCGGTGTTGATATTGCTGATGAAGTCATTCGCCAAAAGAACATTGGTGTTGCTGTTATCTCGGCAACAGTATCGTTTTCAATTGGTTTAACAATGGCGACGTTACTCGGTAGCTAATTAGTTTCAAGCATAGTTATTGTAAACATAGCTATAGCTCAGACTCGATAACGATTGTCAGTGATAATGTCGCTGATCAGTTATCGGCTCTGAGCTTTTTCAATTGTTGATTGGTAACATAATTCCGGAACATTCTATCCCAATATAGTAAGGCACCGTGTGGAACACTCAGTTGTAAATAGTGATAATGAAGCAAGACAAGCACAGAACCGTAAACGGTCATTATGGTTTCACGATGCGTTATTAATCTCAGTCATGATCATACTTGCTGGTTGCGGTTTGATCTATGAATACCTGTTGTCGCACTATGCGGGTAGGGTATTAGGCTCGGTTGAAAGTGCAATTTATGCCATGATCGGCACCATGATTGTTGCTATGGGCATCGGCGCGTTTATGGCGCGTTGGTTTAAAGATGCCTTTACTGCATTTGCCTGGTTAGAAGCCTTAATTGCATTAATCGGTATGAGCTGTATTTTGATTATTTCGGCAATGATTGCCGTTAGTTATAGCTTGCCACAACTTTTATCGTCGACGTTCAACTTACCCAGTAATGTTGTGCTTGATGGTTATTTACCCCAGCAGTTAGAAAAAATCGCTAAATTCATGCCCTATGTGTTTGGTTTAATCCTCGGTATCTTTATTGGTATGGAGATCCCGCTGATCGCAAGGGTTCGTCAGCAAGTATATGGTCGTTTTTTAGAAAACAATGCCGGTACTATCTATGGTGCAGACTATATTGGCGCTGGTATCGGTGCAGCGATTTGGGTTGCGATCATGTTGTCGTTACCTATTATGGAAGCGGCGGCATGGACGGCATTATTTAATATTATTGCCGGGTTGGCATTCTTATGGCGCTACCAAGATAAGATACGTTGGGCTAAGTTATTATTCCTTTGTCACTTGCTATTAATTGTATTGTTCTCGATTATTTTAACTTTGGGTACCGGTTGGTTAGCGCAACTAAGTAGTGTGTTATATAAAGATAAAGTGATCTATTCACAGTCGACAAAATATCAACATGTGGTGGTGACCGAACGTTATTTGAAAAACCAAGCTGAACCAGTGACAGACTTGTTCATTAATGGTCACTTACAGTTTTCTAGCGTGGATGAGCAGTTATATCATAGCTTATTAGTGTATCCGGCAATGCTGGCGTCTAACCGCCATGATCAGGTGCTTATTATTGGTGGTGGTGATGGGTTAGCACTACGTGATGTGTTGCGTTGGCCTGTTAAAGCGGTGACATTAGTGGATTTAGATGCGGAACTATTAGCATTATTTGGTGCTAATACAGTAGATTACGCTGCGCCTGAAACGATCAAACAACGCATGCTGCGATTAAATGAAGCGTCATTACAAGATCCGCGATTAACCTTGTTTGCTACCGATGCATTTTTACAAGTTGAAAAACTACTGGATGAAGGCGCTAGGTTTGATACCATTATTATTGATTTGCCGGATCCCAACCATCCCGACTTGAATAAGCTCTACAGTGATTATTTCTATAATCAGGTGCGCCAATTATTAGCCCCTGACGGTGCATTGGCCATACAATCCACCTCGCCTTACCATGCCCAACAAGCATTTTTGAGTATCGGTAAAACGGTGAAGGAAGCGGGCTTTTTGCACGTTGAACAGTATCAACGCAATATTCCGTCATTTGGTCAATGGGGTTGGACGATTGCGACAACACGCGGTAAATCAGCAAGCAGACGTATAAGTGATGTCGATACTTTACCTGTACCATCGAACTGGTTAAATAAAGAGTTTTTGCTCGCCTCGTTTGTTTTCCCCGGTAATTTTTATGACAAAATGGACACGATTGAGATTAACCGATTAGGCTCTGGAGTCTTGTACGATTATAACCGTGAAGCGTGGCAAACCGAATCTGAGCTGTATAAGAATTAGTTACCGTAAATAATGATTAATACCCTGTAACTATGCTATTTATTTTAATGTTAGTAAGTGAAAATAACGATGGAAGCAAAAATATATAATCAACGCTGGTGGTTAAGCAGTTGTGATAGCGAAGAGCTTAAGCGCGTAATATCGGCAGACCTTAACCGTGCTGGTTTTACGGTATTGAACTTTGTTGAGCATTATTTTCAGCCACAGGGTTATACCGCATTGTGGCTGTTAGCCGAAAGTCATGCCGCAGTACATACGTTTCCTGAAGAGGGGAAATCGTATGTTGAACTATCAAGCTGTGCTGCTGCTTTATTAGATAATTTTGATCGTTACTTGCAAACTGCCGCTGCTGAACTGCAATGGCAAGTAACGACGTCCTAGTCTATAAATAGAGCTTATAAATAGGGCTCATAAATCGAGTTGATGACTGGGTGTAACCGTTTACGAATAAAGTAGTTTCAAACTCATTGCGATAGACATGGTGACCATTAATGGCTTGATGATCTTAACGCCTTTTGATAATACTAAACGTGAGCCAAGTGTTGCCCCTAACGCTTGGCCCACTAACATCACCCCGCCTAATACCCATAATACCTTGCCACCTAATGCGAAAAACAACAGTGACGCAATATTCGTCGCGAAGTTAAGTACTTTTGCGTGTGCCGTTGCTTTAGCCAACCCAAACCCTGCTAGCGAGACGAATGCCATTGCAAAGAAACTGCCAGTGCCTGGACCAAAGAACCCATCATACAAGCCAATACCGAATGCCGCTGTTACTGCAAATAGTGTTGGGGTTAGAAGTTGATGTTTATCTTCATCGCTAATTTGTTTGGAAAATAAAAAATAACCACCGATGGCAAGAATGAGAAAAGGTAAGATCACTTCCAAAATACTCGGGTCAATGGATTGAATTGCAATACTGCCTAGGGCTGAACCGACGAAAGTACAGGCGATTGCCAGTTTCATTTTTCTTATATCGACCATGCCTTTGCGAATAAAATAAAAACTGGCAAAGAAACTACCGCCACAGGCTTGCAGTTTGTTGGTTGCAAGGGCTGTTGCAGGGGGAAGACCCACCCATAACAATGCCGGAATAGTCAGTAAGCCACCGCCGCCGGCGATAGAATCAATAAAACCAGCGACCACAGCCACTAAAAATAATAGACCAACAATTTCTGCTGATAACTGAAAAGACATATCCAAACCCATGATGTAGTGCTCCTGCGTAATTTAGGTTAGCAATATAATCTTATTTGCACGATCAACGCAAAGGAGTTATCTTCTTTATAGTGTGAGTAAATCTCACGCAGTTTGTGTCCACAATTTTAAATGAGTAGTGCTATGTATCCTAATTTACCTCCATTAAATGCCATGCGTGCTTTTGAGTCAGCCGCAAGAAATGTGAGTTTTACGCTAGCAGCTAAAGAGTTGTTTGTGACACATGGCGCCGTGAGTAAACAGGTGAAGATATTAGAGCAATACCTTGGTGTGAGTCTATTCATTCGCCAGCATCGAAAGTTAGTCCTTACTGAAGAAGCCAAGCCTTATTTGCTCAAGGTGCAGAATGCACTGCAAACAATTAATAGTGCTACGCAAGAACTCATATCGCAGCCGCAATTGGCGCAACGTATCGCTATTAATGTGTTACCGAGTTTGACCATTAGTTGGTTAATTCCGAGTCTGGAAAGCTTTAAGCTCAGTAATCCTAATTTATTCGTTGATTTATCCATTGGTGATTTTACGATTGATTTTACTCAGCATCAGTATGACATTGCGATACGTAGTGCGAAGACTGCGCCACAAGGTTGCAATGTCATCAAGTTGATGGATGAGGATCTGTGCCTGGTGTGCTCACCACAATTAGCTAAGCAGATGAAATCACTGCATGACCTCAATAATATGACCTTGCTTGAACATACCTCGAGACCGGGTTTATGGCGTTATTGGGCGGATGATATCGGCATGGTATTAACCACGGATAACAAGTTTGGTATGGAGCATTTCTACATGCTCAGTCAGGCTGCTGTAAGCAGTATGGGGGTGGCACTGATCCCGCGATTTTTTGTTAGTCAGCAATTAGCAGACGGCAGTTTAGTGGTGCCATTTTCAGCCGGTTTTGTCAGTCCGTATAGTTATTATGTACTTATCCCAACCGCCAGTCCATTGCCGTTGAAAGTGCAAACCTTTGTTGACTGGCTATTACCATTATTTGCACCGTATAGATAACCATATTTGTTATTACTTGGCTTGTATTAACGACGGATGATCTTTCTAGAGACTATTTCAATACCGGGTTGATTACGGCCATTCACGGCATTTAGCGCCATTTTAAGTGCGTGTTCAGCAATTAATTCGAATTGCTGTGGTAATGATTGAATTTTGCTGGGTAAAAAATCCAGCAATCGGTTATCACCAAAGGTAGCCAGTTTGGTTGTTATCATCAAATTTGGATTGAGTATCAAGCAATCAAGTACACCTTCAAACAGCGTATATGACGTCGCTAAGATGGCATCGGGGAATGTATCGTTATCTATCCATTGTTGGACTTGGGCTTGACCTTGCTCTTGACTAAAGTGATCACCATAAGCGGTTAATTTTGTAATCGGGATAGCATGCTGCTCAATCGCTGCTAGGAACCCTTGCTCACGCTCTTTTGATATACCAAGCTCTGATACTGCGCCGACTAAACCGATAGAACAAATATCTTGTTGTAATAAGGCTTGGGTAAGTTCATAAGCACCGTCTAAGTCTTCGCTGATCACGCACGCAAAAATTTCATCATCCATCGCTCGATCGAGTCCGATAACGGGCACCCCGTTGGCTTGCACTGTGCGGTAAAAACTGTGTTCAGCAGGCAAAGCACTTGCCACTAATAACGCATCAATACGACGACTTAATAAGGTTTCTGCGACTTTTATTTCAGTATCCGCATCATCATCAGAGCATGAAATGATTAGCTGGTATCCGGCTTTACGGGCATCTCGTTCAAGTAATTTGGCTAATTTTGCATAACTGCTATTTTCTAAATCGGGGATGATTAAACCAAGCGAACGGTTACTGCCACCACGTAACGATTGTGCGGCATGGTCAGGGCGGTAATTATGCTCATTAACTACTGCAGTGACTTTCTGCTGGGTTTTTTCACTAATACGGTACTTACTGGCTTTACCATTGATCACATAGCTGGCTGTGGTACGTGATACACCGGCTAGTTTGGCTATTTCATCTAATGTCATGGTTGTTTCATCCCAAAATTGTGCGCTTGCTCATAGTTTCTGACATGATTTGTTATTGAACAATTGTAATCAGTCTAGAAACACTTCAGTATATTAGCTGAAAGGTTTCAGCAATGCCATTTATAATCATTTTGTCATTACTGAAGCCTTTTTAATCGCCTTCTTGCTGAAACGATTCAGCTGCTTTCAGCAAGCTGTAAAGCAACAGTAAGAAGGCGATTAACTAAGCACTAAAGCAAATTATAAGTAGCGCTATTACCTAAGGTATTATGGAGTAAAATTATGTTGTCACTGTCTTCGAATGACATTCAGTTAAATCAATCGGCGCCGAACAAACAGCACGCCATTAAAGCCCTTGCCCAAAGCTTGGCGAACAACGCATACGTTGAAACAAGTTACGTCGAGGGGATGTTAGCGCGTGAAGTGCAGCACTCTACGTACTTAGGTAATGGTATTGCTATCCCGCACGGCACCGTTGATACACGTGATTTAGTTAATAAAACTGGTGTGCAGTTACATCATTTCCCACAAGGTGTTGACTGGGGCGAGGGCCAAACTGTTTACCTCGCAATCGCGATTGCGGCTAAGTCAGATGAACACCTCGCTATTTTAAAGCAACTCACTCATGTACTCAGTGCTGACGGTATCGAAAAGCAATTACAGCAATGTGATAGCGCTGAATCGATTATTACCTTGCTTGAAGGTAATAATCAGCAATCAGCAACACTATTCACCCCAGACCTAGTGCAACTTGCTTTCCCTGCGCAAGATTTATCACAATTGACAGCTGTCGCAGCTGGATTACTTAAACACCATCACTGTATTGACAATACCGGAGTCGCAGATGCGATCACGTCACCTGCGACTCATCTTGGTCAGGGTTTATGGTTAGCGAAAACAACGAAAACGGTAACGACAACTGCTATTTCGTTTGTAACACCAGTCGAACCCTTATCTCAAGAAAGTATTCCAGTACTAGGCTTACTCATGCTAGCAAGTACTAACAATCTGCACCTTGATAATATGCAATGTGTGGTTGATTTAATTTATAAACAACAAGTCAGTCAATTATTTGATGCGGATGCAGAAACCATTATCGGTTTATTAACAGAAGTAAAACCGAGCGGACTAACTGCAACATTCACTATCCATAACAGCCATGGTTTACATGCAAGACCCAGTGCAATACTGGTGAGCATAGCCAAAAAATTTCAGGCCGATATTCAAGTCACCAATGCGGCGGGTAAATCAACCAATGCGAAAAGCTTAATGAAATTAATGTCTTTAGGTGTGCGTTGTGATGAAGTATTAACATTTACAGCGAATGGTGGTGATGCGGAGCTTGCATTAAAAACTATAGGTGAAGGTATTGAAGCTGGATTAGGTGAAGGTAAATAATGACCATGCAATTAGCAAAATTAAAAGTAGTAACGGTAACGTTAAACCCCGCCTTAGATTTAACCGGGCATTTACAAACGCTGACTAAAGGCACGGTAAACCAAGTTAAATACTGCGCATTAGCTCCTGCCGGTAAAGGCGTTAATGTAGCTAAGGTACTGGCAGAACTTGGTGCCGAGGTGACTGCCACTGGGTTCTTAGGTATTGAGAATGAAGATACTTTTTGTCAATTATTTGAGCGTATTAAGGTCACAGATAGGTTTATCCGCGTACAAGGTGCAACACGCATCAACGTTAAATTAGTCGAAGCCAGCAGTCAGGTCAGTGATATTAATTTTCCGGGCGTGAGCGTAACCGCCGCTGCAATTGCAGAATTCGAAACCATGTTATTTAACCTATCCCTTGATCACGATGTATTTGTGATCGCGGGTAGTTTGCCTATTGGCGTGACGCCTGAGCAGTGTGCAAATTGGATCGAACAGCTACAGGAGGCGGGTAAGAAAGTATTTTTTGATAGCAGCAATGCCGCGCTGAGTGCTGGTATTACCAAGCAACCTTGGCTCATCAAACCGAACGATGAAGAATTGCTGCATTGGGCGAAAGGTGAATCATTGGTAGATAAGTCTTTAGCAGAAATTGCTGAACAGTTATCAAGTACGGGTATTGCCAATGTGGTGGTATCACTGGGTGCTGAAGGCGTGATGTGGTTAAACCACGAAGGCTGGTTACAGGCGAAACCACCGAAAATGAATGTTGTCAGTACGGTAGGAGCGGGAGATACCTTAGTTGCAGGTATGTGCTGGGGGCATCTTAATAACTGGGATAAAAAACAAACATTAGGGTTTGCGACTGCGTTATCTGCATTAGCAGTGACACAAGTTGGTGTTGGCGTTGAAGATTTAAATGAAGTGATCACCTTGAGTGAACGCATCACTATTTGCGAATAAGGGATATTAATAATGAAAATTGCAATTGTAACGGCATGCCCAAGTGGCATCGCAAGCAGTCTTATCGCTGCAGGTTTATTAGAAAAAGCAGTAGCAGAATTAAATTGGCAAGCAGATATTGAGTGTCATTCATCTGTGGCGTCAGTGACGTCTTTAACGCAGCAGCAGATCGCAGCGGCTGAGTGTATTGTTATTGCCGCGAATGCCAATGTCAATGACGGCCGTTTTATTGGTAAAAGAGTCTATCGCTCAGCAGTTGATGCGGTATTTACTGATGCTAAAGCTTATTTAGAGCAAGCGATTGAAAATGCTGTTGAGCTTGTTAGCAGTAATGAAGTCGCAGTTATGACCACTGAAACCGCTATTGCGGGTAAAAATATTGTTGCGATCACTGCTTGCCCAACAGGCGTTGCACATACCTTTATGGCAGCGGAAGCGTTAGAGCAAGAAGGACAACGTTTAGGGCATACGATTAAAGTTGAAACTCGAGGTTCTGTTGGCGCTAAGAATCAGCTAAGCAGTGCTGAAATAGCCGCGGCAGATGTGGTCATTATTGCTGCGGATATTGATATCGATTTAGCCCGTTTCGATGGTAAGAAAGTATACAAAACCAGTACCGGTTTAGCACTGAAGAAAACTACACTGACAATGGATAATGCGTTTAATGACGCGCAAGTTTATCGTCATGGTAAAACGTCGACAAGTGAACAAGCAGGCTCGGAAAAAACCGGCGCTTATAAACACTTAATGACAGGTGTTTCACACATGCTGCCGTTAGTTGTTGCCGGAGGTTTGGCTATCGCGTTGTCATTTGTATTTGGTATCGAAGCATTTAAAGAAGAGGGCACATTAGCCGCCGCGTTAATGACGATCGGTGGTGGTTCAGCCTTTGCGCTAATGATCCCGGTACTTGCAGGCTTTATTGCCTTCTCGATTGCGGATCGCCCTGGTCTGGCGCCGGGTCTGATTGGTGGTATGTTAGCCAGCTCAACCGGTGCGGGTTTCTTAGGTGGTATTGTTGCGGGTTTCCTTGCTGGTTATACCGCTAAGCTAATTGCCGAAAAAGTACAGCTACCACAATCAATGGAAGCATTGAAACCTATTTTAATTATTCCACTTTTGGCATCATTGATCACTGGTCTGGTGATGATTTATGTGGTTGGTGGTCCGGTTTCTGCGGCAATGAACGCATTAACTGAATTCTTGAATAATATGGGGTCGGCTAACGCAGTATTGCTGGGTATTATTCTTGGCGGCATGATGTGTTTCGACCTTGGTGGTCCAGTTAACAAAACCGCGTATACCTTTGGTGTTGGTCTTTTAGCATCGCAAACCTATGCGCCAATGGCCGCTGTAATGGCTGCGGGTATGGTACCTGCGTTAGGTATGGGTCTAGCGACTTTCCTTGCGAAACGTAAATTTAATAATAGCGAGCAAGAAGCCGGTAAAGCATCATTTGTGTTAGGCCTATGCTTTATTTCTGAAGGTGCCATTCCGTTTGCAGCGCGCGATCCAATGCGTGTGATCCCGAGCTGTATTGCTGGTGGTGCATTAACGGGCGCGCTATCTATGCTGTTTGGCGCTGAATTAATGGCACCACATGGCGGTCTATTTGTACTTTTAATTCCAAACGCGATCACACCTGTATTGATGTATTTAGTCGCTATTGTGGCGGGTACTCTTGTGACGGGCGTGAGTTATGCGGTACTTAAGCCATCAGAAGAACAACAGGTAACAGCGTAACGAGAACGTTTTATGATAAGGCCTCACTCTGATGAGGCTTTATCACTTTAATAGACAGTGATAACATAACGCTATATCAATCTGCATGTAGCGAATAAACGCCGCATAGTACTATTACAATTGGCGGCTCTCTCTTTGTTAAATTATAAACGTATATTATTAATCACTGCGCTAACCAGTTTTTCAGCCGTCGCGACAGAACAAAGTTTAGCAACCCAGTCACTATTTGACTGGCCTGAAAATATTGTGACTCAGTCTCTGGATGATATCTTAAATTCATTAGGTGCTAGCCAAACATATGAAAAAGAACAAGGGTTAAACTCCAGTATTATTCCGACAGCCTATTACACACCCGAAAAAGGCCTTGGTATTGGTGCCTTGTACGTAGGTTTATATAATTTATCTGATAGCAAATTAAGCCAACCTTCATCTATTTCCCTCAATAGTTATTATTCTGAAAATAACTCCTATGGCGTGAGCCTGAAAAATAAAAACTTCTTTGAGTTGGATGAAAATAGATTATTTATTCATGCCAATATTGCCAATGATGCGAGCTATTTTTATGGTTTATCTGGTCAGTCTGAGGATGTCACAAGTTATAACTCAGAAGAATTCTCTGCGGATGTTATATGGTTACGTAAAGTAGCCAGTGATATTTACCTCGGGTTTGGTGTTAAAGGTGCCTATATTGATCCCAGTGATATTGACGTTAATACGACGAATAATACAGACTTACTCGTTAAAGACAGCAGTATAGGCGGCTCAATTAAGGTTGATTACGATTCCAGGGATAACGTTGACAATGCTTTTAAAGGACTCAATCTAGGTTTTCAATTTAACCAGATGTACAGTAGCTCACAATCTGAAACATATGAACAATACCAAGTCTATTATAGCCAATATCATCAATTCCAAAATCTGACTGGAACACTGGCATGGCAAGTAAAAGCTGAGTTTAATAGTGACGATACGCCCTATGTGCAACTGGCCAACCTCGGTGGTGATGAAAAACTAAGAGGTTATATCGAAGGTCGCTACGTAGATAACAACATGGTATTTAGCCAAGTAGAATATCGTATTCCTATTTATTGGCGTGTTGGTATGGTCTTTTGGACTGGCGCGGGTTCTGTCGCTAATGACATATCTGGGTTATTTGACGATACCTTAATCAGTTACGGCACCGGTTTTCGATTTAATATTAAAGATAGAGTTAATTTACGTGCAGACATTGGCTTTGGTGATGATGGTGCTGAATTTTATTTAAACATTAATGAAGTGTTTTAGGTCGGTATGCTAAAAGTAGCCTTATTCATTTTCAGCTGTGGATTAATCAGTTTTTTTGCTCGAGCTGAGGATGGCGACGTTTGTGAACAAGAGATTATTTATGACCTCTATCTCAACGGATTTCATACCGGAGAGCTGCAACGCCAGATCACACAACAAGGCACAACCTTGTCTTTTTTAACGCGTAGTGAAATGAGTATTCTCGGTATTAGTACTACCTTCTATCAAACCTCTCTGTCACGCTATGAAGCACAAACAAACCGCTATTTCACCACTGAATTTTATCAAGTTATGACTGGCTTTAGAAATAGAGAAATGCGCGTAAACATCAGTGAAAATGGTTTAGATAGCAAGGTCTTACTTAATGGTGAAATAACACAATATCACAGTAAGCAATATCCATTACAAGACATGGATACTATCACTATGCAGCTCCAAATGAATGTAAGACAAGGTAAAACACATTTTTATACCTTACGACAAGCAACAGATGAAATGGAACTATTTGAATATCAGGTTGTAGGTAAGGAGACTCTATCTACTCACTACTTTGGTGATATAGAGGCTATTAAAGTAGTGGAAATACAAGATAACAATGTCACTTTTTGGTTTGCACCGTCTTTGGACTATTTAATGATCAAAGCGATAAACATTGAAGGCTGGATCCTGAAGGGAACAACTGAGCTCAAAACCTATACTGAAGTTTGTGTCTAAAAGATAAAACACCGAGTGCTTTACGCTCAGTGTTTTATTTCTCTGTACTTTAGAGGAGCTGGCTACAGATCACTTGATTACGTCCATTACCTTTTGCTTTGTAGAGCGCGTCATCGGCGCGCGCTATCATTTCTGTTATGCGCTCGTCACCCATTTGAGCTACGCCAATACTGCAAGTCAGCGGTTTGTTATGGCACCAGTTATGCGCTGCTATGGTGCTTCTCAGTGTTTCAGCTCTGTTCATTGCTTGTTGGTTATTTGTCTCTGGAAAAAACACAATAAACTCTTCACCACCCCAGCGTACTAAACAATCACCGCTGCGAATATTTGTTGATATGATCAGTACGAATTCACGTAAAATATCGTCACCAACCTGATGGCCATACTTATCATTAACATTTTTAAAATGATCAATATCGATGAATAATGCAGAGAAATCTTGTTTATCCCAACGCACTTGTTGTGCCATGTCTTTTAACCAATCCTGTACCGCATTTCTATTTAATGCACCAGTAAGAGCATCTCGATTAGCTAATTCAGAAAATTTGATATTTTTTTCGGTTAAGTTTTGATTTAATTTAAACAGTCGTCCTGCTCGTTGGTGACTTTTTTTCAATCTCCGCTGCAGCTTACTTTGCTCATATAAAATAAATCCCATAATTAATAATAACCAGGTATACAGAAGCACCTTTAACATGGTCGACTCTTCAATCCACACGCCTTGAAACTTAATACTATTAACGACAATTTCAAATTGACCTTCAGTGACACCTGATGCTGTTGCTATCTCAATAATCGGAACGTTTGAAAAGTCGGGTGAAGCGTGTTCAAGACTGACGCCATTATCGGCAATCCACCAGGTTAAGACTTGAAAAGTATCGAGTGAAATCGCTTTAGCCCCGCCGCTAAAGCCGGGAAGGTATTCAATACCATTAAACTTTAGTGAGGCTCTCTCGTCTGCACGCGTATAAGCCGGGTGACTATTGCGGATATATATACGTAGTCGTTTATTGGTGTGAGTGGTGGTGTAATCAATATCAAGACTGATTTTATTATATTCTGAAAAATCGATGCCTTGAAAAATACTATCCGAAAGACTTATCTCTAGTTCACAATATGGCCACGGATAATTGGAATCCTTTACGACGTCGCAAGTAAGATAAGCTTTGCCATCTTTTATGGTGATTGCGGAGCTGCTTAAACCACCCTTAATGCTATCATCGACATTCATATAGCTGAACTTATCAGGAGTTATTGTGTAAGTTTTAGTATTAGCGCGGAAATGATACCAAACTAGTATTACCAAGGTAACGATGACTATCCCTATCGTTATTTTTTGAACATTTCGCACTGATAACTCCATTGGCGACAACCCGTGATATTAATTCGTATTATAGAATGAAATGATTAACAGAAAATATAGTAACGCGGATCCCATATATATGAAGTATGACATCTATTGACAGTTTGCATGTTTTTAATGATTATAGCTAGCGTATTTAGGGCTAATGTAACCACTTGATTTTAAAGTGGTTATTTAATTATGTAAGTATGATTATAGAATTGGATGTTTACCTTCTTATCTTTATACTGCTATAAGCATACATTGGAAAACAAACGAATTGTCATTGACTCAATGACGAGATGTAATCAAGCTTGTTGTTAATCGGATAGTATTGCGGTTGGAATATACAATTGAGACAAAATTGTTGTATATTGTCAGGTAACTCATTATTTAAATGAGAGTTATATTTAAATTACGGAGCGATTATGCCATCTCATCTACCCAAGAAATTTAGTCATATTTTCTTAAAAATATTTAGTTATATCGAAGCTGTGTTACTTGTTTTAATTACGATGGCAACAATTTACGCGATGGCAAATGACTTTTTTCATGTCTATGAAGAACAAACGGTAAAGTTAACGGATATCTTGTTAATGTTTATCTATCTAGAAGTACTCGCCATGATCCAGCAATTTGTTGTTAATGGTAAGATCCCAGTTCGTTATCCTATCTATATCGCAATAATGGCAATTGCCCGTTATGTTACGCTAGGGATGAAAGAATTACAGAGTGTGGATGTCGTTTGGTTATCGGTTGCGGCATTAGTATTAGCCATATCGACCGTTATTATCCGTGCTGGTCATTTCTATTGGCCTTATAAACCATTAGCTGACGAATAATAACAGCCTTAGTCGGGGACTTTAATTTTTTACGCCGCTTAACCTTATCACACAGTTTAATCTTTGACGCACATAGCTGAAGTTTGTAGCGGTTGTTGTATCGCCGCTATTACTTTTTCTGGTGATTGAATAAAGGTTTTACTGAGTGACTTACTATTTAGCTTGGTCTCTAAATAATGTACATAGTCGTTCACTTTATGCTGCGTATAAGCTTTAGGGTAGCTCGCCTTACATGATTGATACCACAGTACATAATTATCAAAAAATTGACTGGCATTATCCGCTGGCATTGCCGACATTAAGTTGGCCATATTACGGCTGACTTGAAAATGCTGGTAATCAATCGGTGTATTCCAAAAACCACCCCAATATAAAAAGCCATTATCAGCAAAGGTGGCTACGACATCTTCAGCAAAGCCTTGGCGCTGATTTTTACCGTATCTAAATTGCATTCTATTAGCATATTTAGCACCATCGTCAGGCTTGAAGCTTGCGCTACCTTGTTTACCAAACTCAACGAACGGATTCTGTTTTGGGTTAATATCAATCGCTAAACCATAGGCATGAACGGATAGTGAACGCTTACCTGCGATAGGGCGGTAATTGAATGCCGAGGTATTGTTGTCTGCCATCGATAATTCATCATCACCTTGGTAATGGCGTATTGGTTGGGCTTTGTTGATTGGGAACTTCAAGGTATGTAAACGATCAAAAATAGCCGCGATATAAGGCGATACAGCATCCATGACGATAATTGAGCCGTTATTGTGCTGTTGCCCCTGAAAATCGATATAGTCGAATTGTACTTGTCTTAAACGATCACACTGTACCGGTGCTGCTGCGGACATGACGCCCATATTTGTCATTGCGCGACAGTCTTTACCTGAAATTTCCGTGATATTTGCAGCCGAGACTGGTAGTAGAGCATTACAGATTAGGGCTGGGATTAATGTTGTAAACCAATGTATTGACATATGTTTCCATTCATTCAGTCATGTTTGTTTATCATCTTATCGTGCATTTTATAAATGTAAATACGTTATGATTTTATTCAAAAATAATTATTTTATGCTGTGTGCGCGCTGCGACTTATCTTCATTTCCTCAACTATACTGGATTCAACATTATTGATTTAACGCTGAGTATTGGCGCATATATTTATTTACATAAGGAAGTTCGATGCAAAAAATAATAGCTGTAGCATTATTTGCTGGCGCACTCGCTGGCTGTGAAACATCATCCCAAGCTTATAGCATGGCACAACAAGGCGTGGATGCTTTTACATGTCCAGAGATCAGTAAGGCATTTTCGGCGTATGAAGCAGATCGCCAATCGGCATCGGCGTTAACTGTTATCGCCCCACTTATTTCTGCGGATATTGGTACTATGACGCAAGGTGCCATTACTACGACTGATGCTTATTATGCCCAGGCTAAAGCAAGTTCGAATGTTGCTTTGATGCTGAAAGGTTGCTCTCCGATTATTTAATTATCACGGCATTTGGTTGGCGTTGTATATATACCCAAGCTAGTATCTGATATAGCATCTTGAAGTAGTTTGGCAATATAATAGATGAAAACAAGCTGGATACATTATCAGCTTGTTTGTTTTAAGGCGGGATAAATATAAGACGTGTATGTTTAGCCTGATGGCATCGCTAGAATTTCAGCAATGTTAATACTGTTAGTATATTGCACCAACTTAGGTTCTTGCTGGCTACGTGCTAATACTGCCATACGGTCTGATAGCTCATTACCTTCGATATTGGCATGGCCTTTAACATGATTAATAATTAAATTAGATTTTAATTGTTCGTACAAGGCAAAGCATTGTTGAATAATCGCTAGGTTTTTGATTTCTTCATTCTTACCACGTTTCCAACCTTTATTTTTCCAACCTTTTGCCCATTTCGTGATGCAATCAATAGAGTATCTAGAGTCAGAAAGTACTTGTACTGTTTTACCTTGTTCTATGTGTGAGGCTGCAAAGCGGAAGGCGACTAATAACCCATTTAATTCTGCTGAGTTGTTGGTTCCGTTCGCTTCGTATAAGCCGTACCATAATTGTGCCAGTTTATCTTTTTCATAAACGGCCATACCTGTACCTGATTTACCGGGATTAGGAGAGCAAGCGCCATCACAATAGATGTTGAGATCTGCAACTTGTGGTGGTGTTGATAGAATTGACTTAGATGCACCTGCTGGACGCGTTGCTTTTGGTTTAACACCTGAACCTGTAGCCCCTTCTTTTGCTAATGAGCGTTTCATTAATGCGCGAGTATAGGTTGAGGCGAATGCTTGGTCTGCTTCTTCTTTTGATGGGAAACCCATATATTGCGCATCACTGCGGCCATCAATCTGTGCTTTCGTTTCAGACCAGTTATCAAATACCCCAGTCTTCACACCTTTCCATACTACGTAATGTTTTTTACTCATAACTCAATTCAATACTCTTAAAGTTTAATGATTAAATAATAAATGTCTTACCTACAAAACACCAATGATAACCAGTGTCTTGTACATAAATCAGGCGCTATACCGTTATATAGAAGCAAACAGCCGTTATAGCTTTTCGCTTTCGATAAAGGTTTTAATTAAACGTGTGACCACCTCGGGTTGTTCATTCGTGACGCCATGGCCTGTGTTTGGAATGACGACAAGGGGGGCTTGTATTTTTTTACTCAAATAAATACCGTGATCAACCGGGAAAATACGGTCTTGTTCACCCCAAATTAGCAGTGTCGGTGTGGCAGCCACTGGGGCTTTTAATAGGGTATCGCGGTCTGCGGATAAAGATTGGATCATGGCTATTTTTTGTTTATGCCAAGCGGCAAAATAAGTTTGATAAATTTGATTCGCAACAAAGTCAGGCATCATTTTAGGGTCGAAGAAAATACCATCAAATAAACGGCGTAATTCATCGCTGTTCTTCGGTATAAAGAAATCCTCTGGATTATCGACTGCAAAGCGTTTGTTTAATGCGGCTAGATCATCATCACTGAAGTAGGGACCGGGACTGGCAATAATAATGGCTTTATTAATACGGTCATTGTGGTTAGCGCTGTTGAGTATATTAAACGTGACAAATCCGCCATAAGAGATACCGGCGATGTTGATATTATTAAGTTTTAATTCATCAATGAGTTGTAGTATGGCATTTGTTTCTGTGGTTAGATTGGCTTCACCGGCACTAAAAGAATCACCAAACCAAGCAAGATCCGGTGCAATAACATCATAATCTGCGCTTAAGCTTAGCATTTCATCTTTCCATGTCGTGACGGCATTGCCACCAAAACCATGGATTAATAATAGCGGTTGGCCTTGACCTCCACGCCAATAACTCAGTGTTCCACCTTCATCTAAGCTAATATCGAGTTGTGTGAAACCAGCTGATTTAAGGCTGCCCTCATCACTGTCTATTTTCCATCTAACCAGTGAGCAACCGCTTAATAATGAGAAACATATACAGACAATAAATAATTTTAGCTTGTTTGAAATCATATTGTTAGACCGATTGCACAGGAAAGAGAAACCATACATGAGATTGAAGATAAATAAAATAACATTCCCTTAACTTAGTGATGTTGGCTGTATTACTTTATGAGAGATTGTTCTGAATTTATGGGGGATTGTTATGAAAACTTAACAGGGGACAGGAAGCAAACATGAGAAATAAAAAAACCTGCCGCTATCAGTTGATAAAGGCAGGTTGTTAGAGACATGATTTGGCTATTAGCGGTTCTTTTTCGCTTGTTTCTGCAGTGCCATATCAAATTCGTCAGGGAACATGATAAGCCCTTCGTCATCAAGATTCGGGAAGACAACGATAGCTAAATCATCATCCATTAAACCTGATGTCCAGCGGCTTTGCCATTTAGCTAATGAAATAGATTCTGTTTTACAGTGTTCCCACTCGCCAGTCGCCCAAGCTTGTGCAAACTCTGCATTAGGCCATACTGGCACGCAATCTTCGTCGTCGTTATTTAGCATTACACAACCGTGTTCATCCGTTAAGATCCAGATTTTACGTTCGCTTGTCACTTCTTTTAGTAAATAGCTAAGGCGCTTCTCTTCATCGTAAGCTTGAATTGTTGCTATTTGGTTCTCATCGAGCGTATTTGACATGTAATTTATTCCTAATTTTTACTAATATGACGGCAATATTTATCACCGACATGTAATTATGTATTAACCGAAGACTTTATTGTTATTAACCGAAAATAAGCTGCCAAACGCTAGGCTTGCTTTTCTTATGGTATTCTTTTCTTAAGCTATCAACGTCTTCTAATTTAGCTTTCGCAACGGCGAGGTTTTCGTCTGTGATATCGGCTTGTTGAATGCTGTTCAGTATTGATTCTACTTTATCTAAACCTTGATTTGACATCTCTGCACGGTCAGGTGAAAAGTTATAGCTTTGCGCTACGGCAAGCATTTTACTCATTTCATCAATGCGGGTGCTAAATTCGTCTGCAGACGTTGTTTTCATGGCTTGAGTATACGCTAATCTCATTTCTTTCATGGTAACTTTAAGATCGATACTGTCGATGTCGGCACTGTTTACCAAGGTAGAAAAAAATAGACTGACGATAAGACCTAGTTGAGCAAAACGATTCTTCATGATTTATATCCATAAGTAATGATTAAATGCTGCTGTTAATAACACCGAGAGTATAATAACGAGAGAAATAACAGTCAGGTTTGTATGAGGGATTAACCGCGATACATATTTTCGAATGATTTAATTGAGAAACCACGTAGTACTTGGTCACCAATCTTAAGTGTTGGTACACCACGGCCACCTATAGCGGCTAATTCTTTACTGCCGCGTGGTTCATTCACACTGCATAGGCGATAAGGTATTTTCTTTTCATCTAAGTAGCGCTTTGCCGTATCGCAATTTGGACACTTCTTCTGCGTATATAATACGACTCTTTTCATTTTAGCCCCACAAGGTACATCGTAAAACGCGCATTATACCAAGCTAACACTGATTCACAATGTATCAATATGAGCAAATGATTTGAAATACACTTCTTTACAAAATGGTGGAATAATCAGGTCAAGGCGTACGCTTTTAACTGCTTAATTTATACGCGTTATTTTAATGGAATATAGATAAGGTTCTGGGTTTAGGTTTCAAGCATAGGTGCAGGTATACTGTAATTATAAACATGACAATTGAAGATAATAAAGTATGAGTATTATTCTTGGTATTGATCCGGGCTCCCGGATCACTGGATACGGTGTGATCCAGCATATACACGGTAAATTTCAATATTTGGGCAGTGGTTGTATCCGTACCTCGGGTGACAATTTACCTGAACGCTTAAAGCAAATTCATGCCGGGGTAAGTGAAATTATTATCCAGTTCCAACCGGATAAATTTGCCATTGAAGATGTATTCATGGGCAAAAATGCGGCGTCAGCATTAAAATTGGGTCAAGCTCGTGGTGCCGCGATTGTTGCTGCAGTATCCAATGATCTTGAGGTCGGTGAATATACCGCTCGTCAGATCAAGCAAGCTGTCGTCGGTAACGGTGGCGCAGATAAAGAACAAGTCCAGCAAATGGTGGTGAATTTACTTAAGTTGCCAGGTACGCCGCAAGCCGATGCTGCCGATGGGCTCGCAGTAGCTTTGTGTCATGCTCAGAGCTTACGCACCTTGATTAATATGGCGGGTAAGGTAAAAGGCACTGCGCGTGGACGTTACAATTAACCTATTCAATTAACCGAATAAATAAATTATCTGGATATTTAACCAGTATTTTATTATGCTACGGAACATTATATTCGTATTTAAAAATGTTGGAAAATAATTGTGATTGGACGTTTACGTGGCACTTTATTAGAAAAGCAACCACCAGAGATTTTACTTGAAGTTAATGGCGTAGGTTATGAAGTTCAACTACCAATGAGCTGCTTTTATGAGCTTGGTGATGTTGATAAAGAAGTGATCGTTTACACCCACTTTGTAGTTCGAGAAGATGCACAATTACTTTACGGCTTTAATAACAAAATGGAACGTTTGATGTTTCGTGAATTGATTAAAGTAAATGGTGTCGGACCTAAACTCGCACTAGCTATCTTATCGGGTATGACTGCCAACCAGTTTGCCCACTGCGTTGAACACGATGATATTAACAGCTTAATTAAATTACCGGGTGTGGGAAAAAAGACAGCGGAACGTTTATTGGTAGAAATGCGTGACCGTCTGAAGAACTGGGTGACACAGGACTTGTTCACCCCAGAAGCGGATAAAGCCCAATTACAAGGTTATGGTAATACTGCATCGAATGCGATTGAAGAAGCGGAAGATGCCTTGGTTGGTTTAGGTTACAAACCTGCGCAAGTCGCGAAGATGATTAAACAAGTTGCACAGCCAAGCATGAGTTGTGAAGAGATCATTCGTCTGTCATTACGTGCCACCTTACAGAATTAATTTAGGAAGTTACTTTAGTGATTGAAGCTGATCGATTAATTTCTAGCGGAACCGTCCGCGAAGAAGAAGTCATAGACCGTGCAATTCGACCAAAAATGCTGTCTGATTATCAAGGGCAGGATCACGTACGTGGTCAAATGGAAATTTTTATTGAAGCCAGTAAGCGACGTGATGATGCGCTGGATCATTTATTAATTTTTGGTCCTCCTGGATTGGGTAAAACCACGTTAGCGAATATTGTCGCTAACGAAATGGGCGTAAGCATTAAAACCACTTCGGGACCGGTATTAGAAAAGGCAGGAGATCTTGCCGCTTTACTGACTAACCTTGAACCGCATGACGTATTATTTATTGACGAAATTCATCGCCTGAACCCGTCAATTGAAGAAATTTTATATCCGGCTATGGAAGATTATCAATTAGATATCATGATTGGTGAAGGCCCTTCTGCACGTTCGATTAAACTTGATTTACCGCCTTTTACACTCATAGGTGCAACGACGCGTGCCGGCTCGTTAACATCGCCATTACGCGACCGTTTTGGCATTGTCCAGCGTCTTGAGTTTTATAAAGTTGAAGATTTACAAGATATCGTATTACGCTCGGCAAATTGTTTAGGCTTGAACATGGATAGTGCTGGTGCGTTAGAGATAGCCAGACGTTCACGTGGTACACCACGTATTGCCAACCGTTTATTACGTCGTGTACGTGATTATGCCGAAGTCAAACATGACGGTGATATTGATGCTGAGATCTCGTCAGCTGCGTTAAGCATGCTTGATGTTGATACTTGTGGCTTTGATTATATGGACCGTAAATTGTTAATTGCGATTGTTGATACCTTCTCTGGTGGTCCTGTTGGACTGGATAATGTTGCTGCGGCGATTGGTGAAGAACGTGAAACTATCGAAGATGTACTGGAACCTTATCTAATTCAGCAAGGATTCTTACAACGTACACCTCGTGGTCGTATTGCGACTCCCCGTGCTTACCTGCATTTGGGTTTTGACTATCCAGATAAATAATCGCAGAAAAATAACCACAGAAACGTAATCTTCATATTAAATCAATTTCATATCTTATTTTTGTCAGGTATATTAATAAGCTTATAACGCTAAATACTATAATTTGTCGGTTGTATATTTTGTAAATTGTAGCGTTATAAGTTGTAGTTATAGAACTTGAAGAGACGGACTTTAGAATAATGCAAAATGAAATAATACAAAGTGAGTTTATGGCTCGCGTTTATTTTGAAGATACCGATGCTGGTGGTGTGGTTTACCACAGTAATTATTTGAACTACGCAGAGCGCGCAAGAACGGAAATGTTACGTGACAAAGGCTTCTCACAAGCGTTATTGCTGCAACAAGATCTTGCATTTGTGGTGCGTAAAATAGACATTGATTATCGCTATCCGGCATACCTTGATGATTTATTAATTATAAAATCACATATTAAGGAACTTAAACGCGCATCTTTGGTCTTTTCTCAGAGGATTTATCATGAAGATGGTAAATTATTGTCAGAATTAACAGTTAAAGTGGCGTGCATTCAATTGTCTCATAAGAAACCTTGTGCGATGCCTACAGAAATTATAAGGAAACTAACCAGTGGAAGCTGCTGATATTTCATTTTTTGAACTTTTTTGGGAAGCTAGCCTATTGGTAAAAGCAGTGATGTTAATACTGCTTTCCATGTCCATAGCATCATGGGCAATGATTTTTCACCGCTCAAAAGCATTGACGCAAGCAAATGACGCATCGAAACGATTTGAAGATAGATTTTGGTCTGGTATCGATTTATCTAAATTGTATAAAGAAAGCGAATCGCGAAAAAATAATATTCAAGGCATGGAATTAATTTTCCACTCTGGCTTTAAAGAATATGTGCGTATACATAATACCAATCAAGATAATGCCGATGCGGTAATGGATGGTAGCTACCGTGCTATGCGGGTTGCTTTATCTCGTGAAGTTGATGAACTTGAAGTAAATTTGAATAATTTAGCAACAATTGGTTCCATTAGTCCTTATATCGGCCTGTTTGGTACGGTATGGGGCATCATGAGCTCATTTATTGCGCTAGGTTCTGTACAGCAAGCCACTTTAGCTATGGTTGCACCGGGTATTGCCGAAGCCTTGATTGCAACCGCAATGGGTCTGTTCGCCGCGATCCCAGCCGTTATTGCCTATAACCGATTTTCTGATCAAGTGATGAGAATTGAAAATAATTACGCTAATTTCATGGAAGAATTTTCAAGTATTTTACATCGCCAGACCTTGGCTAAAAAAACACAGGATTAAGCGATGCAGCCTTATCAACGTAAGCGCAGACGACCTGTAGCAGAAATTAACGTAGTACCGTATATCGATGTCATGTTGGTACTACTTATTATTTTTATGGTGACCGCCCCGTTAGTGACTCAAGGTGTGCTTGTGGATCTACCGCAAGCTGAAGCCGAGGCGTTATCACAAGACAGTAAACCACCAATTGTCGCTTCTGTTGATAAAGACGGTTTATATTATCTTGATGTGGGTGATGGCGATAAGTCACCTATGTCGCCCGATGATTTAGCGACGTTAGTTGCAGCCCATTTAAAACTGCAACCTGATACACCTGTTGTCGTTAAAGGAGATGGTTCTGTGGCGTATGCACAAGTGATCCGTTTAATGGTTGTTTTACAACAGGCTGGCGCACCTTCTGTTGGTCTGATGACAGACCCTGCAGAGTAGCGTAGTTACATTAAAGTAATTTAAAGTCATTAAGAGTTATTAGTTGTTAAGAGTAGGGTAGGGTATAAATAAAGATGAAGGATAATCAGTCTAAGTACTCAGTCGCTATTATTATTTCGGTTGGATTACATGTCGTTCTACTCGTGTTACTTGGTTTAAGTGCAACATCTACACCATTAAAACCACAGCCAAAACCAAACGCGCAAGCGATTCAAGCTGTGGTTGTTAGTGAGCAAGCTGTAAAGCAGCATGCTGACCGAATCAAACGTACAGAACAAGAAAAACGCAGAAAAGAGCAGCAACGTTTACAGCAAGCTGAAGATCGAATTAAAAAGCTTAATGAAGAACGCAGACAGAAAGAAGTTGCTATTGCAAAAGCCAAAGATCAGCAATTGAAAGCGGAACAAGCGGCAAAACGCGCCGAAACTAAGCGTGCAGAAAAAGAAGTCGAACGTAAACTTGCCGAAGCTGCTGCTGTTAAAGCTGAACAGCAACGCTTGAAGAAAGTTGAAGAACGTAAAAAAGCCGAGGCAGCAACCAAGAAGGCCGAACAACAACGTGCTAAGAAAGAATTAGAACGTAAGAAGTCTGAACAAGCCGCTGCCGCTGCGGATAAAAAACGTAAAGCAGCAGAAGAAAAAGAGCGTAAACGTCAAGCTGCTGTGGTTGCCGAAAATAAGCGTAAAAAAGCAGAAAAAGCCAAGCTTAAAGCAGAGCAAGAACGTAAGCGACAAGAAGCTGAAAAGAAACGTGTTGCGGAACAAAAACGTAAAGCGGCCGAAAAAGAACGTCAACGTTTAGCTAAGATTGAGCGAGACAGGCAGGAACGCTTGATGCAGGAACAAATTGAAGCTGAGTTTGCATCCGAGCTTGATAGTGAGATCCAGCAACTTGATGCGGTTCGTCAACAGGAAGTACTCAGTGAAGTTGATAAGTACCAAGCCCGTATACAAAGCTCTATCCAACGTAATATGTTAACCAGTGATGCGATGAAAGGTAAGTCATGTGCGCTTAATATCCGTTTGTCCGATTCCGGTCTGGTATTAAGTGTAACCAGTGGCAAAGGTGATAGTGTTGTTTGTCGAGCGGGTGTTAACGCGGTGAATAAGGCCGGTACTTTACCTATGTCTACAGACCCTGAAGTTGCCAGTAAACTTAAAAGTATTAATTTGATTTTTAGACCAGAGATTTAATATGAGCATAACTAAACGATTTTTATCTTTCTTTATTGTCTGCCTCATGCAAATACAAATTGCGCATGCAGCATTAGAAATTGTCATTACCGAAGGCACCAACAGTGCTAGACCTGTCGCAGTGGTACCGTTTAAGTGGTTAGGCGCACAGCCTAAGCCAAAAGACATGATTGATTTCGCCAGTGTTATTGCTGATGATTTACGTAATAGTGGCCGTTTTTCACCATTAGAACGTCGCTTAATGCCACAAACACCAGCAACAGAAAGTGCCGTTGATTATGCCGCATGGAAAGAAACTGGTGTCGAAGCGATTGTGATTGGCACCATAAAACCGCTACAAAATGGTCGTTTACAGATCCATTTTCAACTCGTTAATGTGTTATCTGGTTTTAAAAATCAAACGCCACAAAAAATTGATGAGCAGTTAGTTAAAAATACTGACCATATTAAGCTTAATTTGAAAGGTAACTTCTCGACTCGCCGCCCTCGTCATATTTCACACCGATTAAGCGATTATATTTTTGAGAACCTAACTGGTATTCGCGGGGCATTTTTAACGCGGATTGCTTATGTTGCTATTAATTATGATGACAAATACCCATTTAAGTTATTAATCTCAGATTACGATGGGATGAATCAGCATGTTTTATTCCGCTCAACAGAGCCGGTGATGTCACCATCATGGGATCCGACGGGTAAAAAGCTTGCATACATGAGTATGGAAGATAAAAAACATGAGATTTGGATTTATGATCTGGTTACACAGAAACGTGAGCTAATCGAACCGTATAAAGGCAGTAATATTTTACCGGTGTTTTCACCTGATGGCTCTAAGTTGTCGATGATACTGTCTAAATCAGGTCAAGCAGATGTCTATGTTTACGATTTGAAGACCAAGAAACTAGATCGATTGACTAAAAATCGCGGTATTGATACCGAAGCAACCTGGG
>Ga0209292_1000412_pt1 | contig 56663 bp, 36 predicted proteins | sample GOMGulsemesocosm_2_FD_184634 | JGI IMG/M metagenome (GOLD analysis project Ga0209292, IMG submission 184634) | Methane-oxidizing microbial communities from mesocosms in the Gulf of Mexico - GOM9C Gulf of Mexico (SPAdes) (version 2) | ecosystem: Environmental > Aquatic > Marine > Cold seeps... | reverse complement strand
ACTATAGCCCTGCTGGTACTGAACTTTATTGATTGGCATAATGAACTCCAAAAACAATTAGCTGTATAAAAATATAGTACTATATTTTTATACAGCTATCTATAGCGGATTTTGGTGGCTAATCAGGTAAAATAATGACTCACTACAGGCAATGTTGGTTGAAAAATTAAATGAGTTCATATGTTTGTTTCCTCAATTTTTACCTGTTAAGTTATTCTTAAGATTTTCATGTTATGTATAACCGTAAACCATGAAGCGACACCATTTCCAATGCTAACGGGTACATAAGGTAAAATTCGCGGCTGTAGAACTATGGGAGCTCAGGCAATGAAAAAAAAAGAAACAAGTTATAACTACTGTGACATAGTCATTTTATATCAAGACTTTACGGCCATTGAGTGTGTTACGCCCAAACTACAAAACCTCGATGTAAGCATAAAAACATTATCCATTCAAAAAGTAAAGGCAAGAGACTTACTAAGTATTCACCCAAAAATCATTCTCTTATCGTCAAATAACATAGCTCAAAGCATTGAATTTTATTCTACTTTTTTAGAGCACAATAAAGACAAAATGTTTCCGCACTCAGCAGTTGTTTTAACCAGTAATAAAGAGTCACAACGCGCATTTATTGCTTGCGAAAATGGTTTGTTTGAAAATTATGCGATTATTAATCCACTTAATGAACCGTTTCGATTAGTACTTGTAGTATTACAAGCATTAAAAATGATTGATTTTAACAAGGAAGGAGGGATCACACAGCTTATAAAAAACGGCGGAGAAAAATTAGCCGATTGTATAGAGATAGGTAGTAAGATAAAGAGAGATCTTAATCATGAAATGGAAAACTGTCAGGGAACATTAACCACTTTAACTAATGATATTGTCAGTGATAAAAATACCGAAAAGGCTGTACAACAAGCAATTAAAGATACATTTGAGCAGTTAACAAGTACGTTCAACAGTCAGTTTAGTACGCTATTCGAACAACTAGTGGATGCAAGTAAAATTCAAAATGAAGTCGTTAGTAAGTTAAGTAATAAAAAGCAATCGACGGACAAAAAATCATCGAGTAAAGTGCAGTCAAAACAAATTATAAACCTGCCAATAAGAAAAAAAGTACTTATTGGCGAGCACTCAATTAATTTTTTTTCAACTATTGTCGATATATTTGAAGAAGAGCCGATCGAAGTTATTAGTGCTCAAGATGGAGAAGAGGCGTTAGCACAATTTAAAATTCATCAGCCAGATGTTGTGATCCTATCTTACGAATTACCAAAGTTTAACGGGATTGATGTCACTCAGAAAATTCGAAACTCGGGCAGCTCCGTCCCCATTGTCGCCCTTAGCAACCAAAAAGATAGAAACTTAATTAAAAGATGGATGACATTGGGACTCGCCGCATATTTAATAAAACCATCAAATTCAACAATAATAAAAAATACCGTATTAAAGGAATTAGACGCCCCTTCTGCTGTCCTAAAGGGACAATCGCGTGGCGAAATTACTTGGCTGCCGGAGTACTCTGTTGGTAATGACTTAATGGATTCACATCATAAACAACTATTTTACGTTATAAATGAATTTTTCAAATGTACTAAACATGAGAAAATGCTATTGATTTTCGGCCAGTTGCTAGATTATATCGAGCTTCACTTCAACGTTGAAGAAAGAATGTTACAAGAAATCAATTTTCCTAAGTTTGATGATCACGTGAAAAAACATAACCAATTGCTTAACAAAGTAAAAATACTGCAAACTAAGTTGAATAATAAAGAGAACAATATTCATCAAAAGATAGCATTGTTTTTGTATAAGTGGTTGGCCGATCATATTTTGAAATCAGACATGGAGTATAAAAGCTTCTGTATTGTAAATAAGTGAGAATTCTCTTACAGCACGCCATAAAAACCACTGAAATCAATTTAAAGCCACACTTAACGACAACATAGCCAATTGTATTAATGGAGAGACCTATTTTTTCACTAGGGTAAACCTAGTAGAGCAAGGTATTTATTTAGGCTTGTAGCTCTTCTACATAGAAATTAAATAGCGCCACTATCATTTGTGTAGAGCGTGAAAAACGATCATCACTTTTATGCAATTGATATAAATACTGCACACAGTAGATGCGCTTGGCCAATAGCGCGCGTCCGTGCGCAACAACTGGTCGTTGATCTAAATTAGGGTTAGGTGTTACAAGCTATCTACAATGTTTTTAACCAATTTAGGCCCGTTGTAAATAAAACCAGTATAAACTTGCACTAACGACGCCCCTGCAGATAATTTCTGTTGTGCTTGCGCCGCGCTGTCGATGCCCCCTACCCCAATAATTGGTAAACGGCCATTGAGTTCTCGACTTAACGTGCTTACTACCAAGGTAGACTTTTCGGCCACCGGACGACCACTTAAACCGCCGGCTTGATTGCCGTAAGTTGAGTTTTCGACACCTTCACGGCTTAATGTCGTGTTGGTTGCAATGACACCATCAACTTGATGACGGACCAAGCTGTCACTAATTTGCACCACTTCGTCTTCACTAAGATCTGGCGCAATCTTAAGTAATAAAGGCACCGTTTTTTGATATTTCTCGGTTAACGTTACTTGGCGCGCCTTAAGTGAGGCAAGTAAATCATCTAGTGCTTCACCATATTGTAATGAGCGCAAGCCAGGAGTGTTGGGCGAAGAAATATTGACCGTGATGTAAGAAGCATGCTCAAACACTTTGTCCATACACAACAGGTAATCGTCTTTACCATTTTCAACCGCAGTATCAATATTTTTGCCGATGTTGATGCCTAAAATACCACGTGATTTACGACGCGAGACTTGGTCGACTAAATAATCGACGCCGTAGTTATTAAAACCCATACGGTTAATAATTGCTTGCTGTTCTTTTAATCTAAAAATCCGTGGCTTGTCATTGCCTGCTTGTGCGCGCGGTGTCACAGTGCCCACTTCAACAAAACCAAATCCCATTGCATCAAAGGCGTCAACACATTCGCCGTTTTTATCAAGTCCGGCGGCCAAACCTACTGGGTTCTTAAAATCGAGTCCCATCACGGTAACTGGCTTATTGCTAATAGATTGAGCGTATGCACATTGCAACGGGGTATTAGCCGTGTGCTTAAATGCTGCAATGGCCATTTCGTGGGCGCGTTCTGGATCTAATTGAAACATCAACTTTTGAGATAAAGAAAAAAACATGAAAACTCCGCTTGTTCAAATTAATAATACCAATTCCATTGTTTTCAAGTTCAGCTTTTAATGTAATTGGTATAATTTGGTTTAATCCAAAAAAAACCTCGGGCTAGCCGAGGTTTTGAATGGGTTATTATAACGTATTATACAACTAAGGACGCATGATGACTTAATAAATTAAGTTCACGTAGTGCTACCGAGAATTTAGCAAATTCATGGGTTTTAGTCGCTTTAAAGTCTGCTAGCATGCTTTCCCAGCGTTGTAATAACTTCTGGTTATCATCAAGCCACTTGGTAACAATGGCGGCTGAGTCACAAGCATCAGCACAATCTTTAAGCACACTTGAAGTTAATACACGTTGCTGCCAATCTAGCTCTTCTCTAAACGAGGCACGCGCCAGTGCTTGCCAATGGTTTGCTACTGGCTGAGCTGAAATTTGGTCTAAGAACCAATGCAGTTCTACTTCAGCACCTAACTGGAAGTAAACTTGTGCAACTAAGCACAAATCTTTATCAGCAGTTTGAGCAATTTGTGCAATATCCATTAGCGAGAACATTGACGATGCTTTGCTAACAAATTCAGCAATTGACGTTGGCACGCCTTGTTCAGTTAGCTTACTAATTTTAGATGTAACCGAAGCAACATCTTCTTTAACCATAAGGTCAAACAACGATGAGTTAATTCTATCGAACTTAGGCTTGTAGAACGCAATAGTATCTTCAATGCTCATTGAGTTATCGCGATTACGCAAGAACCAACGTGTTACCCGACGCACGCTACGGCGTGTCTGGTATAACATTTCGATTTGCATTTCGGCTGACAAGACATTATTTAGGCTGTCAACTTCCACGAACAAGGCTTCAAGACCGAATATTTCGCTAGCTATTGAGTAACAATGTGCAATTTCATCAACCGAAGAACCTGTTTCATCAATCATGCGATGAACAAAGTTAAGTCCCATGTCATCAACTAAGTGATTAGCCAATTGCGTTGCAATGATTTCGCGTCGCAACGGGTGATGTTCCATTTCAGCAGCGTAACGTTCTTGCAATACTTTAGGGAAAGCACCTTGCAATAACTGGCTGTGATACGGGTTATTGGTGATTTCGTCGATGCAAAGTTGCTCTTTAAGCACCATTTTTCCGTAAGCAAGTAATACTGCTAGCTCAGGACGAGTGAAACCTTTACCGTTTGCTTGACGCTCGGCTAAGTCTTCTTCGGTTGGCAAGAACTCGATGGCGCGATCAAGACTGCCAGCTTTTTCAAGCCCATGCATAAAGCGAATTTGCTCTTTAAGCATTGAACCACCGCCGAAGCGACTAATTGACAACGACTGAGTCTGGCGATTATGGTTATCAATAACAATTTCACCAACTTCGTCAGTCATTGAGTACAGCAATTCATTACGCTGTTTAACCGTCATATCACCTGAAGCAACCAAGCTATTAAGCAAGATTTTGATGTTTACTTCGTTATCAGAACAATCAACACCACCAACGTTATCGATAAAGTCAGTATTGATGCGACCGCCGTTATTACAGTACTCAATACGACCTAACTGAGTACAACCGAGGTTACCGCCCTCACCGACTACTCTAGCCTGTAATTGGCTGCCGTTAATGCGTAAGCTATCGTTCGCACGGTCACCAACTTCAGCGTGAGATTCTTGTGCTGACTTGATGTAAGTTCCGATACCGCCGTTCCAGAACAAATCAACTTTCATCATTAAGACAGCTTGAATCAAATCATTAGGAGTCATGCTGGCTTTTTTAGTGCCTAACATCTTTTTAATTTGTGGTGACAGTGAAATTGACTTAGCACTACGCGAGAAAATACCACCACCGGCTGAAATTAGATCAGTATTGTAGTCATCCCAAGATGAGCGTGGCAGATCAAACAAGCGCTGGCGTTCAGGCCACGTTGCCGCAGAATCTGGCGTCGGATCAATAAAGATATGCATGTGGTTAAAGGCAACTTGTAAACAAGTGTGCTTAGATAACAACATGCCGTTACCAAATACATCACCGGCCATATCGCCAACAGCAGTACAGGTAAAGTCAGTCGTTTGACAATCAATGCCCATTTCACGGAAATGACGTTTAACAGATTCCCAACCACCACGTGCAGTAATACCCATTTTCTTGTGATCGTAACCAACACTACCGCCAGAGGCAAATGCATCCCCCATCCAGAAGTTGTATTCATCTGAAATGCCGTTAGCAATATCAGAGAATGTTGCGGTGCCTTTATCGGCAGCAACAACTAAGTACGGATCGTCTTCATCATGACGTACCACGTTTACTGGTGAAATTAAATCGCCTTCAACAATGTTATCGGTAATATCAAGCAGGCCGCGGATAAATATTTTGTAACACTCTTGGCCTTCAGTAAAGAATGCATCACGACCACCGGCTGTCGGCAGTTGCTTACAAACAAAGCCACCTTTAGCACCGACAGGTACAATTACGGTGTTCTTAACTTGCTGCGCTTTTACTAAGCCTAATACTTCCGTTCTGAAATCTTCACGACGATCAGACCAACGCAAGCCACCACGGGCAACTTTGCCACCCCGTAAGTGCACGCCTTCGACGCGTGGTGAATAAACGAAAATTTCGAACTTAGGTAACGGCAATGGCATTTCAGGGATCAGCTCTGGGCGAACCTTAAATGACACATATGGCTTGTTATTACCGCTGGCGTCTGTCTGGAAGAAGTTAGTTCGGATAGTGGCCAAAACAAGATCAAGATAACGACGAATAATTCGGTCATCATCAAGGTTAGCCACTAAATCTAGACGCTCAATAATGTTTTTCTCAACAACATCAAGTTTCTTTTGGCTAAACTTGTTGGCTGGGTTGAACTTAAGCACAAACAAATCAACCAATAAATTGGCGATTTCAGGGTAACGCGACATAGTTTCTTCAACATAAGACTGGTTGAAGGTACTGCCGATTTGGCGCATGTACTTAGCGTACATCCGTAAAATGGTAATTTGACGACCACTTAGTCCTGAAGCCAACAACAAGCGGTTAAAGCCATCGTCTTCTAATTGCTTAAACCAAACATTGGCAAAGGCATCTTGGAACGCGTGCTGAACTTCGTTGATGTCAAATTCATTACTACCAGTATGTAGCATTTGGAAATCAAGAACCCAAGCAGTGTGGCCATTTTCGAAGGTAAGTTCGTAAGGGCGTTCACCAACAATACGCAAGCCAAAGTTTTCTAACATTGGCAGAACATCAGATAAGTACAAAGGCTCATCAAGGCTAAACAGTTTTAGTTTAACTTTTTTGCTGCCAACCGCTTCTTCTTGAGCGCGATAGAAAATCATGCCCAGCTTGTTATCATCACTTAGTGATTCAAGTTTAGCGATATCAACCACTGCCAAACCAGGTAAGGCATCTGCTTTGTAGCTGTTAGAAAAAGCGGTATTGTATTTATTGCTTAGCGCTTTAGCCTTTGCTTCGCCATGATGGGCAATTAAGGCATTTTCAAGCTTGTCATCCCATGAGCGTGCGGCTTCAATTAGATCGTTTTCAATAGCTTTCACGTCGATTTCCGTTGCTTGTTGACCATTCAACATAACAATATAGTGGGTTCTTGCAAGATTTGACTCTGAGAAGTAGGTGGTAAACTGAACATCTTCAGTGGTACCAAAGTGTTTCGCTAATACTTCTTGAGTTTTTTGACGTAGGCGTGTGTTGTAGCGGTCTTTAGAGACATAAACAATACACGAACAAAAACGACCAAAATCATCTTCGCGGGTAAATAATTTAACATTATCGCGGTCTTGAATGTTAAGCACACCAACACAAGTTTCTAGCAGTTGTTTTTCACTAGACTGAATAAGTTCGTCACGCGGGTATGTCTCAAGCACATTTTGCAATGCCTTGTAATCATGGCTGCCAGCACTGTAATTTGAAGAATCAATAATACGGCGCAACTTGTCACCAAGATAAGGAATTTCAAATACACTGTGGTTATAGATAGTTGAGCTGTATAAACCAATGAAACGGTCTTCACCAATAACACGGCCAGCTTTATCAAAACGCTTAATGCCAATGTAATCTGTTTTAGTCGGACGGTGAACCAAGCTAACATGGTTACTTTTAGTTAACAGCATTAAACGTGGTGACAATGCTTGACGACGAGCACCATCAGAAAACTCTGATAAACGTCGTGTTTTGTGTAACTGCTCTTTGGCCATCATGCCAAGACTTGAATCAACGTTAGGAACGAGTTCTATATCACCTTCAATCGCATCTAATGCATATGAACGGTAGCCTAGTAATGTAAAGTTACCTGCGTAAATCCAATTAAGAAAATGAGTTGTTTCTTCTAGTTCTTTGGCATTACCAGGAAATGGCTGTTTTGGTAAGTCTGCGATTAGTTGCTTTAGCTTTTTACGCATCGGTTTCCAGTCATGTACTGATAGGCTAACCTCATTTAATACACTTTCTAGTTGTGCTTTAACGTTGTCTAACGCGTCTTGTTCTTCTAGTCGGTCTATTTCGATCAAGAAAACGGTAACGTTTTCGGTTTGATCGGTTTTGTTTTTCATACTTGAAAGCGAATTAACATGACCTTTGTCATTACGACTAACGCTAACAGGATGATGTAGCGTCAAGTGAGAAGTAATGCCAAGACGGCTCAATGCCATGTTAATCGAGTCAACCAAGAACGGCATATCTTCGTGCACGATTTCAATAATTGTGCGGGTTGGCTGCCAGCCATGTCGAGAAAGCACTGGGTTAAATACTTTAACCACTTGCTCATAAGGTTTGCGTTCGTTTAACGCCCCCCACAAACTCAGCGCTGCGCCATAAAGGTCGCTGTCACTTCGGCCAGAAATGTCTGCTTCTGAGATATCGCGGTACAGAACTTGGGTAAAAGATGCCACCAATGCCGATTGTGCATCACTGACCTTATCTTTAATCATCGCCGCCACGTTTTCTAGAAGTACAGAGGAGTTTGCATCGTTTAATGCCATAATCTCGATTCCTTATTGACCATAATGGTCTTTGTTAGCTCTGGACTGAAGGCTAAGCATCCTGCTCAACCCGTTTCTTATTCTAATTGAAGCTAAGTTTATTATTATTATATGAATATTTCGAGCATTATTTAGGAAAAAAACACTCTTAAAACCAGTTGAATAGCCAAAATATGAATTTCAAGCATTTATTATGAATTGTTATGCATAAGCCATAAAAAAAGGTCACTTAGTGACCTTTTGATGCGTAAAATTTAACAAAAGACTAACCAGAAGTTAACCTAGTTTTGTGTGATATACCAAAACAATTGTCATTATTTATTTACCTTGCTTATACCACAGTAAATTAGCCAACGCCGGCAGTACAATAATTGCCCCTAGCATATTCACTAGAAACATGAAGGTAAGTAAAATTCCCATGTCCATTTGGAACTTCAGCGCTGAGAAAAACCACGTGCTCACACCAATAGCTAGAGTAGCGCCAGTAAAAATAACTGCGCTGCCACGTTCTTGCAGCGCAACTAAGTATGCTTCGCTAACGGATTTACCCTGATTAAGCATCAGCGCCATGGTGGCTAAGATATAAATGCCATAATCAACACCTATGCCGACACCTAACGCAATTACTGGTAACGTCGACACCGTTAGACCAATATTTAAGTAAGTCATTAATGCTTGTGCCAAGGTTGATACCACATAAAGCGGCACAATCACCGCCAATGTCGCACGTAACGACCTAAAGCTAAGTAAACATAAGACAAAAACTGCGCCATAAACATAGAACATCATCGGTGTTTGAGCCGCTTCGACCGCTTCATTGGTTGCTGCCATCACACCAACGGGACCCGAAGCTAGTTTAAACTTAAGCAGGTCTGTGCTAAGTGCAGCGCTCTCGTGCTTAACCGCAGCTATCACTCGTTCAATTGTTTCTGCTTTATGGTCAACCAAAAACAAGTAAACCGGCATTACATTGCATTTGGCATTGAGCAGCCCGGTAGTTGTTGGTATTTGAGCAATCGACTGCACTAAAGTCGCTTGGGTGCGTGATAGTATTCGCCATTTAGGATTGCCTTCATTAAAACCACCAGTAACTGTTTTAACAACACTTGCAAGGCTAGCAGTAGCCTGTACGCCTTCAATATTGCTCAAGCGCCACTGGAACTTTTCAATCACTGCAAGGCTGGCATAGTCGGTACAGCTGTCTGCCGGCCCCTCTACAATCACTGACATGACATCGGTAGTGATGGAGAACTTTTCAGTGATGAGTGCGGTATCTTGGTTATAACGCGACCATGAGTGTAAGGCTGCTGCACCAGCGTTCAGGTCGCCAATTTTTAGCTGCTGAGATTGTAAATAGCCAAAACCAAACAACAAGCTCGTTAAAGCGACTGTTACTATTGCCACTTTGCGAGTAGCAAACTGTGATAGAGCAACCCACAGCTTGTCAATTCTCCCGGTATCAGCTTGTGGAGGCACCTTTAGCTTACAATATGAAATAATGACAGGTAGAAGCACTAAGTTAGTCAAGATTATAATGCCAACACCGATACTTGCCGAAATAGCTAATTCACGGATAATACCAATATCAATCGATAATAGGGTAATAAAACCTATGGTGTCTGATAATAGCGCCACGCCACCGGGCAATAACAATGCCCTAAATGTCGCTGCGGCAGCCTCTTTACTGTCCATACCTAATAACAGTTTTTTGTTGACGCCATTAATCATTTGCACACTGTGGCTCACGCCCACCGCAAACACCAAAAAAGGCACTAAGATTGACATCGGATCTAAGCCAAACCCTAAGACAGTTAATAAACCCATTTGCCAAATAACGGCCATTAAAGAACAAACGACTGGCAGTATAGTTAAGGTTAGTGAGCGACAAAACAAGTAGACCATAATCGCGGTAAAGGCAATCGCTATCAAAAAGAACTGCACCACACCCTTGGCACCATCGGCAACATCGCCAGCCATTTTGGCAAAACCAATAATATGAATGTCAATATCTTGATTGACAAACTTAGCGCGAATTTCTGATTCAAGTTTAGCGGCAAAGTCTAAGGTGTCGAGCGCTTCACCTGTTTCAGGGTTAATATCAAGTAAACGCGCACTCACCATTGCGGTCGAATAATCATTGGCTACTAAACGGCCGACAATGCCTGCTTTTTCAACGTTTGATCGAACATTGTTTAAACCCAATTTGTCAGCAACAAAGTCTGCAGGTATTACCGGACCACCGGCAAAACCGTCTTCCACTACTTCGGTAAAACGTGTCGTTGGTGAAAATAGTGATTTTACCGTGGTTCTGTCAACACCAGGGATAAAAAACAGCTGGTCATGAACCCCTTTTAACGACTTAAAGAAGTCTGGGGTAAAAATGTCTCCTTGCTTAGCTCTAACCGCCACCATAATGCTGTTAGCACCACCAAAGTCTTTGGCATGTTTAGTATAGGTTTTCATATACTGGTGATTTAGCGGGATGTTTTTAGTAAAAGCCGCGTCCATTTTTAACTGAGTTGCTTGAAAGGCCAATATGGCTGTTATCACAACAAAAAATAATAGAATCAAAGGACGCTGACGAAAGATAAATAATTCAATTTGTTTTACAAAGTTTTCCATGGGATCCTACTGTGTTATCTGATGTTTCGTTAAGCCTTTGCTGCTCGCTAACCAAAGCTGCTCGCCAACTTGAGCGATTCCGACTAGATCACGCCCTTTATAGAGTGCCGCCGATGTAAATGTGTGGCCATCGTCGGTTGATTTAAGTAGAACTCCGTTATTTTGAGCAATATAGATATCGCCATTGGCTAATTGATGGAATTTATTAACACTGTAGTTATTGTCTAAAGTGACTTGCAGCCATGATTGACCTGCATCTGTCGAGCGGAATACATTGCCGCGCAGACCGCCAATCAAAATGGTGTCTTGCGCTGTTTTTAAGGCACTAAAGAAAGATCCTGCGTAAATATCAGCCAGACGGCGCCAGGTTTGACCAAGATCATCAGATATTGCAATTAGCCCAAGTTCACCCACCATCAGTAACTGTTGATCACCTAACGCAATGATTTGATTGAAGTGCGGTAAAATAGAGGCTATCTCAAATTGATATTCCTCTTCGCTTTCGAGTTTTATTTCTTGTAGATAGTCAATATCGTCTTGCGGTAACAAACTCATCAAGAACTGCTGTTGCCACTGTTTGCCGCCATCGTTAGTCGTAAAGTACAAACCATAAGCGCCAACTGCAATGCCTTGCGATGCGTTGGAAAAATAGACATCAAGAAGCGGTCGGTCTAAAGAAGGAATATATTGTTGCAATTGCCATGACTGACCACCATCGTGAGAATTGACAATAGTCGCATCGTGGCCAACGGCCCAGGCACTGTCTTGGTCGCCCCAAGCAACATCTGTAAGTAACACATCAACGGGTGCGACAACTTGCTGCCACTGTTGCTCGCCCATCGTCATAATATGGCCACGTTCGCCGACTGCCAATGTCTTATCTTTATTACTGCTAATAGCCATGGTTGGTGCCTTTGCAGCTAACCTAGCCAATTGTGCTGACTCATAGCCTGATTCAATGGTCGCTTGCGCTGCACCACTTAATCCCAAAGCGATGGCTAATAAACTAATTTTTGTTCTCATAAAGCTATTCCTCTTCGCAAGTTACAACAACACAACCTTTTATAATCACCATTTACGTTAATTATAATAGGTTATGGTGACTCACTAAACGTCAACTCAAATAAGTTAACTAATACGTACTTAATTTTTTAAATTATGATTTTTATTCGATCTGTATATTGCAACTGCGCAGTTGCTTATTGGCAACTGACACAATATGCCTACATTTGTTTAATCGCAAGAGTAGGCAGACCATAAAAAGCCGGTCGAAACCGGCTTGGGTGTTTTAGCGGCGACCGGCGCGTCGCAAGGCTTGTGGCGTAAAGTCTTTATCTTTTAACTTCGCATCAAAGTTAAACATTTTGTCATTGTTGTCCAAACCAATCGCAATATAGCGACGTGATTGAAAGTCATGGTAAACATCTAGCGTTGACCATGATGCCGGGACCTCATAGTAATTTAACTCATGAGCCATTGCTACGCGGTATAATTGGTCGCGGTTGTCATAAATATCTGCAATCGATACCTGCCAGTTATCTTCATCAATAAAAAATACACGTTTTTTGTAAGTGTGACGCATGCCTTCTTTGAGCGTCGCTTCAACTTGCCATACGCGGTGCTTTTCATAACGCACGTAATCTTGATTTAGGTGACCAGGTTGCAATAAGTCATCATAGCCAACTCCTTTGGCGTGTAATTTGTATGAGTTATACGGAATATAAATTTCTTTTTTACCAACCAATTTCCAGTCATAACGCGATGGTGAACCGTTATACATATCAAAGTCATCGGTGGTTCTTAGGCCATCAGAAGCGGTTCCTGGAGTATCAAAAGCAACATTGGGCGCGCGGCGAACTCGCCGTTGTCCTGTATTGTAAGTCCAAGCCTTACGCGGTTCAGAGTTTTGATTAAGCGTTTCATGAACCAACAATGATGTACCCGCCAAACGTGCTGGCTGTGTCACTGTTTGCTTAAACAAGAAGATATTATTATCTTGCGTTAGCTTATCAGCGGTCATGCCTGGCGCTGTGTATTTAAAGCTAATAACATTCTTCATTTTAATTAATGTGAAATCACCTGACGCAGTCGGCGCCGCTTGAGAAGCACGAGTTTCAATATTAACACCGCGATATCGGGTAATGTGATTCCAAATCACCTCTAAGCCCGATTGTGGGATTGGAAAAGGCACGCCCATAATCGCATTTTTAAGACCGTTGCCACCAAGAATTAATTCAGCCGCCGTCGCATTCTTTTTGGTTGCTTCATAAACATGCTCAGGCACAGACGCACTACGACGAGTCGGGTAAATGTTCATTTTAAAAGTATCGGGGTACGACTCGAACAACTTAATCTGGCCTGCCGTTAAGTTATCTTTGTACTGCGCATAATTGTCTTTAGTCAGTGTCATTAATACTTTGTCACTAGCAAAAGGGTCAAGATGATGCTGCCCTTTGACATAACCCGCCACTGGTTTGGTGATACCACCGCTCCACGCTGGGATAGACCCGTCAGCATTAGCCGCCGCAACCGCGCCAGATGGCGTTAATTGGTTGCCTAGCTGCTGTGCTTGTTGTTCTGAAACTTTCGCCGTTGCCGCTTGCGAAATAATCGCCAACGATATCGCTGAAATGAGTGTTAGTTTTTTCATATTATTATTCACCCGTTAAATTGAATATTTGATGCTAAATGATGCAAAGTCTTTATCTTCCATTGCGTTGGTAGTGCCTTTGCCACCCCAGAATGTATTGTAACCAACAGTCGCAGACCAACGATTTTGATAATCAAAGGTCACTGATGCACCAATTGATTTACTGCCTTCGTTAAATAAGAATATTGGATCTGGCGTAGTACCATCAACATCATGCGAGAAGATCAATTTAAGCGATGCGTTCACACCAGCATAAACATCGTTATGCTCGGTTTTAGCCACTAAGCGGTAACCCCAAGCAAAATCGGTTGGGAATGGATTGGTCTCGGCGCCGTTATGCGTCTTAATGATCACAGCCTCTTTGCCTTCATAACTGCCAGAACGTGAAGTACCAGGGCCATTTAAGCGAAGTTCATCAGCTGTTGGCATACCATGGATCCAAATACCGCCAATTTCTGCAAATAATACCAAGTTGTCGGCACCAAAAGTTGGTCCAACTAGGTGGGTAAAGTTAACTTGTGCTTGAGTGGTATCAAGCAATAAGAAACCATCAGCATTGCCACCTGGCTCAACCGTGTCCATTTGAGAAATTCCCTCAAAGAAACAGAAACCACTCGTATCAATTGCTTGTACCGCAGCATCAGCACAAGTTAAGTTGGAGCCTGGGTTAGCGGTTTTATACCTATCGGCAACTGCATTGGCTAATTGTTGTGGCATCGCGGCAAATAGTAACTCAACATCATCAATCTGTACGGGTTCGTCTACTCTGTGTGCTATTTCCCCCGCAACTGACGTATCACCAATGGTGGTATTAAAGCTTAATCCAAATAGCTTGATGTCTTCAGGATAAACAATTTTTGCTTTAGAGAAAGTTTTAAGGCTATTGACAACATCGGCATCAATAATGCCCCCAGTTGCGGCTAGTGTGGCTAATGTAGTTAGATCAGCGCCAATAGCGCCAGCTGTAAAGTCAGCAGCCTGACCAGAGATAATAGGACGGCGGCTATGATAATTCATGTGATAAAAGCCAAATTCCGTATCTTCAACAAAGTACGAAAATTTAATACCATATTGACCGTCATCTTTAGCTGGTTCATCTTCTAACTTAAGTGTCGCTTTCGTTGGATAGGCCAACATTAAGCTGCCTTTTTGCGCGGCGGTTAACGATGGATCTGTTGTAATAATTTGGCTTAACTTAACCATCTCAGAAACAATAAAATCGAAATCCATATCAGGGTTACTATTGAACCCTAATTGGATTGCATTAAATTGTCCGCCTTCACTAACAAAGTCATTGCTCGCAAAGTAAGTGCCACCAACCGGAACGACAATCGGCTCCCATTGGTATTGATAAAATACTTCCATTGATAAGTTATCGGTCAAACCTGCAGAGAACGAAATCATGCCTTGAGGAATAAAAGCTTCTTTAAGTTCAGCGCCAGGAGTTCTTAGACGCCCAACATCAACAGCGTTTATAGATGAGATGCCGTGAGAAATAAGCGCACTTTCGCCCCAGCTGATTACTTGCTGGCCAACTCGAAATGATACCGGCACACTGCCCCAATCATAATCGGCCGTGATATAAGCATCAAGCAAACGAACATCTGAACAAGCAGTATCAGCGGCAGCACCATCGCGACAGACATCAATAGAACGTTCAGTGTTTGTACCAATGCCCAGTTCACGGTTATAATCCAGCCCAGAGTCAAGCGCAAAGTCCTTGTAATACATGCCTCGTACAAACAGACCATAATTACGATAAGACAGATCGAGTTCATGCAAGCCTTTAATGGTCTGGCTAAATGCATCACCACGAGCCCATGCTAGGTTGGCTAAGTCACCATTACTTGAATAAGAACCTGATTTATTAAAAAGCTCGGTACTTAGGTATTTAGGGTTATTGAAGGCACTGTAATTTGACCAATCTAATCCATTATTTGGATTATTGACCTTACCTATCTGATTATTGTAGTCTCGCTTTTCGGTGCGAATAGAGATACCAGCAGAGAATGTCGAGTCAAAACTCCCTTCTACTTCTCCCCAGTTGATACTGACAGCGTGGGCAGCAGGTATGACTAGCGTTGAAAGCGCCGCGCCAATACCTGCAGCTAAGACAGACTTGTTAAATAATTTCATGTTATTCATCTCTGCTTCCCGTAATTGGTTTTTGTTATTGTTTTAGTAGTTAGCTTACGTAACTCCATTGATATATTTATAATTGTTACCGCAATAGCTAAGCTGTAGCAACTAATTATTTTACCTCAAGTACGGCAAAAAAAACATTAGAGTAATAAACCTAATTATTTTTAACATTTTTAACATATAATAACAAGTAACAACGGACAGTAATTAGTAACAATTGGTGTAAAACCATCACACTACCTTGCCAAGTTATTGGTGTTACCATAGCAAAAAATTATCAGATAGCATGGGTTTTGCCGCCAGCCACTGTTATAAAAAATCAAATTAGCGCAAAAAAAAACCATAAATCGCAACCGATTTATGGTTTTATATCAACAATATTCTAGTAAAAGCTTAAGCCAACATTAGCTCAGCACTACAACTATTCACCTTAAAGCATGCACCTTAATTTATGCACCTTAATTTATGCACCTTCATTGTGGATATCAATATTGGTGATTTCGGCACTGCCTTCACCTGTTTTAGCCGTATCATTACGCAAGCCTGTCACACGGTCTAAGTAGCTTTGGCTAATATCGCCGGTCACGTAACTACCATTGAACACTGAGGTTTCAAATTGGGTAATAGCTTTGTTATCTTGACCAACCGCAGTGACTAGATCAGTGATGTCTTGGTAGATTAGCGCATCAGCTCCAATCAACGCAGCAACTTCATCAACTTCCCGGCCATGGGCAATTAACTCATTGGCTGTTGGCATGTCGATGCCATAGACGTTAGGAAAACGTATTTCAGGGGCTGCAGATGCAAAGTAAACTTTCGCTGCACCAGACTCACGCGCCATATCAATAATCTGCTCAGAGGTCGTACCACGAACGATTGAGTCATCAACCAGCAATACATTTTTGCCGGCAAATTCGCTCGCGATAGCATTTAGCTTACGACGTACTGATTTACGGCGCATCACTTGACCTGGCATGATAAAAGTTCGCCCGATATAACGGTTCTTAACAAAGCCCTGACGATATGGAATATCTAGTTCAGCAGCAATCTCAAGCGCAATATCACAAGACGTTTCAGGGATTGGGATTACGACATCAATGTCTAGATCTTCCCACTGCTTGGCAATTTTCTTACCTAGCATCCGACCCATATTAAGGCGCGCTTGATAAACAGAAATACCATCAATAAATGAATCAGGACGTGCAAAATACACGTATTCAAAGATACAAGGTGCAAATACCGGATTGTGAGCGCATTGCTTGCTGTGCAATTGACCTTTGTTATCGACATAAACGGCTTCACCAGGGGCGATATCGCGCATAAAGGTAAAACCAATAGCATCAAGCGCTACGCTTTCAGACGCTACCATGTACTCAACTTTATCTTCTACTTGACGTTGACCTAACACTAATGGACGAATACCAAAAGGGTCACGAAAAGCAACCATGCCATGACCGATAATTAACGCAACAGCTGCGTATGCACCTTTTACCAAGCTGTGTGTTCTCTCAACAGCTTTAAACACGTCATCTGCTTTAAGTTCCATTGCTGGAATAACAGATAACTCGTGAGCAAATACATTGAGTAAAATTTCAGAATCAGAATTGGTGTTAATGTGGCGACGTGCGACATTAAACAAATAATCTTGTAAATCTTCAGCGTTGGTTAAATTACCATTATGGGCCAGTGTTATCCCAAAAGGTGAATTAACATAAAACGGCTGCGCTTCGGCTGAGGTAGATGTACCAGCCGTTGGGTAACGAACATGGCCAATGCCTGTTGTCCCCTGCAATCGCTGCATGTGCTTAACTTCAAACACATCGCGCACCAATCCATTGGCTTTGCGTAAGCGAAAATTACCATTATCAACGGTACAGATCCCCGCGGCATCTTGACCACGATGTTGTAACACAGTTAAAGCATCATAAAGAGCTTGATTGACGGCTGAATAAGCAACAACACCAACAACACCACACATAGTAATTCCTCTCTCGATTCTAGTATCGAGTATAATTTAGGCGCCTAATTTAGGCGCCTGGATTTGGTAAGAAGCTCGAGTTTTGTTTGAGGTACTCGAAGAACCACTCAATAACCACGCCAAACTCAGGGACCAACTGAGAGTCACGCCACCATTGTGAATTCGAAAATGTCGTAAACGAGTCAATAGCAAATAATAACGCAGCAACAATTAAAACGCCTCGGATACCACCAAAAACTAAACCTAATACTCGGTCTGTACCTGATAGTCCTGTTTTAATCACTAATTGACCAATAATATAATTGACGATTGCCCCTAAAATAAGACAACAAATGAATAGCGCAACAACCGCCACGCCATTTCTGAGCATTTGGTCGTTTATTTGAGTGAAGAAAACCGCTAAATCGCTGTAGAATTGGCTAGCAACAAAAAATGCTATCACCCACACTACTAATGACAACGCTTCTTTAACAAAGCCACGAGTTAAACTAATCACTGTTGATAGACCAATGATGATCAATATCGCATAATCAACCCAAACTAAACTCATAATTGTGACACCGCTAACGAATTTGCGCGAATTCTACCAAGATTATTTGAAATTTCTAGCATAACTTTACCTATTTTATTTACCGTTGATAGATTGATTACTTTTCAGTCGGATTATAAGCCGTAATGTAACCCGATTCATTAATTGCTGCCTTAAGCTTGGGCTGTAATGTTGCAAGCCCAGTTTTATTGCTCGATGGACCAACATAGACTTTAGTTACATCGCCCTTGCGTGGTTTTGCGGGAACACTAAATGCGGTAAAGCCTTTATGTCGCAGTTTACCTAATAATGACTTAACGTTGCTCGGCTCTTTAAAGGTGCCAACCGCAATAACCCAAGCGTTGGTAGCTTGAGCTTGTGCTTGCTTGCGCCAAGTAGTCGCTTTAGGCTTAGGTACTGATGAGGTTTTAACAACTGGGGTAGATTTTCTATCCGAGGTGGTCGCTGGCTTAGCCAAAACAATTGTAACCTTGGGCTTACTCTCGGTTTTACTTTTAGTTTTTTCAGTGCTGGCGGCTGTATCACTAACCTCATTAACCTGCCCACCATTTGATTTAGTCTTTAAGACAGCTGGCTTTGTTTGTACCAGTGCCGTGTTGTCTTGCGCAGTATCAACTAATGCTTGTTCTGCCGATAATTGCTCAGACTCAGACGTAATTATAGGTTGACTAACAACGGTGGTGATGTTGCTCGGTTTAACGGGGATAGTGACAAAATCCACAGCTGATTGCTGTTTTTTACCATCTAGAATATCGGGAAGAAAAATTATTGCGAGTGCAAAAATAACAATGGTGCCAACGACACGGTTCTTTATTTGATCTGTCAAGGTCAAAATCCTTTAACTCGCTGGCTCAAGACTCGATTGTGGCCAACACAAAATTTATTACAATAGGATAATGTAATTACCCCATAAAATCTAGCGCAGCTCATCAGGTCAGGTTGAGTTAGCAACCCAACCTGCCTACAAAAACAGCCAATTAATGAGTAGCTTATGTCAATGACTTATCTCTGTCACTTACGTTAGTTACTTACGTTAGTTACTTACGTTAGTTACTTAAAATTTCTGAGACGGTAAAGAACGAACCAAACACTAAAATTAGGTCTTCAGGAGCAGCTGCTAGTTTAGCCTGTGCTAACGCAGCAGTAACACTTGAATAATTACCTACCACCGTAGTCTCATCAACGTGAGCAGCAAGTTGACTCGCTTTAGCACCGCGTGCACAGTCTAAATCAGCGAAATACCAACTATCGACAGCAGGTGCAACAACACTAAGTGTTGATTGGCTGTCCTTGTCACCTAACATCGCACACACGCAGTGAACCTTAGGATAATCTTGCGTTGTTAGCCAACTAGCAAGGTAGCCACCTGCCTGGGGGTTATGCGCAACATCGAGCACAACCTCTGGTTTGGTTGATATTGATTGCAAGCGACCTGGTAAGCTGGTGTTGGCAATAACGCTACGCATTTTTTCGTCATTTAAACTTAACCCAAGTGCTTTAAACGCTTCAAGCGCCGTTGCAGCATTAGTCATTGGCAATTTAGTCGCGGGCAGCCCTACTGTTTTGTCGTCGCCGCTGCGCCAAGTCCAAATGTTATCTGCAATATCAAATCCAAAATCGTGGCCTTTGTATGCAATATTACACTGTAACTGCTGAGCATGGTTTTGCAGACTTTGAGGTGGGTTAGGTTCACCACAAACAACCTGCTGATTGGCTCTAAAAATGCCTGCTTTTTCAAAACCAACCAGTTCAATGGTATCACCTAACCAATCTTGATGATCAAGGTCAATCGAGGTTATCACGGCTAAATCAGCATCGACAATATTGGTAGAATCAAGACGCCCACCTAAACCAACTTCTAAAATAAGGTAATCAACATTATGATCACTCATCAACTTTAATGCCGCTAAGGTATTAAATTCGAAATAGGTTAATTGAGTTTGTTGGCGACCGTGATTAACAAAGCGTAAGGCATCAACATGATATTGGTCCGCCAGCTCTAAGCCATTAATTCTCACTCGCTCGTTGTAGCGAATAATATGTGGTGAGCTAAAAACACCAGTCGTTGCGCCCGTGGCTAAAATCATTTGTTCGATGAATGCACAAGTAGAGCCCTTGCCATTAGTACCAGCAACTAACACTACTTTTCCACGCGGCGACAATAAGCCTAATTGCTGTGCAACTTGCTTAACTCGCGTTAGTCCTAGCTCGATATCACTAGGATGAATAGATTCTAAATAGCAAAGCCAGTCATTTAATGACTGGCTTTGAACTGAAAAATTTGACATATATTTTTCTTTTATTGATTACGGCGCTTATTCTACTTCTTCAGCGACAGCAACATGGTTAGTCATTTTAGCCAAAAGACGAGCAATAGTATTACGCATTTCTCTGCGGTCGACAATCATGTCAATAGCGCCCTTTTCCAGCAAAAACTCACTGCGCTGGAAACCTTCTGGTAGTGTTTCACGAACTGTTTGTTCAATAACACGCGGGCCGGCGAATCCGATTAGTGCTTTGGGTTCTGCAATATTGATATCGCCTAACATAGCTAAACTTGCAGATACACCACCCATAGTCGGATCGGTTAAGACCGAAATATAAGGTAAGCCACGTTCACTCATACGGTGCAGTACGGCACTGGTTTTAGCCATTTGCATTAACGACATTAACGCTTCCTGCATTCGAGCACCACCACTGGTAGAAAAACATACCAATGGCATATTATGCTCTAGACATTGCTCAGCAGCGGCAACAAAACGAGCGCCAACTACAGAAGCCATTGAACCACCCATAAAGGCAAACTCAAATGAGACAGCCGCAACAGGCATGCCCTTTAGTGTACCGGTCATTGCAACTAAAGCATCTTTTTCGTTGCTTGACTTTTGCGCCGCTGAAATGCGATCTTTATATTTTTTGGTATCTTTAAATTTCAACAGATCTTTTGGCTCAAGATCTGCCGCTAATTCGGTCGTTGAATCGTGATCTAAAAATGAGTTCAAGCGAGCTCGTGCTTTAATGCGCATGTGATGATCACATTTTGGACACACTTCAAGGCTACGCTCTAACTCTGCACGGTATATAATTTGATCACAACCACCACATTTGCTCCACACCCCTTCAGGGATATTCGCTCGGCGTTGACTTGCAATACCAGTTGGCAGCATTTTTTCTATTTTTTCTATCCAGCTCATAAATCATGTCCCATGTGTAACTTAAATATCATTAAAGTCAGACTAGTGTATTAGTTACTAGTCTAGGTGATTAACGGAGCTATTGCCCATTAGTATGAGAATACACCCAAGATAACGTAATAATGATAATATTTAATAAAATTGATCAACTGGCGACATTAAAACACAGAGTAGACGTCATTAAAAATAAAAACTGGTCTTACCCTTAACAGATCGGAGTTTAAGGGTAAGATGTTGGTTTTATGTTACAAAAATAACGGCCCTATTTGTGGGGTCGGTAAATCAAATTCTGCCGGATAATCAACCGCCACCAAATATAATCCACCAGGTTTAGCCGTCGCTGGTGCAATCGCCCGATCTTTCGCTAATAAAACATCGGTAATGTACTGCGGCGATTGCTCGCCTTTGCCCACTTCAATCAAAGTACCGACAATGTTTCGGACCATGTGATGTAGAAAGCCGTTAGCTTTCGCATCAATAATAATAAAGTCACCTTGACGTTTAACATCTAAATGGTGAATTGTCCGCACGGGCGAATGGGCCTGGCAATGCTTGGCACGATAGGAGGTAAAGTCATGCTCGCCCACTAACAAATCAGCCCCCTGCTGCATTAATGTTTCATCAAGCGGTTGATAGTAATGACTTAAGCCTTTGGCTAAAATGGCAGGACGCAAACGAGAGTTACACAAAATATAACGATAGCGCCGTGCTGTCGCGCTAAAACGAGCATGAAAATCGTCAGATACTTGCTTGACCCAGCGTACCGAAACCGCATCAGGAAGGTGGGTATTAACCCCTAACGTCCATGCCGCATTGTTTCTGATTGCTGCGGTATCGAAATGGACTACCTGCCCAGTTCCATGCACGCCACAATCAGTCCGGCCGGCACAATGAACGCGAATCGGCTCATTAGCGATCTTAGATAAAGCCTCTTCTAGAACTTGTTGAACCGAGATAACATCATTTTGGCGCTGCCAACCGTAATAGCGCGAGCCATCGTATTCAATTCCTAAAGCTATCCGCATAATTTCCACGTACCAAATATAATTATAATTTAGAGCAATCAACATTGCCTTTAAACAAAGGCGCGTAGTGTATCATAGCGAGTTTGTATTGTGACCAGCAACGGAACAATCCACTGCATTTCAGTTGTGAGCGACTAGTAATCAGTCAATTTCATGTATTAAGGATCGACCATTTCTGTTTTAACGTGCTCAGCAAAACCAGTACCAGCTTCAAGGTAGAAGTTATATGTAGAATGAACACCCAGTCGCTCAAGTTCTTGCTGTTGATCTGGGTAATTTGCGATAGCAGTAACCTGCCCCGAATAACCCGATGCTTTTAGCTGCTCAAGCGCCGAAAGGTTTTGAATATGTTTAGGCATCGCCAGCATAATCACTTTTACATTAGAATGGTTAATACGCTGCCAAAAATCCGGATCGGTTGCATCGGCTACAATCACAAATCGACCACGTTTGATATGACCCTCAGCACTTTCTGGATTAATATCGACCCCAGCCACTAAATGCGGATATGTTTGGGCAATTGTCTCGTAAGCACCGGTCCCGATTCTACCCATGCCAAAAATTAAAATTTGAGTCTCACACAGGTTAACAGGCTGTTCTTCGGACAGTCGCTTAGCTGTTTCAAATTTTAATAACAAGTGCTCAAAATAAACGTAAATGCTATTGGCATGCGTATTTAACGGCGAAGCTAGAATAAAACTAAGCGATAATGCAATGGCTAGTACTGCTAACCACTGTGGCGAGATCCAAAGATTAGTTGCTGCCAATGCACAGACAATCAAACCAAATTCGCTGAAATTAGCCAATGAAAAAGCACTTAATAATGACGTTCTAGCGCGCAGCTGAAACAGATTAGTCAAGCCATGATACAGCACAACTTTAAGGGGTAAAATGGCGACAAATATCAACGCTATCAGCAAGGCTTCAACGGTAAGATGCGCGTTTAAACCAATACTTAGAAAAAATCCGACCAACATCAAATCTTTAAATGTTAACAATGACTTAGCTAGTTCTTTTGCTTTGTTGTGCGGCGCAAAAATCATCCCAATAATTAAGGCACCTAAGTCCCCTTTTAAACCTGCAAACTCAAACGCTTGATACCCTACTAACAGTGCAAAGAAAAACCCGAATAATGGTAGTAATTCACCGTGTTTTGAACGATTAAAGATCCAGAAAAATAGTGGGCGAATAATCGGGAGTACAATTAATAAAGCCAGCGCCCAAATATTAGGCGCCTTGCCGGTACTGATGGCTAAGAATATTACGGCAAAGACGTCTTGCATCACCAAGATCCCAATAGAAACTTTACCATGAAGACTGTTCATTTCACCGCGTAGTTCTAACACTTTTACCGCAAATACGGTGCTAGAAAAACTAAAAGCAAAACCTAATAACATACTCGTTTCTAGTGTCAAATCGACAAACAATGGCAAACCAAATATTGCCATCAATTGCATGAACCCACCGAATAAGGCAGTGCTAATAATAAGGTGGAGGCTCGCTGGTGCCCAAACATGGGCCTTAGTTAAGTTGCTCACTCTTAACTTAAGCCCGATACTAAATAACAATAACGTTACACCTAAAGCTGCAATTGTCTCAAGTAAAGGTGTGCTGTGGTAGCCCGCTAAATTTAGGATGAAACCCGCGGCAAGAAAACCTATCAAAGGCGGTAATTTACATAACTGTAAAATAAAACCACATACAAAGGCAGTCGAGAAAAAGATAAGTTCCATAACATTCAATCGCAGATTAATTTGCAAATATGGTAACTAAATCATTCACTTTTATACAGGTAAATTAAGTATTTGAGGTAAATAACATCAGGATTAGTTGATCTGAATTATCAATGTCTTGATTTTAGGTATCTGACAGGGGATATTATACCATTTGTATTAAGTATGTGATCTTGTTGTGCTTAGGAAAAATTAACGAGAATAAGGCGCTCGATTGACCAATAGCTGGCTATTGGGATTGACAGCAACACAGTTATTGTTGATTTAAACTTGCACAGGTGGGCAATCATTTAGTGCAAATGGTATTAGTAGCTCAATCTTTCGAACAATGTTAATTCGGTAAAATTGGCATTTAGTGCACTGCTGCACTAAATGCCAAGGCAAGTATTATTAACTTGTTGAGTTTAATAAATCTTAATCTAGTAACTTCACGACGACAGCCGTACCCATACCACCACCAATACAAAGTGATGCTAGACCAAGTTTATTGCCGCGTTTTTTCATCTCGTGCAACAAAGTTACCATGATTCGATTACCAGACGCACCTAGCGGGTGACCTAAGGCAATGGCGCCGCCATTAACATTAGTTCGTTCAACTAAGGCTGCTAAAGGTTCATCATGGTCATTAGACAACTGCTTCATCACCCCTAAGGCTTGAGCCGCAAAGGCTTCGTTTAGTTCAAGCAGTTCGATATCTTGCAGGCTCAATTGTGCTTTGCTTAACGCTTTAGCAACGGCAGGTACTGGACCTAGGCCCATCACACTTGGATCGATGCCCGCTTGAGCATAGCTAACAACTTCGGCAATTGGCTTAAGATCGTATTTTGCCACTGCCGCTTCGCTGGCCAGTAATATGGCCGAACCGCCATCATTCAAACCCGAAGCATTGGCTGCTGTTACCGTGCCATCTTTCTTAAATGCTGCACGCATCTTAGCTAAACCTTCAGCCGTAGCATCTGATTTAGGATATTCATCGGTAGAAAACACACTGGTTTTACGGCGTACAGTTACTTCAACTGGTACGATTTCGTCAGTAAAACGACCAGACTCAACTGCGGTTACCGCTCGTAACTGACTTTGCAGTGCGAATGCATCTTGCTCTTCGCGGCTTACGCCCACTTTTTCAGCAACGTTTTCAGCGGTAATGCCCATGTGGTAGTTGTTAAAGACATCGGTTAAACCATCAGTGATTAAGCTGTCACTTAATTCAAGGTTACCCATCTTACTGCCAAATCGAATATCAGAGGTTACAACGTATGGGTAGCGCGACATATTTTCGCCACCACAAGCAACTACTAACTCAGCATCGCCCGCTTTAATGTGCGCAGCACCGTCCATAACCACTTTCATGCCGCTGCCACAGATCATGTTAACGGTATAGGCTGGCGTTTCGACCGGAATACCTGCCGCAATCGCCGCTTGGCGACCTGGACCCATTCCTTGTCCAGCAGCAATTACATTGCCCATTAGGACTTCATCGATGTTCTCGCCAGCCAGACCTGACTCACTTAAAACACCTTTGATTGCTGCAGCCGCTAATTCTGGAGCAGCAACTGATTTTAAGGCTCCGCCAAAGGTACCTATTGCGGTACGTTTTGCTGCTACGATATAAACTTTATTCATTACTAAACCCTTTCATTGAAAACTATTTCATTAGAAAAACAAAAGTAGATACTAACTTTGAAAATTATCTTTAACGCCAATAACATTACATTTAATCATTACTGATTAATGCATGTATTGTCCGCCATTGATATTGAGGGTTTCGCCCGTAATAAATCCAGCGCCATCGCTCGCTAAATAGCTCACTGAGTTTGCAATTTCTTCGGGGGTAGCCAAGCGACGCTGAGGGATCTGCGCCTTAATTGATTCTAGTATTTCGTCTTTCAATGCTGTAACCATTGGCGTTGCTGTGTAGCCAGGTGCAATTGCATTAACTGTCACGCCATAGCGCGCTGACTCTAGCGCTAATGATTTTGTAAAACCGATCATGCCCGCTTTGGCAGCCGCATAGTTAGCTTGGCCAAATTGACCTTTTAAACCATTGATTGATGTAATATTAATGATGCGACCACTGCCTTGTTCACACATACTTTGAAACAAAGGTTGAGTTACATTGAACATGCTGTTTAGATTGGTGCTGATAACGTCGTTCCACTGCTCGAAACTCATGCGCTTAAATGGTACATCTTTGGTGATGCCCGCATTATTGACCAATACATCAACACGGCCATGCTCTTCGACGATATTTTTTACCACGTTGAGACAGGCTTGCGTATCACAAACATCGAGCGCAACAGCTAACAGCTGTTGAGGTTCACACGCTTGCTCAGCAAGCCACTGTGTTGCAATTTCTTCTTTACCCGGTCGGTGTGTTGCCAAGACAGTATAACCTTCTTGTACTAATCGACGACAAATAGCTGTCCCTATCCCACCCATGGCACCTGTTACTAAGGCAATCTTTTTTTCAATCATAGTATCGGCCTCCCAGCCAGTTAGTAGTAAATCCTTAACAACGACCAATTTATTTGATCGCTTGTTACTTTTTCGAAAATATATGTTTTGCTTTGGCTACAGCCGATGAACTAACTCCATGTTAAATTCTTGGCTGTGGCAACAGATTAAATTGGTGTCGGTATGTCTTGTTACTGCGTGAATTAACTGACTTCACGTAACTCATCATTGAATTGTGCTTGATGGTTATGACAATTTTATGACTAACATTTTTGCCATTAACATATCGTTTTCATTAAATTGGATGGTTGATAAATTTCATGATTATCTTAATACTTGGTGAATAATATATAGGCAGTACTAGATAAAATCAAAGGAATTATTTTTTGTATGAATATCAACCAAACATAAAGGTACTATAGATCAAGAATTAGCTGGCTATTTGTAATATATATAAAGATCAGTCTGCTATCTCTTATAGCTAAGTTATCGAAGATATTTTATCTCAAGTATTTAACGTTTTAAATCACTTAATTATACAATCGATAATATTAATTATTTAAAAAAAACCAGTAAATATATTGAAAAATATTATGTATCAACTAGCTTTATATTTAATAAATATTTAATTAGGACTGAAGATGACACCAACAATTCCATCAATATGGTTGCTTGAAACTTGGCTCGAGTTACTCCATAACCGAGAGTTACCTCTGCAACCTTGTTTTGTTAGCAATAAGATCATTGATATTTTTGGAAGTATTACTGCCGCTGAACTATACCTTGAAAAAGAAAAACTCAAGCAACTCGCTTGTGATACCGTAACTGCTAAAACAAAATTACATATTTAAACTTGAAGGTATTTTGCTCTCTTTCTAAATTGATCACCTTCTTCGAAATCTGTGGTTTTGAAGAATCTAATGCCGTTACAATTATTAACCATTAGAAAACTAACCAATGTTTGATGAATAAAAATATAAGGATCTGTAACACCACCCATTTTAAAGATTAAGCGACTTTGTTCAGTAATCGCACCTAGCTTCTCAGGATCCAAACTGTACTTATCAATCTCAGCAAGGTAGCCATCAATACAAATAACCTCCGATTGCTTTTTATCCCAATAGCTAAAGGTTTTATAAAAATTTAAAAACCAATAATTTGGATGAATTACGTCATCGTCATCTATAAATACTGCTGGGTAAAGTTGCAAACCGTCAATATCGTAATGGCTGATCTGCTCACGTATAATGTCATTAACCAAAAAATCCCCCCCGGTTTCTAACACCGGTGTCACTGGCCATTTATTACCCTTTGCGCGATCTTGTTCTTTATTACGATTATAAAAAGTCAAAGGCGCTTGTCCCAAAGGGAGTTTTTGATGGTGGTCGAGTCTTGTCGAAGTGATTTTATCGGCGATAACATAAGGCTGTTCAGCGCCAAATGGTTCAACAGCAATATAGTACTGATCATTGTACTTATTCATTTACGCACCTTATGTAGTTTAAGGGGGCTTTGCGGTCTGTTTAAGGCATCATTTTATAAGTTTGGCGGCTCCATGATAGATACCGCCTTAATCTAGCAACCAATTAAGGTCTGATATTTCCTATTTACCAAGATTATTGTTCTAGTTTCATCATCAGTTTTTTTGCTTCAGAACGTTGTTTATCGTCCCCTACTTGCTCTATTTGCTCTAGCATTTCACGTGCACTGTCTTGATCATCTATTTCTAAATATGCACGCGCTAAGTCAAGTTTTTTAGACGAGTCGTTAGGATCAACATCAACGTCGACATGATCTCCACTGGCGATCACTTCTGGAAACTCATCCAAACCAATGTCTAAATCAACATCTTGATAAGGCTCATTTTTATTTTCTGAGCTGGCTGAAGCATCTAACAATTTATCAATATCGATATAGCTATTTTCTTGCTCAAACTTGTCTAGCTGCGAGCTCAATTGCTGCTCTTTAAGCTGACTTGCCGCTGCAGCAGGTTCAAGTTCATTGATATCGTTATCCGATGAAGTGGCAAGTATCTCATCTAATTGATTTAGCTCTGCGTTATTGCTTGCTGTTATGCCCGCAGTAGCCGAGGAGCCAATCATTTGATCTAGTGCGTTAACTAAATGTTGTGCCTCTTCAGTTGCCATTAAAGAATGATGTTCTTCACTGGTTAGTAAGTACGGCTGCTCAATAATATCAGCTTCGTAAATTGAGTTAGGTATTGTCGCTTGTGATTTAGTAGTCTCTGGCGCTGCTTGATCGCTAAGATCATCAGTTTGAGCCAGTAGAGCTTCAATGTCGTCATCGATTGCAGCTTCATCGACATTGTCAGGCTGTTCATTAACCGCTTCAGTTAAAAAATCGGCCTCTGCTAATAGTTGGTCAATGTCATCCAGATGCTCAACATCCTCATTAACATTAGTGTCAGCTGCTATATTTGATTTCAGTTCATCAACCGGATCTGCTAACTCGTCTGTTTCGTCTAATTGCTCATCAATGTCATCAACATCTACTGCGACATCTGACTCAACATCGATAAGATCGGTTAACTCGTCTGTTTCGGCTAGCAGCGCATCAATGTCATCAACATCTACTGCGACATCTAACTCAGCATCGATAGGATCGGTTAACTCGTCTGTTTCGGCTAATAGTGCATCAATGTCATCAACATCTACTGCGACATCTGACTCAACATCGATAGGATCGGTTAACTCGTCGGTTTCGGCTAACAACGCATCAATGTCATCAACATCTACTGCGTTATCTGACTCAACATCGATAGGATCGGTTAACTCGTCTGTTTCGGCTAACAGCGCATCAATGTCATCAACATCTACTGCGTTATCTGACTCAGCATCGATAGGATCGGTTAACTCGTCTGTTTCGGCTAACAACGCGTCAATGTCATCAACATCTACAGCGGTATCTGATTCAGCATCGATAGGATCGGTTAACTCGTCTGTTTCGGCTAACAACGCGTCAATGTCATCAACATCTACTGCGGCATCTGACTCAGCATCAATAGGATCTGTTAATTCGTCTGTTTCGGCTAACAACGCGTCAATGTCATCAACATCTACTGCGGCATCTGACACAGCATCGATAGGATCTGTTAATTCGTCTGTTTCGGCTAGGAGCGCGTCAATGTCATCAACATCTACTGCGTTATCTGACTCAACATCGTTAGGATCGGTTAACTCGTCTGTTTCGGCTAACAGCGCATCAATGTCATCAACATCTACTGCGTTATCTGACTCAGCATCGATAGGATCTGTTAACTCGTCTGTTTCTGCTAACAGAGCGTCAATGTCATCATCACCGATCATATCGTCTGGGGATTCTTCAACAACATTAGCCTGCGCCAACAGCGCATCGATGTCGTCATCACCAACCATATCGTCGGGGTTTTCTTCAACGGCATTAGCCTGCGCTAACAGCGCATCGATGTCGTCATCACCAACCATATCGTCTGGGTTTTCCTCAACGGCATTAGCCTGTGCTAACAATGCATCGATGTCGTCATCACCAACCATATCGTCTGGTTTTTCTTCAACGGCATTAGCCTGTGCTAACAATGCATCTATGTCATCGTCACCGACCAAATCGTCTGATTTTTCTTCAACCGCATTAGCCTGTGCTAACAATGCATCTATGTCATCGTCACCAACCACATCATCTGGGCCTTCGTCCATTGAATCGGCTTGTGCTAACAGTGCATCAATATCGTCACTACTGACAATGTCATCTTCACTATCATCCATCGATTCCGCTTCGGCTAGTAATGCATCAATATCATCTGCACTCACCACACCATCGTCCGATTCTTCGTCTTCTAATGCGTCGGCTTCGGCCAATAACGCATCAATATCGTCGCTACTGATAATGCCATCATCACTATCTTGAGGATCATCATCTTCTAAGGCGCCAGCTTCTGCTAATAATGCATCGATATCGTCGGAACTAACGACACCATCGTCACTTGAGTCTTCAAAACTGCCATCTTCAAAAGTATCGTCTAAACGAACTTCATCCATATCATCATCTGGCACCAATAACTCATCACCTAGATCATCATCAAGTAATTCGTCACTAAGCAAGTCGTCATCAAGCAAATCGCCATCATCAGAAATTAATAAATCATCATCATTTAATTCATCATCAAGCGAACCTTCTTCTTCGCTTAGATCTGGCTCCCCCTCTGGAACTGGTGTTGGTTCTTTGGCTGTTACTTCAGGCTCTTCAATCACAGGTTTACGTCGTCGAATTAGCCAATACAGCACACCAGAAAGAATAGCTATCGATGGTACACTTGATATCGCGGCAATAAACCAGCCGTTATTGAAAATTGAGCCTTGGTCATTTAAGGCCTGCGCTTCAATCATCGCTAATTCATCTTGCAATAGTTGATGATCTTTTTGCAGCCGCTTATCGAGTTCATCTTGAACCTTAAGCTGTTCGATATTTTCTGTAAGTTCAGCGAGCTGCTCACGTAATATTTTATTCTCATCGACTAGTAACTGCATGTCATTCATCGATAAATTAAGTTGCTTACGCAGATTAAGTAGTTGAGGATTTGTTTTTTCTGGTGCTAGCGAAATATCCGTTTCAATGCTTGGCTCAGATTTAATCGAAGTCTCTTCACCTTGATCAAGGGCGAGAGTATTTTGCATGGTAGCAGTAACACCTGCAGTGCTACCCACATTATCATCAGGCTGTATTTCTTGCTTATTAGTGGTTACAACCTTAGTGACGACCTTTGGCGTGTTTGTTCGAGCTGGTGCGCTATGACGTACTACTTCTTGTGGAATAACCTTGGCTGGCACCGCAGACGTAACAACAGCCGCTGGTGTAGCTATTTTTTTAAGTGCTTGCGGCAGCGTTTTACTGTCAGCATCAATCTTTGATTGCGCCTGACTTTTAGTAATGGCGCTAATGTCACTCGCAGAAGGGATGACCAGCATACTGCCATTTTTAATTAAGTTAATGTTGTTATCAAGAAAGGCATCTGGGTTCGCCGAAAAAATAGCGATCATCACCTGATCAATACTCTGGCTTTTATCTGTTCGATTAGTAAAAGCAATGCGCCATAAAGTATCTTTGGACGTTATAGGTCCATAAACTCGAGAATTTTGTGACGTAACAATATTACGAACGGGTGTTGGCCTAACCACTTGCTGAACAATCGGTTGAACTCTTTGTTGGGCTACAGGCTGAGGAACGACTTGTTCGGTCGTCGCTTTTTTTGACTGTGGGCCAATTAATTCTATCGCTTGGGAGTTAGTGCTCAAGCCCAATAATAACCAGCAAGTAATACTTAATCTGGTGGTAATAAAAGTAATTCTACGAAATAAAATCATCATTGTCCCTTGACAAATATAAAAAACAAAGACAAGCAACTGATTCTATGGAGATTTAATGCTAACTTGAATTCTTGTTTAAAATTATTGCTTATCATATCAGCAAAATAGTTAGAAAAACTAGAACAGATCTAACTCAAAAGCTAGTTTTTTGACATTCTATTATATGCAATAAGTGCGCCGGAGCACTAAACTGACGAGGAAGTGTATTATGTAAAGCAGTTTATTTAAAAAAAACTAGAGTTAACATCATATATAATCGTTAAATTATTAAAATAAAAGCTTGAATTATAGAGGCTTTACATGAAGCTTTTAATGGTCGATTTCAAAGGTAATGATAAAAGTAGCATGACATGACCAATAGCTATTGGTCATGTCATGACAATGATATTATTTGACTAGTAGTAGTCTCTTAATAACATTTCGGCAATTTTAAGGCAATTTAATGCCGAACCTGCGCGCGTATTGTCGGCAACTGACCACAGGTTCAGTCCGTGGGCATGTGATGGGTCAAGTCGTAAACGACCAACGTGCACATATTCACTATCTTTAGCGTCACCAAGTTGTGTTGGCTGATGCGTTGGGTCAAATTCAATGTGATCTGATTGTTCAAACCACTGTGCAACCTGCTCAGGATCAACTTGGCTAATTGTTTCAACGTTAATTGATTGCGCTAACCCGTAAAATACCGGTGTCATTACACTCGTAGTGTTAATAAAGCCTGAGCCATCACCTAAAAATTTAGCCGCTTCATCAGTAATCAGTTGCTCTTGCGTGCTTAAACCATTGTCTAATAATGGGCCAACTGTCGGCAATAGATTAAACGCCAATTGAGCTGGATAAGGATTGTCTTCAATCTCTAAGCCATTAAGCAATCTTGCACACTGGCGAGCTAGTTCTTGAACACCCGCTTCACCAGCACTAGATACCGAATGATGATTGACTAAGTTAATTCGTGAAATACCAAAATTGTCTGCTATCGGTTTAAGTACAGTCCACAGCTGGACACTAGCGCTAGAAGGGCTAGAAATAATGTTGGTATTTCTAAAGTCAGCAATTGCTTCACCGTTTAAATGTGGGATCACCATTGGGATCTCAGGACGATCAACAAATGCGCTGGTGCTGTCAATAACGGCTACGCCAGCTTCAGCCGCTAACGGCGCGTATTTGGCGGTTGATGAAGTTTCTTCACAAAAGAACGCTAAATGAACCTGTGACCAATCAAAATCGACAATCGACTTTGTGGCTAACTGCTTGCTTTTAAACAAACCAGCTTCTGATTCAGCTGCATCGCTCGATAAAGCAAATAGTTGATCTACTGGAAAATTTCGTTGTTCTAAAAGTTCGACTAGTACCTTACCAATCAGGCTATCCGCCCCAATAACAGCAATATTAAACTGCTCTGACATAATTATTCTCCAGTAAATCCAAGTTGGTTAAGTAGTGTATTTTGTTGTTCGTCGTCACTCATTACTGTTAAAGCACTAAACTCTCGACGGACATCATATTTTTTGCGTAAATTATCAAAGCCCTGCGCGGTTAGACCTTTGGTACGACACAGTTCATCATCGTCACGAATATCATAAATCATCCGAACTAACTTAGTCAGGCCATCATTGTGGGCGTTAAAATCTAAGGTTAGCCGATTAAATGCAGGTTCTGGTAATAGCTGTGTTAGCGTGGTTGTTTGCGCTTGGTTAGACAATAAGCACCACTGCTGGTACAGCATAAACGTCCCGCGGGCTTTACCTTCAAGGCTATAACCTGCGATATGGGGCGTTGCAATATCGACCTTAGTCATCAGCTCTTGATTAATTAATGGCTCGTTTTGCCACACATCCATCACGATATGCAGTTGCTGCCCCTGATTGATGCAAGTCAGTAATTGTTGATTGTTAACGACATCGCCACGGCAGCTATTAATTAATACAGCACCGGGTTTTAACTGACTTAAAAATTGTTGATCAATAAGGTCAGCAGTTTGATGTGGCCCAGTTTTAACCATCGGCACATGCAAACTAATTATGTCGGCCTGTGCCACCTCTGCCATACCACGGTAATCGCCAACCGCCCCGGCTGCAGCTAAAAGCGGATCGCAAAAAAAGTGCTCAATATTTAGTGCCGATAATTTGGTCGCTAATCGTTGACCAATATTGCCCGCACCAACAATTGCCACAACCTTGTCTTGCAAAACCATTTGATGGCGTGCTGACAGCGTCATTAACGCACTAATAACGTATTCCGCAACCGCGGTTGCGTTACAACCCGGTGCATTGCGCCATTCAATGGCACGGGTCGCTAAATATTCGGTATCGAGGTGATCAGTGCCAATAGTGGCTGAGCCAACAAATTTTAAACAATCGGCTTGCGCTAACAACGCTTGATTAACTTGGGTAATTGAACGCACTAGTAACACATCAACGCCGATCAAATCCTCGCAGGCTATATCACGGCCAGCCATCGTTCGAACATGGCCAAGCTCGCCAAAAAGTTGCTTAACGTATGGCATATTTTCATCTGCAAGAATTTGCAACATAATCAGTAGCACTCTAATAAAATCTGGCGCGATTGTAACAAAAATAACAGCAACAGGTTATAGCAATTAAATGACCTAGCCCTACAATTTGACAAATACTTACCGGCTGACTATTTTTTAGGCTAAATAGTTGCGCTAATGGCATAGCTAAGCTTGCGAGTAACAGATTACACCGATGGGTATCGGGATTAACAAAAAAAGCGCCAGCTGATCATAAACCAGCTGGCGCTTTGAGTTGCTCATATTTTAACTTAAATTTAATAAGTGATCACTTGTGTGATTGATTAAAAATCATCTTGAACAATCGTTATTTATAGCATTTGTTATTTTTCAAATTTCTTGAAAATTAACGTGGCGTTAGTACCGCCGAAACCAAAGCTGTTTGACATTACCGTGGTTAATTCTTTTTGCTGTAGTTGGGTTACTACAGGTAAGCCAACCGCCTGCTCATCTAACTGCTCAATATTGATCGAAGGAGCAATAAAGCTGTTTTCCATCATGATGATAGAATAAATAGCTTCATGAACACCAGCGGCACCTAAAGCGTGACCAGTTAACGATTTGGTTGAACCAAAGGCTGGTACGTCATCTTTAAACAACTCTCTGATTGCGCCTAACTCTTTAACGTCGCCAACTGGCGTACTAGTACCGTGAGTATTAACGTAATCAATCTTGCTGTCGGTCGTTGCCATTGCTTGTTCCATACAACGAACAGCACCTTCGCCTGATGGTGCAACCATGTCGAAGCCATCTGAATTAGCACCGTAACCAACAATTTCAGCGTAAATATGTGCACCACGTGCTAATGCATGCTCTAGCTCTTCAACGACAACCATACCGCCGCCACCAGAAATAACAAAACCATCACGATTAGCATCATAAGTACGTGAAGCTTGAGTCGGATTGTCATTATACTTGGTTGATAACGCACCCATGGCGTCAAACCCCATTGCTAAGGTCCAATCAACTTCTTCGCCGCCGCCAGCGAAAACAATATCTTGCTTGCCTAGCTGAATTTGCTCTAGAGCGTGACCAATACAGTGAGACGATGTCGCACAAGCAGAACTAATAGAATAGTTAATGCCTTTAATTTTAAAAGGGGTCGCTAGTGTTGCAGACGTGGTGCTCGACATTATTTTTGGCACCAAGTATGGTCCAACACGTTTAACGCCTTTTTCACGTAATTTGTCAGCTGCTTCAACTTGGCTTGACGACGAGGCTCCGCCGCTACCAGCAACAATACCCACGCGAGGATTAGAAACTTGCTCGGGCGTTAATTTTGCGTCGGCAATTGCCTGTTCCATCGCAACAAAAGCATAAGCTGAAGCTTTGCCCATGAAACGTAATGCTTTGCGGTCAACATGAGCCGCTGGATCTAAATCAATATTACCCCAAACTCGGCTACGTAAACCCAATTGCTCAAACTCTTCAGAGTAGGTAATGCCACTTGTGCCATTTTTTAATGATGTTGTTACGTCTTCAGTATTGTTACCAATACTAGATACAATGCCAATGCCAGTGATAACTGCGCGTTTCATGAATAAGTCCTGTCTTTAAATAAACTATGTCTATTGTAATAATTATTTGACCTTGTAGTGGTCAGCTTTGATCTATTAATGAGATAATAGCAGCAGTTAACTCATTTGGAATCAATTTTTTGCCTATTACAATTAAAACGGCGGCACTGTCATGGAATGCAGACTCAGAACCTTACTCTGATACATTTCAAGACCGCTATTTTTCCAGCGATGATGGCTTGGCTGAATCTCGTTACGTCTTTATCGAAAAAAACAATTTATCCCAACGTTGGCTCGAGTGCCAATCGGTTAGTTATGTTATTGCTGAAACGGGATTTGGCAGCGGTCTAAATTTTTTGGCGGTGTGTCAGGCTTTTGAGCAATTTTGCCAACAACACCCTACTGCTTGTTTAAAACGACTGTATTTTATTAGTTTTGAAAAATATCCGCTCACGGCTCACGATCTAAAAAGTGCACATCAACGCTGGCCGCAACTGTCAAATTTCTCCAGCCAATTACAGACTAACTACCCCAGTGCTATTGCTGGCTGTCACCGATTACAGTTTAAAATGAGTCACGCAGCAACAGCGCAATATCACCAAAACGCTATAACAGCCCGACCACAGGTGATCCTTGATTTGTGGCTTGGTGACATTAGCGATACCTTGCCACAGCTCAGCTATCCCCAACAAGGATTAATCGACTGCTGGCTGCTTGACGGTTTTGATCCAAAGAAAAACCCAGCAATGTGGAATGATACCTTGTATCAAAACATCGCTAAGGTAACCAAAGATCAAGCGACTTTGGCCACTTTTACTGCTGCTGGTATAGTGCGTAGAGGTCTAGAGAGTGCCGGATTTACTATAACCAAGGTAAAAGGTTTTGGTAAAAAGCGTGAAATGGTCACCGCCACGTTCAACCGAACTAAACTAACGAGCTCAACCGCCAGCTGGTTTAATCGTCCGGTAGCCGACAAGTTAAATGAAGTGACGATCATTGGTGGTGGCATCGCCAGCGCCGCTTTATGCTTATCGCTGGCACAGCGAGGCATCAAGGTAACTTTGTTATGCAAAGATCCGCAGCTAGCGCAAGGAGCTTCGGGCAATCGTCAAGGTGGTTTTTACCCATTGATTAATGTTCAACATGATTATTTAAGTCAGCTTTACAGCCAAGCATTTTTCTACAGCCGTCAAACGATTAAGCGATTAGAGAGCACTAAGGATCAAGTGACCAGCGATTTTTGCGGTGTGCTGCAACTGGCATACCAGACAAATTTGCACACTCGTTATCAGGCAATAAGCGACAGTGGACTGTTCCCGCCTGATTTCCTGCAATGGCTCACCCCCGCTCAGGCCACGGATCTTGCCAAAGTCGAAATCCTTCATAATGCGCTGTACTTCCCCCAAGGTGGTTGGTTAGCACCTGCGACATTAACCCAGGTTTTAATTAACCATGCCAAAACATTGAATTTGATAGAGGTAATATACGATGTTAAGGTGCATGCGCTTAAGTTAAAACAAGAGTTGAAACAAGAGCACAATCAAAAGCAGTGGCAGCTTGAATTTCGTGATGGCAGTAAACGTCAAGCGCACCATGTTATTTTGGCCAACGGTCATCACCTGACTGACTTTGAGCAAACTCGTGAACTGCCGTTATACCAAACTAGCGGACAGATAAGCCATATAAAAAGTACCTCACAACTACAACCGTTAACAACCGTGCTGTGTTACCAAGGTTATTTGACTCCTGCACGCCAAGGACAACATTGTCTTGGTGCTAGTTTTGAACGAGACAAAACGAGCGTTCAACTAACCGCCACTGAACATCATCAAAATATTGAAAAACTGCGTCATTGTACCCAAGGCGCTCAATGGCCAGCATCGATAGCGGGTGATGTTCTCGCTGGAAAAGTCGGTGTTAGACTCAGTGCCAAAGATCACTTGCCAATGGTCGGAGGGGTACCCGATGTCAAATTAACCAGCGATTATTATCATGATCTCGCACGCGGCAAACCAGCGAGTAAATATCCACCAGCACCCCATCATCAAAACCTATACATGTTAGGCGCGCTTGGCTCGCGTGGTTTATGCTCTGCGCCGTTACTGGCAGAGATCCTTGCTTGTCAGTTAACCGGCGAACCACAACCAGTGAGTCAGGCTTTGCTTGATCAACTTAATCCCAATCGCTATTGGATAAAACAGTTGAAACGCGGCAAGTCGATAATAAGCTAGTTAAAATACGTATCGCGCTCCTGTTGTATCAAAAACATATATTGTTCAAACACCGCGTGAGAGTGCCTCATAAAACTAAGGGCAACACCAACAGATCAATTACTGATGGGCTGTTTTCGAGAACAGTTCATTGCGTTTTACATCATAAATCTTTGTAAATTATTGCCAAATATTTAGATAAACAGGTTAATCCTCACGACGATTCAAGTATTGATAGTCACACCCTCATTCACCAATAAATCCGACGGATACACTAAGCGAATAACCTGCTTACATACCCTTACACTGCCGTCTTGTTCATTTTGTATAATAGTAAAGCTTTAGATGGATTTTAGGTGATTTCTAATACTTACGTATCAACAACAAGTTTAATCACTTAGTTAAAGGACAAACACAATTCTAATCCTATTTCTAGATCCAATAAACAAAGGTATAAAATGAACTATAAATACATTTGGTTATCATGTGTTGTTTCGTCAACACTGGTTGCTTGTGGTGGAGGTGAAAGTGGTGGCAGCCAAAAAAACACGACCGCAAAGTCAGTCGAAAGCTATATTGATGTCAAAGTTATTGATGGGTATATCCGGGGTGCAAACGCTTATATCGATATAAATAACAATAGACGCCATGATGATAATGAACCCTCGATTACAACAGGTAAAGGTGGCAAAGGCCGTATCGTCACGACTGATCTCGGCTTAACTGCTGATAAGGTAAGTGTTGTAGTGAACATTCCCGCTGGTTCATTAGATGAAAGTACCATCACACCAGCGCATCCAGAAGGGATTGTAACCACCCCAGAAAACGCCTATCAAATGTTGTCATTACCCGGTGAAACAACTATTACCCCATTGACTACGTTAGTTGCGTTGGCCACTAAAAATGGTGATGTTGAAGCCGCGAAACAAAACGTTGCCAACACGTTGGGAATTAAACCGGAAGAAATCAGCAGTGATTACCTCAACAAAAAAAATAATGCGTTGACGGTGCTCGCTGAGTTATTAATTAAAAATTCAGTTATTCCTAAACATGTTTCGGACGGTGTTACTAATAATCAATTGCTCGTTGCAAGCGTAGCTTCTGCAAAAATCTCTGCCGTTGTTCATGCCGCCAATGCCGCTGGAAGATTAACCACAGACAAAGCCGCTATTGAAGCGTCAAGCACGATGATGACTCAGGTTATTAATACGATTGCCTCAACCTATGATTCTAATTTAGCAACCGCAAAGCATGAAAAAATATTAGCAACGATGAACGTTGCAACTGATACCGTTGCTAAGTCATTTAAAGCATTAACGGCATCGAATATCAAGCACACAGCTAATGACATAGCACTGGCAAGTGAGCATGCAAAAATAATGAGTCAGGTCGTGATCGAGTTACTCAATGTCGATCCCGGTTCATCAGAGAGTATATCGGCCGAAACCATCGAAACTGCCACCACCAGTGCTGCCGTTATCAGTAAAGCCGTTAAAGAATTAATTATCACAAATAAGGGTAAAGAACCTGATCACCTTAGTGTCAAATCGGTTTCAGAGATAGCCCTTATTGCAGCAAAAAAAACCGCCAGTACACTTATTGAGTTATCAAAGAGCAATCCAACGGCCATCGCCAAAGATGCCAAACTAACAGAAATGAGCAACGGCGCACAATCGTTAGTAAACGCAATTAAAGAAAACACCACAAAATCCGAAGTATTGGTTGAGGTTAAGGCTAAAGTTGAGGTTGAGGTCGATAGCACCTTAAAAGAAATTGAAACTGATAGCGACGGTGATAAACACGTCGACAGCAAAGATGCTTTTCCGCGCGATCCCAAAGAATGGCTAGACAGCGACGGTGATTACATCGGCGATAACAGCGATGCTGATTTACTTGCTGATATTGGGTTAGAACGCGTATTTACTAATTACTTTGACATCGCTATTGGGGCCAAAGCCGGTCAGTCCGTCATTGGTACCATTCAATTAGCGGCCAACCGTAAGGCCACTTTTGGTGACCGTAACTTTAACGACCACCATTTTGTGCTTGCTGGTAGTCAGGATAATGGTAAATATACCCTTGAGAATATTCACCACAAAGGACGGATCCACGGTTTGATTAAAGTGGCTGAAGGTCACGAAATTAATGCAGCTGACAGTACAACGCTGCGAATAGAGTTAAAAAAATCAGGCAAAGTGATCAGTCGATTTGATGCCGCCATTAATGTGGCAGAAAAAACCCAATGGAAAACGTATTATGAGCGTCTAACTGCTTTTGCAAAAACTGAAAGTAGAATGTGGGGCCGCCGTGATAGCCTTTATGGTGATGTGCGGCCTAAAGCAACACAGTTATCGGCTGAAGAAGTGTTACTAGCGATTGAGAAAAACGATGGTAAATTCACTGATTTGCGTATTTATACTATTGATCAACCAAAGCAATTATTAACCTTCAACGAAAAAGACAATATTGCGCAATTTGAAGAAGCAGCAAACAGGATTGGTGGGCTTGGTTACGCGTTGATGCAGTTAAAAGACAGTGATGGCGACAAGCGTAAACGGCTCATTAACGGGATCGTTAAAGGATTTAATGCCTATGCTAACTTAATGCCGGTTGCACAGTTCGATGACTTTGGCGCTGATACGCGAGTTGGTTTTGGCTATAGCGATCGTACGCATCAATGGCGCTTTCTAGATCCTGTCTCATTACCCGTCATCTTAGCCTTCGAAGATAGTTGGGAGATGTCTGGCTTAGGTGATAAACAGGCCTCACTATTTATTGACAACATATATTCTTTATACCAGATTGCCTTTGCGCTGCCCTATCAAGAAAGATTTGATCGTACACGTACATCAGCCATAAATACCCGGTCATTTTTGGCTAAAGACGTTTCGAAATCACCCGGCGTATGGAATGATGCTAACCGTCATCACCGTATTCGCTCATGGGCGACCATGGTGGTACGCCGACTATACTCCGTTCGCAGATGAATTTAAAACGATGTCTGGTCAATCATACTCTCACCCAACCGCGACCATTTTTTCACAATGGCAGCCTAAGGGATCGTTCGCCGATCTTAATGTCTGGCTAAATACAAACGCCCGTAAAGCTTATACTTTGGGTCAATCGGGAATATTACCCGATGGCACTATTTCACACCACATTGGCCAGCGACAAGATTTAGCGTTATTAGCTTATGGTTACGAATGGCTGGCTACTACCCCGATGAAAATTGCCGCACTCTTTAAAGACAGCCCATGGCCAGTATTAAATGAAACCATCAATGACAGCGCTCAATTTATGTTGAAAACGATGGCTCCAGTCATTTATAACGATAGTCATGATTATCAAGCAACCGGTCGCAGCTTCTTAAGTCCCCAAATTACGAATTTTGGTAGCCAAAAGATTGCCCATGACATTGATATTATCCTATCGGGTAAGAACGATGATACCGAGTTACCCCTAGAAAATAAATTATTAGCATTTCAGGATAAACTAAGAAATAAAGAGCACGAGCTTGGCGGTAGTTTCCCTTATTGGAATAGTGAATTTTTGGTACACCGTCGCAGCGGCGATACACCTTGGTATGCTTCATGGCGTAGTCAGTCAAAGCGAGTAAGGGGCGCCGAAAGTTTTAAAAGTCACCCTGGATACCATAATGGCAGTGGCATTTTGCAAGTTAAAGTCGATGGCGATGAATACAATGATGTCCGTGCTGATTGGGACTGGCATTTACAGCCTGGCTTAACAGAAGAGTGGCGAACTGATGCATTACCTATGCAATCACAAGATAAAGCGAAAGGTCTTAGTAATGAGATGAATGCCGGTATTTTATCGGATAATTGGAATTCTATCGCCAGTTTTAAATATTCAAGCAAAGCGAGTTATGCGTCAGCTAAAGCAGATAAGTCAGCATTTTTCAGTGATGTCGGTGTACTGGCAATTGGTGAAAATATTGAACGTGACATAAAGGTAGGGCCTTATGCTGCCCAGCCAGCTAGTTACAAAGCTATAGTAACTACGGTTGATATAGCAAAATGGAACACCGACATTAGCTACGATATCGGTGAGGGCATCAATACTATCAACACCAGTAGCCGTAATAAATTTGTCATTACAAAACCGGTGTGGTTTCACCATGGCAATAAAGGCTATGTTGTCTGGCCTAGTCAAGGTGAAAAAACTAAGCTTCTTGTGCTCACTGGCGATGTATTGAGAGACAGTTACAGCAAAGTCTCGAGTGAAGAACAAAGTTACGCCATTGTGATTGGCCACACCAAAAATCCTGATATTGAATCCAATGATTACCAATATTTGATTTTACCCAATGCGACAGCCGAGCAAATGCCAGCACTGTTCGAACAGTATACAGCTGCCGCTAATTTAGAAAAAATATCCATTGCTGATAAACAAATATATGGCGCGCGCTGGACTATTGCAGGAAAGCAGCTAATTCAATTAGCCTTCCATAAAAAAGGAAATGTCACTTTTAGCAATGGCATAACGGTTGAGGTTAATAAACGTGCATTAGTGATGCTTAGCGAACAAGCTGACTCGCAATGGAAAATTACGGTCAGTTCGTTAACCCATCACAGCGAACAAACGGACCCAGATCTTCGTAAATATTTTAGAGTGTACTTAAAACCCACAGAAAATATTATCGTGGTCAAGACGAGCTTGCAGTTTGAAACCGGCCGTTATTACTATGACTCGATGGGGAATGAGACTAAATATTTCTATAATCAGATTGTTGATATTAGCAATCAGACTGATAGCAGTGAAATAGTGGTTAATTTACCCGACGGAACAGATGATATTACCTATGACTTTAGAGAAGAATTGTTCTCGGGTATGAGCGCTGTCATTACGGCAAAAACGATTTCTACTCATTGATTATAGTGTCCGGATTACCGAATTTAAATTACGGTGAGCCTGGTTCAGAAAACAAAATGATAATGATCGGTGGCAAGTCAAGACCGATCATTACGTGGGGTAAAACAGTCAGTCATCCCCATTTTCGTAATCTGTAAGTGTTATAAGTTTATATCGGATCAATCACTTGGAAAGCGAAAATTAGCTAACTTACAAATTGATTAAAAAACAAGATCAAAAAAGGAGCATTTCAGCTCCTTTTTAATCAATTTTGCTACCCCTTGAAATTAACCTTTGGCTAAATCAAGCATTAGCTCATTCATTTTGTTAACAAATCCAGCAGGATCTTCTAATGAACCACGTTCAGACAATAACGCTTGCTGATACAATACATCAACCCATTGGCTAAATCGCTGTTCGTCTTGTTCGTCATTAATGTGCTTAACTAAAGTATGCTCTGGGTTAAATTCAAAAATGAATTTAGTCTCAGGTACACTTTGGCCTGCAGCTTCCATCAGTTTCATCATTTGGCTAGTCATGTCATTGCCGTCAGATACGATACAGCTCGCTGTACTCGTTAAGCGATGCGATACACGAACATCTTTAACTTTGTCACCTAGTGTTGCCTTGAAGCGTTCTGCTAAAGTAGCGAACTCTTGATCAACAGATTCTTGCTGTGCTTTTTCTGCGTCATCAACATCGCCCAAATCAAGATCAGCTTTAACAACAGACACTAACTTTTTACCGTCGAATTCGTCAAAGTGGCTCATTAACCACTCATCAATGCGGTCAGACATTAATAATACTTCATAACCCTTCTTGCGCAATTGCTCAAGGTGTGGACTATTTTTAGCAGCAGCGAAGCTATCTGCACTAATGAAGTAAATACTGTCTTGGCCTTCTTTCATTCGCTCGATGTATTGTGGTAAAGATGCTGATTGCTCATCGGTATCAAGATGAGTCGATGCAAAACGTAATAGCTTACCGATTTGTTCTTTGTTAGCGCTATCTTCAGCAGGGCCTTCTTTTAACAGTTGGCCAAATTCTTGCCAGAATTTCTGATACTTTTCAGGATCTTTCTTACCTAAACGTTCTAACATCTGCAGTACGCGTTTAGTACAACCACTACGCATTTGCTGAGTTACTTTGTTTTCTTGTAAAATTTCACGCGAAACGTTTAGTGGCAAATCGTTTGAATCAACCAGCCCCTTAACAAATCGCAGGTAAGTCGGCATAAAGTGCTGTGCGTCGTCTAAAATAAACACACGTTGCACATATAACTTCAGGCCAGCTGTTGTTTCGCGGTTCCACATGTCCCAAGGCGCACGCGCTGGAATGTAAAGCAAGCTAGTATATTCTAATTTACCTTCTACTTTATTGTGAGCCCAAGTCAGTGGGTCTTCAAAGTCGTGAGCAACATGTTTATAAAACTCGTTGTACTCTTCGTCTTTAATTTCAGACTTGCTCAAAGTCCATAGTGCAGTCGCCTTGTTAACAGCTTCCCAGTGCGCGGGAACTGCTGGGGTGTTTTCACCCTCTTCAACTTCGACTTCTGCTACTTCTTCATTAAACATTTCTACTGAAATTGAAATATGATCAGAATATTTAGCAATCAACTGCTTAAGGCGATAATCATTTAAGAACTCATCTTCAGCATCTTTTAAATGTAAGATAACTTCGGTACCACGTTCTGCTTTAGTGATGTCAGTTAAATCGTAACTTCCTTCACCTGCAGATTCCCAACGAACGCCTTGATCGGCAGATGCGCCAGCAGCTCGGGTATTAACAGTTACTTTATCAGCAACAATGAACGAAGAATAAAAACCAACACCAAATTGACCAATCAGCTGGCTGTCTTTAGCTTGATCACCCGTTAAGTTTGTAAAAAACTCTGCGGTGCCTGATTTAGCAATGGTGCCTAAATGTTCAATGACATCAGTGCGGCTCATGCCGATACCGTTATCACTAATGGTTAGAGTTTTTGCCTCTTTATCAAAAGAAACACGTACTCGTAATTCGCCTTCATTTTCATACAGGGCGTTATCAGCCAAGGCTTTAAAACGCAGTTTATCTGCTGCATCTGCTGCATTAGAGACCAATTCACGTAAAAATATTTCTTTGTTCGAATAAAGTGAATGGATCATCAACTTAAGTAGTTGAGTAACTTCGGTTTGAAAACCGTGGGTTTGGGTAGTCGCAGTCATGCTTGAAACTCCGTTATCAAAATTATTAGCGATATAAATTGGTCATTTGACCAAGGATATTTAATAGATGGGGGGCCTAGCAGAATATTCAAGGGGGTTAACGAAAAAAACACCCGCAGGTGTTTTTTATCTGGTCATTTTATTAAGTCAGCAGTTAAATACAGCTGTTAACCTAGCTGGTTATAACAGAACGACCGTTCAAGGAGTGACTTAATGTTGTACTATCGACATACTCCAAATCCCCACCAACCGGTACACCATGGGCAATTCGAGTCGCTTTAATTTTATAATCCTGACATATATCAGCAATATAATGAGCTGTCGCTTCACCTTCAACCGTTGGGTTTGTTGCCAAAATTACTTCTTTAAATTGTGCAGTGGCAAGCATCTGCTCTAATTTGTCCAAGCCAATGTCTTGTGGACCGATACCGTCAAGGGGCGATAAATGGCCCATCAAAACAAAATAGCGCCCATAGAAGTGCCCTGTTTGCTCAAAGGCAATAACATCAGCGGGGCTCTCAACGACACAAAGCTCACCGCTAATCGCGCGTTTTGGATTAACGCAAATTTCGCATAATTCGTTTTCAGTAAAAGTTCGACATGCTTCACAGTGGCCAACGTTCGCCATAGTAAGTGCTAAAGCATTAGAAAGGATGTCCCCACCGCGTCTGTCACGTTCTAGAAGGTGAAACACCATGCGCTGAGCAGATTTAGGTCCAACCCCAGGCAAGCAAGTAAAGGCTTCGATCAATTCACTGATATAAGGACTAAATTTCATTAATTGTTCTCAACTACCAGCTGGTTAATATTGCTGGTTTACAGCCCCAAAAGGCGACAGCGAGGTAGCCAACAAAATGACTTTGTTAGCTACCTCGCTTATTAGAATGACGTTACTTATACCAACTCAATTAAATAGATGATCATTTTTCACGGTTAAAACGAATCATAACAGCGTTATTTATTTTAAATGTAGAATAACTAGATATAAAAATAAATGCCTTGTTCTAATCCGTTTTTCCTCGCTACAAAATTGATCACTTAGTTAATAAAATTGGTATTAAAACGGCATCTTCATGCCTGGAGGTAACTGCATACCACCAGTAACTTTCGCCATCATTTCTTTATTCGTTTCTGCAACACGACGCGCTGCGTCATTAATTGCAGCAGCAATTAAATCTTCTAGCATTTCTTTGTCGTCTTCCATTAAAGCCGGATCAATAGTAACTTGGCGAACATTATGATTGCCGGTCATCATTACTTTAACTAAGCCAGCACCAGACTCGCCTGTTACTTCAATTTTTGCGATGTCTTCTTGTGCTTTGGCCATGTCATCTTGCATCTTTTGGGCTTGCTTCATCAAGTTGCCCATACCACCTTTACCAAACATAATACTCTCTCTTACTTAATTAGTGCTGTGAATATAAATTATATAATACGCCAATAATGCTTTATTTACGTAATCATATAGTCGTTAATTTAATTGTTCTTTAATTTTTAAGCCTACGGTAGTTAATACTATCGAGATTAACTTGGGCGCCAAATAATTGCTCAAACTGACCAATAAAAACATCAGAGCCAATACATTGACCAGCAAGTGTTAAGCGCTGTTGATGTAAGTTAAGCGCCAGTTGGTCTGGGGTTAACTGCTCATCACTACCAATTTCAATCGTTAGATTAATCTCCGCTGACAAATATTGGCGTAAGTGTTGTTCAAGTTGCTCACTCGCACTCGGCGCTAACAAATGTCGATGCTCCGTGCGCAACAACAAAGTTACTTGGTTGTCTTGCTTTTGATAGCTTGACTGAACCGCCAGTAAGCGTAAACGGCCACTAAGAGCCATCTCATCAATTAATACACTCCAGGGATCATCAGTATTTGGCGCCAGTAAAGTCGCAGGATCAACCCTGTTTTCATTAGAGGTAACCACTGCAGGCGTTATTGGCTCGAAGCTTACAGCTGAAGACATTCCAGCATTTTTAGGCTGCTCGTTTAGCTGAGCGACTGATGCCTCATTGTTTGTTTTAACTTGCGGTAAAGGCGCTTGGACAAGAGTTGACGGCTCAATGCGTCTACTTGCTGTTGCTGTCTTTACCGCCGGTGGCTTTTTTACACTGACCTCGGCTTCTTTTGTGACTTTATTGCGCAAAACCTTGCGTGCAGCCAAGAAGTCATTGATACCACTGCTATCAGCAGGCGCTTGTGTTAAAGGTTGATCTTGCTTTGGCTCAGGCGCGCCAAATTGACTTTGCTCCAACGGGCTTTGGTCATCGGCCGCCATCGCATAAGACATATTTAGCAAATCCTGCTCTGAAAACTCAGCGGGCGGCGGCACAACTTCAGAGCCTTGACTCACTAATGGCTGATTTTCTAATGGTTGGGCTACTAACGGTTGATTTGCTAAAGCTTGACTGGCTACGGGCAGGCTTTGCTCAGTTCGTTCGACCTGAACCGGCTCGGCTAAAGGTGCTTCAACAAAAAGTGGCTTGCTAATAGCTGGTGCCACTGCTGCCTGTTTTACTTCCTCAGCCGGCTTCTCATTTGCATTGACACTTGACTGCAAACTTGAGCTCGAATGACTACTAGTTAACTGCTTTGCTTGTTGCAAGATAGCTTGTTGTTGCGACGCTAGCATATCAAGTTCAACATCGGCTTGCGGCTCGGTTTCAGTTTGCGCTGCGACTTTAGGCATAAAGGCCAGTAATCGTAATAACACCATTTCGAAACCACTGCGGGGATCTGGAGCAAAAGCGAGTTCTTTGCGACCTTGCAGTAAAATATGATAGAACAATTGCAGCATTTCTGCTTCAACCGCTCCCGCTAATTCGACAATAGATTTTGGCTCATTGCCTAGACGTGCCGCCGACTTGACCACCTGACAAAGCGAAGCCAAATGAACGTCTTTACTCATTTGCTTAAGCAATTGATCATAATCGGGTGCAAACTGGCTTAAATCATTGGCTTTGCTGAGTAATTGATCGCCATTAGCTTGCGCGGCTAACATCAGTAATTCACTACTATAGTCACTGTCTAACGTACCAAGCATTGCAGCAACATCAGCAGTGGCTAAGTTGCCATTACCAAAAGAAATTCCTTGATCTGTTAAGCTCAAAGCATCGCGCATGCTGCCTTCGGCGGCATTTGCAATTAAGCTCAGAGCCTTTTCCTCAAAGCCAACCTGCTCTTGCTGCAATATATGTTCTAACTGCTGGGCTATTTGCTGGGCGGAGATCGCCTTAAGATTAAATTGTAAACAGCGAGATAAAATAGTGACCGGCAGTTTATGTGCTTCAGTTGTCGCAAACAAAAACTTAACGTGTTCAGGAGGCTCTTCTAGCGTCTTTAATAATGCATTAAAGCTGCTGCGAGACAACATGTGAACTTCGTCAATTAAATAAACCTTATAACGACCACGGGTCGGTTTATATTGAACGTTATCTAAAATATCACGAGTATCTTCAACTTTAGTTTTTGAGGCAGCATCTATTTCTATTAAGTCGACAAAATTACCAGCATCAATCTCAAGACAGCTTTGGCATTTTCCACATGGCTGAGCCGATACACTTTCTTCACAGTTAAGTGCTTTAGCGAGCAATCGAGCGATTGATGTCTTACCGACCCCACGAGTACCAGAAAATAAATAAGCATGATGCAGCCTATTATTGTCTAAGGCATTCACTAATGCTTGCAGTACATGCTGCTGACCAACGACTTGATCGAAAGTCCGAGGGCGCCACTTACGGGCCAATACTTGATATGACATATAAATTCCGAATTATGAGTTAAAACTCATACCAATTTCATTATTTAAGTGATCTATTTTGTAGCGAGGGAAAACGAATTAGAACAAGGCGTTTATTTTCATATGTAGTTGTTCTACATATGAAATAAACAACGCAGTTATCATTTGTTTTAACCGTGAAAAATGATCACCTTTTTAATGGAGTTGGTATTACTGACTCAGTCGGGGGGTTGCTGAAATTAGCTCGCTACTAAACTCAAACTGTCCCTTGCTTGGTAACTTAGCCAAATCGTTCAAGCTAAGATAAAGCTGGCTATTTTGGCTTGATGCCACCAACTCACGCTCACCTTGGGCGACTACATACACTGTCGCAGGCCCGAGTTTTCTTAATTGGAAATTGAGCCCAATTAAATCAGGCATTAAATAACGCCCCGGCCAACCGGCAAGCTTTTGATAAAGCGCCGTTATCTGCGAAGCCCAACCATTGACTGATTGCACACTGGAATTGGCCAATTCAAAAGACGCCACTTCAATTTGCATCTTAAGCTGACACATATTTTCTTGTGGTGTAATAATTGTGATGGCGGCATGATCTTGCTTTAGTTTTTTATCAAGTGGTAATAACATCTGCCCGCGCCCAGTCACGATTAAATCCATGGTGTGCTCACCATCACTAATATAACCAGATTCTACCGGACAAACAGTTATCGCCTGCTCTTGTGGTTGCTTTTTAAATAAATAAAAATTTAATGCAACTTGTGAAAACTCGTTTGCTGAAGCAGTTTTAATGCTTTTATATAAGCCATTATAGGTAAATGATGTCTCAAAGCTTTGAGCTATTACACTGCCATTAAATAAAACAGCTAGTGCTAATGTTGAAACAGCACCCGTTAATTTTGCGATCATAAATAAGCCTTGTTATGTCGAAGCATTTGCAACAGTTCAATCACGTAATCGTCCTTACGTTGTGAATAATTTCGTAGACCAACGGCAAGTAATGGGGGATCTAACGTTAAATCGTTAGCGCGTAATTGGGCTCTGATTTGCCTTAAATGTTGATAGGCAGCATTAGTATTTAAGTTTCTTAGATAGCTGGTGATCGAATGATCGACACTGTCAAAAATTTCTACTTCATGGGTGGCGTTTGCGCCGCGCGACGACGGCACAATGCCGCAGCCTTTGCTAAAGCACCATTGGCCAAAAAAGTTAAGTCCAAGTCGCGCAAAACGTGAAGTACCCCAGCCCGATTCATTGGCCGCCTGCACTAAAATTAAGTTAACCGGAATAATATCAACTCGGCTCAGCAACTGCTCAATCAATTTAAGATCTAGTGGCTTGTCCGCTAAACGGTAATAACGAGCAATCTGAGTCAGTTTTTCGATGTTACTTAGTGATTGACCTGCAATAAGCTGCTGCTGAGCCCCAAGAACCAGTGTTCGGTCAGCAACAATTGCTTCATTGGCACTGATAACACCCGGTTTAATAAAATTAAAAAATGCCGCCTTTTTTTCTCTAATATCTGAAATAGCGGCGAAATCAGGCAACACCGACTTTTGTAGGATCTGTTGTTTGGGGGCAATTGATGGCTGAGTCATTCGTGGCGACTGATAACCAAGAAGCTGCGGCAAGATAAATACCATCAGCGCCACAAAAGCTAAAGCAAGAACAAAACGTGCAACAAATCCAAATTTCATAGGTTACGCCTCAAATTGATTGTTATTGTGATTGCTTGGTGACTCGCTCGGCTGCGCGATATCGTCAAACAATCGTAAATACATTTCACCTTTAACACAGAGGTACAGCGGAATGGTTATTAATAACGGAATACCCGCCGCAATAAAGGACAATATTATAAAAGTAGTTAATAGCAGATAAACTGTAAAGCACTGAAACCAATGTTTGGTCACAGTTTGTACTGACACTTTAATCGCTTGGATCATCGAATAGTTTTTATCACACAACAATAACTGTGCCATCGACAACGCGACCAATAAAAATATGCCCGGGATCACTAATATCATACCAATCTGAATCGCGCCGGTTGAGATAATTGTCACGAGAATAATCATGGGAGCTTTTGCGACATGATCTAATATGTTGCTAAAGCTTACAGGTTGGTTACGCGCTGCTTTGACCCCCATCATCATTAATGCCACCTCGATAGGCGCAAATAATAAACCGATTACCGCACTTGATTGCAAAATTAACTCTAACTCTGGAGTTTCAGGTGATCCCTGACGCAAATATTCAATTAATTGTACGTGAATGCCATAAACAAAGGCAAAAGCAAGAATGATACTTGGAATAAATACCCGATAATTACTGCGTACCACGGTCCAGCCGCGTTTTAATAACAAAGGAGGTTGTAACTTGCTAATTTTATTTTGGTTGTCCATTGTGATCTTGTACTTAATATAAATTACCTTCGATTATAGTGGTTTTACTACCGTTGATAAATGCATGAATGGTAGAATAAATTAAATACGTAGTGGATAAGCGGTGTACTGGCGTTCCCAACGGCCACTATGGTCAAAAATCGTGCAGCTTTAGCCAGTTGTATCGACTCACTGGAATAGAGAAAAAACATGAAACAAAAAAGAAACATTTTCGTTAGATTATTTTCATTTTTATGGGCGGTAGTCAATAACACCCGAAAGCTTATTTTAAACTTGCTGGTATTCGGGCTTATTCTCGCAGTTGTTGTTGCAACCAATGTTCAAGATAGCCAGCCTCAAATAACAAATGCCGCCCTATATTTGAACATTCAAGGCGATATTGTTGAGCAGAAACAGCCGCATAATCCAATGCAAGAAATATCTCAAGAGTTATCCGGTGGTCCAGTGACCGAGCAAGAAACACTGCTAAGCGATATTACGGACGCCATCAAACGAGCCAGCGATGATGATAACATCAAAATGCTAGTGATCGACTCAACGGCCATGGGCGGTGCCTCTTTAGCCAAGTTGCAAATGATTGGGCAAGCGATTACCGAATTTAAAGTCAGCCAAAAGCCTGTCTATGCAATTGGCGGCGGTTATAACCAGCGCCAATATTATTTGGCCAGCCATGCCGATAAAGTATTTATGAATCATAAAGGCATGGTGTCGATTGAAGGTTTTGGCCGCTACCGTCTTTATCACAAAAGCCTTTTTGACAAGCTAAAAATTAATACTCATATATTTAGAGTCGGCACTTTTAAGTCCGCCTTAGAACCCTACATGCGTGACGATATGTCGCAAGCGGCTAGAACCGCCAACAAAGCGTGGTTAGACGACTTATGGCAAGCTTATGTCAGTGATGTTGCCAGTCAGCGTGGCATTAGTCCTGCACAATTTGACCTAAGTCTTACCGCATTAATATCTTCATTTAATCAACTTGACGGCAGTTTTGCTGAATTTGCAGTCGAGCAACAAATGGTCGACATTATCGACAATGATGCTGAGATCATTAATTACATTGCAAAAATTGTTGGCCGTTCTCGCAATGGTTTAAGTTTTAATAAAGTATCTTTACGTAATTACAATAACATTAGCCAACTGCCTAATCCTTTAGCAGCTCCAGCCAATATTGCGGTTATTGTCGCCAAAGGCATGATCCTTAATGGCCACCAACCAAGTGGTACCATTGGCGGAACTAGCACCTCGTTGTTACTACGAAAAGCCCGTCTTGATAACGATATTCGCGCCGTCGTTTTACGCATTGATAGCGGTGGCGGCAGTGCCTATGCGTCGGAGCAAATTCGCCAAGAAGTATTAGCGCTTAAAGCCGCTGGTAAACCTGTTGTTGCTTCAATGGGCAGTGTCGCAGCGTCTGGTGGCTACTGGATTGCTGCCAGTGCCGATAAAATAATTGCCCAACCGACCACTATTACCGGTTCAATTGGCATTTTTGGCATGATCAACACTTTTGAAAATAGTTTGGCTGAACTGGGTGTTTTCACCGACGGGGTCGCCACCAAAGAACTGGCAGGCATATCGGTTACACGAGATTTACCACCAGGTTTCTCTAAGTTAATGCAAAACTATATCGAACGCGGATATCAAGAGTTTATCTCGTTGGTTGCTCAATCTCGTGATATGAGTTTAAGCCAAGTTGATAGTGCGGCACAGGGCCGAGTATGGTCTGGTGTAAAAGCTTTTGAACTGGGATTAGTCGACAGCTTGGGTGATTTTGATGCCGCGGTAACACAAGCAGCGCAATTGGCCAACCTTGAGCAATTTGAAATAAAAGTTATTGAAAAGCAACTGAGCCCGTTTGAGCAGTTTTATCGCCAAATGATGTCGGAAGTTATCGTCGCCTTAGGTTTTGAACCGACACCGCCATCGCCTTTGCAGCAAGTATTTAGTCAATTGAGCCAGCAATTTGAGTTAATTAACAAATTTGACGACCCACAAAATGCCTACATGTACTGCGTAGAATGCAGTCAGTAGCTAAACCAATTGTTTAACGCCTCATTGCACTAAGTCGTAAGTACTAGTGTATTTAATATGTGGCGTTAAACTTAAAGTAAGTAATAATGAAAATGACCACGAATAAAACCAAGAAAAAAATATATATCGCCTACACAGGCGGCACCATTGGCATGACACCTTCACCAGAAGGGTTTGTGCCACAAACTGGTTTTTTAACCCGCTGTGTTGAAGATAATCCAGAGTTTAGTCGCGCTGAAATGCCTGATTTTACGATTAATGAGTATTCTCCATTAATTGATTCATCGAATATGAAGCCAGCTGATTGGCAACGCATTGCGCAGGATATTGCCCGAGTGTACGACCAATACGACGGTTTTATTATTCTCCACGGTACCGATACCATGGCGTATACGGCTTCGGCTTTGTCGTTTATATTTCAAAACCTGACTAAGCCTGTCATTGTCACTGGTTCGCAGATACCTTTTGCCCAATTACGCTCTGACGGTCAATCTAACTTACTAAACTCACTTTATTTAGCGGCTAATTATCATATCAATGAAGTCTCGTTATTTTTTAATAACCGACTGCTGCGCGGCAACCGTTCGACCAAGGCCTATGCCGATGGTTTTAATGCCTTTGACTCCCCTAACCTGCCAGAATTGTTAAAAGTCGGTATTAATATTGATTTAGTTGAAGGCAAGGTTAGCAAGGTAAAACCCGAGCCGCTTGTAGTTGAAGACATTGCCGAGCAACCGATTGGTGTAGTGATGTTATATCCGGGGATCAGTTCCGATGTTGTAGCTAACATCATAAAACAGCCTGTAAAAGCGTTGATCATGTTAAGTTACGGCGTTGGCAATGCGCCACAAGATCCTGCTTTGTTAGCCTTATTATCGCAAGCGAACAAAGCAGGCATTGTGATTGTAAACCTTAGCCAATGCCATCGTGGCAGTGTCAATATGTCGGGTTATGCGACCGGCACGGCCTTAAAACAATGTGGTGTAATAAGTGGCTATGACATGACCATTGAAGCAGCATTAACCAAGTTACATTGGTTATTGAGCAAAGGGTATAGCTCACAAGAAATCAAACTGCTGATGACCCAAAATCTACGTGGTGAACTGACCGTTTAACTAACGACCTTATTACCATAATAGCGCTGATCAATCTTATATCAGCGCTCCCTGCTATAGCCCACCTTCGTCATCCCGGTAGTCTTTTGAGCCGGGATCTGGCACTGCGCGTATCGGATTAAACACAGAGCAGACGTCTTGAGATCCTCGAAAGCAAGTTACAAATTAGCTAACTCACTAAGCGGCACTAAGCGGCACTAAGCGCTTAGAATTTATTATGCCAATGTTGGTTAAGCGCTCACCTTCGTCATCCTAGTCGTCTTTTGCCCCCCCTTGTCATCCCGGTAGTCTTTTAAGCCGGGATCTGGCACTGCGCGTATTACATTAAATACAGAGTAGGTATCATGAGATCCTCGATAAAGGGACCTCGAGGATGACGGGCTATATGTGACAAAAATATATCTGAAATTCAATGGCTTTAAATACTCAGCTCAATTAAGTAGTAATTGAGCACCGATAAACAGTGGCACGAGAAATAGTCATTTTCTTAGAAAATCAATAAATAATACGGTATTGGAATGTATTAGAAAAAGTACGACGAACTGCATAAATTAGACCGTAAGATTAAGACCTGCGTAACTCGCTATTGCGCGATAGCAAGTTAATTTTTAAATGTAGCGCCAGAGCTTGGCGCTATCGGTTAGCCGCCAAGTGATAGAACCAAAGCCATTGGCTATGTTGTAGTTAACTGTGGCTATAAATTAGGTTTGGTGATGTTTGATGTGCTTTATACATTCCCTCACTCTTAACTTTTGCGTAAGCACACCAGTTCCTTTTCTTTGCGTCGCCAAAGAAAAGGAAAGAAAGGCGACCCACGATTTAGTTGCTGATATTCAATCGAATAACCGTCTTAACACAGCCGCTTTTAATGCGCGTCTCGGCTTTGGCATCCTGCGTCGCTCTACCTGCGCCATCCATGGCTACGCATGCGCGAAAAGCTAAAAAATTGTCCCTGATTTTTTCTCCTAACGGTTATCCAATTGAAACTAAAACGGGGAGCACAACCAATCACAACGCGCGGCCAAAGCTAACTTGTTGTATTTAAGAAAAAGATAAAACCAGACACAGTTAACGGGAACATAGCCAAAGCCATTAGCTACTATGTTGACTTGTCATATATATTGAACGACAATTGATAGACATTGTATAGCATTTGACACACAAAGGAGACGGAATGAAAACTGAAATGTTGACAACACGAATTGATCACAATACAAAAGTAGCTTTTACTCATGTCTGTGATGAAATAGGGTTAAGCCCTTCACAAGCAATCAAGTTATTTGCAAAAGCGGTTATTAATTACGGAGGCATTCCTTTTGAGTTAAAAGGTAAACGACCAAACGCAATGACAATCGCGGCGATGCAAGAACTCGAAAGTGGCCAAGGGAATAAAGCATCTGACATTAACCAGTTATTCGGAGACCTTACTGACGGAAAGATTAATGATGTATAGCCTTGAATATTCAACTCAGTTTAAAAAAGATTTCAAGAAAATCACAAAAATGTCTATCCCAGAAATTATTGAAGTTGGCCATGTCATTTCTACGTTACAAAAACGTGAATCGTTAGCTGAAAAATATGTTGATCACCCTCTTTCCGGAAATTGGTTAGGCTTTAGAGATTGTCACGTTAAACCCGATTTAGTACTCATCTATAAGATTAAGCAATCTATCTTACAACTCGCTCGTATCGGAAGTCATAGCGACCTGTTTTAACCACGCATTATAACTGTAAGCTACATCGATTTGACAAGCTGGTATATATAAGAAAAAGTACTGCGAACTAAATTAATAGCACTGACTATTGAGGCTTACGCTAAGGCGATTTTACGCGATAGCGAGTTATACATTGAAAATTTAGGATCAGATATTGCCTTAATGAGGATGCAAGCGGTATCAACAACTACGACGCCTTGATTAGACCAGCTTTATTACCTTAGCTGTTTATTACCCTGTAGTGACCAATGCGAAACCTAGCATTTGAACAACAGTCCATAGAACCATTAAGGAAAAAAATCCCACTACCGCGAGTGAACCTTTAGCAAAGCCCCGTGATTTAAATAAATAAAATGGGACACTTAAAATTGTAATAACCACAAGTAAAATATTAAAAAGAACACCACATTTAAAGTTATGTTCACGTGCG
>Ga0209292_1000410_pt1 | contig 56936 bp, 48 predicted proteins | sample GOMGulsemesocosm_2_FD_184634 | JGI IMG/M metagenome (GOLD analysis project Ga0209292, IMG submission 184634) | Methane-oxidizing microbial communities from mesocosms in the Gulf of Mexico - GOM9C Gulf of Mexico (SPAdes) (version 2) | ecosystem: Environmental > Aquatic > Marine > Cold seeps... | reverse complement strand
ACCAATTTTCTTGGTCTAATACATCGAATAATGCCGTTATTGAAGAAGATAAATTAGCCGATAATATTTTGGTACTGAGCGATATTCACGGTGATATTAACTACCTCAATAGCATTTTAATGGAGATGGCTATTGTTGATGATAATGGTGACTGGCAATGGCAGGATAACCAAGTAGTGATTACCGGTGATAGTGTTGATAAAGGCCCTGCTGATTTTTCTGTTCTATGGCGGTTGTACCAGTTATCACAGCAAGCAGAGTTAGCTGGCGGTAGAGTACATGTTTTACTGGGCAACCATGAACATTATCAATTGACTGGCAATCATTCGCGGTTAAATGTGGATATGCGTGCAAAAACCTTTGCTATGACTAATGACTTAGCCATTTCACCTTACGGAACAGAAACTGTATTGGGTAAGTGGTTAAGAAGTCGGCCTATTATTATTCGTTTGGGCAACTACTTATTTACTCATGGGGGCTTATCAGTTGAACATCTTGATAGTGAATATTCACTTGCGCAGCTTAATGAAAGCGTTTGGCGTTATTATCAGCAGCCGTCAGCTAGATTGGAAGGCGTAACAAAATACACAGCATCACTTGATTTAACCTTAGGTAAAGAGGGGCTTTTATGGTTTCGTGGTCAGCTGAGAGAAAAACGACAAAACACCCCAAACGAGCAACAATTAGCTAAAATATTGGCAAAGTACAATGCAGATACACTGGTTATTGGTCATTCTGCTATGAATGAAATGACGGCTCTACATAACGGTATGGTATGGCCGGCGCATACGGAACATAAAAGTGGGCAAGTTTTGTTGATTGACACAGGAAAAGCTAAGAAACGTCAGTTGAAAACACTATGGTATGATTATGCTATGCACAAACATAGCAGCAGAAAATCTCTACGTACACTTAAATTGTTAGCTGATGGTGATGGCGACAGTGAGATATCAGTTGTTAAAGCAATGGTTAAACAAATGCGCATTATTCAAAAGAGTCCACGACCTTATTAAACGGCGTTAAACGCATTCAGATAAAAAGTTACCCCATGAAAATACAGTTAAAAATATCATTGTTTTGGAAATTATTACTTTTGTGTGGCGGCTTAATTATTATGGCCGCTATCACTCAACATATTTTGATTAAATTTTTACTCTCACCTGATGCCATGCGTAAGCTGTACTTACAAAAATGGCAAATTAGTACCATGCAGCAGCAATTTCGGAAAAATGTTAAAAATTCAGCAATAGATGAAATAACACAAACGCATGGCGGCATGATAACCGCTAGTTTTGCTGATTTTATTTTGCCTGGAGGCTATTTAATCTCAATTGATGAACAACCTTATCTTCGGCTGTATATTGATAGTTTAGCCGTAGTTGACCTAGATGGTGAACTCATTAGTCAGTTGGGTCAACCAACTTACCAAGCAGGGAATCTTTTTACCCAATTAAGTCTAGAAGCTCGGGAAGATTTAGTTGAAGCTTTGATTGGCAAAGATTTTTTTGGCAGTAGTACTGAAACATCCTATCAGGGTGTAACTGTTGCAATCAGTTTACTCGATGAAAATAAAAATATCCTCGGTGCGTTAGTCATAAAACAAAGACGGATATTGAGTGACAACTTAACAGGGCTCTATTTTGGTTTTAAACAAGTGGTTAAAGGTATTATTGGTTTTGTCATAAGCTTACTGTTTGCCTGCTTATTTTTTGCTTTGGTAATGGCTTATTACCTTAATAGACGTATAAAAAAAATCACCTCTGCTGTACAAAAATGGCAGCAAGGAGATTTCAATCAACGCATTGTTGACCATGCCAGTGATGAATTAGCTTTATGCTCTCAGGGGTTAAATACGATGGCAGATAGTTTGCAACAAGCCATCCTTAAAGAGGCTAATTTAGCGGCTGAACAAGAAAGGCAGCAATTGGCCATTGAATTACACGATACGGTGAAGCAGCGCTTGTTTGCCACTAATTTAAAAGTTGCCCTTTGTGAGAAACTCCTAATCAAGCAGCCTGAGCAGGTGGCAAAATTATTACCCGAAATTACTTGGCAGTGCCAGCAAGCATTTACTGAGCTGCAACAGACTATTGAAGCACTCAGGTTACAAGAATCAAAAACATGGTTTGAGTTAATTGAGTTTACCCAGCATTGGCAGTTGCAACATAATATTGCACTCATTAGTCAGTACCCTGAAAACTGGCAGCCTGGCCAGCAGCTGACAACACTGTTATGGCGAATTATCACTGAGGCGTTACAAAATATTGTTAAGCATGCCGATGCAAGTGAGGTAAATTTAATTATTAACCAAGGTGATGAGGAACTGTGCGTTAAAGTACAAGATAATGGCTCTGGCTGTATGAAAAGTACGGTTTTTGGACAAGGACTTACCTTGCTTTCAGCGCGTATTACACAGCTTGGCGGTTCATTAACGTTATCGGTTAATCCTGTTGATGGCTTAGGTAGTGAATTGTTGCTATTGCTGCCAATTAATTGTTTTGGTCAAATTATAAATAATGCTCAAGGTCAGCTAAATGACAATTAACATTATGGTGGTAGAAGACCACCCTATAGTACGTGAAGGTATAGTAAGCTATTTAAATGCTTGCGATAATATGCAGGTGGTTGCTCAGGCGGATACAGTAACTACTATGCTTGCTTGCATAGATAAAATTAAATTAAGTACTGATTCGATAAACAATCACAACGCTGAGGGCAACAAAACTCAGTGTAAAGTTAATATTGTTTTATTAGATTTGCAGCTCGCAGAGCAAAGCAGTTTACCTCACATTAATGCGTTGCTGGATGTCGGATGTAAAGTGCTAGTCTTAAGTTCTGCACACCGTTATGAAACCTTAATACAAGCGGTATCTGCAGGAGCATTTTGTTTTATTAGTAAGTCGGTTATGCCTGATAAACTTGCCAGTATTATTCAGGATGCTTACCAGGGTAAACGTTATTTATCACCGGAAATAAAACCGGAGCAAGATGTTCGTTTGGCATTAGAGCAATTAACCGATAAAGAGTTACAAGTCTTAAAAATGCTAGCGAGTGGTTTAAGTAATAGTAATATTGCAGCAGAACTATCTATAAACATTAAAACAGTGCGTTTTCACAGTAGCAATATTCTAACGAAATTAGCCCTAAATGATAGAACACAAGCTGCAGTTTTGGCATGGCGGCAGGGATTAGTGCGTTAACTTTTTTTATTAGACTAAAGATAACCTGTTATTTTTATTATGCTTTGTTATAGTGAATCTCCTAAGATTATTAATATTAAGCGTAGTAACTCATTTTGAAACGGAATCAAAAGTTAACAATTTACTTCTTTTTGTTTTTACCTTTTTTGATGGTGATACTGCCGTTTAAATTATTGGCTAATGTCAGTGCTGATAAAGATAATATCCTCTTAAATATCAGTGATAAAAACCTAGCGCAATGCATTATTAGCGCTCTGAACAAAACAGTTTCGACTAAAGTAAGTGAGCTTAAAAAATTAAAGTGTCATGGTAAAAACATAACGAATCTTAATGGCATTGAGCACTTCCACGCGTTAGAGCAGTTATCACTTTATAATAATAAAATCAGTCATGCTGATGTCTCATCATTATTACAGTTAAAGCGCCTGAATATTGCGAATAATAAGCTTAAAACGGTCAATGTGACTAAGTTGAGCCAATTAGAAAGCTTATATTTATTTAAAAATAAACTTCAGCATGTCGACTTCACTGGCTTAACTAAGCTAACTAAAATACGTATTACTAATAATCAACTAATTGGTATAGACATTTCACCATTAATTTCGTTAGAAAAAGCCTATTTTTTTGATAACAAATTAGAAGATTTAGGTGTAAAGGGTTTAATTAACTTATCCTTTTTAGAAGTTAGACAAAACCCTATGCCAGACGAAGTTTATGATAGGTATGATGAAATTGACGGCATTACCATTATTCATGATGGTAATGCCGATGACTGGAAGTAGCGCTACTTAATCAACTGCCCGTTTAGTTATTAGATATTATATGCAACTGAGATAAACCATGTTTTTAAATCAAAATTGGCACTAGGTATTGCACCTTGTTTATCTTTTGTGTGGTAATCGGCATGTACAAATTTGACTTCCCATTTGCGGTTAAATCGATAAGCCAATTCAAGATCAATTTCATAACCCATGCGAGCATTGCCGCCGTAACTATTAAAGTCGTGATAAACAATGCGCCAACGTAATTTATTTTTTCGGCCGCGATAGCTAACAAAAGTATCTCTCACACCACGTTGTGCGGCGTAAGCATCAAAAACATCAGCCCAGCCTTGAAACTTATGATTCGTTCCTAGGGTGGTCTGAAAACCAAAGCCCTTATCATTGCTCAGTGTTTCTTGGCCTATTTGCAATATATGGCTTTTATACTGAACACTGGCTTCTAATAAATTATACCAAACTTGATAATTTATCGGATTATCATAAGCACTTTGTTGCCATGCGTATTCAGCAGTGTAGGCGTATTTCAACCGGCCAGGTTTGAACTCATCACTTAGGCGTAAACCTGTGGTTTTAGTTGAGTATGGTGAATAATCTTTATTATCAATTAAGTAGTTGTAGGCGACAATTTTTAAGTTATCGTCAGTTTTATATTCAACATTCAGTAAACTTGCATTAAGTTGGTGTTGTCCTAGTTCAAAGGCTGGGCGATCAAATAAGCCATAACGAATATCCTCTTTTGGTAAATTCTTTGTGCTATCTTTACCAAAAATCCGATGTACTTTATTGCTGTATGCATACTGAACTCGCCAATTTATTTGATCGTTATACTGAAAAGTTATCGCATCAAAACTTTGTGGTGTTTGCCAGTATTCAAGTGCGCCGACCATGCGTTCATTGTCATAAGACAAACTTTGTCGACCTACTTTTGCCTGCCAATTACCTTCACTCTGGTAAGCAAAATTAGCTTGAGTTAGGCTAAATCCTTCGGTATCAGGAATGGGAGAAGCTCGTTTCATTACTGCTATCGAATTGTAATTATCATTATGCACAGCAACAAAATTAGGCTGCACTAACAGTTGCCATTGCTCAGCGTTATCTAAGCTAAATTTAGAGGTAACTTTAACGCGTGTTGTCCAAGCCGTAGCATCACCCCACCAAGGATCATTCGCTTCCTGAAAACGTGATCGGGCGCCGAATTCATGTTCACCGGGTATACTTTCAAAAACACTGTCTAAAATGTCGGCACTTGCCACACTCTGAAAACTTACCAACAATAACAATAATAATTTGCACTTTTTATTGCGCCAATTTCCGTTAAACATTGTCCTGCCACTCTTGTAATCGTACACATAAACCTCGAGATACTATAATATCACTGGGTTCACCAATAGGTGAGCCCCCTTGCTCTTCAATGGTTACAATCAGCGAATCTGAGTCTTTTATTAAACGCCATTGTGCCTCAGTTAACTGCTGTTCAACTAAAGACATATTGCGAGGCAACAAACCTAAGCTGCGTGCCTGCTTATCGGTTTTGGAAACAACCCAAACCTCTAGATCTTCATCGTCAGTAATTTTTGGCTGATTGATTAAATTCATCACCAACCTTTTTGATTCGCCATAGGTACTCGCGACTAAATGAGCTTGAGCATTATCATCGGTAAGCACGGCGACATAATTCAACGGTTCAGCTGTAGGTGTTTTACTCATGGGGTTAAAGAGCAAAACGATGGCCAGGGCAAATACAGCAACAGAGAAACTATTAGTTAAACCACGAGGAAAGCCAGTAAACAAATTGCTAGAAATGTGAGTGAAAAGTGCTGCAACATAATCAGTAAACTTGTTGTAAAAACGTTCACTTGAGTGCTGAGCTTGCGGAGTATTTCCGTCAATTGCAGCTGATATCTTTTGCCAGCTTATCTCGCTAGCAGGTAATTCAGCGGTATTGTTATCCAAATGAGCAAGCTCTTGCTGCCAGAAGTGAATTCTTGCTTTGATTAAGTCATTTTCAAGGACGATTTTTTCTAGTCGGGCACGTACTTTGATTGAGAGTGTGCCAATGACATAATTACTCGCCAAATGATCAATTATCTTGGCGTTATGGTAGCGGTTTAATTGCTCAGGCATAGTTGCAACTTCCCTAAACCTCGGCGAATCCAAGACTTGATTGTATTGACTGGTGTATTAAAGTGAGCAGAAATATCGTCTCGGCTATAACCATATAAATAGGCCATCATAATGGTTTGGCTTTGTTTTTTTTCTAATTTAGCCAGACACCTATTCAATGTTTTTGGTGAATATTCATCCCCTGACGTCGGATTAAAAGACAGAGTTTCAAGGTTACTTTCATCAAGCGGCACATGCTCTGTTTGATGGCGGCGTTTGTCGTATTTTAATCTATCGTAAGCTCGATAACGCACAATAGCAGATAACCAAACAAAGGCATCACTTTTATCGGACTGGTAATCATGGCAGTTTTTCCATATTTGCAGAAAAGCTTCTTGCAATACTTCGTTAGCGCTATCAACATTTCGAGTAATGCGATAAGCAATACCATTCAATCGGGCTGAGGTTCGTTGGTATAATTGATGAAATGCTTGTTTGTCAGCTAACTTACATAAAGCAAGTAAGTGCATCAACTCATCATTCTCGCTATTACTGCGTTTATTATCTGTTGCTAAAGATAAAGACATTTTTTTGCTTAGTATTTGTATTCTTCATATTTTTATATTTATATATAACACATATGGATGGTAAATAATGTTTCTAGCACTAAATCATATATGAATAATTCAGTACTAGAAACATGCACTATTTCGCTTGTTAACTGAGTATCATCGTTTTAATAACCATCAGACACGTATTCCTCGTCTTCTTCACCTTTAATTAAATGCCATATGCCACCAATGCCTTCGCCGTTGATGTCATTGCGAGCACTATCACCGATAAAGAAATACAGTGCCTTGCCTTTATATGCCCATTGCTTAACGCCATCAGTACGAGTGAATATGGTGAAATCACCAATGGCACTTTCCTCATCTCCAGGTACAAAGGCAGGCCAGTTAACTAAACAGTCTCCTGAGCAGCTAGATTGATCATTTTGGTCTGGATCAAAGGTATATAATGCAAAACCATCGACATCAATTGATTTGACTTCAAAATCACTATTACTGCCACCAACAGCAACTAAAGCGTTGGCTTGGCCAGTAGCCGATAAAAATCGTCCGTTTACATTAGTCCGTTGAATTGCTGGCTCTAGTGTTGCTGTATGCCAAATATCACCGACTTCATCACCGTTGACATCACCTGCAGCATTGTCATTAACAAAAAAGTATAAAGGTTTGTCTTTATAAGCCCACTGCATATGTCCATTGCTGGTTTCAATAATGCTTAACGGTGCTTCAGCTGCTGCGTTTTCATCAGCTAGCAATGGTGGCCATGCATTAATACAAGCACCTGCACAGGCGGTATCATTTAGTGGATCATTATCGAAGGTATATAAGGTAAAGCCAGTTTTATCTAAGGTGATGGCTTCGAGCATGTCATCATTATATTTAACCGATGAGATAGTTTGTTGACCAACATAAAACTCAGTGTCACTTTGGTTATTAACAATTGGTGGCATCGAAGCAATTACTTCAGGTTTTATTAAATGCCATACGTTACCTAAGCCTTCACCATTAATATCATTACGGGCATTATCGCCAATAAAGAAATATAAAGCTTGGCCTTTAAAGGCCCACTGTTGAACGCCATCGTCACGGGTAAATATAGTAAAATCACCAACGGCAGTATCTGTTTCACTCGGAACAAAGGCAGGCCAATTAACTAAGCAATCTTCAATACACACTGATTTGTCTGCTGAATCATAATCAAAGGTATATAGAGCGTAACCATCTAAATCCATTGACTTTATTTCAAAATCACTATTGCTATCATTAACAGGCATTAAGGCGTTAACTTGGCCCGTTGCAGATAAAAAGTGGCCATTAACATTGGTGCGTTGAATAGCGGGCTCTGTTGTTGCGGTATGCCAAACATCACCGACTTCGTCACCATTGACTTCACCTGCATTGCTATCACCGAAAAAGAAATACAATGCTTTACTCTTATAAGCCCACTGCATATCACCATTAGTTGTTTCAATGAGACTCAATGGTGCTTCAGCTTTTGCACCAGCGTCTGCCAATAAAGGAGGCCAAGCGGTAATACAGTCGCCAGCACAAACCGTAGCGTTTAATGGATCTGCATCAAAGGTATAAAGTGTAAGCCCTGTTTTCTCTAAGCGAATGCTTTCTAGGGCACTATTTACCGATAGCGCCTTTTGAGCCCCAACATAAAAGGGAGTAGCTTCATCATCTTGAAGAGCTAGTGGCATAGGTCGCGCTAAGTATCATCTTGAAGAGCTAGTGGCATAGGTCGCGCTAAGTGCCATGAATCATTAATACCATCACCGCTGATATCGCCTTGGGCACTGTCACCAACATAAGTATATAGCGGCATACTATTATAGGCCCATTGCTGGTCGTCACCACGGGTGATAAAAGTGAAACCACTTCCTTCTATGGCGCTTTCGGCAACGAGTAGAGGAGGCCAGTTTCCTGCGCAGGTACTCGTATCTTCAGGTGCTCCATCACACGTCGATGTATTTTCACTGTCATCGTCAAAAGTATATAAAGACAAACCTTCTTCATTTAAAAGCAAACTGCCCGCATCGTTTATATCTTGCATACTTGGTGTTGCGCTTTGCGCAGGGAAAGTTTTTGTTACTGTTGTTGGCGGCTCAACATAACCTGAGTCGTCAGCTTTATTAGAGGAGCCTGAATCACCACAGGCTGCGAGTATTGCCACAGATACACTTGATAACACCATTAAGCCAAAATTATGTATTTTCATTACCATTCCATATTATTTATTATTGTTTCATACAAGCAATACGACAGTGGTTTGAAAAAGTTGCAGATAAATTTAAATAAACGTTAAAAAGATTATTGGGGCATGTAGATTTAGTGACTTGCTAGCCAGTGATAATTATTTAAGAGGCGATAAGGGGTAGATAAATAAAATTTATTACTTTGAGAGGCTTTTACATTTCGATTGTTATTGGAAGGCAGAGGTGGGAGCAGAAAGTTGTGGTGTTCTATATAAAAAAGCTCGTATACACAACAAATTGAATTGTGAGCATACGAGCTTGATGAGGTAATGAATGAATAACGAGTTATCTATTCATTGTTAGCTTGATAAATTACTTAGGTAATTTGTCAAAACCCATATTGAACAAGGTAAAAGCAAATAAGTCTGCGTATAGATCAATTGTTTTAGATACTGGTGTACCAGCACCGTGACCACCGTCAGTTTCAATGCGGATTAATGTTGGTGCTATACCAGCTTGTTTAGCTTGTAATTCAGCAGCAAATTTAAATGAGTGAGCTGGAACAACACGGTCATCATGATCACCTGTAGTAACCATAGTTGCAGGGTAGCTTACACCGTCTTTAACATTATGTACTGGTGAGTACGTTTTAAGGTAGTTGAACATTTCTTCACTTTGCTCAGCTGTACCGTAGTCGTACGCCCAACCTGCACCTGCTGTAAAGGTATGGTATCTAAGCATATCTAAAACACCAACCGCTGGTAATGCTACTTTCATTAAGTCAGGACGTTGAGTCATAACAGCGCCAACTAATAAACCACCATTTGAACCACCTTGTACTGCGAGGTAATCGCTTGATGTGTAGTTTTGCTCAATTAGGTATTCACCTGCAGCAATAAAGTCGTCAAATACATTTTGTTTCTTTAACTGTGTACCAGCATCATGCCATTTTTTACCGTATTCACCACCACCACGTAAGTTGGCAACGGCATAAATACCACCTTGCTCCATCCATACTGCGCGAGATACGCTAAATGATGGTGTTAAGCTAACGTTGAAACCGCCGTATGCATATAAAAGTGTCGGGTTATTACCATCTAATTCAAGGCCTTTTTTATGGGTGATGATCATTGGTACTTTAGTGCCGTCTTTTGAGGTATAAAATACTTGTTTTGATTCATAAACATCACTATCAAACTTAGCGCCAGATTTACGGTAAACGTCGCTTTCACCTTTATCTATGTTGTAGCTATAGATAGTGCCTGGTGTTTTATAGTTACTGAAAGAGTAATATAAAGTATCAGCGTCTTTTTCACCTGAAAGTGCGCTAGAGCTACCTACACCTGGTAATGCAATTTCACGAATCTTATTACCTTGGTAATCAAACTGGTAAACTTTAGAGATAGCATCAACCATATATTCAGCGAAAAAGAAGCCACCACCGGTTGAAGCGCTTAATACGTTCTCAGTTTCAGGAATTAAATCTTTCCAGTTTTCACTTGCAGGTGCTTTGGCATTAACGGTAACAATTTTCTTATTTGGCGCGTCAATGTTAGTGACTAAGAATAACTTGTCGCCTTCATTTTCAATAAGGTAAGTATCACCAAGGAAGTTATCAGCAATAGTAACTAATGGGCTATTTGGCTTGGTTAAGTCTTTTAAGTAAAGGTTATTACCTGAAGTTGATACCGCACCAGAGATTAATAAGTAACGATTATCTTCGGTAACGTCACCACCGACATAACGGTGTTTTTCTTCGGCTGTAGCGCCAAAAATCACTTTGTCATTTTTTTGTGCTTGACCTAACTCATGATAATAAAGTTTATGCTGATCAGTTTTAGCTGATAATTCGCTGCCTTTTGGCTTATCGTAACTTGAGTAGTAAAAACCTTCGTTTTTGAACCAAGAAATTCCTGAGAATTTCACATCAATTAATGGCTCTTCTAATACTTCTTTAGTTACCGCGTCAATGACAATTATTTTACGCCAATCACTACCCGCTTCAGATATAGCATACGCGGCAATTGAACCATCTTTAGAGAAACTCAATTGACCTAAAGATGTTGTACCTTCTTTGTTGAAGGTATTTGGATCTAAGAATACTTCAGCTTCGCCACCATCTTTCTGACGATAGATAACATATTGATTTTGTAAGCCATCATTTTTGTAGAAATATGTGTAATCACCTTCCTTAAAAGGTGCGCCTACTTTCTCGTAGTTCCATAATTCAGCTAAGCGAGACTTTAGTTGGTCACGGTATGGAATTTGTGACAAATAATCGAAAGTAACTTTATTTTCAGCGGCAACCCAAGCGCCAGTTTCTTCGCTGCGATCATCTTCTAACCAGCGGTATGGATCGGCTACATCAGTACCAAAATAACTATCAACAACCTCACCTTTGTGAGTTGCAGGGTAGCTAATTTTTTTAATTTGGCTTGATGATGTCATATCTGCATTTTGCTCCACACTGTTACCAGTACAACCGGCTAAAATACTAGTGACCAAAATACTGGTCAAGAAAAGGCTTTGTTTCTTCATTTGAGTCTCGCTTGTTGAAGTGATTATTATGCTAGTTAACCCACGTTGAGTGATTATGCATATTCACATTAATTTTACAAATAGTAGGGCAGTGTAGCAGAAGAAGGTTGAGCAAAACTACGGCTTACCTCATTGAGTATTGAGGTAAGCGGCAGTATTTTGTTACAGGTTATTATTTACCAGATTGAGATAAACAATTAACGATTTTCTAAGCGGTTAAAATCGAGTAAACCTGAAGACTTAGGTTGGTTGGTTTTATACCAAAGGTGTAACTCATCGGCAAACGTCCAGAAATCAGGATTCGTTCTGCGGATGGCAAATTGATCTTTAAGTTTACTGTAATCTTGTTCTGTTTTTATTGCTTTTAATCTCTCAACAAATTCCGCTAGTTGTGTTTGCTCTACTTTAAAAAAGGCATTGGGATAGGTACCTACTATGCCACGTAAAATGGCTAGATTATCTTCTGCGGGTAGTCGTCGATTATCTTCAGAGAATAAATGAGCCACGTTACTGTGTGCAGAGTTATTAACCAAACTATAGGCTTGTAGTTTATCGCCATTTGAGACCATAACATAACTCACTTGTGGTAACAGAGATACGCTCTCATTAGGTATCTTACTTATATTTGCCATTAGCTTATCTGTGAAATTTTCTGTTAAGGATGATAAGTTAAATTGGCTAACGTATGCATTGTTGGTATGTTTAGCCACTTTTTGAAATAGCTCGTCTTTTGGCTTGGCTGTTTGGTAACTCATACCTGTTTCAGGTAACTGATAAAAATCATCAGAGAATATATAGTCCTTAATGTCACCACTGGTATCTCTATACCAATACTCATGCACGGCTTTACGTTGTGCTTTAGGTAATAAGCTAATGAAATTGCTTTCTGCTTCCATACGTAAAAAATCCATATATAAACGGGTTTTTAATTGATGGCCAACACTGCCATAAACATCAAAACCAGCCACTAATAAGTAATGAATTCGCTCTAAAATTGGATAGCTAATTAACCAGGCTGTTTTGGGTTTTGGACCAACAAAGCCTTTTAGTACTGAAGCGCTATCAAAGTGCCTAAACACAGTTAAACTCGCGTTGGGGTTACCGTCACCAGACCAAATTAAATCAAGATTGAGTTCGCTGGGCTGCAAGTTAAGATCTTCAATATAGGCTAACTTATTTTTAACATATTTTTGCTGGCGTTTAGCATATTGTCGCCAATATAGTAATGACATGGCTTTATCGCTGGTTCCGGCAGGTAATTGCAATAAATCAGCATTTACATCAATAAACTTTTCGCTGGGGTAATGATCAAAGGTTTCAGGGTTTAAGAAAAACACCCAAAAATTATCTTCTATAACATTTAAGGCAATTTGGCCACGACAAACAGGACCCTTGATGAAATTCATAATGGAAAATTGCGCTTGGTCTAATAAGAATTGATAACGTGCTTTATCAGGAATCGCCCTGAAGGTTTTAAATGGATTAGAGGCGTTAGCTAACTGGTAATCAGGCAATGTAGTTACCGAGTAATCGGGTTGGTAGAACAGTTCAGTGATACGCGCTAATTTTTCTTCTCCAAAGGGGTAGGGCATATGTCGCTTGGCGATAATAGTGTCGTTATGCTTAATCAGTCGATAAAAAACTTCTGGTTTATCAATGATGGCATCAGTGCGCCCGTCAGCGTAAGGGGAATCAAAGGGGCGGCGGGTCGTAATGACGGAGACCTTTTCACCACTAGGTGTACTTGAGCGGACTAATTTGAAATAGCTAGACCGTGTTTTGTCAAAATATAAGTTTGCTAGGTATAAATGTTCAAATAAATAACGGGCGATTAGTTGCTCTTTAGCTGATTGACCATTAAGTAACTTTTCCCAAGCAGTGATCATCTGCTGCTCATCACTGGTTGGTGGTGTTGTTGCTGGCATAATCGCTCCCTGCGCTAACCAATCTGTTAACTGATGATGCTCTGTTACCGATAGTGCTGGTAGCGCATAAGGCATGCCACCAAGAGGGTAATTATTCTTATATTGCTCAAACTCTTCAATAGTTGGACATTGCTGGCTTCTATCGAGTGAAACATCGAAACTATCGTTAAGTAATGTGTCATTAGGTAAAGGATGCTGCTGCTTTAGTTGCAGCATTTGATAGAACAAACTTGCTTGGGTATTCGCTTGCTCGGATTGTTGGCGTTCATTTAAAACAGGAAAAAAACCTTGCTGGCGTAGAGGTTGTAAACTCTCACTATTCAATTCAGTTAGCTTACTTAAGCTATCGCTAATTTTAGCGGTGAGTAGGCGCTCACCACTATAGACAATTGCTTTATTGGCACCACGCTCAATACCTGCTCTGTTTTCCATTTTTAACTGGCAAGGGGCATCGTAACAACCATGACAAACAACACAGCGATTTTCAATAATGGGTTGTATATGCTCATTAAAGTTAATCGTTTGAGCCACAGTTGCTTCAGGTTGGGCAAGTCGATTATCAACATGGCTTGGACCATAGAGTTTATCGAATTCCATTACACCTAAGGTGGCACAGCCAGAGAGAAATAGAAAAACAAAAATCCAATGAAACTTACGCATGAGAAGCCTTAAACCGCAGAAAAGTATAGATAATGTTGCTAAGTTTAAGCTATGTTGATGAATACTGTAAAGTTACCACAGATTCCCTACGTTTTTTCAACGATTGTCGCGGTGGCGACGCGGAAGACAAAAAGAGCTCAAACTCTTTTTGTCAGCGAAGTCATTAGTGGTAAGGAATTAAAGTGCTCTATTCGTATATTTATCAACATTAAATGGAATTTTACCAGTGTTAATAACGATTTCTTAGTGCTGGTACATCAGTATTATATTGTACAAATTCGACTTCATAACCGTCAGCATCAAGAAAATAGATATTTTCTCTATACTCATCAGGCGTACCATCCTTATGAATAGGGAATCCCGCCTTTGTAATACGTGCTATGGTGCCTTTTAAATCGCTGGTCACATAAGCGAAATGCGCTAAGCCTACTTGGTGACCTGTTAAATCTCGGTTTTCACCGACGCCGTTATCGGCTAGGGCGATATATTGATAATCATCACCAAAATGTAACCAGTTTCTTGGCTTTCCTGACCATTCACCTTTATCACCCCCACGAACATGCCAGTGAGGAAAAGCGGCTTGATAAAAGGTTAGGCTTTTTTCAATGTCAGTGACTACTAAGTTGATATGTTCTAATGTGATCATGTTGCTCTCCTATACGATTTGATACCAATCGTATTATTTATATTTAGTGTAGTTGTTTATTTTGAGTATTTTCTTTCGACGCGCCACGGCGGATTTAAACGATTTTCTCCTGCCCAATATAATTTGATTTTATTACCGCTTGGGTCGCGTAAGATCGCCTCGCGCCACAAGTAGGATTGCTCTGTTGGTAACTGTTCAAATTGAATGCCTCGCTGTTTAATTTCAACAACCCATGCATCCAACTCCTGATGTTCAAAGTAAATGACAGCACCGTGTTGATTGTTATCAGGTAAGTCTACTTCTAGGCTAAGTGAAAAGGTTGCGCCATCATCAGGACAAGCAAAACGCGCATAATGTGGGGTATCGACAATATGTAAGAACCCTAAGCGTCGGTAGAAGTCTGTACTAACTTCCATGTCTTTTACCGGTAAGGTGACTTGATTTAAATTCATAAGTATTCCTTTGTTATTTGGTTATTAACCTACATACCGTATGGGTATAAGTGCTCGTTGTGATAAACGTCACCTTGCAAGGTTTCGCGTAAAGACTTCATCGCTTGGCTGTAATGCAATAAGGTATGTAAGCTATAACCAATACGATGACGGATACTTTTATCTCGGCGGGTTATAGTGCTATCTTCTTGCTGATCACCTTTATGCTGCTCACTTCTATGGATAGTATTTAGAATCTCTTCAACGTTTCTAATAATTAGGTGATCGGGAATCGCTACCAGTTTATTATTTGAAAAAGCATTCATCCGTAACTCTGCAATTGGGTATGCACCACTAATACCATTGACTACAGACACGATTAAAACCGGTTTGTGACCTATATCGGTGGCATCTGCCATCATTAATAAGTTTTTTAATAACGGCGATGCTGTGCCACCCCACTCAGGTGTTATTAATATTAATGCATCAGCGCCTTTTAATTTTTCATTGATAGCCAACCAATCACTAGCACTATTTTCTTTACTACTTTCTTCGCCATCCCACATAGGTAAACGTTTTTTGCATAACTCTATATGATTAATTTCACTAAATTGGCTACTTGTTTCAGCTATATATTGGGCGACTTTTGCGCTTTGTGATTGAGTGCGCTGACTGGCGCTAATAATAAGTAAATTCATCATGATTCCTTTGGTATTCTTTAGTAAAGCGTTTTATTTATTTAATAAGGTAAACACTTTACTAAAGAAGGTCAAGTAAAATATAAACAAAAAACTTTACTTAATATTGAGCTAGACGATGAAATTATGATAAAAATGGGTAATAATATGGATATACCTATTTTCTTGGCTGTAACTTTAATGAAAACACATGAAAAAATAATTCAGTTATTGAAGACAGAAGGGCCTTTAACCGCAAAAATTTTGGCCAGTGAATTGGGCTTAACTACTATGGGTGTTCGCCAGCATGTTCAAGGTTTAGAAGACTCAGGTGATGTGATTTTTAAGGATGAAAAAGCTGCTCGAGGCAGACCAACGCGATATTGGTCATTAACTGATAAAGGCAATAGTCGTTTTGCCGATCGTCACGATGAATTAACTGTGCAGTTGCTTGACTCAGTCATCACACTTTTTGGTGATGATGGCATGGAAAAACTTATTAGTCACCGAGAAGACACCGCGATGGCAAACTATAGGTTGGCGTTAGCTGATCGATATGGCATTGAAGAAAAACTACATAAATTAGCCAAATTACGCAGTGATGAAGGTTATATGGCAACGATTGAAGAGCATGATGGCGTTTTTTGGTTAATGGAAAATCACTGCCCTATTTGTGCTGCAGCAAGTAAGTGTTTGAATTTTTGTCGTTCGGAATTGCAAATGTTTCAGACACTCATGAGTGAAGTTGCTACCGTTAGTCGCGAAGAGCATATTGTAGAAGGGGCAAGACGTTGCGCTTACAAAGTTTTGCCTATTGATGGCTAGGATCAAGAGGAACATTTAAGGGAGTATTTATAATAACTCCCGATTTAATTTTCTACTGATTTATCTGCGGGGTAAATAATTTCTTGTTGTTTTCTGGCTTGCTCTATTACAGATAAGACTTGCTGAGAAAGCTGCCAGCTATTAACTGAAGATTCACGCTGACCATTTTCGACTAAATCAATAAAATGGCTAAGCTCGTAAGTCATTCTATTGTCGGTTTGTTCTAACGTTAAAGTTTGGCAACTACCATCATTTAAATGCAAAGAAACTTCATTGAACAATGATGAGTGCTGCCACATTAAATACCCCTTTTCGCCCTGGATTTCGCAAACATTGCTACCATTACTGAGTTTCGAATAACTTATATGTGCCTGTAAACCCTCTTGGTCATCGCCTTTTTCGGGTGAAATATAATTTAATAAAACATCGCCATAACCGTCTACCCCAGTTGGCAATTTACAGCATTGGCCTGTTATCCCTGTCGGTAAACCAAATAAGTCTATTGCTAAATATAATGGATAAATACCAATATCCATTAAAGCACCGTTGCCAAAATCTAAATTAAAGGTATTTGGATTTTCACCCCGTAAATACGCCGGATATCGAGATGAAAATTGGCAAAATGATGCGCTATATTTTCGTATCTTCCCTAGTGCTTTTACAGACGCTTTTATTTGCTGATAATTAGGTAGAAAAGTTACTAACATTGCTTCCATAAAGGTGACATTGTTTGCTTTAGCGGCGGCAATCATTTTCGTCAGTTCAGCACAATTTATAGCAACCGGCTTTTCACAAAGCACATGTTTTTTGCCATTGAGTAGGGTTATACTTTGTTGTGCATGAAAACTGTTTGGTGAGGCGACATAGACGGCATCAACATGTTTGCTGTTGGCTAATAAAGCTAAATCAGTAAAGCAATGTTCAATGTTATGTTTATCGGCAAAGGCTTGTGCTGTTTGTTGATGGCGAGAATAAACAGCCACTAAATTAAAACGAGGGTCTTGTTTTGCAGCCTCGATAAAAGCGTCGGTGATTTTACTGGTACCGATAACGGCAAAATTAGTCATGTAGAGGCAGCCTGAATAGTGATTTATGGCTGAAAATTATTACATGCAGTGATTAAAGAGTCTATCAAGCCACCTTACTTTTATTCACAAGGTGGCTTAGCTTAGGCAACTCACACTGAGTGTTTAGGCACTTTTTTTATGATAGTGACGTAGCGCATGTTCTTTTTGTCGCCCTTGGCTAAAGGACGTTACTCGTTTTAAATAGCCAATAACCCGAGTACCATGATCTATGTTGTCACTGCCACAAGCTGAACAGACATGTAAAGTGCGTTTATCTATTTTTTCACAATCATTACAAATCGTTATCTTTACGTTGATGCAAAAATAATTACAGCCTGTTGCTGCGGCTACATTGAAGAGTTTTAGATAAGCCTCAGTAGAAAGCGCTTCATCTAAATTTAAATGCAATGCTGAGCCGCCATCGAGGTATTGCGTCATTTCTTGGCCGTGCATAACAAACTTATCAATATGATTAGTATCTTCATCTTCAACCACGTAAAAATACGAGTTGTAACATTCACGATTTACTTGATAACCATCTTTTTTGTCCCATTTTGAGTTTTTTATGCCGAGATTTTCTGCAGGCACAAACTCAGTATTAAACATATAGCCAAATTCTTTTTTAGCGGCTTGGTTGGCTTGATAAATAACTTTTAAGTGTTTACTAACAAAGGCTTTGTATTCATCATTATTACCAACGGTAAGGTCATAGAATTCAGCGGCTTCTGCCATACCATTGATGCCTATAGTCAGGAACTGTTTATCTAACGAGATAAAGCCAGCGTCATAAACTGATAATGCGCCTTGCTCTTTGTACTCCTCCATTAACTTGCGATAAGCGACTTGGTATTTTTGTATCTTTTCAATCTCTGTTTTTAAATCTCGGCCATCTTGCAACAAGCGATTCATGTTAATGGTAATTACATTAATCGATCCTGTCGCTACGCCACCTGCGCCTAAGGTATAGGAGAAGGTATTGTCTGAAATTTCATTACGAAGACGACAACAAGAAGCGAGTGAATCAGCACTGTCAGATAGGTAGATAAAGAAGGAGTTACCTTTAGCCTTTTGCTCGGCTAATTTACGGGCAAATGCTTGGTCTTTACACTGAGCATTCTCTGTTAGCATAGCTGCTGTAACTACAGGGAAAGTTAATACCGCTTGTTCACGTTCCTTATTGAGCCAGCCTAAAAAGAAGTGTTGTAATTGGTCAACCGTCTGCCAATTCGGTTTACTAAAGTCAGGGAAAACAAAGTTTTCAAACATGGAGGAAAAATAGTGCTGATCAAATAGAGAAACATTCCAAAATACACTCTGATAACCGCGAGCTGCTGCGGGTTGGTTAATAGCGTAAACCACGTGTTGTAAATGGTTTTCTATTTCTGACTGATGGCTACTCAAATAGTCATTACCGTATTCAATACGAGCGAAATAATCAAAATAGGTGAGGAATTCAACCGTTGCTACCGCGCCAGCAAATTGTGCCGAAATGGCGAAAATTAAGTTCACGAAAGAACCGCAAAAAGATTCTAAATGTTTAGGGGCTTTAGACTCACCACCTAATTTAGTTAAACCATCGAGTAAAAATGGATACATACTAATTGAGGTGCAATATGGCTTTAAACTGGTCTCATCATGCACGTATATTTCGTGATCTTCAATTTGTCGCATATACTCTTTAGCTAAATCTTCATCAAAGGTATCTCGAATTTTATCCTGTACTAAGGCACGGTTAATTTGCACAAAACAGTCTTTTAATAATTCAGCTTCTAAGGTGGCAATATTTTTATGACTGACGTTGGCATTAGCATCCATTTTTGACCCTTCAGCTGCATTTTCTGCATTAAAATATTGTTTTATGAAGTCTTTTTTATTATTTATCTGATCTTGGTTAAGCCGCAACATTGCCTACTCCTAAAAGTGAGTTATTTTTCTGTGAGTTGTTATATGAATTGTTATCTGAGTTTTTAACAAAAAGGTGGTTAAGTTTTTCGCCTGTAGTCAAATCACGAAATACTTGATTAGTGTGAGTACTTTCTAGGCCACCTAACTCTTCTCGCCAAGCACCTGTTTTTAAAAAATTGAGATGCTGTGTAATTCTAAGGTCAATATATTTTTCTTCAGCCTCTTCACCGGAGTAAAGGCAAGTTTTAAGGCCAAAGCTTTTCGCAATCTGTAGTTTTTCAATTAAAGCATTTGCTTGCCACTCGCCGCCAAAAAACACCACGCAGCTGATCAAACCCTGATATTTTTTTAACCAGTAAGTGAAGTTAGCACTATTGAGCGTGATGCCGTTTTTTGCATCCCATAACTCTGTGCTATGACATCCTTTGCAGCCAACTTTACAGCCAGTAATGCTAAAGCATAAGCTAATTTCATTAGGTACTTCTTGAAACACAACAGAGGGTGTTAAGCAATTAAAGTCCATTTTGACCTATATATTGATAATATTATTTTGTTAGACACAATATATAGTATTTTAAGGGGGTGTTTAGTTGATCTTGATCATACAAGTTAAAGGGCTACTAAAAATAAACACTATATATAGTGTTTATTATGTATGACCACACACTACATGTGGTTTTTTTGTTGGCTGATGATACTAAGTATAGAGGGTAGTTGGCTGCTCAAATCACTGAGCAGCGAGAGGTTAACTTAAACTTTACAGTGCAACGTCGTTTTGGCAGTAGTTAGCAAAAGCTTCGGCGCATGATGAATGTTTGAATAAAGTTAAGTATTAATCTAATACGTGTAAGAACTGTCTTTTACTTGTTACTCCTTGATAAGAAGCTGATAACTCAGCATTCCCCACCGTTTTTGCAGTCATTACGTTGTTAACATCAAAAGTTGCTACTAATGGGTTATCACTGCTAATTTGTGCTTCAGCGGTAATATCTTTAATGGAATAGTCGGTATAAATTATCGTGACTTTATATTGCTCAGTTTGCCCTACGTTATAACTTTTATTGTTGGGTGTTATTTGAATATTATCAATAATTTTATTGGTGACATTAACTTCAGCTATATTGCTGGTTATTGAGGCTAAACTTGCCGTTATAGTCGTTGTCCCTAACATTGCTGCGCTGACAAGTCCGGCACCGCTACCTGTTGTTATGACGTTGGCAACAGCAGTGTTATCAGATATCCAGGTAGCTAATTCAGTAATGTTAATCGTTTCACCATCTGAATAAGTGGCAATGGCAGTGAAATTTTTCGTTGTATTCACCAAAAGGCTAGCACTATTGGGTGTTATTTCAATTGACTCTATTACAGCTTGAGTAACGGTTAATTTGGCAATATTGCTGGTTATACCGTTCGCATTTGCCGTGATATTAGTTACGCCTACATTACGCCCTGTTGCCCAAGCATTGGTAACACCTGTTTTTTCTACTGTGGCAATTGCTGTGTCTGAGCTCAGCCAAATAGCATCCGCAGGGATATTTTTAAAACTACCATCACTGTAAACACCAATGGCGGTATAGCTTGTTTTATTATCAACAGTAATGCTGGCATCGATATTATCGATGATAATCTCTTCTAAAGTAGCAGCAGTAACAGTCGCAGTAGTTTCAGCGGTGATACCACCAAAATCAGCACTAATCTTGCTAATACCAACTTGTTCAGCCATTGCGTAACCTGCTCCTGGGCCACTAGTGACAATACTAACAATGCTAGGCTCACTCGACGACCAAGTTGTACTACGAGTTACGTCAGATGAATAACCGTCGCTGTAAAATACAGTTGCGGTAAATTTGTCTTCAGTGCCAACTGGCGCAAAGGGGCTAACAGGCGAAATCTCTAAACGAGTAATTTCTGCTGCAGTGACAGTTAATGATGTAGCCGCGCTCATGCCTTGATAAGTGCCAGTAATCGTTACTTTACCCTCGTAATAACTTGTCGCTAAACCTAAGGTATCTATTGATACAGTATTAATATCACTAGATTGCCAATCACTTTCAATAGTTACCTCTTTACTTGAGCTATCAGAAAATATTGCGAATAACTGGTATTGTTGTGTTACCCCTGCAGCAATAGTGATATCGACAGGACTAATAGTGACTTTTTCTAAAGTCACGCCAGTTACTGTGGTGATGTTGTTTGCGCTGTGGCCTGAAAATGCCGCCGTGATGGTTGCGATACCCGCGGAAATACCTGTGACATTACCGCCACCCAACAAAGTATTATTTACCTTGGCAATTGCATCATCATCGACTGTCCAAGTAGCCAAATGGTTAATGTTTTTTGTGGTTGAGTTAGAATAATGAGCTACGGTATTTAGGCGAGCAGTATGATTCACCGGTAGCTCTTGAGTTGCCGGTGTGACGGTAATAAAATCAACAACAGCATCAGTGACGCTGAGTGAAGCTATAACTTGCTCACTTTTATAACTTGCTGTAACTGTGATGTCACCAACAGCTATGCCTGTAGTTATACCCAAAGAATTCACTGTAGCAATAGCATCATCAGATGTCTGCCAACTTGCCTCAAGCGTTAAGTTTTTTGAACTGCCATCACTAAATAAGCCAAACAGTTGATAGGTTTGCGTTGTGCCTGCAGGAATGCTGGCGCTAGCAGGAGTTAATGATAAAGACTCTAGTATCGCCTCGGTCACCGTTGCCTTGGTTGACGATGTTGTACTCATTAAGCTGGCCGTTATTTGAGTGTTGCCTACTTTATCTGCGCTTGCATAACCACCAGTGATACCGTTTGTTATAATGCTGACAGTATTGTCATCATGACTAGACCAGGTGACTTCTTGTGTAACATCGTGACTCGTACTGTCTGAGTAAAATGCAATTGCGCTAAATTTCCCTGTTGTTCCTAAAGGTTCCGTAGGGTTTTGTGGAGTGATCTGCAGAGTCGTTAAGTTTGCTGTCGTTACTATTAAGGTTGCCGTTGCGGTCATTCCTTGATAACTGCCCTGGATAATCGTATCACCTTGAATGGAGCTGGTGGCAAGTCCGAGGACACTTATTGTGGCAACTGCTGTATCACTGGATTGCCAATGAGACATATTAGTAACATTTTTTTTGCTGCTATCTGAGAATGTGGCGGTAAGTTGATAATTCTGGGTTAATCCTGCTGCTATTGTCGCTGATACAGGGGTAATACTAATGCCTTCTAGTACCGCACTTGTTACTTCTACGGTACCGCTATCAGATTGACCATTAAACGTGGCGGTTATTTTTGAAGTCCCTACAGATAGGCCCGTAGTTAAGCCGCCATCACTGGCAACATTTACTTTAGCAATAGCAGTATCTTCACTCGACCACACAGCTACATTATTGATGTTGTGGCTAGTAAAGTCTGTGTAAAAAGCTGTCGCGATAAATGAGGCCTGATGGCCTACCGCAATCGATAAGTCCTTCGGAGTAACGTTGATATGTGTTAACTGAGCTGGGGTAATGGTTAATAATGCTGTTTTTGTACTGCCTTGGTAGGTAGCAAGTATATCTACTTCACCTTGTAGCAGGGCATTAGCCTTACCTTGGTTATTAATTGTAGCTAAATCAAGGTTACTGCTTTGCCAACTAGCATAACTAGTTAAGTTAGTTGAGCTACCATCGCTATATAAACCAAATAATTGATAGCTTTGCTGAGCACCTGCTGGCACAGTTGCTTGCGCAGGCGTTAACGATAAAGATTCTAAGACGGCATCTGTTACTGTTAATGTGGTATTTACTTGTTGATCAGCAAATGAAACGGCTACTTCAGTGCTGCCTATAGCGTTACTTATGCTAAAACCGGCAACCATTGAGTACTATCGTTGCTATTTGGTGATCTGAGGTTTGCCATGTACTGTCTTTGGTGACATCAACAGAGGTTTTATCTGAATAATAAGCAGTCGCTATAAATTGCCCATTTGTTCCTAATGGAACACTTGGATTTTGTGGGCTAATTTGCAATGATTCAAGTGCTGCTGCAGTTACTGTTAACGGCACTGTCTCTGTTAAACCGTCAAAATGTGCACTTATTTGGGTGACTCCTGGTGAAAATGTGCTTGTTACCCCAGCTAAGGCATTAACAAATTGGATGTTACCTATTTCAGGTATGCTACTAGACCACGCAGCTAAGCGAGTAATGTTATGAATAGTTTCATCGGAATATAGCGCATGAGCTTGGTAATAAACGCTTACTCCTGCAGGAACAACGGCTGCTACGGGGTTAATGCTAATTGAGCGAATGACAGCATCGGTAATGGTTGCATTGGTTGCGCCTGTCATGCCTTGTAAAGAGGCTAAAACTTGTGTTGTACCAACAGCAAGTGCTTTGGCGAATCCCGCCAAGTCCCCTGATTCAGTGATGCTGGCAATGCTGTTGTCGGCTATGCTCCAAGTGGCATCTTTCGTGATGTCAACAACATGGCCGTCAGTATAATACGCTGATGCTTGATAAGTACCTGTAGTGCCTACAGGAAAAGTACCATTGGCAGGGGTAATTACGATTTCTTTAATGGTACTTGCTATAACAATAACGTCTGCTGTCGCAGTTAACAGAGTATCATTGCTATGGGTGATGCTAGCGTCTAACTTGGTAGTACCTTGAGTTAACGCCATAACAACGGCACTGTCATTGATAGCTGCGATCTTACTATCTAGCATTTGCCAAGTTACCTGTTCGGAAACGTCGATGCTCTGCTTGTTCGAAAGTAGCAAAAACGCTCCATATTGCTGACTTGTACCTACGGGTAAAGTAGCCGCTGCAGGTACAATAATTAATTGCTCTACGGGCTCATCCATTACGGTAAGTTGAGCGGATGCTGTTGCCGTTTTATAACTTGCGCTGATCAGGGTGCTACCAGCAGTTAAACCTTGAGCAAAACCTACCTCACCGTTGTTATTAGAAATACTTGCCACGGCATCATTATCAAGTGACCAAGTACTTTGTTCGGTAACGTCTTGCTGGCTACCATCATCAAAAAATACGGTTGCGGTATATTGCTGTCCGTATTCGACAAGGATGGTTTTATTGGCTGGGCTAATGGTAAAAGCTGTTATTTCTACACAAGGATTGTCAGTTCCGCCACAGTTTGGTTTTGGAAAGGCAGAGTCGGTACTGTCACCACAAGCTACGATTAAGAATGCCAGTAAACAGGTAACTATGAATTGAATAGGTGCTAATAATCTCATTGCACTGCTCCTTGCTTAGCTTGATTGGGATTTACTGACTCGTTTAAGGTGAGTTCTGGTACAAGCACCAATACTCGGCGATTTTTGTTTCTGTGTTCAGCCGTTAAATTATCAAACAATGGTGATGCTTCGCCAAAGTAATGGCTGGTAATTTGTCTCTCTTCCACCCCTTGGGTAACTAGGTATTGTTTTAGGGTGTTGACGCGTCTTTCTGATAGCTTCAAGTTATATTCTGCGCTGCCTTTTGCGTCAGTATAACCTTTTAAAATCACCTTTCTTTGCGGATGCTGTGTTAGCTGTTTTACTACTGAAGAAAGTGCCTGTGGAATAAGTAAGTCACTGTTATCAAAATCAAATAAAACGCTTAGTTTATGCGCTGGCAATACTTTGGCAGGCTTGACTGCAATTGGCCTTACCTTTGGCGCTTGCTTAGCTTTTGCTGGAATTGATTTTTTTGGAGGGGGAGTTTTTATTTTCTTGGACGGTAACTTGTCTTCATTAAAGCGGTAACTAACGCCTAATGTGGTTAAATGACTGCTACTACTGCCTAAAGTACGATTACCTAACTCATGAAAATACTGGTATTCAATTCGGGCTTGCCAGTTTTTAGTTATTTGATAGCTTAATCCTGTTCCAATGGTAGGTGCCCAGCTATAGCTAGAATGAGATGCTTCATCATTATTGTTCTCACCAAACCAGTTAAAGGTGCCAGCTTTGGCAAAAGCGGCGAACTCATCTGTTAAGTTAATAGAGGCTAAGGCTGAAAACTCAAAGCCGTGCATACTACCAATATATGTTTGTTCAACACCTGTTTCTAAATAAGTAGCTTTGGCTTCTCCTAGCTTTAAATAGGCCGCTTCAAAGGCAATATATTCATTTAATTGATAACCACCAAAAAGGCCTAGACCAAGATCGCTTTCGTCGCAGCTGATGCTCCATGATTCACAGCCATCTTGATAAGTATTGCTGCCAATTTTTCCGCCAAGATAATAAAAGGACGAAAAGTTATTATCTTCAGTTTGTTTGCTTTGGTTATTTTCTGACAGTGGTTCAGATAGGTAAGGCTCTGTAGCTAAACTTATTGATGAGAAACTAAAGATAAATATTGATACAAGACTTACTGTATTGTTTGTCTTGGTAGTTTGTGGTTTTCTTAATAACTTCTTGGCTAAAAGCATAGTATATCCGTTGTATTTCCGTTACTTATCGAATAACAAAAATTATACAGCAACAGGGTACTATATCACAATGAAAATGAGCCAATAAAAGTTGGTAAGGTACTAATTTATATTTAGTATTTCAGAAGTGTTTTCTTCAAAGGTATATTTAAAACAAGCGCCATGTTCGGGTTCTTCAAGCACCATATTACCCTTCAATTTTTCAGAGGTTAGTTTAAAAATAATTGACATACCTAAGCCTATGCCACCATTGTGACGAGCCGTGGTAAAAAATGGTTCGAATACTCGGGTTTTAGCTTCTGCTGTTAAACCTATGCCGTTATCCTTATACGAAACAGTGACCACGCCATTTTCGCTTTGCGAAATATCGATAGAGATTTCATTGTTTTCAATACTTTTAATAAAACCATGACGAACACTGTTGGTAATTAAGTTGGTGAGTATTTGGGCGTGCACCCCAGGGTAGGTTGCCAATATGATATTTTGCGGACAATGAATGGTAATTGAAGCTTTTTTAGATTTTAAAATAGAACGTAATGTGGAAACTGTTTGCTGATAATAATGGCCAATATTAATTGTTTCTATTTCTAACTGGTGTTGATCAGCTGCCGTTTTTTTGAAATTTTCAATTAATTTTTTTGCTCTGCTTAAATTCTCACCTTGCATTAATAATGCATCTTCAGTGACATGTCGATAATGGCTCATATTTTTTAAGGTGAGTTGTTCATTATTGATTTTATCATTGAGGATTTTCAGTTCATCTACCATGATACTGTGAGTGGTTATGGCTATACCTAGCGGTGTATTTACTTCATGAGTAACCCCTGCAACTAAATTACCTAATGCCGACATCTTTTCAGACTCAATGAGTTGTTGCTGGTTCGATCTCAGTTCTTCTATGGTATTAGATAGTTCTTGATTACGTTGACTAATTTTATCTTCAAGGCTGTTCTCATATTCAAGACGTTCAAGTTCTGCTGCAATGCGGCCTGAGAATAACTCTAAAAGGGTAATTGTATCTTTTTCACTTTCAAGAGGTTGTTCATATAAAGCTGAAATGAGACCGATTATTTCTTTTTTAGAGTTGAGTAAAGGCACCCCTAAATATGCTTGGATCTTCAGATCTACCAGTACCGAATCTTGTGTGAAAATTTTATAAACATCTTTTGGGTAAAAACAAATAGAACCATCTAGTACTTGTTCACAGGGAGTACCCGTTAACTCATATTCGAAATTTTCAGCAAGCACCCCTTTCGCCACCAACACCAGTGTTTGGCTACTATGATTGTGCTTATCGTACTTTGCAATAAATGTATAATCGGCAGTAATTAGCTTTTGTAACGATAACGTGATTTTAGTGAAATACCCATCGCCATAGCTATTCGAAACAGCTTCTATAACCTCACGAATTTTATTAAGCATGGTTTTCCTGACTGGCTTTTACTTGTTATGTTTAATCATGGCATAAATTCATTATTTTTCCATGATAGCAAGGTGAGGGCTGCTTTTACTCAGGAATTTAATTGCTCCGGCTTATTAATCACCAAGGTAAAGCATTAAAATAAGGTATTAGTGGCTTAACTTATTAAGCCACTATAGATTTGTGGTGTGAATTATTGCGCGTTATTCTCAATAAGGTGCACATCACGTTGAGGATAAGGAATCGTAATGTTTTCTTGTTCAAAAGCTAAATAAATCGCTTTATAAGCACTGTATTTAGCGGCATATAAATGTGTTGTTGGTATCCAAAGCCGAATACCAATAGAAATAGCACTATCCGAAAAATCATCAATGCCCACCTGCATACGTACTTCATCCGTAAATATATCGAGCTTGGCTAAGGTTCGTTCAATAAGCGTTATCACCTCGATAGGGTTGTCTTGATAAGAGATACCAACAGAGAGTTTTAATAAGGTATCTTTTCTTGAGTTAAGTACCACTTCACCCACGATATGTTTATTGGGAATAGTTATTTCAGCCGAATCTTCATTATAGATGATGGTATAAGCGAGTTGTACTTCTTTAACTATGCCTGTTACTCCCTGTACTTCGATGGTATCACCAACGACAAATGGACGAATAATGATGATATTAAAACCTGCTGCATAATTAGCTAATAAGCCTTGTAATGCGAGGCCTGCTCCTAATGAAATTGCACCTATGGCAGCAATAAATGGGGTAACACTGATACCTATTTTATTCAGCGCCATGATGCTTATCATTACCATCACTACCATTCGAGTGGTACTTGCAAGAAAGCGGCTGAGAGTCACATCAAGCTTTTGTTTTTCACAGAGGCTTAATACTGCTTTAGCAATTTTGCCCGCCACATAGTAGCCCAGTAAAAAGATGAGTAATGCGCCAACCAATTGAAAACTATAATTGGTAAAGAAATCTATAACCACTTGATAAAGTTGTGATGCTTGTTCAATTTCCGTACGCAATAGCTCAGCAGGAAGATCGACTGCTTGCTGCGCAGTATCGACAATGGCGGAGGTTTTATTTTCAGTATTATCGATTTTTGAGTCTGACATTTTAATATCCATTGAAATATAGCTAAGTATTTAATTGAGTGTTGGAATGCTTGAGTCTGACATTTTAATATCCATTGAAATATAGCTAAGTATTTAATTGAGTGTTGGAATGCTTAGAAACGGTAACCTAACTGCATCATAAACTGTTGTCTGTCACTAAAAGCAAAGTTAGTTTCTACAATTACAGCCCACTCTTCAGTAATGTTCCATTGCCCCCCAATGAGATAATTTACCGGTGAGCTGGTATGTTGATCGATAAGTACTGCAACTTTATGACCAGGCGTTGTTACTGCTATCTGTTGCTCAATATCTTGTTTCATGGCACCAACCCATAATTGGCCTTGATAACTACCGATACTGCCATTCCAGCCTAAACGGGCCGAGTATACAACTTGTTGGGTTTTTTTGATGGCGATATTAATGTCAGCTTCGGTGTAATTCACATCAAACATACCAAAAAAATCACCGTAACCACCTGCGACAGTAGTACCGTAGCCCAACACTGTACCATGAAAGTTTAACGTGGTTGGAATACCCTCTGCGGTTAGTAAGCAGTTGCCGGGAGCAGGCCCTTGAAAAGGTAAGTTAATACTGGTGCAGCGCTTATCATTAAAACCACTACCAATATCAGCGGCGGCTAACAATAGTGTTGGTAGTTCTAAATTTACGTCTAATTCAAGTTCTGCTTTGCCTGTTGTTTGACCAACGATGCCATAAACATTCCAAAAAGGCAGGATCCAAGCGTCAAAGCGTACATTGTAAGTGGTGTCAGATACTTTAAGGTTTTTAGCGGTTATAGCGTTATCAATAAAGTCGTTAATGATCTCGCTTTGTTGGCCATCAATTTCTAAACCTATTTTAGATACTGTAAAAGGTTGTTGCTGCGTTAAACCAACCAGTGAAATACCAAAAGGTAAGGGCAATAAGTAGCCAGCTTCACGAGCTTCCTTACCTAAAATGGGCAGAAAATCAGACCAGCGATTTCTAGGAGGCAATGCTTCGGGTATTACTAACTCATAGCCAACACTTGAGGATGGGTTTTGTCTATCATGTACTTGTTGTTTATAGCTATCATGCCTTGCTTCACTACAATATTGAGCACACTGATTTTTTTGTTCTTCTGTCAGTATGATGGCTGATTCGTGTGTTTTTTTACCTACTTGCGCATCTTGGTTATTCGTTTGCTGATTATCAGCTTGCGCGATACTCGTAAACAGAGAAGTAGATAAAAAACTTAAGAACAGTAAGGCGTTACCCATAATACTATTTTCCATAATAATACCAATTTGATTAAATTCCTTTCCAACTCAGAGCTGTAGTAGCGAGCTTATAACAAGTAAAATTAATTAAACATAGTCATTCTATATTTCATAAGTTTTTTGCATTTTATACTGTTCAATGAAATGCGCACAGAATTTTTCACTTACATTACCGCTTTTGACAGTTAGAGCGTAAGTAAGGACTAAATATGGATTAAGTAAGAAAAGCACCTAACTTATGTAGGTGCTTTGTCTTCGAGCTATTAAGTCTACTCTAAAGAGTTACTACTGAGACTCAAATAATTCAGTTAAGGTGGCCACTTGCTCAGTTAACGAGGAAACTTGCTGTTCTAGCTCGGTAACTCATGTAGGTGCTTTGTCTTCTAGCTATTAAGTCTACTCTAAAGAATTACTACTGAGACTCAAATAATTCAGTTAAGGTGGCCACTTGCTCAGTTAACGAGGAAACTTGCTGTTCTAGCTCGGTAACTCTTTGGCTTAGCTGGGCATTACTTTCTGAAGAAGTAACGTTACTTTGACTAGTGGAGGGGGGAATTAAGCTCGCTTCATCAAATTCAGCGAGTAAATGCACATAGCGGCAATCACGTCTACCGGGCTCTTTTTCAAGTTTTTTTACTAAGGTTTGCCCGTTTAAATCGAGCAGCTGCTGTAATACTCTTTCTACTTCATCCACATCGGTAAAATCTGCTAGGCGATTAGTACGCGTTCTAATTTCACCCGGTGTTTGTGGTCCTCTTAGAAAGAGCACACAGATAATTGCTCTTTGCTGAGCTGTGAACTGTAAGCTGCCAAATTCAGTATTACAGAAGCGATGGAAGTACTTATTCACTCTACTTGATGCTTTGTGATCAACCATCAACTGGTTCATTTGTACCAGCTCATCTATCACGTTTTGAATATCTTCTTCAGAAAGAGACATAACTGGTTCACGACTGCTTTTTTGATTGCAACCAATGAGAATGCCGTTCGGCGAAAGTGGATATTGTTCAGGAGTCGTTATTTCTTTTTCTAACATGACACCGATAACACGGCATTGCTCTGGGGAAAGTGTGATCATCTTGTAGATATCCTTATAAAAATCTCTACAGATGTTATAGCAAGCAATATGCCCCATTACTATGCTGGTGTGTTTAATTGCTCACAAAAAAGCCATAGTTAAGGTATTACATAGCTATGGCTTATTAAGGATAAAGGTTTTCTCAAGGGTTATTCTATATTCGCAATCTGTTCTCTCATTTGCTCAATTAACACCTTTAATTCTACGGCACTTGCCGTTATGTCGGTATTAATAGATTTAGAGCCTAAGGTATTGGCTTCACGATTAAACTCTTGCATCATAAAGTCTAAACGGCGGCCTTGTGCGCCACCTTTTTTCAAGATTTTCTTCGTTTCAGTTACATGGCTGTTTAAGCGGTCAAGTTCTTCGGCTACATCCATTTTTTGCGCTAATAAAACTAACTCTTGCTCAACACGGCCTGAATCTAAATCAATTTTAGCATCGGTGAATTTTTCGATAATGCGATTACGCTGCCATGCAATAACATCTGGCATATGTGCTTGTACTTTATCGGCTTCAGCTGATATCGCATCAAGGCGTTGCTCAATCATCACTTTAAGGTTTTCACCTTCGCTAGCGCGAGCGGAAATAAAGTCTTTTAGTGCTTGATCAAACCCAGCGAGTAACTCTGCTTGGATTGATGACATATCGGCTTCAGGTGCTTCCATCACACCAGGCCAGCGCATTACTTCCAGTGGATTAACTTGGCTGTTCAAGGTGTGATTATTAATCCAGTTAGCGTGTTCTACAAGTTGAAGTGCCAGCTTCTCATTCAGCGCTAATTCGCTTTTGTTCGCTACATTGGCATTAAAGCGTAAGTTACACTCAACTTTGCCTCGATTAAGCTGTTTACGAAAGCGCTCTCGTAATACTGGCTCTATGCCACGGAATTGCTCTGGCAAGCGGAAGTAGGTTTCTAAAAATCGTTGGTTTACTGAGCGGATTTCCCACACAGCGTTGCCCCAATCGCCTTTAATTTCAACGCGAGCAAAGGCTGTCATGCTGTAAATCATAATCTTTCCTATTAATCTGTTTTTTATAAGAATGAACAGGAAGGATTATGCCTGAGCTTAGTACATCTAGCCAGACATTCAGTGTCGAATGAGAACCCTGGCTTTTTACTAGCTTTGTAGCGTTAGCCAATGCGCCTTTATTTTATCGGCAACCCGAAAAGCGTTGGCATAAATAGTAAAGGTATAAGGTACGCTGCCGCCTGTAGGCATAAAGGAGCCGTCGGTAACATATAAATTATCTATTTCATGGGCTTGACAGTTTTTATTGAGCACAGAGGTCTTGGGATCATTACCAAATCGACAACCGCCAGCCATTAAGTTGGTTGATGGCGAGCCACTGACTGACGAATAAATATTCTTTGCACCTAGTGCTTCAAGCAATCTTTCTGCTTTTTTCGATAAGTATTCACCAACTTCAAGATCGTGGTCGTGATAACCAATACGTACTTTGGCTACTGGATCGCCCCATTGATCAGTTACTTCGTTATCTAAACTAACAAAACAGTTATCGGTAGGCAGCCAGTCATTAAATACCTCAAAACGAAGGGTTTTATAGCTAGTAAACTCTGTTTTTAAGCTTTGTTTTAACTCTTCACCCCACAATAGCTTTTCATTGTCATTTTCATCAAGGCCCCACTGCGTACCACGTGCTCTGGCGATGGGGTTTTGGTGAAAGAGGAAGTCGATAGTGCCCCCTTTCGCTTGGCCGGCTTTATTAGCACCAGTGAAATTGGTATCAGAAATTTGATACCAATCTTGTAAAGCACGATTGATAAAAGGGCCCACTTGTTTTAACTCGTTAACTTTTTGTTCAGACAAATCAGCATAATTAAAGTCTCCTTGGCCAGTACCGCCACCACTAAATAATAAATTCTTACCAACTTGGCCACTATTATTCGCTAAACCATGGGGGAATTTTTCACCAGTAGATGCCAGTAATAAACGCGAAGTTTCTACCGCCTGACAAGCGACGACATAAATTTTTGCACTGACTGATTTTTTTCGCCCCAGTTGATCATAGTAATGCACGCCAGTAATTTCGCCGTTTTTATCACTGGCGATTTTATATACCTTGGCATTGGCTTTAATGGTGCAATTTCCTGTCGCTACCGCATGGTTTAATAAGGCGGCTCTACCACTGCCTTTTGCGCCAGAAGCACAGCCATAACTGCTGCAATAGCCTGAATATTCACAACTACGCCTGCCCATCGCGGGTTGAGATAAAATGGCTCTAGGTACGGGAATAGCATGATAACCAATGTTTTTAGCTGCTTTATCTATCCATGAAGACATAGGTAATTCAGCAATAGGCGGATAAGGAAAGTCTGTTGAACGGGGCTCTTGATGTGGATGTTTAACCACTCGACCTGATACGCCCACTTCACGTTCTACTTTGGCATAATAAGGCTCGAGTTCATCGTAGTTAATTGGCCAATCGGCGATGTTAGCGCCTTTTATTGCACCAAACTCTGATTTTAATCGAAAATCTATCGGTTTTAAGCGATGAAAATAACCACTCATAAAATTTGATGAGCCACCAACTACGTTACCATTCCACCAACTCCAACCAGAATCACTGGTTTTTTCACCTTGCCAGAAAGGTTTGTCATTTTCATCAAGGTACTCTTCTTCAATAACATGCTGTTCATCGGTTAATTTTGGATTATAGGCGTCATGAATACTGATGGTGAGTTCATCTTTAAAGAATTCTTTTTCAGTTAACCAAGGGCCTTTTTCAAGCACTAAGACTTTAGCGCCCGCTTTGGATAATTGATGGGCGATAGGGGAGGCACCAGCACCACTGCCGATGATGCAAATATCATAACTCATTGAGCATCTCCAGATTTATCTGCAGTAAAAGTGTTGCTGTTAAAGCCGCAGTGACGGCGGGCATTATTGTCATTACAACTGAAGAAAATATAATCACTTATAGAAACAGTCATGCTTTGCGGGTTCCTTGATGAGATTTTATCGGGCTGTTGGTTTGTTGCTTGTTGTAATCTACATGGCTAATCAAATTAATGCGGGCTCTAGTGGGTAATTCAAAATAGCGTTGACCTTTTTCAGGTAAAGGAAAGCCAGCTTGATGTTCTAACCATTGATAACCAATACCGTTAGGGTTTCCGCCGTAGCTTGGCGGAGCCAGCATTGCTTGAAAGATATAACCGAGTAAGGTATTTAACCAATTTTGTCCTGCTCTTGATTGGCTAATGCCACGAAGGAGTTGCTCTTTATCGGAAAAATTTAATTGCGCAAAGTTTGCTGATTTTTCGCTGTTAGCATATCCATTTAGCCAACCAACACCTTTGAGAATAAACTCTTTTTCGGCTTGCTCTGTGGGGTGAACTGTCATCACTTGGTGTAAATAAACAGTCGCTTGAATTTCCTTTGCGCTAGGCCCTGTAGCTGAGCTTGGTAATAATTGATTGAGTGTTGCATCAAGAGTTAACCAAGGGTCTGCTTTGACTAATTCGCTAAGTGAGGCTTGTGCTTTAGCGTTAAGATTGAATGTAGGTAAACTTGCTAATACGCCCATACCGGCAGCGGACTTTAGGAAATGACGTCTATTTTGCTGTGTTTTTTTGTTTTTGATAAATTCAGGTGTCTGATAGTTTTTATCAAAAAAAGAAGTTAGTGTTGGCAAGCTGATTATTCCCCAGATTGTTGAACGTTAGCGTTAATATGAGTGGCGCTATTTTTTACCGACCATTTAGTGAGAAAGCTCAACCATTGTGATTTGGAGTAATTATTGTCGTGCAAAAGCTCAGCGGTATCTTTCGATAAAATCATTCTTCCTTGCGCTGTTGAAACATACATATGTGGATAGCCGAGTACTGGCGGTAGTGATTTCATAAAATCATTGTTTTCATTACTGTCACTCACATTAATTTTTAACAAAACGTATTGGCTATGCAATGCTTGAAATACTTCAGGATTTTTAAGGAGGAAAGCATCCATCTTATGGCACCAAGTACACCAGTTTCCGCCAATCTCAATAAGTACTTGGCGGTTAGTCTCTTTGGCTAAGGTTAGTGCTGCCGTAGCATCTTTAAATGGGTCACGCTTGTCATCATACACTGTACTGTAAGTAGGTAAGGTACCTGCGGTGAATGCAGCTTTTACAACAGTAGTACAGCCAAGAAAGAGACTTATACAAAGGATTAGTACGCTGATAATTTTCATAAGGCTCTCTGGTGGTATTTTTTGCTAGGACAATTAACATGACCTTGCTTTGCTGAACTATATTTCAAAAATCTTGGATAAGCATTATAATAGCGGCAATTAAATAATCAGTATTTTTATTAAAGGAACAGATCATGCGTCCAAGCGGCAGAACATTAGGGCAAATTCGTCCGGTAACCATTACTCGTCAATTTACTACTCATGCTGAAGGCTCAGTACTTATTGAGTTTGGCGATACTAAAGTAATTTGTACCGCTTCAGTTGAAGTCGGTGTGCCACGTTTCTTAAAAGGCCAAGGTAAAGGTTGGGTTACTGCTGAATACGGTATGTTACCTCGTTCTACTCATAGCCGTATGCGTCGTGAAGCGGCTCAAGGCAAACAAAGTGGTCGTACATTAGAAATATCACGCTTAATTGCTCGTGCATTACGTGCGGCGGTTGATTTAAAAGCCCTAGGTGAAAATACTATTTCTATTGACTGTGATGTAATTCAAGCTGATGGCGGTACACGTACTGCTTCTATCACTGGTGCTTGTGTTGCGCTTGTAGATGCTCTTAACTACATGCGTGCTAAAGATATTATTAAAACTAACCCACTTAAACATATGATTGCGGCTGTATCTGTTGGCATTTATAAGGGTGAACCAGTTGCTGATTTAGATTACCCAGAAGATTCAGCGGCAGATACTGATTTAAACGTAGTAATGACAGATACCGGTAAACTTATTGAAGTACAAGGTACTGCTGAGGAAGAACCATTTAGCTTTGAAGAAATGCAAGCTATGCTTGAGTTAGCTAAAAATGGTATCAACGAATTATTCGACTTACAAAAAGCTGCATTAAGCTAGGAATGACTATGAAAGATTATCAACGCGAGTTTATTGAGTTCGCTATCGAGAAGCAGGTATTACGCTTTGGTGAATTTACATTGAAGTCTGGCCGAGTTAGCCCGTACTTTTTTAATGCGGGAATGTTCAAAACAGGCGGTGACTTAGCTCGTTTAGGTCGTTTTTATGCGGCAACCTTAGTTGATTCAAAAATTGAATTTGATTTAGTTTTTGGTCCTGCATATAAAGGCATTCCTATTGCGACTACTACTACAGTTGCCCTGTACGATCACCATAATATTGATGCTCCTTATTGTTTTAACCGTAAAGAAGCTAAAAAACACGGTGAAGGTGGCTCATTAGTTGGTGCAGCACTTGAAGGTAAAATCATGTTAGTTGATGATGTTATCACTGCAGGTACTGCTATTCGTGAATCAATGGAAATTATTAAAACACAAGGCGCTGAGCTTTCTGGTGTTTTAATCGCGCTAGACCGTCAAGAAAAAGGCCAAGGCGAGCTTTCTGCAATTCAAGAAGTTGAGCGTGATTTCGGTACGCAAGTCGCGTCAATTGTTAGTTTAGGTGATGTTGTTACTTACCTAGAAGAGCAAGTTGCAACTAAACCTGAACTAGTAGAAAACTTAGCAAGTATTAAAAAATATCGTTTAGATTACGGCATTTAAGCTTTCAAGCTAAAGCGTTAGTATCAAACGCAAATTGATTAATAACGCCTTTGAAGCAACTGTTTCAAAGGCGTTTTTTTTTGCGTAGAATATGCTTAAGTAAATCAGGCACAAATCACGATTAAAAATACTTGGGAATCAGCATGAAATTTGTTATTAAGAACGCGATATTACTACTCTGTTTAGTGAGTACATTGTCATATTCCCAAGAAGTGCAAGATTGCCTGAGTATTCAAAATAACTATGTTTCGCTGATAGAATCAGGCGAATATCGTTTTGCTAATAAAAGCGCAGGTAAGACACCAAAAAGTATCAATTTTACTAAACTAACAAGTTATCAAGAGTACATTGCAGCAGCCTACAGTCTTATTGTTGATAAAAATCCAAAAGCTACTATGCCTTGCCCTATTATTACTGATACATACCTGCAGTTATCGACATTAAATAATTGGCCCCAAACCCCACAAACAAGTCATTTAGTTGCCCCGTATGAATTGGCTCAAGAGAATAACGACAAAGCTATTTTGTTGATTCATGGCTTAACCGATTCACCATTTTCGTTTCATGGCCTTAGCCAGTACTTTTTCCAGCAGGGCTTTACCGTACGAACTTTGTTATTACCAGGCCATGGCATTGCACCTTCCGAATTATTAAATACTCAGTATAGCGAGTGGCAAAAAGCAGCAAAATTTTCCATTGAAGAAACGCTTAATGATTATCAACAGGTGTATCTTGGTGGACTCTCTACCGGCGGCGCACTTATTTTTGATTACTTAATGCAGCAAGAGCGGGTTGATAAGAAGATTAAGGGTCTATTTATGTGGTCGCCCGCCTCAAAGGCAAAAAATGATTTGGCATGGTTAGCTAAGTATGTTGATAAAATCCCCTTTGTTGATTGGATTGATTTAGATGCGGATATAGACTTTGCTAAGTATGAATCATTCCCTTATAACGCGGCGGCACAGGTCGATGCAATAATGAGCCTGGTTGTGGCCGATGGCGTATCAGCAAGTAGACAAATGCATGAGATCCCCGTATTTGTTGTTGCTAGCGAGCATGATCAAACGATAGATACTGAGCATACTCTAGCGCTCATTGAAGAGTGGCAGCTAGCATCATCTCAAGAGCAGATGAAAAAAAGCGTACTTATTTATTATGGTGATAATAATAAGCTTCCGACTAAGTTAACCGCTGTGATGAAGGTGATTGTTCCTGAATGTTCAGCTGAAAGCTTATGCAGTGATATTTTTGATGTTTCACATATTGCCACGACCAATTCCCCTGATAATCCACATTATGGCGTTAAAGGACAATATAGAAACTGCGGTCATTATGTGAAAGACGCTGAACGGCACCAGGCGTGCAAACAGAATAAACAAGTTATTAAAGGAGAGGTTACAGAGATGAACCTTACTCGTGACTTACCTATACAAAGATTAACTTATAATCCGTACTATCACGAAATGCTTGATGATATTACCTTGTTCTTAAAAGCAATAGACTAACGCGCGTATTTCAGCCAAAGCTTATAAAACACAGCATTACAGGTAGGATTATCATCCATCTTACCATCCCTGTCACAATCTGAACCGGTCAATGATTTAGCCACTTTTTGACCGTATTTATCTACATCTGCTTTGGATGGCATGACAGTTATAGTTACCTGTGGCGATTGTTCAATAAAATCTGCGACATCTTTATAGCTCGAAAATTCTTCTTTAGAAATTAAGTGACTGATATCTTGCGCGGTTGGTTTTTTTGCGGACAAAGCAAATGAAATGAACATTGAGCTAGTGGCTAGTAATATTAGAATAAAAAACTTCATTTAAATTTCTACAGTCTCGTGATTTTAGTGACAGAAGTATATACCCGTTACCATTCAAAGTGCACTCTGAATAAAGCATCTTGAATGGCAACGGGTATACACCCAACTTAAATGATGAGCCCAACTAAATAGTATTATACCAAGTTGATTAAGTTCTTTCCCACTCAGCGAGAATTAAAAGGCTTAAAGACAAGGCATTGATTGATGAGAATGGTTATTCAGGAGAATAAGCTCCTGCATTCTCTAAGAAGCTACATCCGTGTAGCGTCCTTGTCAAAATCAATAACGTAGTGAATAAGCCTTTACTTTTTATTAAGTACTCGCCCTTGGGAGCTTATTCGATGTCCAGTAACTTTGTTAAATTCATTTGATTTAGAGTGACTAAATCAAATGAATTCGCCTTGTTATTGAACATCGAGCATAGCTCTGAGTAGGGAAGAAATTTAATCAAATTGGTATTAATTGCATCCCTGATTTGGGATGGATTTTTATTTTTCTCATCCCAAAAATGGGATGGTAAAATCAAGCCTCCAAAACGAATATGTAACACATTGATTTTATTGTTTAAAAATGTTGGCATGACTTTAGCTATCTTAATCGTATATTAAAAATAACTTAGGTCGGTTATGGACATCATTAAACAAACTCAGAAGCCATTTTATAAAAAGAGAAGTTTTGTCACTACTGCTGGGGTGATAGCGCTTGCAGCTTTTCTTATTGCGAGTACTCAAATGAACATTTCGGCATTTTCGGTGCCAAGTAACTCAGTAATTACCGCAGTTGTTGAGCAGGGTGATTTTGATATTAAAATCTCTGGTCCAGGTATTTTGGCGCCAAGAGATGTTCGTTGGGTTGCGAGTACCGTGTCAGGTAAAGTCGAACGTATCCTTGTTAAACCGGGTGCACAGGTAGAAAAAGGGCAATTAATAGTTGAATTGGTTAATCCTGAATTAGATCAAATGGTAGAAGAGTTGCACTGGGAAGTTGAAGCCATGCAAGCACAAACACGTGCATTAAAGGTCAGTCAAGATACCCAGTTACTTGATATGCAAGCCAGTGCTTTGGCAACACAAATGAAATATGAAAAAGCGAAAATGCGCTTGGATGCCGAATCACAATTAATTAAAGTCGGCAATTCTACCGTGTCAAAATTAGACTTTGAGTCTTCAAAATTAACCGTGAATCAACTAGGTAAAACCATTGAGATTAATGCATTGCGAGCAAAGCAATTAGTACTGAATTTGGCTGCTCAATTTGAAGCACAAACGGCTTTATTGAATAAGTTAAATAAAAAGTATGAAAGAGCACAATTTCAACTGGCTTCACTCAATGTGAAAGCTTCCCTAGCTGGTGTTTTACAAGCTTTGCCGCTAGAGCTTGGCCAACGTGTAGCAATCGGAGGCAATATTGCTAAATTCGCTAAAAAAGGCGATTTAATTGCCGAGTTAAAAGTACCTGAACTAAATGCTGGCGATATCATTATTGGCCAGAAAGTAACGATAGATACCCGCTTTAACCAAATACAAGGCAAGGTCACTCGCATTGACCCTGCTGTGGTAAATGGCACTGTGCAGGTTGATGTTGAGCTTACTTCCCAACTTCCTGATGAAGCAAGACCTGATCTCTCTATCGATGGTGAGATCTTTATAACCCAAAAACAGAATAGTCTTTATGTGAGGCGCCCAGCCTTTTCTCAAGCAAATCAAACCATGGCAATTTACCTGTTAAACAAAGAGCAAACTCAGGCTCAGCAAATTCCGGTTGAATTTGGCTTATCGTCGAGTATTGATATTGAAATATTAAGCGGTTTAAAAGCAGGGGATAGAATTATAGTTTCTGAACAAACTAGCTTTGAACGTCATCAACAAGTAGCACTGAATTAACACTTTAATAGCACTATAAAAATAACTAAAAAAATTAAACTAACAGCATTTAGTAAAAAGGACTAACCAATGAAAACATTAATTAAATTAACAAACCTAAAAAAAGTATTTTCTACCGATGAAGTGGAAACACATGCGCTAAGTGATATTAATTTAGAGGTTAAACAGGGAGAGTATTTATCAATTTCAGGGCCATCAGGTTGTGGTAAATCTACGTTATTGTCGCTATTAGGCTTGCTAGATACCAGCTCAGGTGGAAGTTACAATCTAAACGGCCATGATGTGGTAGACATAAATACCAAGCAAAGAGCAGCAATTCGTAATAAAGAAATAGGTTTTGTTTTTCAATCGTTTAATTTAATTAGTGAACTGACGGTTGCAGAAAATGTTGCCTTACCACTGACTTACCGAAAAGACTTATCGAAAAGCGAACGTAATTCAATGGTTACTGCAGCGCTTGAAAAAGTTGACATGAACCATAGGACCAAACATTACCCCTCACAACTTTCCGGTGGTCAGCAGCAACGTGTTGCGGTAGCTCGCGCTATTGCAGGTAACCCATCCATTATTTTAGCGGATGAACCAACCGGTAACCTTGATTCAAAGAATGCTGAGTTAGTAATGGGATTGCTAGATAAGCTACATGCTGAAGGAGCCACAATTTGCATGGTTACTCATGATCCTCGTGGCGCAAAACGTGCCGAGCGTATTATCGAGGTTTTTGATGGCCGTATTGTTTCTGACTCGCCAACAACTGAAATTGAAATTGAAGAAGCGGTAGCGTAAGGAGCAGGCATATGAGTATTTTTTCTGATATTAACTTCGCATTTCGAACGTTAATTAAAAACCCTAAATTTACCGCACTAACGGTATTTGTGATGACTACCGGCTTAACCTTGTGTATTTATATGTTTAGCTTTATTCAAGGCACTATGGTTGCACCACTGCCTTTTAAAGATGGTGAGCGTATCAGAGCAATTGATATGATTTACAACGGTGTGACTTATCAAGGCACAAGTATTCGGGTGCATGATTTTGAAGACTTAAAAAAACGCGTGCAGAGTTATGAAGTGTTTGATGCCTATGACGTAGGCACTGTTAATTTAAGCACCAACGATCGAGCTGTTAAATATACGGGCCATTTTGTCACTGAAAATTTCTTTGAAATATCAGAAGCTAAACCTTTGTTAGGTCGTTTACTTAGTAATGACGATGCTTTATCAGGTGCCGAGCCGGTGGCAATCATCAGCCATACATTATGGCAAAGCCTTTTTGCTGGAGATAAAAATGTTCTAGGGAAAAAGCTTAGGGTAAATACCAAACCCACTACCGTTGTTGGCGTGATGCCTGACAGTTATCAATTTCCTGATGCTGGTCGAATCTGGTTACCTTATACTGCCAAAGCTGTTGGTGTCGAGCGTTCAAAGGGGGATTATGTTGCAGTATATGGGGTGTTGAAGCCCGGTGTAACAGACGAGTTAGCCAATACTGAAATCAAAAGTTTGATGGCTGAATTAGAAGTTAAATACCCTAAACTTAATTCAAATGTCTCTGCACGAATTTGGACAATTCAAGAAGGCTCTATGGGTGATGGCACCTCGATCATCATTTTGGCCATGGAGCTTGCCGTTGGTTTTATATTATTATTAGCCTGTATCAACGTAGGTAACTTATTATTTTCAAGAGCAACCGAGAAGGGCAAAGAAACAGCGATTCGCACTGCTTTAGGAGCGCCAAGAGCAACCATTATTATGCAAATGATGTGGGAATCTGTTCTTATTTGCAGTATTTCAGGCGTATTAGCGGTACTGTTTTCTGGCTTATGGTTAGAGCAGAGTAATAACGATTTGTTAGAAGCATTTCCGTTTGACCCGCCATTTTGGTGGAATATGGTTATCACTGAAAGTTCAATCATCGCGGCAATAGTTATTACTCTAGTGACGGCGTTTGTTACCGGAATTTTACCGGCGATAAAAGCAACCTCAGGTGATTTTAATGCCACGTTAAGAGATGGTACTCGTGGTGCACAAAGTAAATCTGCGGGACGTTTAAGCAAGATTATTGTTATTTCAGAGGTGGTTCTGTCTTGCGCCTTACTTATGTTATCAACGGGTATGGTGTATTCGGTTAACCAACAAAATAATATCGATTACGGTACTAGCATTGAAAATGTTTTCACAACGCGAGTAGGTTTACCTGAAGCTGAATATCAGGGGTTAGAAAAAAGGCAGCAGTACTACCAAAATGTGATGGCTGCTTTAAAAGTTAAACCGGAAGTGCAAGATGTCAGTATTACCCGTACTTTGCCAGGTAATTGGGCTACCTATGAAAACATTGCTATTGATGGTGTTGATTATGGTAAAAAACCTCAGTATCCGAGCGCTAGTTCGGTTGGTATTGCGCATAACTATTTTCAGGTAATGGAAGTAAATTTACGTGAAGGACGTGTCTTTGATTCAAGAGATAAAATAGGGTCGCCACTGACTGCAGTAGTAACGGATAACTTTGTTAAAAAACATTTTAAAAATGGTGACGTGCTGGGTAAACGCTTTAAATTTATTGAAAGTGATCAAGACTGGTATACCATTATTGGTGTTGTTAATGAGATAATTCATGGCCAACCTACTGTAGTAAATATTGATAAACCAACGGCATTTATCTCCCTGCAGCAAACACCAAAAAGGTTTGTCTCTATTGTTGTTAAGACTAAAGCCTCAGACGCAAGTACTGTTGCTGGTCTATCTGATATGGTTACCGGTGTGATGCAAAAAATTGAAAGAGATGCGCCAGCTTATGATGTTAAAACACTACGTGCATCGATTGACCAGCGAAATGCTGGAATGAACTTTGTTAGTGAATTATTCTTAGTGTTCGCTGCTGCGTCTATGGTGTTAGCATTTAGTGGCATCTATGGTGTAATGTCGAATACTATAGTGCAAAAGACCCAAGAAATTGGCATTAGAAGAGCGTTAGGTGCTGATGAAGGTGATATTTATAAACACTTCATTATACAAGGCATTAAGCAACTTGCTATTGGCTTAATTATTGGTGTACCTATGGGGATTGCCTTGGTGAAGATGTTAGAGCAATCATCATTGGCACAAGGTTCATTGATGTTATATATCATTATTCCTACGCTTATTAGTGCAGTAATATTTTTGGCTATATATTACCCTGTGCAAAGAGCACTAAAGTTAGAGCCGTGTTCAGCACTACGCTATGAATAATGCGTTGTAAAGTGAGTTGAATAAAATACCAAATTGGTATCACTATGTTTCAAAAAGCCTTTTCATCGAAAAGGCTTTTTGTCATAGTAATACCAATTACACTAATAAATTGATCAACTTAGAGTTGTATTAGCGAGCTTAGAACAAGCACAATTATTTAAACATAGTTATTCTATATTTCTTTAATTTTGTGCCGTTATTAGTTTGCTCATAAACTCCCAAAGGGCGAGTACCTAATAAAAGGTAAAGGCTTACATGCGGCGTTATTGATTTCGACAAGGACGCTACACGGATGTAGCTTCTTAGAGAATGCAGGAGCTTATTCTCCTGAATAACCATTCTCTTCAATCAATGCCTTGCCTTTAAGCCTTTTAATTCTCGCTAAGTGGTCAATTAATTAATGTACTTGGTATAACTTACCACTATTTACCCGTACCAATATTTAACAGTACCCCATAACAGGAAATTTTTGTGTCCCATATCCTTATTGCCGATGATGACGCTAGCATAGTAGCTGCCTTACGTTTATTTTTAAAAAGTGAAGGCTTTAAAGTCACAACTGCAACCAGTCCTGCAGAAGTTGAATTTTTAATCAAATCAAAAGAGATAGACCTAGCGTTGATTGATCTAAATTATCAGCTAGATACTACTTCAGGTATCGAAGGGGTAGAGCTTACCCAAAAATTGAAAAATTATGATGCCAATATCGCGGTAGTTTGTATGACCGGTTGGGCTACCGTTGAAATCGCGGTACAAGTAATGCAGTCAGGCGCGGGCGATTTTATTCAAAAACCTTGGGAAAATGATCGTTTATTATCAGTGATTAATAATCAGTTAGCGTTGAGGCAGCAAACGAAAAACAACTTAAAGCTTACTGAAGAAAATAACAATTTAAAGCAACAAATTGCCGTGCTAGATGGTAATGATATGGTCGCTGAATCTGCAGCGATGAAAAGCTTACTAGCTACGCTTGAGCAAATCTCCAAGGCTGATATCAATATTCTAATTACCGGTGAAAACGGCACAGGTAAAAGTTTATTGGCAAGTCACATTCATCAATTGAGTGCTCGCGCTAATAACACTTTTGTTTCAGTTAATATGGGGGCGATTACAGACTCTCTATTTGAAAGTGAAATGTTTGGTCATGTTAAAGGTGCATTTACCGATGCTAAAGTAAACCGTATTGGCCGAGTTGAGTTAGCAGAGCAGGGCACATTATTTTTAGATGAAATAGCTAATATTCCTTTGGCTCAACAAGCTAAGTTATTGAGGTTATTAGAAGAGCACCAATATGAAAAAGTTGGCGCGAGTAAAACGCAACAAGCAAATATTCGAGTGATCAGTGCTACCAATAGTGATTTACAACAAATGGTAAACGAAAAAAGCTTTCGCCAAGATTTACTATTTCGTTTAAATACCTTTGTCGTTGAAATCCCGCCATTAAAAGCACGTCTTGCTGATATTTTACCTATGGCTGAAGCATTTATGGTGAAATGTGCTGCTAGATATAACAAGGCGGTACCTAAATTATCAGGTCAGGCTGAGCAGCAGTTATTATCATACCAATGGCCTGGAAATGTCCGAGAGTTAAGTCATACCATAGAGAGAGCGACCTTGTTAGCTAGCGATGAAATACTTGCCGAGCATTTAATGTTGGTTGAAACTGTTAACAAATCAACTAACAAATCAACTAACGAATCAGTTACAGAGCCGTTATCAACTGAACATTATACTTTTGAAGATGAAATGACTATGGATGACATTGAAAAATTAGTCATTGAGCAACGATTAAAGCTCAATAAAGGCAATGCTACTGACGCCGCTAAATCATTAGCGATGAGTCGCAGTGCTTTTTACCGTCGCTTAGACAAGTTTGGACTGTAATTAATGGCTAATGGCTCTTTTGAAAATCGAATCTTTACTAAGGTACTATGGGCTATCTTACCTTGTTATTTGCTCGCTATTTATTTACTTTGGACTATCGACAGCTCTTTTTATTTACAAGCGCTAGTGACTATTTTTTTGTCGGCTATTGTTGGATTTTCTTGTCATCAGTTTTATTATGATATTAAAGACCAGTTCATTTCGTTAGCTAATTTGGTTGAAGCCTTAAATGTTGGTGATTTTTCACTACGCGGTAAAGCAGAGGTAGGTCAGAGCGGTCATAGTGACTTGATCAGGCAAGTCAACAAATTAGCTGATTCACTGACCACCGCCCGTTATGACTTTAAAGAGAGTCAGTTACTTCTTGCCAAGGTAATTAAACAAATTAAAGTTGCCATTATTGCCTGTGATGAACAGGGTAAAATCACTATGGTTAATCCAGAGACAGAATTATTACTGGGATTAAGCGAGTCTAAATTACGCCATAAAACATTGGCAGAAATAAAACTAGGGCAAGTGAGCGAGCTTACCTCTAATTCTATTGAAAAGCTCACTATAGGCTCACGTACTGCGCGTTGGCATATTTTTAAAGACGGTTTTAGAGAGCAGGCTCAACAACATACTTTATATATATTTTCAGATTTAGATTTATTATTAAGCCAGCAAGAGCAAGAAGCCTGGAAGAATTTGGTTCGAGTATTAAGTCATGAAATTAATAATTCATTAGCACCTATTATCTCCCTAGCTTCTACGTTAGATAAGTTAACCGCGCGAAGTGATATTGAATTGGACGATAAGGAAGATATTCAATCAGGTTTGAAGATAATTCAAGATAGAGCCACCAGTTTAAAACACTTCTTGGCAGGTTACCGTGTACTTACCCATTTGCCACAAGCGAAACTGCAGTCAGTTGACATTATTCCAGTTATTGAGCAGCTAGTATCATTACTTAACTATCCAGTGAAGTTAAGCACACCAGCACAAGTCATATTAAGGGTAGATATCGCTCAGTTAGAGCAATGCCTGATTAACCTGTTAAAAAATGCCCATGAAGCTTCAGGCAATGATAATGAAATTGATTTATTGATAAAAGATAAAGCTAATCAAGTTGTTATTTATATTTTAGACAAAGGCCCAGGCATTCAAAACTTAGACAATGTCTTTGTACCTCTATTTACTACTAAAATTCAAGGCACAGGTATTGGCCTATCATTGTGTAAACAAATAGTCGAAGGGCATCAAGGGCAATTACACTTATCAAATAGAGCTGAAGGTGGCTGTCAGGCTGAAATCATTTTGCCGAGATAAAGGCTAATCCCATTGCATTACATAGCGCTTTGGGGGATTCTTTTAAAAAAGTTAGTACTTAACAATATTGTGATTAATAAGGGAGAAAAGGGATGCAGGAACCAGATATATCACGTTGGACTTTGATCCGAGACATGTTTGTTTTTCAAGTTAAACTGGCGATGGATGCAGTGCGTGATCTGTTGTTAAGTCCGGTATCAATTATCTGCGGACTTGTGGACATTTTTAAGGGCAACTCACTTTCTAATAGCTACTTTCATCGATTAATGACTTTAGGTCAGCAAAGTGATGGCTGGCTAAACTTGTTTGGTAAGCATAGCTACGATTCTAGCAAAGGCGATGAAAACTTAAGTGATATGGACAATACACCCGCTAAGGTTGATGTAAATGTAGACCAGCTATTTTCTCAAGTTGAATCCTTATTAAAAGAACAACATGACAAAGGTGGCTTAACCGCTTCAGCTAAAACTACAATCGATCGTTACCTTAATAAAATAGTAGAGAAAAAAGACTCTGAACTTCCAAAATAGTTGAGTCTTTTCGTCAAGATAAAAATGGCTTGTACTCGATATAGTTGTTTTAACTATATGAACTATTATCTAAGCTTAGGCCTGATAACCCTTCATTAATGCTTGCCAGTTATCATCGGTAAAATAAAATTGTTCTAGTTTATTAAACTCTTTTAAGAATGAACGTTGCAAGCGAGCCATATTCTCTTGTTTCCATTGAGTATTAACAGGGTTGGTACGTAATTCACCTCGGTCAAAGTCAATTAAAAAAACCTGCTCTTTATCATCAAGTAAAATGTTATGACTATTCAAATCATGATGATAAATACCATGATGGTGAAAGCGTTTAATAGTGGCGCCAATGCGTTGCCAGACATCATTAGCTAAAGCCTTTTCACTTAGTATCGCGACTAAATCTTGTGCGTGTTGAATTCTGCTAGAGAGTAAATCTGCTCTATAAATTAACCCTTGTTGAATTACGCGATAGGCAATAGGCTCTGGTGCTGGAAGTTGAAGCGTATTCATATGGCGTAATAAGGCAAACTCCTGCGCAGCGCGGGTTTTTTCTAAACCATTAAACCAGTAAGAATCATTAATTATTTTGCCAATTAAGCCACCACGGTAATAGTGGCGTAATACCCAGTCATGCTGGGTATTATTATTATCATTGTAGGCGACAAACCAAGTGGTACCACGGCCTTGTGCAGAGCCTGTTACCGAATTTTGTTGCTGCCAATAACTTGGGCTAAGCATGTCGACATTAAAATCAGTAATAAGCGTTTTATTAAAAAAGTAAGTGGCCTTACCTTGTTCTAGCTTAGAGAATGTTACATTGGCTATTGTTTGGCTCAAGAGTTATCCCCTAAGGATTTGGTGTCAGTATTGATAGTGGCTAGCAGTTTTTGTACTTCAAGCAAACTTATATCGCTAGCTCCTTGGTTTGCTAATACTACGTTAAATGCATTCTCACCAAGCGTTTTTTGTTGGTTTGGCTGTTGTAATAAGGTCTTTACGGCATTGAAAAGTTCAGTGCTAGGTTCGTTTGAAGAGAGCTCGATAATAGCCTCTTCTTGCCTTAGTTTTTGCATTATTTCATTGAAGTTACTCATGTTATGACCAACGATAATAGGCTTATTAAATAATGCCGGCTCTAATGGATTGTGACCACCAACTTCACTAAAACTACCACCCATAGTGACAATGTCACTTAAATCAAAGGCAGCCATCAATTCACCCAAACTGTCGAGTAACCATATTTGCTCATCATTAACTACTGTATTTTCACTGCGCTTAAGCAATGTTAGGTTATGTTCCAGGCAAAGCTTGGCGACCTGTTCAAAACGCTCAGGGTGTCGTGGTACTAGCACCAATAATAACTGAGGGTGCAGAGATAATAATTTTTTAAAAGCACTTAAAGCAATAATTTCATCACCGTCATGGGTACTGGCAACTAACCAAATGGTTCGTTTGGGCTGGTTGTTATCAGAAGAAAGTAACTGAGATAACTCAACCTTTTTTTCCATTACTTGTTCGTTAACACTGATATCAAACTTTAAATTACCGCTATTTATACAGCGATTGTTTTGTGCACCTAACTGTAAAAAATGCTCTAAATTATCTTGGCTTTGGCTTAATATTTTATTGAAGTGGTTTAAGCAGGGTTTAATTAATGGGCTAATTTTTTGATAGCTAGTTAAAGAATTTTTAGATAAACGTCCGTTAATTAGTAGTAATTTAATCTTTTTTTGAGCACATTGAGAAATTAAGTTCGGCCACAACTCTGTTTCCATAAAAATCATCATTTTAGGTTTTAGTCGTTGCAGAAATAATGCAGTGCAAGGAAATAAATCTAATGGTAAATAGCCGTGTTGTACACGATTGCCAAATAACGATGTTACTTGCGCTGAACCTGTTGGGGTGAAAGTAGTGATCGTAATAGGTAAATCTGGGTAAGTGAGTAATAATTTTTCGATAAAGCTTTTTAGTGCAATAACTTCACCGACACTTGCGGCATGAACAACTATTCCACCTTGCTGGTAAGGTTTTGGAAAAAAGCCCAGTCGTTCAAATATACGTTGACGATAAGCGACATTATTTTTAGAGCGAATAAGCAAAAAAACAAGCAATATCGGTAGTAATAGCAATAGTAAAATGCGGTAAATTAGCAAGGAAATCATATTGGTGAATATTGCTCTATAATAAAGTTATCGGTAGATTATACCAAAGGGTTTCCAAATAAGCGTTAGCAATTATGATAGTAAAAATCATGCAACATAAAGTAGTTAATATATTAGTAAGCGGAGACGTTAAGTGTCTTTTTTATTGGGGTATCTTGCTGCTCATTAGCATGACTATGCCTGCATATTCACAAAACGAAGAAGCGGTAAAGCAACCTAAGAAGATTGACCCAGCACTGCAATATCAAGTTAAATTTAAAGCGCGCGAAGACCATGATTTTTTATTAGCGGCGGATTATCTTTTTTTCCCTAATAAAGCGACCGCTAAAAATATGCCCGGCGTTATTGTTTTGCATGACTGTCATAGTGAGCGTAAAACATATCAAAGTTTATCTACAAGTATTGCCGAGCAAGGTTTACACACCTTGTCGTTAGATTTTAGAGGGTACGGTGGCAGTGTTGCCGAAGGTTACTCTGAATTAGCGGTAAAAAAGCATGCCACTGATATTATTAGCTATCAAACAGAGGTAGCAGTGCTCAAATCATATTGGTTGGAAGATTTATTGGCTGCTTATAAATTTTTACGTAATAAAGTTGATAATAGTAAAGGTATTTCTATCGTTGCTAGCGGTTGCGCTGGCGCCTATGCGGTAGCGTTATCCGAAAAAGTACATTTACATTCAATGGTATTATTAACGCCTGAAATGACTTATGCCGATAAAGAACGTTATAAAAATCTTGTTGATATTCCAAGTTATTTCGTTAGTTCTGCTCAACATGCTATAAGTTATGCTACAACACAGGAGCTATTTACTTGGAATGGAGCTACGCATTCAAAACTGCAAGTCTACAAAGGAGACAAGCTAAACTCCCAGATAATTAATTCTCACAGATACTTGGTTCATGACATTGCTCTATGGCTTAAATTTACGCTGCGCTGAATCGTTAATTACCATGACTAACGCTCAAAGATGGTATCTAGAATAATGGCAGAATTGGTTCTTTCGACACCTTCAGTTGAACATACCATGTTAAGTACCTCACTGAGTTTTTCTAACGTACTGGCTTGTATGGTAACTAATAAATCATATTCGCCGCTTATCGAGTGGATATGACTTATTTGGTGAACTTTTCTTAAAGCGATGCAAATAGTTTTTCTTAAATTTGGTTTTACTTTTAACGAAACATTAGCCGAAATTAAGCCACTGGTATATGCGCTGTCTAGCACCACACTATAGGCTTTAATAACATTATTATTTTCAAGCTTGTTGAGTCTATTCTGTATTGCGGTCCTAGAGACGCCTGTTGCTCTGGCAATATCTGAAACACTTGCTCTAGCATTGACCCGTAATATTGACAGCAATTCTTCATCTTTTTCAGTTAACAAACTACACTCCATCTTAATATCATTAGACTATATATTCATAATATAGCCATTCTATTACATATTGACAGGTTAATGTGTCAATTTAACTATAAAAAAGGTCAAATCAACAAGTAGTGTCACTATTATTGCAACATACGCAGGGTAGATAATATAACAATTGAATTATACCAAACGGATTAATTAATTGACCAACTTAGAGCTGCACTAGCGAGCTTAGAACAAACAAAATGGATTAAACATAGTTATTCTATATTTCATTCATTTTGTGATGTTATCAGTTTGCTAATGAGCTCCCGAAAGGCGAGTTTAAAAGGCTTACATGCAGCGTTATTGATTTTGATAAGGGAATAACCATTATCTTCAATCAATGCCTTGCCTCTAAGGCTTTTAATTCTAGCTAAGTGATCAATAAATTAGTCCGGTTGGTATCCCACTAATTATTTAAGGAATTTACATGACTGATTCTGTATCAACGAAAGGTTTTTACTCGCATTTAACGACACAAATTGAGCAAGTAAAAGAAGATGGTTTATACAAAGCCGAGCGTGTTATTACCACCGCTCAGCAGCCACAAATAGCCGTTAATACAGGTGAAGACGTGGTTAATTTCTGTGCGAACAACTATTTAGGTTTAGCTAATCATCCTGACTTAATTGCTGCAGCAAAAACGGGTTTAGATGAGCATGGTTTTGGTATGGCATCGGTGCGTTTTATTTGTGGTACACAAGATATTCATAAAACGTTAGAGCAAGGCATCAGCGAATTTTTAGGCATGGAAGATACTATTTTGTACTCTTCTTGTTTTGATGCCAATGCCGGTTTATTTGAAACCTTATTAGGTCCAGATGACGCTATTATCAGTGATGCGCTGAACCATGCCTCTATTATTGATGGTGTACGTTTATGTAAGGCTAAACGTTTCCGTTATGCCAATAACGACATGGCAGCTTTAGAGCAAAGCTTAATTGAAGCAGACGCTGCTGGCGCACGTTTTAAATTAATCGCTACCGATGGTGTGTTCTCAATGGATGGTGTTATCGCTAACTTAAAAGGTGTCTGTGATTTAGCTGATAAATACAATGCTATGGTTATGGTTGATGACTCACATGCGGTTGGGTTTGTTGGTGAGCAAGGCCGTGGCAGTCATGAATATTGTCAAGTAATGGGTCGGGTAGATATCATCACAGGTACCTTAGGTAAAGCAATGGGCGGTGCTTCAGGTGGTTTTACTTCAGCGAAAAAAGAAGTGGTTGAATGGTTACGTCAACGCTCTCGTCCATATTTATTTTCTAATTCACTAGCGCCAGCAATTGTTAATGCATCATTAAAGGTACTTGAGCTATTAGCTGAAGGCGATGCTTTACGTAAAACCTTAAAAGATAATGCTGCTTATTTCCGTAATAGTGTAGAAGCTGCAGGTTTTACCTGTGCTGGTGCTGACCACGCTATTGTGCCGGTAATGTTAGGTGATGCTAAAGTAGCTAGTGAAATGGCTGACCGTTTATTAGCTGAAGGTATTTATGTTATTGGTTTCTCTTTTCCAGTTGTTCCTAAAGGACAAGCGAGAATTCGTACTCAAATTTCAGCAGCGCACACTAAAGCGCAACTAGATCACGCAATTGAAGCCTTTATCCGTATTGGTAAAGAGATGTCGGTTATCTAATATTACCAATCCATCTAAAGAAGTGACCACTTAGAACGGCATTGGCGATATGAGAAAAAGCAAAATATGTGTTGATATAGTTACTCTACATCAAACAAATTTTGTGCATTTATCATGATGCTAATGCGTTCCCTAAGGGCTATTTTTAAAGGCTTATATGCGGCGTTATTGATTTAAACAATAGAATAACTATTTTTGGCAATCAATGCCTTGCCTCTAACCCTTTAAATTCTCGCTAAGCGATCACTTTCTTAGATGGAATGGTATAAAGCACCTAGTTACTTGTATAGCCCAATTTCTTCCTAATTGATAATTGGGCTATACAACTCGCATGTAATTGAATATTAAGAGATAGAGAGCGAAAATGAAATCTTTAGCTAAATTAAAAGCAGAACCAGGTATCTGGATAACGGATACTGAAAAACCAGAATTAGGTCATAACGACCTACTGATAAAAATTAATAAAACCGCAATTTGCGGCACTGATATTCATATTTATAATTGGGATGAGTGGGCACAAAAAACGATTCCTGTGCCTATGGTTGTCGGTCACGAATATGCTGGTGAAGTCGTGGCTATTGGTCAAGAAGTTAAAGGCTTTACTTTAGGTGATCGTGTTTCAGGTGAAGGCCATATAACCTGTGGTCATTGTCGTAATTGTCGTGGCGGCAGAACACACTTATGTCGTAATACTGTCGGTGTTGGTGTTGATCGTGCTGGTTCATTCGCTGAATATTTAGTTATTCCTGCTTACAATGCTTTTAAGTTACCAGATGAAATCTCTGATGATTTAGCCGCAATCTTTGACCCTTTTGGCAACGCAGTTCATACCGCATTGTCATTCGATTTGGTTGGTGAAGATGTATTAATTACCGGCGCTGGCCCTATTGGTATTATGGCTGCAGCTGTTGCTAAACACGTTGGTGCACGCCATGTTGTTATTACTGATATTAATGAATACCGTTTAGATCTTGCTCGCAAAATGGGCGCTACACGCGCAGTTGATGTGAGCAAAGAAAGTCTTGCTGATGTCATGACCGAGTTGGGCATGACTGAAGGCTTTGATGTTGGTATGGAAATGTCAGGTGTACCAATGGCCTTCACTAGTATGTTAGAAAGCATGAACAATGGCGGAAAGATCGCCATGTTAGGTATTCCAGGTAGTGACATGGCTATCGATTGGAGCAAAGTTATCTTTAAAGGCTTAACCATCAAAGGCATTTATGGTCGTGAAATGTTTGAGACTTGGTATAAAATGGCGAGCTTGATTCAATCTGGCTTAGATCTCAGCCCAATTATTACTCATCATTATAAAGTCGATGACTTTCAGCAGGGTTTTGACATGATGCGATCAGGTCAATCTGGCAAGGTGATTTTAGACTGGACCTAAGTTTGTTATACTGGCCTCTCTTAAGTGTTGATTTATCAATTTCATGAATCTATAACACTTAAGAATGCCAATGACGAGCAAATTAGTTGTTGATTAGTCAGCGTAAAATGAGGGGTAAAGTGTGTCAGAGAATAGTTTTAAACATATGTCTGTGAGTGAATTACAAGACGTTATGGCAAATAAATCACATGTTGTTGTCGATATTCGAGATGCCAATTCTTTTGCTAATGGGCGTATCGCGCAATCAATTCATTTAACCAATGAATCCTTGCCTGATTTTCTACGTGAAGCCGATCTTGATGCACCAGTAGTCGTGTGTTGTTATCACGGAATATCCAGCCAACAAGCGGCAGAATTTCTCATAAGCCAAGATTTTACCGAGGTATACTCCCTTGATGGTGGTTTTACCCAGTGGCAAACACAATTCCCTGACAATATAGAGCGATAATTACTTATGACAAGTGAGTTTGCGGATAGTACTGATGCTTTACAACCACTGGTTCAACTTAAAGACCACAATATCGCTTTATTATTCAGTAATTATTTGCACTCTTTAGGTATCTCAACACAACTAAAATCAAGCCCAGAAGAAGGTTATGTCATTTATTGCGAGGAGAATAAAATCTCGCAAGCAAAAATAGAGTTTGATGCTTTTATTTTAAAACCCTATGACGACAAGTACCAACAAGCGGCATGGGATAGAGGTGAAACAGTCACCTTAAATGCCGATGATTTTAGTTTGTTAAGTAACTTTAGAGAAAGCTTTTTAGCCCATGCAGGCATAGTTACCCTGTTAGTGTTTATCGTATGCTGGGTGGTTTTTCTCGGTAGCGAGCTGGGCTGGGCTCAGAATCTTTTTAATGTGCTTCAGTTTTACCCTCATCTATCAATTGAGGCTTTATTAGCTAACCCTATCCGTTTAATTGGTCCCGCATTTTTTCACTTTTCTTGGCTACATATTGTTTTTAATACCATGTGGTGGTGGCAGTTGGGTGGCAGTATTGAAAAAACGTTAGGTAAAGCAACACTGATTAATGTCTTACTACTCTCGGCGATCGTGTCTAATCTGGGTCAGTATTTAGTGTCAGGTTCGAATTTTGGCGGCTTATCGGGTGTAGTCTATGCACTGGTTGGTTTTGTTTGGTGGTTTGGTTATTTAGCCCCTGAGCGAGGTCTTTCACTTGCAAAACCGATTGTAGGATTTTTACTTTTCTGGTTAGTACTTGGTTTTGCTGATTTATTACCGGTTAATGTCGCTAATACTGCACATTTACTCGGTTTGATTTCAGGTTGCCTACTTGCAGTTTTTACCGTTAAAGTGATGAAAATAGACGCTATTAAGTAATGTAGATAAACGGTGTGTTTAACCGTTTTTATTATCTAAGAGCTTTTGATTGGTTTTTAGTTATCCAACCACTGGGTAAAGAGTAGTTTTTTGATTAGTGGTTGGCCCGTTTCTTTAGTGAGTAGTTCTTTTACTTCTTCTTCGCACTGTAACTGAATTTCTGCTCGGCCTTTCATCGACTTCACTTTCGCTTCTGCTTGTTGGCCAATAATATTAATGATGGCATCTCGTAATAAAGGTGAATGATGTTCAACTATCGTTAAGTCATCTCCTTCCACCATCAATTCTACTGTTAATCGCACATAACCCATCTTCTTTTTAACCGCGACATAATTGGTAATAATGTCGGGCTCAAAGCCGAAATAAGCGATATCGCTAGCATTTGCTTGAGAAATACTCGTGCTAAGGGTCAGTAAAAAAGAAAAAATGGATAAGTATTTGAACATAAAATAGAGATCAACTGGAGATGATTAAACTTACCCTATCATAACCTGATTTAAATTTTTTGCCTGATTATTTTGTATTAAATTACGATTTTTATATTCGCTTGATTGAGATAAATGAGTTTAGGGTTTAGGTCTGCTACTATAACGACGATTTTAACGACCTTTAATTTATAAAGTAGATTTATGAAGCCGCAAAAAGTGGATTTTCCTGTAACTTTTCCTGTCACCTTAACTGGGCAATGGCAATCCGCTAGTGATGCCAACTTAATACTGCCACCTCAGCCTCTCAAAGGCTGGTTACTGGATGAAGGCTCACTCACCGCTAGACTAAAATCTCGTTGTGAAAAGTTCCAAGTAAAGGTGATTGGTGAACAGCATCAGTTATGTTCAGCCAAAGAAGCTTGTAACCTCATTAAAGTCGGTGAGCCAATTTTAGTGCGAGAAGTTATTCTCTATTGTGATGATGTTCCACAAGTTTTTGCACGCAGCTTATTACCTTTAGCTAGTTTGACTGGTAAAGAGCAAGCGCTTGCTAGTTTAGGGGAGCAACCGCTAGGACAAGTATTATTTAATAATGCTTCATTACTGCGCCAACGATTGGAGGTATCTTCTTTTAATTGTGATTCGAGTGTCGCTATATTAGCCCAGAATTTATTCAGTAATACCCATATTCAAGACTCATGCAAGTTATTCAGGGAGAAGCTGTGGGGGCGACGTTCTATTTTTATGTTAGAAAATAAACCCTTGATGGTGGCGGAGGTTTTCCTGCCAGATGCCTTTGCTTATCAATCATCAGCAGATAAAAACTAACAGCCTAGTTAAATTTAGCCAAAATATTTAAACGTAACGATAAAAAGAAATCTAATAAATGCTGAAAAACATTAAAAAAAAGTGGTTGGCGATTAAGTTAATCACGCGTATTGATAAGCCGATTGGTACTTATCTGTTGTTATGGCCAACATATTGGGCACTATGGATTGCTAGTGACGGTTGGCCGAGTTTACAGCTGTTATTAATTTTTAGTTTAGGTGTTTTAATCATGCGAAGTGCTGGCTGTGTGATTAATGATTATGCCGACAGGAAAATCGATGGCAAAGTCGAACGTACTAAAAATAGGCCTTTAGTTAATGGCATGATGACTCCGGCTGAAGCGATCAATTTGTTTGGTGTTTTAATTGGTATGGCACTTGGTTTGGTATTAATGCTTAGTTGGTCAACTATTTACCTGTCCGTTGTCGCTGTATTTTTAGCGGCACTTTACCCGTTTATGAAGCGCTATACGCAGTTACCACAAGTTTTCCTGGGTGCAGCCTTTAGTTGGGGCATGATAATGGCGTTCTCAGAAGCACAGGGTGAGATCCCTTTCGTTGCTTGGTTACTCTTTGC